>Ga0164241_10000296_pt1 | contig 105456 bp, 67 predicted proteins | sample OricomyardsoilBY_FD_108780 | JGI IMG/M metagenome (GOLD analysis project Ga0164241, IMG submission 108780) | Backyard soil microbial communities from Emeryville, California, USA - Original compost - Back yard soil (BY) | ecosystem: Environmental > Terrestrial > Soil > Unclassified | place... | reverse complement strand
TCACGCCGGATGTGCGCCGTCAACTCAATCTGAGCGAAACGGTCAACGGCGTGGTGATCACCAATGTCGATCCGAAAAGCGATGCCGCGGACAAAGGTTTGCAAGCGGGTGACATTGTGCGCTCCATCGGCAATCGCGCCGTCCATTCACCGCAGGATGTGCAAAGCCGCATTGCAGACGCCAAGGCCGCTGGCCGCAAGAGCGTTCTGCTGCTGGTGACACGCGGCGGCGGTGAACGGTTCATCGCGGTCGATATTGGAGAAACGTGAGTTTGTGAATCGGGTAGCACCCGTGCTGCCCGGCCCCCGCGCCGGTGGTGACCCCATCCCCCCCGTTATCACCGGCGCGGACTTATTTTTTGAGGCAGGAGAGCCCATGCGGATACTCGTCATCGAAGATGATCTGGAAGCACAACGCTACCTCGTCAACGGCCTAAAGGAATCCGGACATGTCGTAGATGATGCCGCCGATGGCGACACCGGGCTGACGCTCGCACTGTCCCGCCCCTACGATGTGGCGGTCGTCGACCGCATGCTCCCCAAGCTGGATGGGCTCAAGCTGGTGGAAGAAATGCGCGAGCACGGCAATTCAACGCCCGTGCTCTTTCTCAGCGCCTTGTCTGAGGTCGATGATAGGGTCAAAGGCCTCAAATCTGGCGGTGACGACTATCTCACCAAGCCGTATGCCTTTGTTGAGCTTCTCGCCCGGATAGACGCTCTGATGCGCCGCCGCAGTCCCGCCACCGTGCGGACCCGGCTTCAGGTGGGCGATCTCGAACTTGATCTGCTTACCCGTGCCGCCAACCGGGGTACAACCCCCATCGACCTTCAGCCCCGCGAATTCCGGCTGCTGGAATATCTGATGCGCCATGCAGGCCAGGTCGTGACGCGCACCATGTTGCTCGAAAGCGTCTGGGAATATCATTTCGACCCGCAGACCAACGTGATCGACGTGCATATTTCCCGGTTGCGTGCCAAGATCGACAAGGGTTTCGAGGCGCCGTTGCTGCATACGATCCGCGGCGCGGGCTACATGATACGTGCGCGCACCTAAGTTCAGCAGTCCAAAAATCCGCCTGCCAAGGCTCCTGCGTTCGCAGGCCTTTCGGATTCTGATCATCTATCTGGTTCTGTTCGCGGCCTCAGCAGTAGCTCTGGTCGCCTTCAGCTATTGGAATACTCGGCGTGCGCTGGATGCGCAGACAGACCAGACCATCGAAGCCGAAATTACTGGCCTGTCCGAACAATATCAGCGCCTCGGCCTTCGGGGGCTGGTGGATGTTATTATCAGCCGTTCCATACATGGCGACCACGGGCTCTATCTCCTGACAGATGCAGTGCACCGCCCGCTTGCTGGCAATCTCGATGGCTGGCCGCAAATCCAGTCTCAATCGGGTCATTTTATCGAGTTCGATTACGAGCGCCGCTTCGGCTCTGAAACAGAGCGGCGCCGCGCCCGAGGCCGCGCCTTCGCGCTCACCGGCGGTTTCCAGCTTCTGGTCGCGCGCGATGTGCATGAGCGGTATGAAACAGTACGCCTCTTCACCACCACCTTGCCGTGGACGGTCGGGCTCATGTTGCTGCTGGGCTTCATCGGCGGCGGCTTTGTCAGCCGCAACATCCTGTCCCGGCTCGATTCCATCAACCGCACAAGCGATGAGATCGTTCAGGGAAATCTATCGCGGCGCGTCCCCACGACCCAGTCCAACGACGAATTCGACGCGCTGGCAAAAAACCTCAACCGTATGCTGGATCGCAATGAGCGACTGATGAAAGGCATGCGCGAGGTCACCGATTCCGTCGCCCATGACTTGCGCTCCCCGCTCAATCGCCTGCGTAATCGGCTGGAAGCAGCCCAGGCCCGTGCCGAAGGTGAAAATGCCGAACAAATTCAGGGCGCGATTGAGGAAACGGACCACCTCATCGCCACCTTCAACGCGTTGTTGCTGATCGCCGAAGCTGAGGCCGGCGTGGCGCGCGAGGCGATGGAGCCAATGACCCTGGCTCCCGTAATAGAAGGTGTCGCCGAACTCTACGCGCCGCTCGCCGAAGAGAAAGGCATATCGCTTGTGGTGGAGCCGGGTGGGCCTGCTCCAATTGAAGGCAATAAAAGCCTGGTCTCGCAGGCGCTCGCCAATCTCGTCGACAACGCCATCAAATATACGCCCGAAGGCGGCAGGATAACGCTCTCCGCCAGCGAAAAACCCATCGGTGTCGAGCTTTGCGTCGCAGATAGCGGCCCCGGCATTCCAGCAGAAGATCGCAGCCATGTGATGGATCGTTTTGTGCGTCTGGAGGCAAGCCGCAATTCGCCGGGTACCGGCCTTGGCCTTTCACTGGTTGCCGCTGTCGCGGGTTTGCACGATGCGGTGTTTACGTTGGCCGATAATGCGCCAGGTCTGCGTGCAGTTCTTCTTTTCCCGATGCGCCGTCCGCGCCCCACTGTGCCCGAATGATTCGCACACGCGATTCGCGCACCGAAGCATAACTTTCGCGCACCAGCACGCGAATCAAAACCAAGTAAGACCGGCTAATGCAACGAAAAATGGCGCGGCGGATGGCGGCGCATTTTTCGGTGGCGGCGGCCTCGCACATGGTTACTCTACGCCAAGATGTCGTTGCGAGGATGGAATGAGCAAAGCCGATTTCGTGGAAGCCGTGGCCCGCGAGGGCAATGTCAGCAAGGCGGAGGCGAAACGCGCCATCGAACTGGTGTTTGCCAGCATCGAAGAGGGGCTGAAGGCTTGCAAGAATGGCGGCAAATTTCAGATCGGCACATTCGGGACATTCCGTGTCACCAAGCGCGGAGCGCGCATGGGGCGAAATCCGCAAACCGGCGAACCCATCCAGATCAAAGCCTCCAAAAGCCTGCGCTTCAAACCATCGGCCCAGCTCAAATCCTCCGCCGGATGTTGAATTTTTCAAATAGTCCGCAAAGACCCGCCCCCATGCGGGTCTTTTTCTTTTAAGGTGTCGTCATGCCCTCCGATTTCCAAACCGCCCCCGGCCCCTTTCCCCAACCGTTTGACCGGTCGCGCGCCGCGCGGACGTTGGAAGACCTGGCACAAGGCGAGGGCGGTTTCGTACCGCAAGGGCGGCAGGCCGATCTGCTTCAGGCAACCTTCGGCAATTCGCCTTATCTGGCGCGTATTGCGTTGCGGGATCGCGCGGGTTTGCGCGCGATCCTGGAAAACGATCCGCATTCCACGCTCGATAGAATCGAGGCCGAAACCCTTGGTGCGGCAGACGCGATGGACATGGCCGCCGCCATGGCCATTTTGCGCCGGGCAAAGCGGCAAGCGGCGCTCGCCATCGCGCTCGCCGATATTGGCGGCCTCTGGACCGTGCAACAGGTCACCGCAGCACTCACCCGCTTCGCCGATGCCGCGGTGAAAGGCGCACTGCGCTTTGCCCTGAAGGACGCCGCATCCCACGCCGCATTTTTGGACCGCGACGGTCCAACGCTTGAAGCGACGACGGGCCTTGTGGTTCTCGCCATGGGCAAATATGGCGCATTCGAGCTGAATTATTCGAGCGACATTGACCTGGTCATTTTTTACGACGCGCAGAAATTCCCCTTCCGCAAACGCGATGATTTGCGCGCCGCAGCGGTAGATGTCGTCAAGGCACTGGTCAAGCTGCTGTCGGAAGTCACCGCCGATGGTTACGTCTTCCGCACCGATCTGCGTTTAAGGCCGGATGCCGGTGCAACCCAGGTCGCCATCTCCACCGATGCCGCTGAAGCCTATTACGAAGGCATGGGCCAGAACTGGGAGCGGGCGGCCATGATAAAGGCGCGCGCCTGCGCCGGCGATCCTCAAACGGGCGCGGATTTCCTGAAGGCACTGGAGCCTTTCGTCTGGCGAAAAAATCTCGACTACGCCTCCATCGAGGATATTCATTCCATCAAGCGGCAAATTCATGCCCATGAGGGCCATGCCAAAATCGCCGTGGCGGGCCACAATATCAAACTCGGCCGCGGTGGCATTCGCGAGATCGAGTTCTTCGCGCAGACCCAGCAACTCATTCTTGGTGGCCGCAACGCAAGCTTGCGCCCGCGCGCCACGCTGGAGGCGCTGGAGGCGCTGCGCAAAGACGGGCTCATTTCGCAAACCACCGAAGATGAGCTGCACGAAGCCTATCTGTTCTTCCGCCATCTCGAACATCGCTTGCAGATGATCGAAGACGAACAAACCCACACTGTCCCCAAAAGTGCGGAAGGTCTCGCCCATATTGCCTGGTTCGCAGGCTTCGAGACCGTGGACGCATTCAGCAAAGCCCTGACGCAGCGGCTCGAAACGGTAACGGGCCATTATAGCCGCCTGTTTGAACGCGAAGCGCCCCTGGCATCGGAAGGTGGCAGTCTGGTCTTCACCGGCGTCGAGGAGGATCCGGAAACGCTCGAAACCTTGCGCAAACTCGGCTTCAAGGATGCAGTCCATGTATCGGCAGGCATTCGCGGGTGGCACCATGGCCGTGCGCGCGCTATGCGCAACGCGCGGGCGCGCGAACGGTTGACGCAACTCACCCCCGCGCTGCTGGAAGCCTTGGCCGGAACCGCGGACCCGGATGCCGCCTTCGCACAGTTTGATCGTTTTCTCAGCGGCCTGCCCGCTGGTATTCAACTGTTCTCGATGTTGCACGCAAATCCGCATCTGCTCACGCTGATTGCAGAAATAGCGGGTTCCGCCCCGCGCATCGCCACACACCTTGCACGCTCACCCGCAACGCTGGATGCGCTGATCGACCCCGGCTTTTTGGGTGAGCTACCATCCCGCCGCCAGCTTGATCGGTTGTTGCGCAATCACCTCATCCATGCCCGCGGTTTTGAAGGCGCGTTGGATGCCGCGCGCCGCCTCGCCAAGGAACAGATTTTCCGCGTCGGCGCACAAATCATCGACGGTGTGGCTAAAGCCGATGAAGCCGGGCCCGCTTTCGCTCATATCGCAGACAGTATCATCGCCGGGCTTTTGCCTGTGGTGGAAGAGGAATTGGCCGCTGCCTCAGGCCAGATCGAAGGCGGCGCATTCAGCGTCATCGCCATGGGCAAACTCGGCGGACGGGAGATGACTGCATCCTCCGATCTCGATCTTATCTTCGTCTATGACGCGCCAAGCGACGCTGAAAGTACGGGCCCCAAAAAACTTCCTGTTAGCACCTATTACGCGCGTCTCGCCCAGCGCTTCATCGCCGCGCTGACAGCCCCCACCGCCGAAGGCACGCTCTATGAGGTGGATATGCGCTTGCGTCCAACCGGCAACAAGGGCCCGGTTGCAGTTAGCTTAGAATCCTTCAGTCGCTATCACGAAACCGAATCCTGGACATGGGAGCGCATGGCGCTAACTCGGGCACGGCTTATCACTTCGTCCGGTGCGCTAGGCCCAAAGATAGAGGCGGTGATCGCCGCCACGCTGTGCGCGCCGATGGATGGGGCAAAACTGCTGAAAGATGCGCGCGACATGCGTGACAAGCTGGCCGCACAATTCTCCGCCAAAACCCGGTGGGATTTGAAGTTCGCAACTGGCGGCTTGGTCGATATCGAATTCATCGTCCAATTCCTCCAACTGCGTGATGCCGCAGCAGCGCCCGCTATTTTAAGCCAGAACACGGTCGAGGCTTTGCAAAATCTGCAAAAACACAATGCGCTGTCTTTTGAAGATGCGAGAGCACTGATTGACGCGGCAACCCTTCAGGGCAATTTGCAGCAAATCCTGCGCATCGCCATCGACACCACGCTGGACCCGCAATCCACATCCCCCGGCCTCAAAGCCCTCCTCGCGCGCGCCGGTGATACCAAAGGGTTTGATGCGCTGGAATTTCGCCTTGGCGAAGTTCAAACAATCGCCCGTCAAATATTCGAACGCATTCTGCCACCCAGCGACGCCTCTTTGTCTGGGAAATAAATCTTAATTTCGGCCACACTGCACCCAGCCACATAATGCCCACCTATTTCGGTCTACCTCCCTGACATGCCTATTGAATCTTCCCCCAAGCTGAGCAATAACCCGCCCTCACTTGGACTGCGGGCGTAGCTCAGGGGTAGAGCATAACCTTGCCAAGGTTAGGGTCGACGGTTCGAATCCGTTCGCCCGCTCCAAGTGAAAGTATATTGAAACCAATGGCTTATTTGAGCGCCATGATTTAGCTACTTCCTCTAGTTTGCTTCCCAGGTAAGCAGGAGGTAAGCAAGAAGGCCGGGTTAGCCTCGCTCCAATGTTGTGGCCAGCCGCTGCATATCTCGAAGAGTTGCTTTCGTAGGCCAGTGCAATCGGCCCCGGTCAGTGCCCCCTCCCAGGTCGGCCATTCACCCGCGTTTGACAGTGTTGCACGCATTGGCGTTCCATTGTATCTTTAACATGTGTGTAGAGGCCTTTGTGTCCGCACATCTAGATAGCCAGATAGACCAGCCAGAAAATTTAATGTTCCCAACAAGCAATTCCGCTTGGCTGGAAACGTGTCTGGCGGCGTCCAACCACGTATCGGCTAATCGCGGCGTTGCTCCGAGAGGAGTATTGCCATGGCAGAATCTATTTACCGTCGTTACCGCAGAGCTGATGCCTGCGTGTATCTCAAAGAAAGACACGGGATAGACCGAAAGGTAGGCACGCTCGCGAAGTTGGCGTGCAACGGGGGTGGCCCTAGGTTCGAAAAAGCAAATCGAATTCCGCTTTATCCCGAACCAGAGCTAGATGCTTGGGCAAGAAGCATCATTTCCCCTCTGATGTCTTCTACATCCGATCAGATTTAAGAGGCTGGCAATGATCTCTGACGATAACGGCCCTTCAGGATCGCTTCGGAACAACGCGCAAGTTCATCGGTGCAGTTGGTGTAAAAACCGTTTAATCCAAGAATGACCGACGGCAGAGCCCATCGCATTTGTTCTGAGGAGCATCGACGCGCCCGTTCACAGGCATGCGACGACTACGTGCGAGCAGCACTTCAGGTCTCTCAAACCACGTTAGATATGCTTCGGAAGTTCAAGAGGCGCGAACCAACATGATCAGAACTTGCGAGCGAACGTATATCAGAAACTGGGACGCGTTATTCACTACCACTGCGGTGGCTTCCGAATGAGTTTACTCAAACATCGAGTTGAGTGGCATTGCGGGCGGTTTAGACGCTGGCGTTTTGCCACGTTGGGTTACCAGGGGGTGCACGCAAAGCCCAAGCGCAGGACGAAAACCTGAAGCGCGAGTGCCGGCGGCCCTCTCTGCCGTCGTAAGTAGCAGGTAATCCGGCGCGGGGAGATGCGACGTCGGAGCCCAAGCGAAGGGTCGGCTCCAACGAGCACGTCACTATCGCGAAATTCTGTCCCTGGAGGCAGCCTCGATGCAGTTCTTGCGGCGTAGGTCTGCTCCCCGGCCTATAACCGCAATGCTGTTCGGCGAATATATGCTCGCAAGAAATCCCCGCAATTTCAATCCGTTGAGTATATAGCGCGGCTCGCAGGAAAATAATTCTGCGCCTCATCCCCCGGAAACGCGGGAGCCCATTCGTTTACTCAAATGAGGGGTAAGCTCCACTCCTCCGGGCAAGATACCAGTGGGGAATGGTCGAGAGATCAAAAAACGGTCGTGAGGACTCCGACTTATGTGGTGTCGGTAAGGTCATGGCTGTCTCCGGTGTTGCCGCCTGGTTCATTCGCGAAGTGCTGCCGCTGGAGGCTGCTTTAATGCAATTTTTGCGTCGATGCGTGCGCGATGGAAGCGATGTCGCCGATCTGCGGCAGGACGTGTATGTGCGCGTCTACGAGGCGGCCCAGAAGAAAATCCCACATCCCGTAAAGCCATTTCTCATCACGACCGCGCGCAATATTGTGATCGACCGCGTTCGCCGCGAGCGGGTCGTGTCCATCGAAACCGTCGCGGACCTTGCCGAACTTGAGATCGCCGAAGACCGGCCGGGCCCGGAGCGCAGCGTTATTGCCAGACAAGAACTGCGCCGCTTGCAGGCAGCGCTCGATCGCTTGTCTCCGCGCTGCCGCGAGGCTGTTGTGCTGAAAAAGGTCGAAGGGCTGACCGGCCGCGAAATCGCCGCGCGTATGGGCATAAGCGAAGACACAGTGGACGAGTATCTCGCCATCGGAATGGTGGCGCTTGCCAGACATCTCCACGCCGACGGCACGGACGCGGGAGGTGCCGCATGATCGAGGTCGGGAATGAAGATCCGTGGAAGGCAATTGGCGCGAGTTCAGTCGACGCGACAGCCGCACGCTGGCTTGCGCGCCGTGATCGTGCCGATTGGCGCGCGGCAGACCAGGCCGAGCTTGACACATGGCTGTCCGCATCGACCGCGCACATGGTCACCTATTTGCGGCTCCATGATGCATGGAATCGCGCGGATCGGCTTGCCGCATTGCGCGCCCCCATGCGCGAAACGCCGGTCGTTCCCGATGTCCATAAGCGGGTAAGCCAGCCTGCGCTGAAAATCGCCGCCGTTTGCATTCTTGCCGCCGGGATGACCGCGGCCCTGACTTACCGACCGGTTCCGAGGGACGTTACCTACTCGACTCCAATCGGCGGACGTGAAGTGATCGCGTTGTCTGACGGCTCACAAGTCGAATTGAACACGAACACGATCTTGCGGATCAGCGGCGGCAGGAGCCGGACGGTCACCCTCGACAAGGGCGAGGCCTATTTTCAGATCAAACACAACGCGAAGCATCCGTTCATCGTCCACGCGTTCGGCCATCGCGTGACCGATCTTGGAACGAAGTTTGTCGTTCGAGGCAGCGGCAAACGCCTTGAAGTTGCGCTTGTCGAAGGCAGGGCACGTGTCGACGCGGCGAACACTGGGGTGCATCAGGCATCCGCCGTTCTGACGCCGGGCGATGTCGCCATTGCAATCGACAACACAGTGTCTGTGACGAAAAAACCCGCAACGTCTCTGGCGGATCAACTCGCTTGGCGTGCGGGGATGCTGGTGTTCGACCGCGCCACGCTCGCCGAAGTGGCAATCCAGTTCAACCGTTACAACAGTCGGAAGATCGTTATCGCTGATCCCGCCGTCGCACACTTGGAAATCATGGGAAAATTCCCTGTGAACGATGTCGCGCTGTTTGGGCGTGTCGCAAAAGCGGTTCTCGGCGTCAATGTCGCCGACCGGGGTAACGAAGTCGTCGTCTCAAAGTCAGCAGGAAAGTAGCCCGCGGTGTCGCGGCCAGTATGACCTATAAGGGGGGGGAAATGCTCAAATATCTAAAATCGACTCTGGTGGGAGCCGCGAGTGTGGCCATCTTGGCGACCGCCGCACCTGCGCGGAATTTTAATATTCCCGATGGGGATCTCAGTACGGCACTGAATACCTACATGGCGCAATCCGGCGCTGCGCTGGTGATTTCGCTGGATGCGGTTAAGGGCGTGCGGACGAGGGGGGTAAAAGGCGATCTGCCCGCCGACGCCGCATTGACCCGCATTCTTTCGGGCACTGGATTCGTCGCGCAACGAGATTCCGGCGTGGTTGCGATTATCCGCCAATCTTCGTCCTCGCTCAACCTTCCGCCGATGCAACTCGCCCAGGCCACACCGCCGCCGCGTTCCGCTGTCGAGACCGTGACTGTCACCTCGTCCAAACTCGGCGGTGCAGATGTGCAGAGCATTCCGATTTCAATCACGGCGCTGAGCCAGGAACAATTGACCGCTAGCCAGACGAATGGCGGCCCGGACTTGATCAAGCAAGTCCCCAACATGACGTTTACGAAAACGAACTTCTCTGGTTACAGCATCCAGATTCGCGGCATCGGCACCCAGGCCATTTCGGTCACCACCGATCCGGCCGTCGCGGTGGCGATGAACGACATGCCGTTCCTGCGCAATCACTTTTTCGAGCAGGAATTTTATGATCTGGCCCAGATCGAGGTTCTGCGCGGCCCGCAAGGCACACTCTATGGCCGCAACGCCACCGCAGGTGTGGTGAACCTCACCACCGCCAAACCAACCGACCAGTTCGAAGCGATGGCGAGCGCCGAAATCGGAAACTATCAGCAACGCCGCTTCGAAGGCATGATCAACCTGCCCATCGTCGACGACCGGCTCGATATCCGGCTGGCAGGCGAATGGACCAAGCGTCAGGGCTATTCCTTCAACGAAACCACGGATGAGCACATTGACGGCCGTGACCTGTGGTCGGGCCGCGCCACGATCGGAATCAAGCCGACCTCCAATGTGCAGGCTTACTTGATCTGGGAACATTTTCAGGAAAGCGATGATCGCCTGCGCAGCGGCAAGCAGCTCTGCAAAAAAGATCCAGGGCCGGAAAGCATCGGCGGCGTCGACATCCCAAAAGATCAAGGCGGCGCTTTCGGTGACACGGCCTTCACCAGCCAGGGGTGCCTTCCGGCATCGCTCTATTCGGCGGAATCCTTCCAGACGCCAAACGGTTTCGCGCTGCCTTATTACGGCCCGACAAGGAACCTCGGCCTGAATCCCGTTTTTTCCGATCGCGATCCCTATGCCAGCCAGTTTCAATCCCGCAACCTGCGGGTGATCGAGTCGCAATTGGAGCCGGATTACAAGGTCAAGAACGACACGGTTCAATTCAACGTCGATTACAATGTCACACCCGCGCTGATCTTCACCTCGCAGACTGGCTTTAACAACGATTTCCTGTGGTCGACCGAAGATTATAACCGCTTCAACACCACGCCCAACGCGTTCGATGCCAGCTTGGCGCCTCAATTGCGTCCCGGCGAGGTTTCCTCAGACGGCGTGTTCTGCGACCCGCAATTGGGATGCAGCAAGCGTCTTCTGGCAGAAGATCTAGTGACGTCGCAATCCTGGCAATTGAGCCAGGAATTCCGGCTGGCCTCGCATTTCGATGGGCCGTTCAATTTCAGTGTCGGTGGCAACTATCTGCATTATGAAACGATGGAGAAGTATTACGTCTTCATCAACACCTTGAGCAGCTTCGTCGCCGGTTCGGGCGGCACGCTGGAACTGCCCTATATCCCCGGCGTGACCGACAACATGATCTGCATCAATGGCAACGCTGCGGGCCGCCAATATGCCGATCCCACCCAGAGCGCCAGCGTGCAGGGTTGCCAGTATATGGACCCCAACCCCATCGGAAAGCTGAACGATAAAGGGCACAATTATTTTCTCAGCAAGAACCCCTACACCGTCAATTCCTACGCACTGTTCGGCGAGACCTATTACGACATCACCAAGGATCTGAAGCTGACCGGCGGCCTGCGCTGGACCGACGATCAGAAGCATTTCGTTCTGATCCCGAGCGAACTTCTGGCCGGTTCCACCTGGGGCTATCCGATCCTTGGAAATGTGGACCAGAGCTGGAGCGAATTCACCGGCCGCGCGGCGGTGAACTGGACACCGAAACTGAGCTTCACCGACCAGACTTTGTTCTTCGGCTCCTATGCGCATGGCTACAAGGCGGGCGGCGCCAACCCACCGACCCCTATCGTGACGACAGGCGGTGGCGTCTATGACACCGAAATGCTGCAATCCTTCACCCACCCGCAAACATTCAAGCCGGAATTCATCGACGCGTTCGAACTCGGCACCAAGAACATGCTGCTGGATGGCGCGATAACCTTCAACGCCAGCGCGTTCTACTACAATTACGAGAACTATCAGATTTCAGAGATCGTGGATCGCACCTCGATCAATCAGAATTTTGATGCGCACATCAAGGGCGCGGAAATCGAAGCGGTTTGGGAGCCCGTGCCCGGCCTGCGGTTCAATTTCTCCGGCGGCTATGAAGACGCCCATCTTGCCAAGGGATCGAAAGCCATCGATCTGACGGACCGCACGGCAGGCAATCCGGATTGGTATTTGCTGAAGCCGTTCCCGTCCAACACATCGAACTGCATTCTGCCGATTTCCATTCCGCTTACCACCGGAAGCATCAATCCAAGTCCGAATGGCGACATGGCGTGCATGGCCTATAAGGCTCATGTCGATCCCGTTACTGGCGTCCCTTATGTTCCTGTGGAGCCGGGCGAGCCGGTCTTGAACAAATACGGCACTCCGATTTTGGATAGCATCGGCAACCCCAACCTTGCCTATCGCGGCTTCGATCCCTCCACCGCACCGAACAATGGCGAAGGCTTCTTCAAGGATCTGAGCGGCAACGAAATGCCCAACGCGCCGCCATGGACGGCATCGTTCGGCGCACAATATTCAATGCCGCTGTCCACCGATTGGGCGGGCACGCTGCGCGGCGATTTCTACTGGCAGTCCAATTCCTATTGGCGCGTCTTCAACGACAATGCCTATGACCAGCTTCACGGCTACACGAACTTCAACCTGACGCTGATCCTGACGAACCAGTCCGGCTGGCAGGTGATGCTCTACGACAAGAACGTCTTCAACACGACCGCGATAACCGGCGCTTTCCTGAACAGTGATGATAGCGGGCTGACGACAAACGTCTTCCTGACCGATCCCAAGCTGATCGGCATCCGCATCACGAAGAACTGGTAAGGGGGGGAAACAATGAGCGAACTGATCAATATTACCACAACAGGCACCGGCTTGCGCCGACAGCTTCTGGCCACGGTTTCCACGCTTGTTTTGCTCGCATCCGTTTATGGCGCGCGCGAAGCCAAAGCCGAAGACGCCGATCGCCCCACCGTCTGGTTTGAGCTGGGCGGGCAATTGGAGCGGGTCGACGGCGGCAACACGCCGTTTGCACCAAAATTCTTCGATCAGGCATCGGATACCTACGCGCCGGTGTCCCCCGTCGATGCCCAGCGTCCGTCACGCTATAGCTATGGCGGTGAAGGCAGGATCACCTTCCAGCCTGAAGGCAGCGACTGGGTGTTGAGCGCGGGCCTGCGCTATGGCCGCGCCAATGGCGGACGGCATGTTGACAAGCAACTGCCTGCCGCGATCCAGCACTCCGGCTTTCAGTTTTCGCTTCGCACAAGCGAGGCCCGCTACCAGGCGTTCTCGCAAACTCAGACACACAACAGCCAAAGCGATCTCCTGCTCGATTTCACCGTCGGCAAGGATGTCGGGCTCGGCATTTTCGGGCGGCATGGCGCATCGGTGTTGAGCGCGGGCATCCGTTTCGTGCAATTCACGTCCCGCGACGGCGTCGTGAATTATGCCCGCCCGAAAGTCGGTTTCGAAAACAAATACGACACCGGAACCAAATATCTGCCCAAGGGAGTCTTTCACAACTACATGCTCAAGGCCGAGCGTGCCGAAAGCTTCCATGGCGTGGGTCCGTCACTGCAATGGAATTCGTCCGATGCCATGATCGGCAATCCCGACAGCGCGGAGGTGATGTTCGATTGGGGCGTCAATGCGGCTCTTCTCTTCGGCCGCCAAAAGACCGAGCTCCAGCATCGCACGCAGGATTTGTATTTCCGCCCCAAGGTATACACTAACCAGTTCGATTTTTTCTCCACCCACAGCAAGCTCATCGCCGACAATACCGTGCCGCGCGCCCGCTCGCGCTCGGTGGTGGTGCCCAATGTCGGTGGCTTCGCCGGGCTGTCGTTGCGCTGGTCCAATGCCAAGGTCAGCCTCGGCTACCGGGCCGATTATTTCTTCGGTGCGATGGATACGGGAATCGACACCCGCCACAGCTCCGATCGCGCTTTCTACGGCCCATTCGCCGCGATCAGCGTGGGCTTGGGAGGATAAGGGCGACCGGGGTTGTGCAGCGAAGGGGCGGCGGAGCAATGCGCCGTCCTTTTCCTTTGAAGGAGGGCGTAGATCATGGTCCCAGACTCAATTTGCACATTGGACAACGCCGGGCGAACTCACCTTAGCCCGGCATCTTTTGATCGCCGGGACCCAAGGCGAGAGGGCTGGCACAAATCGAGGGCATGAACGACCCCAGCGCCAAAACCTTGAAGATTTGAAAGCCGCTTTGAGGACTATGGAAGGCGGCACATGGGTGTCGCCACCCGCAACACCGAAGACCGAGCCTTCCACGGCCCTTTCGCCAGCATCAGCATCGGCCTCGGCGGCTAGCCCGTTCACCTCCTGCAACGGAACCAGAGCAGTGGGGCAACCCGCCGCTCTTTCATTTTCACGCCCCACCCCAAAAATATTTTTCACCAACTACATAAACCTGCGCCCCCCAGTCGACTAAGTATGCAGGAAGCATTTCAGCCCTCGAACTAGGGGATGCCTGCGGGGGAATGACAAAAACATCGGATATTCCAAGCGAACGCCCGGAGGTTGATCCGACCGGCATGGTCTCGGCTGCGTCGAAGGCGAACGCATGGTTTGTGCGAGAGGTTTTGCCTCTGGAGAACCTGCTTCTGAAATTCCTGCGCCGCGGCTGGCGCAATGAAAGCGATGTCCGGGACCTGTGCCAGGACGTTTATGTGGGTGTCTATGCGGCGGCTCAAGTCGAAATTCCGGTCTATGCCAAGGCTTTTGTCTTCGCGGTCGCCCGCAACATTCTGGTCGAGCGTATCCGCCGTGAGCAGATTGTCTCCATCGAGGCGGTGGCCGATCTCGAAGAGCTCGGCCTCGCAACCGATGAGCCGGGGCCGGACAAAAGCGCCATCGCCCGCCAGGAGCTTCGGCGCCTGCAAGCCGCCCTCGATCGCATGCCCAAACGTTGGCGCGAGGCTGTGGTGATGCGCAAAGTTCAAGGCATGTCCCGCCCGGAAATTGCCCTGCGCTTGGGCATCGCGGAGGCAACCGTCTCGCAACATCTCGCCGCCGGCATGGCCGCCCTCGCCACCCTGTTTCACGACGATGCGGACGACCAAAGGGGCCATTCATGAACCCTGCAGAAAATCCCACGCTCCCCAAAGCGGACATCGCCCAGGCCGCCGCCGCCGCGTGGCTGGAACGGCGCGAACGCGGGTCGTGGACAAGCGCCGATCAGGCGGATTTCGACACATGGCTCGCCCAATCGCCCGCCCATGTCGTGGCCTATCTCAGGCTGGAAGATGTGTGGGCGCGCGCCAACCGCCTCAAATCGCTCGACCGCCCCAAAATGCAGCGTTTCCTCTCCGCCACACGCTGGTCCCGTGTCACCAGAATGGCCGCTGTGCTGGTTTTGGCGGTGGGTGCAGGCTGGTGGGCTATCCACACCTATCCGAGCGCCCCGCAGGATGCGGTCTATGCCACCGATGTCGGCCAGCGCGAAAGCTTGCAACTGGCCGATGGATCGCAGATCGAACTCAACACCGACACTGTGCTGCGCGTCAGCCGCGGCGAAGGCGCCAAAACCGTCACCCTCGTCAAAGGCGAAGCCTATTTCGACATCAAGCACAACGCGCAGCGCCTGTTCATCGTAAAATCCGGCGACGACCGCGTGGTCGATCTGGGAACGAAATTCCTCGTCCGCCGCAATACCGATCACTTAAAAGTCGCCGTCTTCGAAGGTAGCGCCCGTCTGGATGCAAAAGGTCCGGGTGCAGCCATGCAGTCCGCAGTGCTGATGCCAGATGACGTGGCGGTCGCCTCCGGCGGCACCCTCTCGGTGACCAGAAAACCGTCTCAAACCGCGCGCGATGACATGGCGTGGCGGCGCGGTGAACTGGTCTTCCGCTACACCACGCTGGCCGATGCCGCCGCAGAGTTCAATCGCTACAACCAAAAGAAAATCGTCGTCCGCGATGCGCAAATCGCGCAACTCGAAATCGGCGGCACCTTCGGTATGCACGACGTCGCACAATTCAGCCGCCTCGCCCATCACCTGCTAGGCGTGCAGGTCACAGACACAGGCACCGACATCATTCTTTCGCGTTGAGTGCGGCAAAGCCGCGGAACGCATCACAAGGGGGGACCAATGCACAACGCCAGAAACCTGAAACACCTGCTCGGCTCCAGCGCCCTGGCGCTCTGTCTGACGAGCGGCGCCATGGCGGCAGATTTCAACATCCCGGGCGGCGATCTGCGCACCGCGCTGGATGCCTATGCCAGCCAGAGCGGCGTCCACATCCTCTACGCCGAGCAGGCCATCACCGGCGTGCGCACCTCCGGCATCAAAGGCGCCGTACCCGCAGATGAAGCGCTGTCACGTCTGCTGAAAGGCACAGGCTTTTCCGCCCAACGCGACGACGGCTCCATCGCCATCGTGCGCCAACAACGCAGCAGCGCAATCGATGTCGCTCCCCTCCAGATCGCGCAGGCCACAACGCCGCGCAGCGTGGAAACCGTCACCGTCACCTCGTCCAAACTCGGCGGCGGCGATGTGCAGTCGATTCCAATCGCCATCACGGCCTTGAGCCAGGAACAGCTCACCGCCAGCCAAACCACCGGCGGCCCGGACTTGATCAAACAAGTCCCGAACATGACCTTCACCAAAACCAATTTCAGCGGCTACAGCATCCAGCTACGCGGCATTGGCACCCAGGCGATCTCGGTCACCACAGATCCAGCCGTCGCCGTCGCCTTCAACGACATGCCGTTCATCCGCAACCACTTCTTCGAACAGGAATTCTTCGACGTCGCGCAAGTCGAAGTGCTGCGTGGCCCGCAAGGTACGCTGTATGGCCGCAACGCCACCGCAGGCGTGGTGAACATCACCAGCGCCAAACCTAGCGATCAGTTCGAAGCTTTGGTCAGCGCCGACATCGGAAACTACAAGAACCGCCGCTTCGAAGGCATGATCAACCTGCCCATCGTCGATGATCGGCTGGCCGTGCGCCTGGCAGGTGAATGGACCAAGCGGGATGGCTATTCCTTCAACACCGTCTCAAACAAACCGACAGATGGCCGAAATCTCTGGGCTGGCCGCCTCAGCATCGGTTTCAAACCCAGCGAGAATTTTAAAACCAGTTTTATCTGGGAACATTTTTCAGAAAATGATGATCGCCTGCGTTCGAGCAAGCAATTGTGCAAACGCGATCCTGGCCCGGAGACTGTAGGCGGTTACCCAACGGGAAGTGCAATAAACGACCAACAAAGGCAGACATTTCTAAATCAAGGCTGCCTGCCAGTATCGCTCTACAGTGATGAAGCGTTTCAAGTGCCAAACGCTTTGGCGCTGCCCTATTATGGCGGCGTGGTCGGCGCCGGCTTCGGCCTGTCGATCGGTACACCTATGAACATGTTCAGAGGCGGGCCGCAAGATGCCTATGCCGGCACGACCCAGTCGCGGGATTTGCGTGTCATCGAATCCACGCGCGACTCGGCTTACAAAGCTAAAAGCGAAGTGTTTTTGTTCAATGCCGAATATGACATAAACCCGTCGCTCACCATCAATTCGCAAACAGGCTACAATAACGATTTCCTCTTTGCGACGCAGGATTACAATCGCTTCAACACCCGCCCGGGCATTTTCGCAAATTGGGGAAATCTGGTATCGCCAACCGGGAACTATGTGTGCTTCGATAATGGCGTCACCTCTTATAGCCCCGGCGGCAATCACTGCGCCCGCCCAGATTTTGCAGTAGAAACGGGTCTCTTCTGCGATCCGCAACTGGGCTGCAGCGATCGGCTGGCCGCTCAGGATCTCGTCAAACAGAAGTCCTGGCAACTGAATCAGGAAGTGCGCATATCGTCAAAATTCGACGGCCCGCTGAATTTCAGCGTCGGTGGAAATTTCATGCATTACGAAACGCATGAAAATTACTATGTGTTCTTCAACAGTCTGACGATGTTCGCGTCCAAAACCCTGAATAACTGGACACCGGGCAATCCGGCGACGCAGGACCAGTGTGTGGACAATATGCGCCCGACGGATCCGAAGAATCCGGGCAGCCCTGGAAGTTTTGTTTGCCTGGGCTGGGTCGATGTCAATCCCATCGAAAGCTTGGATGATAAAGGCCACAACTATTTCCTCAGTCAGAACCCCTATGTGCTCAACTCCTATGCGGGTTTCGGCGAAGCCTATTACAATGTGATGCAGGACCTTAAATTGACAGGCGGCTTGCGCTGGACACAGGACCAGAAGCATTTCGTCACCATTCCGAGCGCGCTGCTCACCCAGGGCTATGGCTACCCCATCACGGGCGTGGTGGATCAGAAGTGGCAGGAATGGACGGGGCGCTTCGCCGCGAACTGGACGCCGCAACTCAACTTTACAGATCAAACCCTGGTCTATGCCTCATTCGGCCATGGTTATAAAGCTGGCGGCGCCAATCCGCCCGGTGCAATTCTCACGGTGTTCAACAGGTATGGCGAGATAGCCAGCCCGACCCATCCGCTGACCTTCAAACCTGAATTCATCAATGCCTATGAGCTGGGCACAAAAAATACGCTGCTGGATGGCGCGATAACCTTTAACGCCACCACCTTCTATTACGATTACAAAGCCTATCAGATTTCAGAAATCGTGGATCGCACATCCATCAACCTGAACTTCGATGCGACCGTCAAAGGCGCAGAACTGGAAGCAAAGTGGGAGGCGGCACCCGGCCTGAAGTTCGGCTTCTCCGGCGGCTACCAGAAGACGCGCCTGGCAGATGGGTCAAAAGCCATCGACTTGATGGACCGCACCGCCGGCCGCAGCGATTGGATGGTGGTGAAACCCTTTGTCAGCCAAGCGTCAAACTGCGTTCTCCCGACCTACGTCATGGCTGAGATGTTCCGCCCCGGGAATCGTGTTTACGCCGGTACCGCTTATGCGTGTGGCATTGCCTACACCATGGGTACGGACCCTGTGCTCTACACTGATCCGCTCGTTCCTTTTACCCCTGTGACAAGCCCCGACTATTCGGGTTTTGATCCTCTCAGCCCAACGGCCACCAACAATGGCGCAGGCCCAGCGCCCAATGGTGGTGCCGGTTTCTATAAAGACCTGAGCGGCAACGAACTGCCTAACGCGCCGCATTTCACCGCGTCGTTCACGGCGGAATATTCCATGCCGATAACGCAGGATTGGGCGGCCACGCTGCATGGTGATTTCTACTGGCAATCCCAATCCTGGGCGCGTGTGATCAACAGCGATCCCTATGATCGGTTGAGAGGCTATAAAAACGTCAACCTCTCGCTGATCCTCACCAGCCAGGATGGCTGGCAGGTCATGGGCTATTTGAAGAACGTGTTCAACACCACGGCGATCACCGGCACCTTCCTGAACAGTGACGACAGCGGCCTGACCACGAACGTGTTTCTAACCGATCCGCGCCTGTTCGGCGTGCGCGTCACGAAAAATTGGTAAGGGGGGATTTATCCATGAGTGAACTCATCAATAAAGACGCTGCGCCTGCACAAGACCGCTTTCAGCTTCTCGGAACGGTATCCATGCTGGCGCTACTGGTCGCCTTGCCCGTCTCCGCGCAGGCGGCTGACACAAGCCGCCCCACCGTGTGGATCGAAGGTGGTTATCAGTTTGAGGGCGTGACGGGCTCGGAAACCTTGTTTCATGCGCCGTTGGAGGCGGTGACCCGCGCCAATGGCCTGCCTGACCTCAGCGATATCGCCAGCGACCTCAGCCTGAGCCGTGGCGCTGAAGGTCGCATCACCTTCCAGCCCAAGGGATCGGATTGGTCCTTGTCTCTCTCCGGTCGTTTTGGCCGCGCGCATAGTGTGCGCAAGGCTTACGGGGAGAAAGAGTTCGTCGGTTCACCGATGAAGCAGACGATCAATGCCTCGACCATTGGCTTTTACTATTACGACAAGATCGTTTCACCTGTCGACACGGCCTATGTTGAGCAACGGTCTGAGACAACGGAATCGCACGCGATACTCGATTTTCAGGTCGGCCGCGATCTGGGCGTTGGCATCCTCGGGCGCTCCACGGAGGTCGTGGTGGGCTTCGGCGCCCGCTATGCGCAATTCAGCAGGCGCGGCAACGCATCCGGTCACGGCGCGCCTGATCTTGAATTCGAGAACATCAAGTCTCCAGGCTTAATGGTTCCGTATAAGTATAAGATCTGGGTCAACAATTATGCGTCCGCCACGCGGGTTGAGCGGGAGGCAAATTTGCGTGCTATCGGGCCCGCCTTGTCCATGAACAACACCACAAGACTGTTTGGTGATGAAGAGGGTGGCGCGCTCAATCTGGATTGGGGCGCGAACGTATCCCTCCTGTTCGGCCGCCAGCGCGCCGAAACCAGCCATCAGGCAACGGCGAAAGTCATCCCGAACGTATACGATTCAGCAGCAGACTTTGGCATGACTGGAAACATTGCAGCCGCACCCCTCACGTCCCGGCGCTCGCGCACCGTCACCATCCCCAATCTCGGCGGCTTTGCGGGCCTCTCCTATCGCTTCACCAACGCCAAACTCAGTGCAGGCTACCGCGCCGATTTCTTCTTCGGCGCGATGGACCGTGGTCTCGACAGCCACAAATCCTCAACCACAGGCTTCCACGGCCCCTTCGCCACCATCAGCATCGGGTTAGGCTGGTAGAGGGAATGGCCAAGACATAAATCACTTTTTTTAGGCAGCGGACGCAATCCGCTGCCTATTATATTGCGCATAAATGCAGCCGGAGATTGGGGGAGGCATCTGCCAAATCCAGCTGGCAGCAAGTCAACCAACCGGGGTCGAATTCTGACCGTTCGCTCGTAACCTGATGGCGGGGGGCAGTCGGTGCTGGGTTGGACATCAGCGGTAGAATGGATGGACAGGCAGGGTGGGGAACCGCTGGAAAGAGCTATCCTCGATCGTCGATGCTAATTATGCAGACGCCATACTTACAACATTGCTCTCAACCTGACCGTCCAACGCTTTCAGAATTCGTAGTGATACCCGATCAGCAGCAGCAAGTAGTGTGGCATCAGGTGTCGTTGCATACCGTGCGGTGACGCCTTTGACCTTGTGCCCTAGAAAACCTGCAATTGTCAGCTCAGAGAAGTTCAATTCTGTTGCGGCGGACGCAAACCAATGGCGCATTCCATGGATTGAAACGCCCTCGATCTCCGCGCGCTTGCACACGCGTTTCCAGACCTTCGGCAGGCCAATGAAATGGCCTCACTTGCCCTTTCCGGAAAATACGTAATCCGTATTCTTGGCGTTAGCTGGCCGAAAGCCATTCACCGAGGTAACGATTGGGCGCGAAGACCGTGACGGAACTTATGGCGGCGACGAAGCTCAACCGGATCGCCGTATTGGATGAAGGCAAGAAGCTGGCGGGTTTGCATATCGTCAATCAGATAAAGATAGGCGGCGAGACCGCGTATGAGAAGGATACGTTCTACGCGACAAACAAAGGCAAGATTTTGAATCTTGCCACTAACCACGCAAAGCTAAAGGCGCTACCAACTAAGTATTCGCCCAGAGGGGTGACAAGTTCCACCCAGATGCGCGTGATAGTCCAAGGCGCGAAAGTAGAAATTAACCAAGTCACGTGCGATGACTTTGACCAGTTTTCTAAAGTAAAAAAGATCGCCAGCGCGCCCGCTCAAACAATCTCGGAGAAGGGGTTCAAAGACGGGATAAGGAAGTTGATCGGCGACACCGGCGAATTTCAGGATTGGGGTGGAGAAAAAAACGACCTGTACACCACCAAGCTGAAATACAAAGGGCAACGCCGTGCCATCGCGTTCGCATTCAAGGGGCCCGGTATGAAGGGGACGCTAACGCCTAGAAAGCTGGGAAAGAACGGAGATCAGATTCAGAGGCTTTTCCTGAGCCCCGCTGAGATTTTCATTGTGCAATATCATTCTCAGATAGATCAAAGCGTTATCGAGCAGATGATCGCTTTCGCGACCCTCAATTCGGTTCGTGAACGCAAGCGCATCTATTATGGTGTGATTAACGGTGACGATACGAACCGGCTGCTCAAAGCCTACCCTCAGAAGTTCGGACTGCCCAAATAGGTCAGTTCCCATCGCAGCCTCGGCCCCAGCCCAGCGTCCGGATAAACTATGTCCGGAAAGGGGTGAAACAAAGTAAAACGTCGTAAAACGCGGCATTGCAGGGCATCAATGTCGTGGATTTGACAATGTAAAGTCGCGTAAGCGGTTATCTCTGTTATTTTATTCCAACATTGTCATAGATCGCGGCAAGCGGGGTTGGTCTTGCCAAGGTTAGGGTCGACGGTTCGAAACCGTTCGCCGCTCCAAGTATTTCAATGGGTTGCGAGACTTTTTCCGTCAGTACACGGACGCATCTGGGATAATTCTGGGAAAACGCCACCCAGTTTTTGACCAGCCGCTGCAGTTCTACGAACCACTGGTCGATCGTTGCTGCGGTATTTTCCAGGTAGCCGGATCCCATTCCCCATATCCTGCAGTCGTCCGCAAATGTGGACGGCGGTGACCCAGTTGGGTCGAGATGTCGTCCTCCGTCACCCGTGGGTTGACTTGGCCCCGCCGCAGGACCGTCGTGACCTTGTGGCGGAAGCTGTAGGTCGTCTGCCGGGGAAGGTTCACACCTTCAGTGGTCCGCAAGCGACCCAACGCAGTCTTGACGGTTTCCAAGCTCGTATAGCCGCGATAGGTCCACAGTGGGGCGATTTCACCGTCGGGATGCTTTGTCCGGATCGGTGGGGGCAAAGGTTCTGCGCGGTGCGGTGGAGGTCAACTTCCACTTCTCCGACATCTTGGATTCTGTGTAGATAATCTCATGTGCGATCTTCGCGTGCCGCAAGGTGGCATTTAGAACTGTCAGAATCCGCGCGGCATAGGAAAGTGTAAATCCGTCATCCAGGATGGATTGCGCAATTTTTTTCAGCTTCTCGTCGGTCAGCCCCGAAATGCGGATTTGTGCGCCCCAGAACGATAACATCTTGCGGCTGGCGTTGCTCCCAATCCCCTCGCTGGGCTTACCCTCAGCTTGTTCGGAAATATATACTCTCCAATACGATCGAGAGCAGAGCATTCGGCGTTTGTTTTTCCCCTTTAATATCATCCAGCGAGCTTTAGCTTCGCTTCTGCAAGATCTTCCGTGCGCAGGCTTTGCCGACCTCTTCTTCAGTTCCGGCGTCAACACATAATTGCTGACTGTAGAATATGTCTATCAGGCAACCCGCCAGGCCCCATAACCCTCCATCGCTGCGGCCGGGAAATAATTTTATTCGACTTTCGCAAAAAAAAGTTCGCGTCGGCTTAAACAATCACCGCCCCATTTCGTCTTACCCAGCATAGGCTTGAACAAATGGCCTTTAGCGGCCGGAGCCCAGAGGAATGGTCGGAATCTTTGATACGGGTCGTGACACCACGGACCTGCGCAGCCCCGGTGCGGAAATGACCGCGTCTGAGGTGGACGCTTGGTTTGTCCGCGAAGTCCTGCCCCAGGAGTCGTCGCTGATGCAATACCTTCGCCGCAACTGGCGGGATCGGAGCGACCTGGAGGATATGCGACAGGATATATATGTCCGCGTCTACCGGGCAGCGCGCGAGGAGAGGCCGAAATCCGCCAAGAGCTTTCTGTTCAGAACGGCGCGCAACTACCTCATTGATCTGGCCCGGCAATCCAACATCGTCCCGATTGACGCTGCCGTTGATTTCGAGAGCATTGCGATTGAATCCGAAGCCCTTGCGCCGGACCGCACCGTCGCTGCTCGGCAGGATCTGCTCCGCCTGCAAGAAGCCCTCGACAAGTTACCGCCTCGTCAGCGCGAGGCCGTCGAACTGGCGCGCATTGAAGGATACTCCGGCACCGAAATTGCGGAGCGTATGGGCATCACGAGAAGTGCCGTATCGCTGCACCTCAAGCATGGCCTGCACGCGCTGGCCGATCACTATCTGCGCGAGCAGACAGATCCCCGGAGGCGAACATGACCGAGGCGAGCAAGCCGAGCGCCACCGACACTGACCTCGCGGCAGCGGACTGGGTGCAGCGCCGCCATCTCTGGGCATGGACGCAAGCCGATCAAATCGAATTTGACACTTGGCTTTCGGAGACAGACGCAAACCGCATCGCTTACCTCCGCCAGGACGCGATCTGGAACGCGGCGGGCCGGTTGAATGCGCTGCGGCAGCAGCCCATGCGTCCGGCGGCGTCGGCTCACAGGCCAGCGAAATGGACTGTGTTGCGGTCCGTCGCCGCGGCAGTGGTCGTTTGCGCTGTTGGATTTATAGGCTTTGCCTATTTTGATCGGCCATCTGACACCACATATATCACGCCGGTTGGTGGTCACAAAATCATCTCGCTGGCTGACGGGACGCGCGTCGAACTCAACACGGATTCCGCGCTGCGGATTAGCAGTGGTGCCGTCAGGCGGGTAACGCTTCTCCGCGGAGAAGCGTATTTCGATGTCCACCATGACAGCAGGGATCCGTTTGCCGTAACGGCAAACGGTTATCGGATCACTGATCTGGGCACTAAGTTCTCCGTCCGCGCTTCGGCTGACACCGTTCGGGTCAGTTTGCTCGAAGGAAGCGCGGTTGTGGCACCGGTGGCTGGCCAGAAGGAGCACAGATCGGCGCTACTTATGCCCGGCGACGTAGCTATTGCGAGCCCCAGCAAGTTGACGGTTGAGAAGGAGCCGGTGGCGAGCATCGCCAGCTCTCTTGGATGGCGGCGCGGCGTCTTGATCTTCAAGGATACGGAGCTGGCCGACGCTGCCGCGGAATTCAATCGTTACAATACGCAAAAAATCAGGTTGGGAGATCCAGCCGTCGCCCGCCTGAAGATCAACGGCACATTTCAGGCTGAAAACACCGAACTATTCGCGTCATCGATTGAAGATTTGTTCGGGTTACGAGCCATCAAAAGTGAAAATGACACCACGCTCTCACGCTGAGAGATAGGGAATCGTGAAGCGCTGCGAGGCGTGAAAACCAAAGGGGGGACCATGAAAACGTCCAAATGTTTAAAGACTGTCCTGTTGGGATCGGCCTTCGGGCTTGGCCTGACGACGGCTGCGTTCGCGGAACGGTTCAATATTCCGGCTGGCGATCTCAATGCGGCACTGAGCACCTACGCGAATACGACGGGTGCCCAGCTCGTCGTATCCGCAGACGCCGTTCGCGGCGTCAAGACACAAGGCGTATCGGGCGATTTTTCGGCTGATAGCGCGCTCTCTCAAATCTTGACAGGCACAGGTTTCATCGCTCGCCACAAATCAGGCGCTTCGATCATCGTGCGGGACCAGTCATCCTCCGCCAGCGGGATCGTACAAGACATGCAGCTCGCGCAAGCCGCATCGCCGCCGCGCACAACGGTGGAAACGGTGACAGTCACCTCGTCCAAATTGGGCGGCGCCGACGTGCAATCCATCCCCATCGCCATCACCGCGCTGAGCCAGGAACAGCTCACCGCCACCCAAACCGCCGGTGGCCCGGACCTCATCAAATCCGTGCCCAACATGACCTTCACAAAAACCAACTTCAGCGGCTACAGCATCCAGATTCGTGGCATCGGTACGCAGGCGATCTCGGTGACCACCGATCCGGCAGTTGCGGTCGCCTTCAACGATGTACCCTTCATCCGTAATCATTTCTTTGAGCAAGAGTTCTTCGACGTCGCCTCGGTGGAAATCCTGCGCGGCCCCCAAGGCACACTTTACGGCCGCAACGCGACGGCAGGCGTGGTGAACCTCACAAGCGCCAAACCCACCGACCAGTTCGAAGCCATGGCAAGCGCTGAACTGGGCAACTACCAGCAACGTCGCTTCGAAGCGATGCTCAACCTGCCCATCGTGGATGATCGTCTAGCCGTCCGCTTCGCGGGCGAATGGACCAAGCGCAAAGGCTATTCCACCAACGAGTTGACAGGTGAGGCCATCGACGGCCGCAACCTCTGGTCGGGCCGGGCAACAATCGCGTGGAAGCCAAGTACAAAAGTGCAAACCACGCTGGTCTGGGAACATTTCCAGGAAGACGATGATCGCCTGCGCTCCAGCAAACAGCTCTGCAAACGCGATCCCGGCCCAAGCGACATCAACGGTGTGCCGGTGCCCGAAGTTGGCGATGTGTTCGGCTTCGGCCCGTCCTATCTCAGCCAGGGTTGCCTGCCCGCCTCGCCCTATTCGGATGAAGCCTATCAGGTACCAAATGGCTTCTCCTTGGCTTTCTATACCGGCCCTCTCTACAACGGCCTGGTCACACCGGGCCGTGATCCCTACGCAGGGGCAACCCAATCACGCGATCTCAGGGTGATCGAATCTTCGCTCGATCCTATCTACAAAGCCAGAAGCGACACCCTCGTTTTCAACGCGGAATATCAGGCAATGCCTGCATTGAAGTTCATCTCGCAAACCGGTTTCAACAACGACTTCCTCTGGGCAACGCAAGATTACAATCGCTTCAACACTCAGCCGGGTTTTTTCATCCACGCTAAACAATCAGACTTTAACTCCGGTGCTTCGGCAGTCAGAATGCGCGCACAGATGTTTGGTACAGAAGGAATCTTCTGCGACCCGCAATTGGGTTGCAGTGATCGCCTTGTCGCACAAGATTTGGTCAGCAACAACGCTTGGCAGTTGAACCAGGAATTCCGTGTCGCATCGGCCTTCGATGGACCCTTCAATTTCAGTCTCGGTGCCAACTATATGCACTACGAGACCTACGAAAATTACTACGTCTTCATTAATTCACTAACCGCGTTCTCTTTCGCCCAAGGTGGCGACGTCAATGCGACTGGCGAACTAGCGCGCCCGCCATGGACACCCGGTGTCTCAGACAATAGCCAATGTCTATTTCGTTATGGCGGCTTCAAGGATTGGGAGCCAGAGAATGGCGGCGGTCAACCCAATGTGAATGCCTGCACCTATATCGATCCCAATCCGCTGGATAGTCTCAACGACCAGGGCCACAACTATTTCCTCAGTCAGAATCCTTATGTCCTAAATTCGTGGGCAGCGTTTGGTGAAGCCTATTACGATGTTACGGATGATCTGAAACTCACTGGCGGCTTGCGTTTCACGCGGGATGAAAAGCATTTCCCGCTCATCCCAAGCTGGCTTCTGGCCCGCGGCGCAGGCTATCCGGTCGCGGGAAAGGTGGATCAGGATTGGGGTGAATTCACCGGCCGCCTCAACGCGACCTGGTCGCCAAAACTCAATTTCACGGATCAAACGCTGATCTACTCGTCCTACGCCCATGGCTATAAGGCGGGCGGCGCCAATCCGCCTGGCGCTGTGTTGCTGGTCTTTGCTTCAGGGCAGGATATCGCCAATCCTATCCATCCGCTCACCTTCGAGCCAGAGTTCATCGATGCGTTTGAAATTGGTACCAAGAACACCTTGTTGGACGGCGCACTCACTTTCAACTCAACAGCTTTTTATTACGATTATAAAAACTATCAGATTTCAGAAATCATTGATCGCACCTCCATAAATAGAAATTTTGATGCACGTGTATTAGGCGCCGAAGTTGAAGGCACCTGGGAGCCAATGCCAGGCCTGCGCTTCAACTTCGCCGGTGGCTGGGAAGATGCCAAAATGGCCAAAGGTTCGCGGTCCATTGACTTGATGGATCGTACCGGCGGTAACGAAGATTGGCTGGTGGTCAAACCCTTCGCTACGCAGTCGTCCAACTGCATCATTCCAAAATACGTCGCAGAGGCACTTCTACGGCAGCAAGCACCAGGTTTGAATATCATGGCCGGGACAAATAAAGTATTTGCCTGTGCTCATGCCTACAATCAGGGTCATGACCCGGTTACCCAGCTTCCATACAATGAAATTACGCCGACTGTTCACGGCACTGTTCCCCAATACAATATCCCCGCTAGCTACAAAGGCTTCGATCCTTCAACCGCACCCAACAACGGCGAAGGTTTCTATAAAGACCTGAGCGGCAACGAACTGCCGAACGCGCCCAAGTTTACCACGTTGTTCGGCGCGCAATATTCGATGCCGGTGACAAATGACTGGGCCGCAACCTTGCGCGGTGACTTCTACTGGCAGGATGCATTCTGGGCCCGCGTCTTCAACGACGATCCCTATGATCGCATCCGTGGTTACAGCACGGTCAACCTGTCGCTCATCCTCACCAGCCAAAGCGGCTGGCAGGCCATGGGCTTCATCAAGAACGTGTTCAACAAAACCGCCATCACCGGAACCTTCCTGAACTCCGATGACAGCGGCCTCACCACCAACGTCTTCCTCACCGACCCACGCCTGATCGGCGTGCGCATCACAAAGAACTGGTGAGCGTCATGATCCGTATCGATTCCACTCCATACCCCACCTGTCATTGCCCGCAAATGCGGGGCACCCAGGTGACATCGCACCACACCACGCCTGTCATTCCCGGCGAGGCGCGTAGCGCCGAGGGAAGGGAACCCATGTGGCCAACACCAACCGGTATCTCACGCCTGGCTTCCCTTCCCCTCGCAATGCGAACGCATCGCTCGGCCGGGAATGACAAACATACTCAAGGGGGGAATTAAACAATGAGTGAACTCATCAACACCACAACAGCATCGGGCGGTATTAGGTGGCAACTTCTTACCTCAGTAGCTGCCTGCACTCTGCTCGCCGCTGTCACCATCACGCCAGCAAGTGCAGCAGACGAAGACCGCCCCACCGTCTGGATCGAGCTGGGCGGCCAGTTGCAACGCCTGCAAAACAGCCAGGAGCCGTTTCGCCCCGCCTTCCTGAACATCCAGCCCCGCCCAAATTATGAAGTCATCTCGCCGGATACGCCGCAGCGCCTGCCGCGCCACGAGATCAGTGGTGAAGCCAAGATCAGCTTCACACCACGAGGCACAGATTGGGCATTGTCCGCCGCCGTCCGCTACGGTCGTACCAATGGCAAAAAACACCTTCGTCAGCAGACCGAAACCAAGCGATTGATGAAGACAAATGTGTTTGCCAACCCCAAATCACTGTACCAACCTTTTACGCGTTGGGGGCATACCAAGGCGGCGCACAATCAAAGTCACATGCTGGTGGATTTTGCAGTCGGCAAAGATGTTGGCCTTGGAACGCAATCGCAGCACAACACATCATTCTTCAATCTTGGCGTGCGCTTCGCCCAGTTTTCTTCAAAAACAACTGTCAAACATTCAGCGCTGCCAGATCCCTATATTACCATGGTTCCAACCGGGGCACTTGGAAAATATAAAAGAGTCGCTCATCATCACAGTTATTTCGCCAATCTAAATAGCGAACACTCGTTTCGCGGTGTCGGTCCGTCTTTAACATGGGATGGTTCCGTCGCAATTGCGGGAGATTTCGATGAAAGCACCATTGGCTTCGATTGGGGTGTGAACGGCGCGCTGCTATTTGGTCGACAAAAGGTGAGCGGCGGTTTTCAAACCACATCGCGTTACTTCAATGGCTATAGAGGAGACTTGCCTCCACCGCCCACCGTCACCACCCGCAACAAGACCCCGCTGGATCGTTCCCGCTCCCGCATCGTCCCCAATCTCGGCGGCTTCGCAGGTGTATCCTTCAGCTATCCCAGCGCCAAAGTCAGCTTCGGCTACCGGGCGGATTTCTTCTTCGGCGCCATGGATGGGGGGATTGCCACCCGCAAGACGGAAGACCGCTCCTTCCACGGCCCCTTTGCCAAGGTCAGCATAGGATTAGGCGGGTAACCACGCGTTTTCTCGTCGGGTGGCGACCAACAATCGCCACCCATTTACTTGAGATGAAGCGCAACCGGGCCCGTTGGGTGGACCGAGAAAATCTAAGTGCTGGTAATTAGCGATGCATCGTGTCTTGCAGAGCTATCTCGACGATTTGGCGGCCGCTGGCAGCAGCAAGCAACTTTGCAGCGCTTGCAACGGTGATGGGCTTCCAGTGGTCCGCAAGGTTCAGAAGAGAGGCGAGTAAAAGAGATATTCTGCGCTATCGGCGTCTCTACACTCGGCAGGTTTTTGGTGGTCATTGACGGAAACAACCTGTGCGCCGTTCTTTTTGGCGACGACGATGTCAAATTGCTCGACGATCTCCGCACCGCTTTCCCGAGCAGGCGAAGCCAGCCTGGCGCCCTCGGCTACCTCAGCAATTTCCTGATATGATGCAGTGCGCGGTCGACCGGCCTGCTTTGGTGACTAGACTCGAAGTCTCCATCAAGGAGGCGACTTCGAGCATATGACTGTTGCCGAACTGCGCAGCACGAAGCCCGGGACGACAATAATTCCTTACGAATTGACAATTCTAATTGGAGCGCCGGTGGAGGCAGCCGAGTCCATTCGTGCACAAGCGGCGGCAGATATTCTCGCGGTCGTAACGCCCTTTCATCGTTTGTAGGAGAAGAATGGGTCAGCCTCTTCTGCAAATGGGACGAAGAACGCCCTCAAACCTCGCTTGCCAGAGAAAGGGCGAAACCCTATTCCGACGGGCAGGTGAATAGTCAAGCAAGATGCCGTCCGGGCCTCGCATCAATATCGAGCAAACGATCAACGCCACACTCGGCGCTTTCGCGCGCGAGCCCCAATGACGGCAGCAAAGAAGCCTACGTGTTCACCGAAATCAACCGATCCCTATCCAGGCCCTGTCGTTGATGAGTCCGATTGGAGCCGGTCGCTGGACATACTGGCTGTTGCAGGTGTCGTGAATGCGCTCTCCAGCTCGGCGCGAACCTATTTCGCGGCGGGAGGCCTAGATATCGTCATTGGCGGCAGCCAACTTCCGCATTACAGCGCCGAGAGCATCGTTGAGGCCTATTACAGCGCGCAGATGGCAAGCGCGCTTGTGGCCAGCACTGACTATCAGTTTATCGTACATCCCGCTTACAACGACGATCGCGGTCCGTTTTCTATTCTCAGTGTGTGCCTCCCTGCTCAAGGCTGATCAACTAAGAAATTTTCTTTCAAACTGAAAAATCTATGTCGGCCTCGGCCGTGGGCTGCGTTGTAATAAGTAGGAACCCAGCCGTGTCCTCTGACCACAGGAAATTGAGGGGGATGGTCGAAACGCCAGGTACAGATCGCGAAGACGTGACCGTTAATAATTCCAGCGGAGAAACGCGCGCGGCCGAAGTGAAGGCGTGGTTCGTCCGCGAAGTGCTGCCTTTGGAGGCTGTGTTGATTCAGTTTTTGAGCCGCAGCGGTCGCAGCAGGGCAGACGTAGAGGATCTACGACAGGACGTTTATATGCGGGTTTGCGCCTCGGCCTTTAAGGAGATTCCCAGCCCGACAAGGCCGCTGGTATTTACCGTCGCCCGCAATCTTCTGATTGATCGCGCCCGTCGCGAACAGGTCATACCCATTGAGGCGGTTGAAAACCTGGACGCGTTGAACGTCGCAATTGATGCTCCTTCGGCAGATCGAGTCGTGGTAGCCCGCGAGGAGCTTCGCACTCTGCGGGATGCACTTGAACGTTTGCCCGATCGTGTTCGTGCCGCGATCACCATGCACAAGATCGACGGCCTTACTGTGCGGGAGATCGCCGAGCGGATCGGCGTCACCGAACGCACGATAGAGCGGTACCTAAGTGAAGGGCTTCGAGTTCTCGCCGAAGCCCTGCTGCGTGAGCCTCTTGATTTGAGGAGGTCACGGTGAGCGAGGCGGATCAAGATCGTACGCCCGCATCGGCATCAGAAATCGATGCCCAAGCCGCCGATTTTCTCGTGCGGCGCGCAAACCGGCCACGCTGGACCGAGAAAGACGCAGCCGAACTCGAAGCGTGGTTGTCCGGCTCTCTCGCGCACCAGACGGCGTTTTGGCGACTGGAATCCGTGTGGGAGCGCGCCAACAGACTTGACGCCTTACGCCAATTGCCGGCACGGCCGACGCCCACCCCGGCATTGCCACGCCGTCGTTTTCTATTTCTCGGCTTGGCGGCGTCTGTCGCTGTGGTAGCCATTATCAGCGTATCAACCAACATTCTGGTCACATCTCCCCGCATAACCACCTATGCGACCCCCATCGGAGGCCGCGAGACCATCCATCTCGCCGATGGTTCGCAGATCGACCTCAACACCGATACCGTCCTGCGTACCCGTTTTCAGAACGGGCAACGCAGCGCCGAACTGGTGAAGGGGGAGGCGCTTTTTCAAATCAAGCATGACGCCGACCACCCGTTCGTGGTGTCGGCTGCCGGTCATACTGTCACCGATCTGGGAACCAAATTTCTTGTCCGCGACGATGGTGACCGCCTGAAAGTCGCGCTCATCGAAGGTAGTGCGGAACTCTCCACCAATTCCAATTCGGCTCAAGGAAAAGTCGCCGTCTTGATGCCTGGTGACGTGGCTGTTGCAACACCCAAAACGCTATCCGTCACGCGCAAGACTTCGGCCGAACTCCACAATGATCTGAGCTGGAATCGAGGCGTACTCATATTTTACCGCGCCACGCTGTTCGACGTGGCCAGAGAGTATAACCGCTACAACCAGCGAAAGATTATTATCGCGGACGATGTGGCCGGCGCGCGCGTTATCAACGCGACGCTGCCGTCAACCGATGTCGCCGCATTCGCGCGGATGGCGAAGAACTTTCTGGGACTAAATGTCGAGGAACATGAGCGTGAGATTGTGATCTCGCGCTGAATTGTAACCGAGCATACGCATGGGGCTTACTCCCACATTTCTGGGAGGCAAAAAGGGGGGGCATAATGCCAACTACAAGAAGTGGAATCTCATCGGTCTTGTGCACGTTGACTGCAACTTTGCTGTCAACAGCTGCGTTTGCCACGGATTTTAACGTGCCGAGCGGTTCACTTGAAACCGCGCTCGACGTCTATAGCCGTCAATCCGGCATTCAATTGATGGTACCAAGTGACCTGGTGAGAAGCGTTCACACCGAGGGCGTCAAAGGCGATCTGCCCACAAAGGATGCGCTGAGCCATATCCTGTCGGGCACCGGATTTGCCGCACGGCGGGACAATTCTGGGGTCATGGGAATTATCCGTGAGGTTCACTCGCAAAATATTGTTGAACCATTGCAGATGGCCCAGGCCGCACCACCTCGCGCGGCAGTCGAAACTGTCACCGTCACCTCGTCCAAGCTCGGCGGCGGGGATGTGCAATCCATTCCGATCTCGATTACGGCGCTGAGCCAAGAACAGCTCACCTCCAGCCAGACCAATGGTGGTCCGGACCTGATCAAACAGGTCCCGAACATGACGTTCTCGAAGACGAATTTTACTGGCTACAACATCCAAATTCGTGGCATTGGAACGCAAGCCATCTCGGTAACCACCGATCCCGCGGTGGCAGTTGCGATGAACGACATCCCCTTCATCCGCAATCACTTCTTCGAGCAGGAATTCTACGACATCGGCCAGGTGCAGGTGTTGCGCGGTCCGCAAGGTACGCTCTATGGCCGCAACGCAACCGCGGGCGTGGTGAACATCACCACCGCCAAACCGACAGACCAGTTCGAAGCGATGGCGAGCGGCGAGATCGGCAACTACCATCAGCGCCGCTTCGAAGGCATGCTCAACCTGCCGCTGGTCGATGATCGGCTTGACTTGCGCATTGCGGGCGAATGGACCAAACGACAAGGCTATTCCTTCAACACCGTCTCCGACAGCCGCATTGATGGCCGTAATCTGTGGTCGGGGCGAGTGACCCTTGGCCTCAAGCCGGTTGAAAACTTGCAGATGTATCTCGTCTGGGAGCATTTCTCCGAAGACGATGATCGGATGCGCACGGCCAAACAATTATGCAAAACCGATCCGGGGCGCGACAGCGTGAATGGCGTGGATCTTCCCGTAGGCGGGGGTTCCGGTCTTCTCGGCGCTTTCAGATTGCATTCAGGTTATCTCAGCCAAGGCTGTCTCCCCGCTTCGCTCTATGCCGATGAATCGTTCGAAGTGCCCTTTGGCTTTTCGCTGCCTTATGTGACGGCGGGGCAGGTTGCCGGTGTGTTGGGCTGGCAGAATCCCTATATCAGCACCGTGCAATCGCGCAACCTGCGCCAGATCGAAACCCAGATCGATCCTTCTTACAAAGCTAAAAACGATACAGTCGAGTTGAACACCGATTACAAGATCACGCCCACGCTCACCTTCACCTCACAGACGGGTTTCAACCAGGATTTCATGTGGTCGACCGAAGATTACAACCGATTCAACACCACGCCGGGTGTTTTCTTGGTGCCGTCGACCATCAAACCCACACCGCGCTCGGCCACCTTGGTCACCCCCGATGGTTATTTCTGCGATCCACAGTTGGGTTGCAGCAACCGCCTCGTGGCGCAAGATCTTTCAGAGGAACATGCCTGGCAATTGAGTCAGGAATTCCGCCTGGCCTCGAATTTCTCCGGTCCGTTCAATTTCAGCGTCGGCGGCAATTTCATGCATTACGAGACGGAGGAAAATTATTATGTCTTCATCAACAGCCTCACCGCCCTCGCGGCCTATTCTGCGGCCTTGCCATATCCCTGGGTCCCAGGCGTTTCAGGTGATGAGTGTCTGAGGATCGGAACCGGTCAAATAGGCAGTGCCAGTCAGGGTTATCAGCCCAACGACCCCGCAGCCGGCGCCGGCCAGCCGACATCGGCTTGCATGTATATTGATCCCAATCCTATTGGTAGTTTGAACAATAAAGGCCACAATTATTTCCTCAGTCAGAACCCCTATCTGCTCAATTCCTACGCGGCCTTCGGCGAGGTCTATTACAACGTCGCGACGGATCTGAAGCTCATCGGTGGCTTGCGCTGGACGGAAGACCAGAAACATTTCACCAACATCCCTAGCGAATTGGTTGCGCAGGGCTGGGGCTATGCCAGCACCGGTGCCGTCGATCAGCAATGGGATCAGTTCACCGGCCGCGCCGCCGTCAACTGGACGCCAAAACTCAATTTCACCGACCAAACGCTGATCTATGCCTCTTATGCACATGGCTACAAAGCGGGCGGCGCCAATCCGCCGGGTGCCAACCTTTATAGCTATTTCAACAACGGCAATTCGGTTGGTGCAGGTGGAATTGGTGCAGGTGGAATCGGCGGTGGTGTCAGTGGCATCCCTATCCATCCCCTGACATTCAAACCGGAATTCATTGATGCATTCGAAGTCGGCAGCAAGAACACGCTGTTCGATGGCGCGCTGACCTTCAATACCAGCCTGTTCTACTATAATTACGAGAACTACCAGATTTCTGAAATCGTCGATCGCACGTCGATCAATCTCAATTTTGATGCCCATGTGAAAGGCGCGGAGATCGAGACGATATGGGAGCCCGTGCCGGGCCTGCGCTTCAATTTTGCAGGCGGCTGGGAAGATACGGCGCTCGCGAAGGGAGCGAATTCCGTCGATCTGATGGATCGCACGGCGGGCCACAGCGATTGGTTGCTGGTCAAGCCTTTCGTAACACAGTCATCGAATTGCATCCTTCCTGCCTATGTCGTCGCAGCCGCGCTCGTTACCTATGCGAATATCGGCCAGGGTAATCCTATCGTGTCGATGTGCGGTTTTGCCTATAGCGACAATGTCGATCCGATGACAGGCCTGCCTTACGACCCAGAACATCCGCGGCTCACACTTAAGGATTTGGGAATCCCTGTGGTAGGAGCCGGGTACAGAGCAGGCAGCTATATCCCTGCGGATTATCCCGGCTTTGATCCTTCAAGTGCGCCAAACCACGGCGAGGGTTTCTCCAAAGACCTCAGCGGCAACGAACTGCCCAACGCCCCGCCCTTCACCGTCTCTTTCGGCGCGCAATATAGCATGCCTCTCAGCTCCGATTGGGCGGGAACCCTGCGCGGCGATTATTACTGGCAGGATTATTCCTGGGCCCGCGTCTTCAACGACCGCCCCTATGACCGCCTGCGCGGCTACACCAACGTCAACCTGACGCTGATCCTCACCAACCAGAGCGGTTGGCAGGTGATGCTCTATGACAAGAACGTGTTCAACACCACCGCCATCACCGGAACATTCCTCAACAGCGATGACAGCGGGTTGACGACCAACGTCTTCCTCACCGATCCAAAATTGATCGGCATTCGCGTCACGAAGAACTGGTGAGCGATATGGGAAAGAGGAATTCTCAATTCACCTCGTCTGTCATTCCCGGCGAACGCGCGCTCTACGCGCGTGAGGGAGTTCTAGCGACAGCGTATGAACGAGGCAGGCGCCAAACACTGATCGGTATCTCACACCTGGCTTCCCTTCCCCTCGCGATGCTGGCGCATCGCGAGGCCGGGAATGACAAGTTGGGGGATGTTTTCACGGGGGGAACCACACAATGAGCGAACTTATCACACCGCGCGCGAGCCGCGCCGATTTCCGCTGGCCGCTATTGGCAACCGTCTCCGCGCTGGCGCTGGGCGCAACCGCCTCCATCGCAAGCGCCGCCAAAGCCGCCGATGCCGACCGCCCCACCGTCTGGATCGAACTGGGTGGCCAGTTGGAGCGCATGGATGGCACGAACGGCCGCATCATCGAACCATTCATGTTGAAGGCGCCAACACCAGCGATCTTCAGCGCAGCTTCTCCCATCGCCGCGCAAACTCCGCCACGTTATGGCAAAGGCGGCGAAGCCAGCTTTTCCTTCGCGCCAAGGGGCAGCGATTGGGTGCTGTCAGCGGCCCTGCGCTATGGCCGCGGCAACGCGAACCGTTCCGTCTACGAGAATACGCCCGGCGAATCTTTCCCCTATCATGACTTCATCAAGAATGTGGACGGCACGAAAATACCTGCTCTCCAGAATTATTCGAACAATCGAGTCAAAATCAGCGAAAGCCACGCCATCCTCGATTTCGCGGTGGGCAAGGATGTCGGGCTCGGCATGTTCGGCGGATCCACGGTGGATGCGGGTATCCGCTTCGCGCAATTCGCCTCAAAGACCGACGCCGCCATCCGCGCACGACCAAATGTCACGGGCAAGCAGGTGGGGCCTCTGAAATATCAATATAAATTCCACAATTATTACCTCTCCGCCCACAGCGCGCGCAGTTTTCATGGCATTGGTCCGTCACTGGCTTGGAAAGGCTCTGCGCCTGTGGTGGGCGATCCCGATGCGGCGCAATTCACCTTCGATTGGGGCGTCAACGCGGCGGTGCTGTTCGGTCGTCAGAAAGCGGTAGTCCAGCACGACATTACCGCCAATGCTTATGACAACGCCTTCAACCATGTCGCGCCGGGCGGCATCACCCATTACAATCTGCTCTACCACCACAGCGCGGACAAACCCCGTGCCCGTTCCGTGGTGGTGCCCAATCTCGGCGGCTTCGCGGGTCTCTCGCTGAAATTTCCCAGTGCCAAGGTCAGCCTGGGCTACCGTGCCGATTTCTTCTTCGGCGCCACGGACACCGGCACCGACACTGCCAATCGCACCACCACCAGCTTCCACGGTCCGTTTGCTAAACTCAGCGTCGGATTGGGCGGGTAAGCGCTTCTCCTCGTCGGGCGGCGATCAATCATCGCCGCCCGCTTTCCTGAGATTGTATTGGACGCGCAAATCTGAATGCGGGGAGTTGGCGATGTATCGTGTCTTGTAGAGCTATCTCGACAAATTTGGCGGCCGCTGGCAGCAGCAAGAAATTTTGCCAGCACTTGCAACGGTGGCGGTTAACACGATCAACGCTTCCGTTTACATCGCGATCCATACATTCATTCCCGTGGGAACTCTTGTCACGCCGGAGTTGGTAGGCGCTTGCGGCGAACCCATGTTGGGCCTGTCCCTGTGCGTCGTCGAACCTGCAACGGAAAATCCAGATCACGGGATATTGCTTGATGGGCGGTCTTACAAGCGGGAAAAGGCGCGCATTCACGACGAATGGTTTCTATGCCTCCAGGGGCCTTGGGAAATGGATGCGCAAGGCTATCTAAATTTTCATAGCCGGATGGGAGAGGCTGACGGTGCGTGGGGCCAATGGTGCGTCTGCGGAAGTTGAGTCTTGCCTGATGACGATGCCAAACATCGTTCGTGCCGCTGTGGTTGGGCATGAAACACCTGATGATGGCATCACGTTTGTCGCGGCGGTGGCGATGGAGCCTGCAGGTCCATTTGACGAAGGGGGATCCGCTAAGGGCTACGCTGCGCGTTATCCGCGTCGCGCATGGTGATTTCCGTTATTGACGCGCATGGCCGCGGCGGGCCGAACTGCAGACCAGCGGTCTGATTGCTTAAGGCGCTATTCCGTTGTGCCGCGATTGGCCCCCGCGATCGCGGCAAAGGCCTGGGGTCAGTTTCAGCGGTGTACGGTTTTCCCCGGACGCTCGTTCCTGCAATTCCAGTCTGGACCGAACGTGTTTCCTCCGCCAATATGCGCCTCTCTCTCGTCGGAGAATTTTGATGCCACGCTGGTATTCCATTGCTTTGCTCGTGACATGGTTGTTCGCCGCGCCTGCTTTCGCCGTCGAACCATTTCCGCCCAGTTTTCATACCGAGGAGATCAAGACTAACGGCACGGTCTTGCACGTTCGCATTGGCGGTCAGGGGCCCGCGATTGTCTTTCTTCATGGTTTTGGCGACACAGGCGACATGTGGGCACCGGCGGCGGCAGTGCTGGCGAAGACCCACACTGTTGTGGCACCCGATCTGCGTGGCATGGGCCTTTCGGCACATCCTGACACCGGCTACACCAAGAAGAACCAGGCCGCGGACATCGCGGGTGTGATGGATGCCCTGAAAATCCAGAAGGCCGATCTGGTAACGCACGATATCGGCAACATGGTGGGCTACGCACTGGCGGCACAATATCCGGCCCGCATCGCCAAATGGGTGGTGATCGATGCACCGCTACCCGGCATCGCCAATTGGGACGAGGTCAAGCAGAGCCCGCTTCTGTGGCACTTCAACTTCCGCGGTCCGGATGAGGAACGACTGGTTGCCGGCCGCGAGCGCATCTATCTCGACCGCTTTTATAATGAACTGTCCGCCGATCCGAAAAAGATCGACGAAGCGACACGGCAGCATTATGCCGCGCTGTACGCCCGACCGCACGCAATGCATGACGCGTTCGAGCAGTTCGGCGCGTTCAATCAGGACGCCATCGACAACAAGGCAATGCTCGTCAAAGGCGGCAAGCTGACAATGCCGGTGCTGGCCTTAGGCGGGGATAAGTCCTTCGGCACCGCAGAGGCCGATACGCTGCGTGCCGTGGCGACCAATGTCACTCCAGGCATCATCCCGAATTCTGGCCATTGGATCATGGACGAGAATCCCAAAGCCACGATCGACCTGATCGCAAATTTTCTGTCGAATTAGGGCGCGAGCCGAGAGACGAAACGTCACGCAAAGCATTGCCGAGTTGGCATTGTTGATGGCGGTCACGGGCGTGACCGAGGCGGCGTCCGCCCCGCCCATCGATCATTTCTGCAGCTCAGTGCTTCTATGACATGTATTGTGAGATCATTGAGATCATCGCGGATGCAGACGGCGAAAGCTACGTGTATCGACGCCGCCCGCTATGTCCTTTGGACACGCAGAGACGCCTAAATTCAAAAGGTCAGAAGCTATCCCATTTCGCCTGTCATGCCTTACCACCACACCTGGACCACGCGGGGAAGCTCGTCGTCACGGCCAGAAGAAGGCTGGGAATGGTGAGACGCGAAGCTCATCGGGCGGTTAAAGACGGGGAAAAGCGATCCCAGCTTCAGAGGCCGATGTAGTATATATACAACATCGGCCATCCGCCACGGCCAGCCGCGAAAGAGACTTGCGCTGGGATGGCCCTGAATTTTTTTGGATGGCGCTGAGGTTAGATTTTCCCTCGAGCTGTGTCTTACAAGCGAGGTCTCTGTTTTCCCCTCAATGAGAAGAAACAAAGACAGGCATGAACAAAGACAAACCGATCTGGAACGGCGGAAGCGGCAATTCAGACGCTGGGGGTGATGTTGTGCCTTCGGCTGAGGCGAAAGCTTGGTTTGTCAGTGATGTACTGCCGTTAGAGGCGATGTTGATGCGTTTTCTTCAGAGAAATTGCCGAAACCTCAGCGACGTCGAAGACGTGCGCCAGGAAGTATACGCAAACGTCTTGCGGGCGGCAGAAAAAGCGCTCCCCGAAAAAACAAAGCCATTTCTGTTCTCGACGGCACGCAACATCCTCATTAACCGTTTGCATCGCGAGAATGTCATTCCGATCGATATTGCGTCCGATCTCGACTTGGCGGTTGTACCGTCTGATGATCCGGGGCCAGAGCGCACCGTATTGGCGAGGGATGCCCTTCGTAGGTTGCAGCTTGCGCTCAACGATCTGCCGCCGAGGCATCGCGAAGCACTACTTCTGAAGCGTGTGGAAGGCCTGTCGCTCCAGGAAATCTCACGCCGCATGGGAATTTCGGAACAGGTCGTCTCCAATTATATCCGGCGCGGGGTCTTTGCGCTGGCCGACCAGCTCTATGGAGAGCAGTCCACGGCTGGGGGCGACCATGACCTCACCTGACCCGTCCTCAAACGCAAAACAGATACGCGAGCAGGCGGCTTCCTGGCTCCTGCGTGCGAACGCTCCAGAGTGGAATGCCGAGAGCCAACGACAGCTGGACACATGGCTCGCAGCTTCCGAATTTCACCGCGCATCCTATTGGCGGCTGGAAGCTGCGTGGGCTGAGGGAGCGCGTCTCGCCGCGCTTCGCCAAATGAATCGTCCAGATGGCCCGTTTAGCCGTTTTCTTAATTCTGGCACGTGGAAGATGGTGGCGGCTAGCCTGTTGTTCGCAGTGGCCGGCATAGCGACCTATCAAGTCAATTCTCCCCCGGATGTTCGCGAATATGCAACACCTATTGGCGGGCATCGCACGCTGACCTTGCCTGATGGATCGGTCATCGAACTGAACACCGATACGGTCATCAAAATCACAAACGACCTGCGCAAACCGAAGGTCTGGTTGACCAAGGGCGAGGCCTATTTCCAGATCGTACATAATCCGCAACGGCCCTTCATTGTGTTTGCCGGTGATCACAAGGTCACTGACCTCGGCACGAAGTTCGTCGTTCATCGCACCGAAAACGGTCTCGAAGTCGCGTTGCTGGAAGGAAAGGCCCAGCTCGATTCAATTGGCCGCGACATGCCGCAGCGGTCCACAGAATTGATGCCCGGCGAAGTCGCGATTGCCACAAGAGACGGCATGTCGGTGACGAAGAAGCCCATCCTGAAGCTCTCCAACGACATGAGCTGGCGAAAGGGGCTTTTGATTTTTGATGGCACGACGCTCGCCGATGCCGTTGCAGATTTCAACAGATACAATGTCGATAAAATCGTCATTCGTGACCCTTCGATTATGCAAATGCGCGTAAATGGAACTTTTCCGGTCCACGCAAAGCAGGAATTTGTCGACGTAGCGCAGGCCGTATTTGGGCTTCGCGTCATGTCGCAGGCAGACCGCACACTGATTTCTCGATGACGAGAGCCAGGGTCAAGTCGGAAGTGCAGCAGATTAACAAGGGGGGCATATGCCTAGTCAAAAATACTGGAAATCGATCCTTGCGGGGAGCACCTGTCTGGTCCTGTCGGGCACGGCATTTGCGGGCGAATTCAGCATCGCCGGGGGCGATCTGAAAGATGCACTCAATGCCTACTCAGTGCAGTCCGGCTTGCCGCTGCTCGTCTCGACAGATGCGGTCAAAGGCATACGTAGTGTTGGTATCAGAGGGGATTTCTCGAACGATGCGGCCCTGACCCGCCTGCTGTCCGGGACTGGATTTGTGGCTCAACGCCGTGCAGGCGGTACCATCGCCGTGGTGCGAGGGCACGAACAATCGAGCGACTTGGGAAGCGGACTCTCTGACTTCCAGATCGCGCAAGCGGCGCCGCCGCCGCGCACAGCGGTAGAAACCGTGACTGTCACCTCGTCCAAACTCGGCGGCGGGGATGTACAGTCCATCCCCATCGCCATCACCGCGCTGAGCCAGGAACAACTCACCGCCACACAAACCAGTGGTGGCCCAGACCTGATCAAACAGGTCCCCAACATGACCTTCACCAAAACAAACTTCAGCGGCTATTCCATCCAGTTGCGCGGCATCGGCACACAGGCCATTTCGGTGACTACCGACCCAGCCGTTGCGGTCGCGTTCAACGACATGCCATTCATCCGAAATCATTTCTTTGAACAGGAGTTTTTCGACGTCGCACAGGTGCAGGTCCTGCGCGGCCCGCAAGGTACGCTGTACGGCCGCAACGCGACCGCAGGTGTAGTCAACCTGACATCGGCCAAACCGAGCGACCAGTTCGAAGCCATGGCCAGCGCCGACATCGGCAATTACAAAAACCGCCGCTTCGAGGGCATGCTCAATCTGCCCATCGTGGATGATCGCCTCGCCATTCGCTTCGCCAGTGAATGGACCAAGCGCGACGGCTATTCCTTCAACGCCCTCACAGACAAACCCATCGATGGCCGCAATCTATGGTCCGGCCGTGCATCGGTCCGCTTCAAGCCGACCGAAAAGCTCACAGCCGATTTTGTGTGGGAACATTTCCAGGAAGATGACGATCGCATCCGGTCGAGCAAGCAGCTTTGCCACCGCGACAACGGCCCGGCAACGATCGGCGGCTTCTCGACGGCGCAAGGCTCCGATGGTCAGCTGCGGGAAGAATTTCTGAGCCAGGGTTGCAAGCCAGCCTCGCTCTACAGTGCAGAATCCTTTGAGGTGCCGAACTCGCTCACGCTGCCCTATTATGGCGGCCTGATCGGCGCAGGCTTCGGTCAGTCCCTCGCCAGTCCGATGACGTCCATTCCGCAACGCGCACAAGATGCCTATGCGGGCGTCACCCAGTCGAGAGATTTGCGGAGCATCGAATCCACACTCGATCCTTCCTATCGCGCGAAGAACAATGTGTTCCAGCTGAATGTGGATTATGCTGTCACGCCGTCTTTGAACGTCATATCTTCCACCGGCTATAGCAACGACTTCCTGTGGGCGACACAGGATTACAACCGCTTCAACACAAGGCCCGGCATTTTTGCGTATCTTCCGGGGACAGGCTCAGGTCAGTGGGGCACGCTCATCTCTTCCCCCGATGGCAACTATGCCTGCGCGGACGGCACACTCAGCATTGGCGGCAATAATTGCACCAATCCTGGTCAGGCAGTCGCTACCGGCTACTTCTGCGACCCCCAACTGGGTTGCAGCAATCGCATGGTCGCTCAGGACCTTGTCGAAGCGAAAGCCTGGCAGCTCAATCAGGAGGTCCGGCTGGCGTCGAATTTCAGCGGCCCGCTGAATTTCAGCGTCGGCGGTAACTTCATGCATTACGAGACGATTGAAAATTACTTCGTCTTCTTCAATACGATCACAATGTACAATGTAAAAAGAGTTTATAACTGGGACCCGTCCGACCCCAGCAAGATGCAGTGTGAACGGGGCGCATGGAATAAAACCCCAGTCAATCCGAACGACCCCGGAGCGGCGGGATATGCCTGCGGCTGGACCGATACTGGCTCCATCGACAATCTCGACTACCAGGGCCACAACTATTTCCTCAGCCAAAATCCATACGTGCTCAATTCCTATGCCGGTTTCGGTGAGGTCTACTACAACGTCCTCGACGATCTGAAACTGACCGGGGGCGTGCGCTGGACCGACGACCAGAAGCATTTCGTCGGCATCCCCAGCGCCTTGCTCGCTCAAGGGTACGGTTATGTCGCCACCAACACTGTGGATCAGGAGTGGAGGGCGTGGACAGGCCGCTTTGCCGCCAACTGGTCGCCCAAAGTCAGCTTCACCGACCAGACCCTGATCTACGGCACCTTCGCCCATGGCTATAAAGCAGGTGGCGCCAATCCGCCGGGCGCGCTGTTCACGATCTTCCAAAGTGGCGATGTGCCCAGTGTGGCGCATCCGCTGACCTTCGAGCCAGAATTCATCAACGCCTATGAATTCGGCACCAAGAACACAATGCTGGACGGCGCGCTGACGCTCAACGGCAACCTCTTTTACTACGACTACAAGGGCTACCAGATTTCAGAGATCATCGATCGCACCTCGATCAACCTGAACTTCGATGCCACCGTCAAAGGCGCTGAACTCGAAGCAAAATGGGAACCGGTGCCGGGTCTGAGGTTCAGCTTCTCGGGCGGCTACGAACAAACCCGCCTTGCGGACGGCACAAAGGCTATCGATCTGATGGATCGCACAGCGGGCAATCCTGATTGGATCCTTGTGAAGCCATTCGTGAGCCAGGCATCGAACTGTGTGTTACCCGCCTATGTCGTTGCCTACCTGCTGAATCCGATTGTCCAGAGCAGCTACGCAATTCCGCAGGCTTGCGGCTATGCCTATGCCAACCACAACGATCCCGTTACGAATAGGCCCTACACAGCCAATCCGACCGGCAATACGGTGCAGGGCCGCCCGATGCCGCCCGGCACCTATCCCGGCTTCGATCCGCTCGCGGGCACATCGGGCCATCCCTATACCGGTCAAAACACCTGGAATGGCATCGATTACGGTCCCGCTCCGAACGACGGCGCTGGCTTCTACAAAGATCTGAGCGGAAACGAGCTGCCGAACGCGCCGCACTTCACGACCTCGTTTTCGGCGGAATATTCAATGCCCATCACATCCGAATGGGCCGCCACGCTGCATGGCGATTTCTACTGGCAATCCAGCTCGTGGGCGCGGGTCATCAACTCCGATCCCTACGACAAGCTGCGCGGCTACAAGAACGTCAACCTGGCGCTGATCCTCACCAACCAGAACGGCTGGCAGGCGGTGGGCTATCTCAAGAACGTCTTCAACACCACTGCCATCACCGGCACCTTCCTGAACTCCGACGACAGCGGGCTGACGACCAACATCTTCCTCACCGATCCACGCCTCTTCGGCGTCCGCATCACAAAGAACTGGTGAGCGATATGGGAAACACAAAACGCACGCTCAACTCTTTCCTCTCCCGCAGAGCGGGGGAGGGGGACCGCGAAGCGGTGGAGGGGGCCTGTCACCGCACGCTCCGCCTTCCATCCTCGCGCGCACGTCGCCGCCACAAGGGCACCACAAGCGGGGAAGGAAAATTGCACCACACTTTCACGGGGGGGAACCAATAATGAGCGAACTCATCACATCACGTCCTGGCGCCAGCGCACGCCATCACCTGCTCGCCACGGTTTCCGCCCTGGCGCTGCTGACCATCGCAGCCACACAAGCCAAAGCCGAAGGCGCCGACCGCCCCACCGTCTGGATCGAAGGCGGCTGGCATTTTGACAGCATCACGGGCTCAAATGACGTTCTGGTGCCACCGCTGGACGAGCTCACCGCGCGCGGCCTTTCTTCCAAGCCGACGGCTGCCAATTTTTATGGTCAGAGTGCAGGCCACCTCACGTCCTTCACCGAAATGCTGAAGGCGCAAGGCCGCAGCGAAGGCGCCGAAGGCAGCATCTCCTTTCAACCTCAAGGGTCGGATTGGATTTTCAAGCTCGGGGCGAAATATGGCCGCTCGCATACTGAAAGACGGCGTAATGACCGCAAGGAGGTTGATGGCTATCCCGGCTATGTCAAAAGATTCTCCATCTTTACCGGCATCACAACGCCGCACGCCACCGTTTTCGCAATTCAGGCGAACGAAAACAAACGCGCCCATGTCGTTGTGGATTTTGAGGTCGGGAAGGATATCGGAATCGGCCTCTTCGGCGGAATGACAGAGTCTGTCCTGAGCGCCGGGATACGTTATGCCCAGATGAACGGCAGCTCAAAAGGCCATTCTTACGCTTCGCCCGATGTCAGATTTTACGCATATGGCGGGTTCAGCCCGGTTTTCCTCAAATACCAACGCGTCATCAATCCCGATAGACACACTTCGTCGACACTTCAGAACCGCTCCAACAGTTTCCACGGTATTGGCCCGTCAGTATCCTGGAGCAATACAACAGGTCTTGTGGGCGATGTCGCCGACGGCCAGCTTGCATTGGATTGGGGCGCGAATGCTGCGCTCCTTTTCGGGCGACAGAAGGCTAAGGTCGATTACAGCACAGTCAGTAACTTCTATCATTTTGTGGGCTTTAATCGGGTGACAACAACGAAGCAAAACACCGTCAACCGCACCGAAGCCCGCCGCGTCACCGTCCCCAATCTCGGCGGCTTCGCAGCACTCTCCTACCGTTTCACCAACGCCAAGCTCAGCGCAGGCTACCGCGCCGATTTCTTCTTTGGCGCGATGGATGGCGGGCTCGATACGCACAAATCGGTAACCACCGGCTTCCACGGCCCCTTCGCCAAAATCAGCGTCGGTTTGGGCGGATAGCCTTGCCGAGCGTGGGCGAAGATAGGGGGCGGCGGAGCATCCGCCGCCTTTTCGCTTAGCGCAATTTCCAGAGCAGAATCATCTGATCGCCTCCGCCCGCAATTCTCTGTCCGCCGCCATGGCTTGTCAGGAATGGGAATCGCGCAGGTTGAGTTGCGGGCGCCTGCCTGTCGTCATTTGTATCAGCATCCACCGCCAGAGACCTTCCGGCTCTCTTGGGTCTCGCGTGCAATATGGGGTGAGCCCCGATGCAACCAGCAGGTCGCGAACCCCTGTGATAGGCTACGTGGCTTGCGAGGGCGAGATCCAGGCAAAATATTCGAACGCCTGGAGCCCACATGAGCTGTCGCAAATTTCTTGCGTATAGCGAACAATTGCTTCCTCGACGAAAAAAATATCTTCGCCATACAAGTTTGGCCGGGCTCGTTCGATCTACACTCTGACGACGTGACAAGAAGCCCCAAAGGCCGGGGATTTTGACAGAAACGCGGGACACACGCTGCCGAGGCAGCAAACCGGAGGACGCTGCACAAATGGTGCCTGCGCCCGAGGTCGAACTTTGGTTTGTACGCGAGGTACTGCCCTTGGAGGCATCTTTGATGCGATTTTTGCGCTCATCCTATCGCAATGCCGGCGAGGCAGCCGACCTGCGGCAGGATATCTACGCTCAGTTGATCGCGACAGCCCAAAAGCAGATTCCCAATCCCACCAAGCCGCTCGTCTTCGCCATAGCACACAACATCCTGGTCGACCGCATGCGTCGCGAGCGGGTAGTCCCGATGGACACGATTTCCGACATGGAAAAACTTGGCCTCGCCAGCGACGCCCCGCCACCTGATCGGGTTGTCATGGCGCGCGACGAGTTACGGCACCTGCGCGAGGCAATAGATCGCCTGCCACCACGGTGTCGCGAGGTCGTGATGATGGCGCGTATCGAGGGGCTCGCGGGACGTGACATCGCCGCGCGGCTGAATCTCGATGAAACCACTGTTTCCCGCCACCTCAAGAAGGGCATGCAGTTATTGGTGGATGGCCTTTACGGGTCTTCATCCTCGGCCGGAGAAACGGCATGAGCGGTGAAGAGAATACGCAGGTCGAGCTAATCGGTGACCAGGCCGCAGAATGGATCCTGCGGCAAGAAAATCCCGGCTGGAGTGATGAAGAACAGGTTGCGCTTGATGCGTGGCTCGCCCAGTCACCGCATCATCTGGCCGCTTACTGGCGTCTCAAAGCTGGGTGGGGGCGGGCGGAACGTCTGGCGGCCCTCAAGCCCAGTGGAATGCGTCCGGCTCGAACATCCGCCAACAAGGGCACGTGGCCAATTATTCGCTTCGCGGCTGTTGCTTGTGTGGTGCTCAGTGTCGCCGCTGGCGGATTGTATAGCTGGTTCATTCAGGAACGCGTATTCACAACGACTGTCGGCCAGCGCGCCAGCATTTCATTGTCCGATGGTTCCCGCGTTGAACTCAATACCAATTCCGCCATCGGCGTACGTATGGGCTTTTGGCAGCGCACTGTTTCGTTGAAGCATGGCGAAGCATTCTTCGATGTCCATCATGATGCGTCGCGGCCATTCTCCGTGTTTGCTGCCGGTCATCGTATCGTTGATCTGGGTACACAGTTTACCGTCCAAACGTCCGGTGATCGCCTCAAAGTAACGCTCGTCCAGGGCCTTGCGCGCCTCGAAACGGTCAGCGCAACTATTCAGCATCATGCCACAGACCTGATGCCGGGTGACGTTGCTGTCGCTACGCCAAATTCCATATCCGTCGCCAAAGTATCTGAAAATGCAATCGCCGAAGGCCTTTCCTGGCGGCGGGGAAAGCTCGTCTTCAACAATGCAACGCTTGCGGAAGCAGCGGCCGAGTTCAACCGCTACAACAGAACAAAACTCGCCATAGAAGCTGACGTTGCCGGTCTGCGGATCAACGGAATATTCGACGCAGGCAGTGTCGGTCCGTTCACAACCATGGCGAAGTTCGCATTCGGACTCAGCATCGAAAAGCGCGGCAACGAGATCGTCGTGTCGCGCAAGAAGATATAGCGGCCCACAGCCGGGCCATCATTTGCAGAGAGAAGGGGGGATCAATGCGTAAGAATACTCTAAAAGTCGCTGCCATGGTCGGAACAAGCCTGGCTTGTCTTACGGGCCATGCTTTTGCCGCCAGCTTCGATGTTCCCGCAGGCGATATGGACAGTGCGTTGCGGGCGTACATGGCGCAAAGCGGCGTTCAACTTTTCGTTCCTGTTGAAGCAACCAAAGGGCTCAAATCAAAGGGCGTGAAGGGCAATCTTTCGGCGGATGATGCGTTAACACGCATTTTGTCCGGCACGGGATTGATCCGGCACACTGAAGATGGCGCCATCGCGATCATCCGGCCCTTGCAGTCCAGTAAGCAAGACACCGGTTTTGATCAGTTTCGGCTCGCCCAGGCAGCCACGCCACCGCGTGCGGCCGTCGAAACCGTCACCGTCACGTCATCCAAACTCGGCGGCGGCGACGTGCAGAGTATCCCCATTTCCATCACCGCGCTGAGCCAGGAGCAGCTTACTGCAACTCAAACCGCCGGTGGCCCGGATCTGATCAAACAGGTCCCCAACATGACCTTCACCAAAACAAATTTCAGCGGTTATTCCATCCAGCTGCGTGGCATCGGGACACAGGCGATCTCGGTAACCACCGATCCAGCGGTGGCCGTCGCCTTCAACGACATCCCATTCATCCGCAACCATTTCTTCGAACAGGAATTCTACGACGTCGCCCAAGTGCAAGTGCTACGCGGTCCCCAAGGCACGCTCTATGGCCGCAATGCGACCGCAGGCGTGGTGAACCTCACCAGCGCCAAACCCACTGACCAGTTCGAAGCGATGGCATCCGCCGAACTCGGCAACTATCATCAAAAACGCTTCGAAGGCATGATCAATCTGCCCATCGTGGATGACAGGCTGGACATCCGCCTCGCAGGCGAATGGACCAAACGCCAGGGCTATTCCTTCAACGAACTGTCCCAAAGCCGCGTCGATGGCCGCAATCTATGGTCAAGCCGCCTGAGTATCGGCTGGAAGCCCCTGCCCAACCTTCAGGCCAATCTCGTCTGGGAGCATTTCTCCGAAAATGACGACCGGATGCGCAGCGCAAAGCAGTTGTGCAAGACCGATCCCATTCCCGGCACAGTAGATGGCGCTGCGGTTCCGTTGGCGGGATACGGCCTCAATCAGGCAAGCAATATGGGCGGCTATTTCAGCCAGGGTTGCAAACCTGCTTCGCTCTATTCCGATGAATCGTTCCAGGTGCCAAACGGATTTTCATTGCCCTATGTCTCGGCCGCGCTCTATGGCGGGTTTCTAAAACAGGGCGTTAGTCCCTATGCGGGTACCACACAGTCGAGCAATCTGAGAGTGATCGAAACAACGCTTCAGCCGCAATACAAAGTAAAAAACGACCTCGCTCAACTGAATGTGGATTATAACGCAACGCCGCAACTCACGCTGACGTCTCAGACCGGGTTCAATCAGGACTTCCTCTGGGCCACACAAGATTATAATCGTTTCAATACCCGCCCCAATGTTTTCGATCCCTATGGCAATTCCTTGCAGGGCCTTGATCCAGAGCATCCCTTTCCGCCAGACCCAACAAAAGTGGAATATGGCCTTTTCACGCCGGATGGCGTGTTCTGCGATCACCAGCTCGGCTGTTCCGACAGGCTGGTGGCGCAAGACCTTTCTACCGAGCACGCTTGGCAGTTAAGCCAGGAATTCCGTATCGCTTCGCATTTTGATGGGCCGCTCAATTTCAGCGCGGGTGGCAACTACATGCATTATGAAACGGCGGAGAACTATTACGTCTTCATCAATGCCATGACAGCGTTCGCCTATTGGACGGGCAATATGCCGACGCAGGCTGCGCCCGGTTATACGGAAGTCGGCCACTGGATACCTAATGTCACGGATGGACGTGGCTGCCTCGTAAAGGGATCCACCAACGGATTTGGCGGCTTTCAATATGCCGACCCTCGTCTGCCCTTGAATGCCCCGGGTCTTTCCTCCTGCATGTATATCGATCCAAATCCGCTTAGCAGCCTCAACAATGACGGTCACAATTATTTTCTCAGCCAAAATCCGTATGTGCTGAATTCCTACGCGCTGTTCGGAGAGGCGAACTACAAGCTCGCCGATGATCTTACTTTGATCGGTGGCTTACGCTGGACCAAGGACGAAAAGCACTTCACGCTGATCCCCAGCGAATTTCTGGTCAGCGGCTTCGGTTATCCCAGCACTGGTACTGTCGATCAGACCTGGGGCAAAGTCACCGGGCGTCTGGTGGCCAACTGGACACCCAAACTCGATTTCACCGACCAGACACTGATCTATGGCTCCTTCGCGCGTGGCTATAAAGCCGGAGGTGCCAATCCGCCCGGTCCTGTGTTGATCACCTTCGGCAATCAAACCGGCGACAAAACGGGCGAGCAGTCGAATCCCGTCCATCCGCTTACCTTCGCGCCGGAATATATCAACGCCTTCGAGGCCGGCACAAAGAACACGTTGCTGGATGGCGCGCTCACATTGAACCTGAGTGCCTTCTATTACGATTACAAAGGCTACCAGATTTCCGAGATCGTCGATCGCACATCGATCAATCTGAACTTCGATGCCAGGATCAAGGGCGCAGAAGTCGAGGCGGCCTATGAACCGCTGCCGGGTTTGCGCTTCAACTTCGCGGGCGGTTGGGAACAAACGCGACTCGCAAAGGGCAGCCAGTCAGTCGATCTGATTGATCGCACAGCGGGCAAAGATGGATGGATGGTTTTCAAGCCGTTCATCGGGCAGGCCTCGAATTGCATTCTGCCAACTTATGTCGTTGCCGCGATTATCCGTAACCAGTATATCGATTCCAATGGCTTCAATGCGGGCGCAGTCCCCTCGGCATGCAGCGGCGCCTATGGTATGCATTACGACCCGGTTACCTATCGCCCCTATGACGAAAGCGGCGCGCCACTCACCAATGCACATGGCGATCCGATGGTCGGAAGCTATGCGGGCTTCGATCCCTTGACCGCGCCCAACAATGGCGAGGGGTTCGACAAGGATTTGAGCGGCAACGAACTGCCCAATGCGCCCCCGTTCACGGTGTCCGCGGGTGTGCAATACAGCATGCCCCTGACCACCGAATGGGCCGGAACGCTACGCGGAGATTATTACTGGCAGGATTATTCATGGGCCCGCGTGTTCAACGACAATCCTTATGATCGCTTGCGCGGCTATTCCAGCATAAACCTTGCCATCATCCTCACCAGCCAGTCGGGCTGGCAGATCATGCTCTACGACAAGAACGTGTTCAACACGACGGCCATCACGGGCACCTTTCTGAACAGCGATGATAGCGGATTAACAACCAACGTGTTTTTGACTGATCCAAAGTTGATCGGCATTCGCGTCACGAAAAACTGGTGAGGGGGATACGATGAGTGAACTGATCGAAACACAGACGAGCCGCCACAATCTGCGCCATCTTCTATTGTCCTCAGCAGCTGCTGCGGCGCTAATCGCCCTTGCCTATACTGCTGAACCCGCACAAGCGGCGGACGGTGGCCGCCCCACAGTGTGGATTGAACTGGGCGGCCAACTGGAACGCGTGAACGGGCAGGGAGCCCCCTTCGCGCCAGATTTCACGCAGACCTTTGCCGACAGTCCCGCTTTCCTTTCCGGCTCTCCAATCACGTCACAAAGAGCGCCGCGTTATAGCAAGGGATTGGAAGGCAAGATCACCTTTGCGCCGGAAGGTTCAGATTGGGTGTTCTCCGCCTCTCTGCTCTACGGCCGCGCCAACGGCAATAAGCGTGTGCATCAGCAAACTGCCGGAATTCCGCTCGGAACGGATTCGCTGATACGAATGGTCTGGCCGAGCAAAACTGTTTTGCCAATCAAGGCCTATTCCGATGTGCGCTCACGCGTATCGGAAAGCCACGCGATCATTGACTTCAAAGTGGGCAAGGATGTGGGTGTCGGCATCTTCGGCTCTTCATCGGTGTTCTCTTTCGGCACGCGGATCGCGCAATTCACCTCTGACAGAAAAACCCAGATCTATGCGCGTCCCGAAGTCCACCCCTATGGCGGACTTGGAAAATATTGGACCAATTTCTCGGCAGATGGAAAAAGCGAGCGCAGCTTCCGCGGCATCGGCCCGACTGTTTCATGGGAAGGTGAAACCGCCCTTGCCGGTAACGCGGATGGAGGTGTCACCTTCGATTGGGGTGTTTCGGCAGCGGTGTTGTTCGGGCGGCAGAAGGCAAATATCGTGCACAGCACGCTCGCGTCTAAATTCGAGCAATATCAATTCAACTATCCGAACAAAATCGTCTATCACGACACACCGCCGCCTTCCGTACGCCGCCGCTCCGTAGTCGTCCCCAACCTCGGCGGCTTCGCCGGGCTTTCCATGCATTATACCAATGCCAAAATCAGCCTCGGCTATCGCGGTGATTTCTTCTTCGGCGCCATGGACACCGGCATCGATCGCCGCAAAACCGAAAATATGAGCTTCCACGGCCCCTTCGCCACCATCAGCATCGGCCTCGGCGGCTGAATCGGCGCGCTGAGTCTCTATGAATATGGGCAGCAGGTCCCTGCTGCCCATATTTTTGCGGTCCCCCTGAGATGAGCTGCTCCCGATGGGCAAGAACTGTGTCGTTATCTCAGTCGCCAGGCGCGCCAAAAGTAGGGCAGGTTGATTTCGGGCTTGGTACACAACCGTTCGAGAACGGTTGTGGTAGCCTCAATGCTGCCATAGCCATACTATCTCAGTTTCCGGGTCGAGCAGGGGATGCGCAGCACAGCCGCGGAGATGGTTTTGCGTGCGCAATCAACGCCATAGTTAAAATTGGCGTCGAGGCCCGCAAAGAATTTTCTGTCTGACCTTTAGAAATCCACAGCAGCCGTGTCTATCCATGTAAGAGCCCAAAACTCTGGACAACGGGAAAGCTCGCGGAACGTATGGCTGGGACACTGGAAAACGGTCGTGAATCAACCGGCTCGTGTCATCAAGACGATCCATTGAGCACGCGCGATATAGCAGCCTGGTTTGTGCGGGAGGTTCTGCCACTGGAGCCCACCCTGACACAGTATCTGCACCGCAACTGGCACAACCCGAGTGACATCGTGGATCTTCGGCAGGAGGTCTATGCGCGTGTCTGCCTGAGCGCCCAAAGGGAATTTCCCGAAGAGCCGCAGCGCTTCATTCTCGTGACGGCACGCAATCTTCTCATAAATCGGCTCCGCGACGCGCGCGTCATCCCCATTGAAACGACGGCCGACCTCGACACGTTGAATGTGGCCACCGAAATTCCCGGCCCCGACCGCATAGCCATCGCAAGGGATGAGCTGCGCCGTCTGCAAGCCGCCCTCGATCAACTCCCGCCGCGTTGCCGCGAGACAGTGGTGCTCGCCCATATCGAAGGGCTGACCGGTCAGCAGATCGCGCAACGCATGAGCATTTCGCCCCAGATGGTGTCAGCCCACCTCACCAACGGCCTGCGCCAGCTCGCCAACATCATGTACGGCGAAGAGTTCGACACCGGGAAGGCAAAGCCGTGAGCGACAACACGCTTCCCGAATCCCAGAACGATTCCGCCGCGATCGAAGAGCGCGCGGCCGACTGGCTGCAACGCCGCCGCTATTGGAAAGAATGGTCCGAGGCAGATCAAAAGGTACTCGATGCCTGGCTTGCGGAGTCCATGACCCATGCGGTCGCCTTCTGGCGGCTTGAAGCCACGCTGGATCGCACGGAACGGCTGTCCGCGCTACGTCCCCTGCGCCCACAAAGGCCGCTTAACGACACGCCAAAACGCCTGCCCACGACTTTGCGTTTTGCGGCCGTCTTTGGCGCGCTCGCTGTTGTTGCAGTCATCGGATATTCGACATTATATTCGCTGCCGGAGCCGGTGGGTCAGCTTTATTCAACAGGCCTCGGTGGCCGCGCCACGGTCCAGCTCACCGATGGCTCCAGCATCGAACTCAATACCAACACAGTGATTCGCGCCGATGTCCGCGCGGGCAAACGCTACGTCTCCATCGAAAAGGGCGAAGCCTATTTCGACATCGTGCACGATGCGAAAAGCCCGTTCATCGTGGATGTTGGCGGCCATCGCATCACCGATCTCGGCACGAAGTTCGTGGTGCGGGATGAACCTGGCCGCGTCGAGGTGTCATTACTGGAAGGTCGCGCCAGCATCGCCTCGGTCCAGCCCAACACACAACATCACGAAGCGGTCCTGACGCCGGGCGATGTCGCCGTTGCGACTGCCGATTCCATTTCGGTCGAACAAAGATCAAAGCCGAAGCTCGCCAAGGAATTAAGCTGGCGTCACGGCCTGCTCATTTTCGACGGCGCACCACTCAGTGATGTGGCCGCCGAACTCAATCGCTACAGCACTGAAAAGATCATCGTGGCCGGAGACGGCGTGGGCAAGCTCACAATAGACGCCTCCGTCCCGACCGACAACGTCCGCGCCTTCACGCGCGTCGCCCGTGAAGTATTTGGCCTGCATGTGCAGGACAGAGGCAATGAAATCGTGATCTCGCATTGAGCGATGGTCGCCACATTAGACTGACAAGAGGGGGAGACATAATGCCAAAACAAATTTCATTGAAGGCAATCCTGATGCTCGGGGGCGCTGCCGCGACCATCGCATTGTGCGGGCCGGCACCTGCACAGGATTTCGCAGTCCCGTCCGGCGATCTCAAACACGCACTGGATGCTTATCGTACCCAAGCAGGCGTTCCACTCGTCGTTTCCAGCGAAGCCATCAAAGGTGTGCGAAGCGCAGGCGTAAAAGGCGACCTGTCTCCCGATAACGCACTCTCCCGGGTCCTTTCCGGAACAGGGTTCACGGCGCGCCGCGATCCATCAGGCATCGTCGCTGTCGTGCGCGAAAGCTCATCGAGCCTGGACATTCAGCCAATTCAAATCGCCCAAGCCGCGCCACTGCCGCGTGCCAGCGTCGAAACCGTCACGGTCACATCCTCCAAACTCGGTGGTGGTGATGTGCAATCTATCCCCATCGCCATTACAGCATTGAGCCAAGAACAGCTCACCGCCACTCAAACTGCCGGCGGCCCCGATCTCGTCAAGCAGGTGCCTAATCTAACTTTCACCAAAACAAACTTCACCGGCTATTCAATTCAAATTCGCGGCATCGGCACACAGGCGATCTCGGTGACCACCGATCCGGCGGTGGCTGTGGCGTTGAACGATGTGCCTTTCATCCGCAACCATTTCTTCGAACAGGAATTCTACGATCTCAGCCAGGCCGAAGTGCTGCGCGGGCCGCAAGGCACGCTCTATGGCCGCAACGCAACAGCAGGCGTGGTCAATCTCATCACCGCGCGCCCGACCGACCAGTTCGAGGCCAAACTCTCTGCCGACATAGGCAATTATAAGAACCGCCGCCTGGAAGGCATGCTTAACCTACCGCTGGTCGATGACCGTTTGGCCATCCGCGTTGCGGGCGAATGGACCAAGCGCAGCGGCTACACCACCAATGGCCTCACCGGCAATCAGGTAGATGGCCGAGATCTCTGGTCTTCCCGCGTCACCATCGGCCTGAAACCAGCGGAGAATGTGCAAGCCCATCTGCTCTGGGAACATTTCTCCGAAAATGACGATCGGATGCGCACATCAAAACAGCTCTGCAAAACCGATACTGGTGTGCGCAGCGCCGACGGCATGGCCATTCCTGAACCATTGTTAGGAGGCAGCGGTGTCGGCCAGGCATTCAGGCTAAGTACCTCCTACACGAGCCAGGGCTGCTTGCCCGCATCCCTCTATGCCGATGAATCCTTCGGCGTTCCTTACGGCTTTTCCTTGCCTTATGTCGTGGCGGGCTGGATCAGCGGCGCCATGACGGTCAAGAACCCCTATGTGAATACGCGCCAGTCCACCGATCTGCGCTCCATCGAAACGCAGATAGATCCTCATTACAGGTCGAGGAACGACACCGTCGAATTCAATGTCGATTACAACGTCACGCCAAGTCTCACTGTTACGGCACAAACCGGCTACAACCAGGACTTTTTGTGGTCCACGCAGGATTACAACCGCTTCAACACTGCGCCCAATATGTTCGATCCGATAACATCCGGTTCGCTGCGTAACAGAACGCTGATAACCCCAGATGGCCAATTCTGCGATCCGCAACTTGGCTGCAGCAGCCGCCTCGTCGCACAGGATATCTCGCGCGAAAGCGCCTGGCAGCTGAACCAGGAAATCCGCCTGGCTTCCAAATTCGCAGGTCCCCTGAATTTCAGCGTCGGCGGCAACTACATGCATTACGAGACGAAAGAAGATTACTTCGTCTTCGCCAATACGCTGTCAATGTTCGCCGCAACATCAGGCGTTCCAACGGCCTTGGGCGATGCTTCGCCTTGGATCCCGGGCGTTACGGACAATAGTAATCTTCTTGCCGCGGGTGGTTGCATGAATCGCAGTGGTGGCATGGGATCTCAATATAACGATCCGTCACAAGGCGCCGGTCAACCGACATCGGTATGCTATTACATCGATCCAAATCCTCTCAGCAGCGTCAACGGCAAGGGGCACAACTATTTCCTCAGCACAAACCCCTACACACTCAACTCTTACGCCGCCTTTGGCGAGGTCTATTACGATATTGCCAAAGAGTTCAAGCTAACGGGCGGCGTCCGCTGGACCGATGACCAGAAGCATTTCACGCTGATCCCTAGCGAACTTCTTTCCAATGGTTACGGCTATCCCAGCTTAGGAACGGTTGATCAGGAATGGAAAAAATTCACCGGCCGCTTCGCCGCGAACTGGACGCCGGAGTTGGATTTCACCGATCAGACGCTTGTCTATGCATCTTATGCACGAGGCTATAAGGCCGGCGGTGCCAACCCGCCCGGCGCGGTGCTCTATTCCTATGGCAGCACCACGCAGTCCGGTGTTCCCATCCATCCGCTCACATTCGAGCCGGAATATATCAATGCGTTCGAACTGGGTAGCAAGAACACGCTGCTGGATGGCGCGCTGACCATCAATGGGAACATTTTCTACTACGATTACAAGGGCTATCAGATCTCCGAAATCGTTGACCGCACCTCCATCAACCTGAACTTCAATGCGAAAGTGAAAGGCGCGGAAGTGGAGGCGACTTATGAGCCGATGCCGGGCCTGCGCTTCCGGTTTGCTGGCGGCTACGAAAAAACAAGAATCGCCAATGGCTCGCAATCTGTCGATCTGATGGATCGCACGGCGGGCAATACGGATTGGATGGTCTTCAAGCCCTTCGTTTCCCTGCCATCCAACTGCGTTCTGCCGACCTATGTCGTGCGCGCCATGATGATTAATTATGCCAATGCCGGCCAGGGTAACCCCGCGGTGTCGGCCTGCGGCAACGCTTATTCCGATAACAGGGATCCGGTCACGCTGGGCACCTATCACGCAGCCTGGGCCGGTGCCGATAATCCGGCAAACAATCTTGTTACCGGACAGCCTTATTATACGGTCGTTGACTTCGGGACCCAAGCTAACGTCGACAAAGGCTATCCCCTTACCCTCAACGGCCCGAATGGTACTGAACTCTATCACGGCTTCGACCCGTCCTCCGCGCCCAATGGCGGCGCAGGTTTCTCGAAAAATCTGGGCGGCAACGAATTGCCGAATGCTCCGCCACTGACGGCATCTTTCTCCGCCGAATACAGCATTCCGCTGACGGAAGATTGGGCAGGCACGCTACGCGGCGATTACTACTGGCAGGATTATTCCTGGGCCCGCGTCTTCAACGACAAACCCTATGATCGCCTTCGCGGCTACACCAACATCAACCTCGCTCTCATTCTCACCAGCCAAAACGGCTGGCAGGTGATGGGCTATGTGAAGAACGTGCTGGATACCACCGCCATCACCGGTGCCTTCCTCAACAGCGACGACAGCGGCCTCACCACCAACGTCTTCATCACCGACCCACGCCTCTACGGCGTGCGCGTCACAAAGAACTGGTGAGCGCGATGCGGTGCACATTCATCCACACTCACCTGTCATTCCCGGCGAGCGCCGCAGGCGCGAGGGAAGGGAACCCAGGTGGCCAACACCAACCGGTATCTCACACCTGGCTTCCCTTCCCCTCGCAATGCGTGACCATTGCTCGGCCGGGAATGACAAACATGCATAAGGGGGGAATCCAACAATGAGCGAACTGATCTCAAACGAAATGCAAACCCACATCTCCAAACACCTGCTGGCCACGGTCTCAGCGCTGGCACTGACTGCCTATATCGCCTCAGCCACTGTCGCCAAAGCCGAAGACGCCAACCGCCCCACAGTTTGGGTCGAGCTCGGTGGGCAGATGGAATTCCTGCAAGGCATGAGCCGTCCCTTCACGGCTCCGTTCATGTCTGTGGAACCGTTCGCCACGCCGGAGGGTGCGGATTACGTTGTCGAACCCAATGCCTATAATCCGGATATTTTCGAGAAAAATCAGCGCCCGGTGCGCAGGGCCTTCGGCCTCGAAGGCAAAGTTCTCTTTCAGCCCGAAGAGTCTAACTGGACGTTTTCTGCCGCGATCCGCTATGGCCGCGCACAAACAAACAGACAGGCCCATGAGCAGGGGCCAAGCCCATATAAATATTTCAACAACCGCAAAATCCCACTCTACGCTGCGGAGTTTGCAGATGAGGAATCGGCGGCCGAGCAAAGCCACATGTTCCTCGATTTTCAGGCTGGCAAGGATGTTGGCCTGGGTGTATTCGGGCGCGATGGCCAATCGAATATCAGCGCGGGCGTGCGCTTTGCGCAGATCTCCGTGAAATCGAATGTCACCGCGATTGCCCGGCCAAAGATCGCCCATGTATTCCACTACGCGACATATTTCCGCTATGATCTGTCGGGCGAACAGCAACGCAACTTCCGCGCTATCGGCCCAACCCTGTCATGGAATGCCTCAGTCGCCTTGCTCGGCAATCATGACGATGCGCAACTGACCTTTGATTGGGGACTCAATGGCGCGGTCCTGTTTGGCCGCCAAAAGGCGCACGTCGTACACGCTACCACGGCGGTTCACGTCACCAAGGCAGCGCAAGGCCCGTTCGGTCCCTTCGGGCGCGTTCCGCTCTATGCACCGCGCGATGTTGAAAGCCCCCGTTCGCATTCCGTCGCAGTACCCAATCTTGGTGCTTTCACGGGGCTTTCGCTACGCTTTCCTTCCGCCAGGGTCAGTTTCGGCTACCGCGCCGATTTCCTCTTCGGCGCCATGGATGTCGGCATCGACACCCGCCAAACCACCGCTACCGGCTTCCACGGCCCGTTCGCAAAACTCAGCATCGGCCTCGGTGGCTAAGGCGAATAATCCGGACGTAAGGGACCAAGGGCGACGGCACAATCCGTCGCCCTTCTCGCATCAAAGAATTTTGCAGGCTTCGCCGAAGGCCAGTCTCGGGCTACGCGCGAAGAGACCGGTGGAATCGCCATAGCCGAGGTTGCAGAGAAAGTTCGATTTAATGTTAGTGTCGGCAAAGAATTCTTTGTCCACGCCTTCATTATTGAAGCCAGATAGGGGGCCGCAGTCGAGGCCAAGGGCACGTGCCGCAATCATAAAATAAGCGCCCTGCATCGAACCATTGCGCAATGCGGTGATGTCACGCACAGACGGCATATTGAACCAATGCTTCGCGCCGGGATTGTGGGGGAAAAGCTTCGGAAGCTGGTCCGCAAAATCCAAATCATAGGCGACGATGGCGCAGACAGGCGCCTGCAAAGTCTTTTCGATATTGGTCGAGCCCAAATGCGGTATTAGCCGTTCCTTGGCCTCGTTCGACGTCAGGAAGAAAATGCGGGCGGGTGAACAGTTGGCCGATGTCGGCCCCCAGCGCATCAGGTCATACACATCTGCAAGCAGTGCGTCGCTTACCGGTTTTTTCAGCCATTTATTTTGCGTTCGCGCATTGCGGAAAATCAAATCGAGACATTCGTCGTTTGCGGGCAAACTGCTCTCCAAAAAGCCATCAGATGGGTCGGTATGCATTCGGTTGGGACCAAAAGTCACTGAACGGCGGGAAGCCCGACTTTCTTGAAGAGCTCATTCACACCAGCCTTGGCTTCGGCGAGAAGCGGCGCGGTGTCTACCGTCAGCAATTCGCGATCTTTCATCAGTTGTTTTCCGTGAACCCAGACCGAGCGCACCTTGTCGCCATTAGCGGCAAACACGATTGAATGGGCCAAATCGCGATTGATGTAGCTCCATTCGGGCCCCGAATGATCGATGATGATTAAATCGGCGCGCTTGCCAACTGCGATAGATCCAATTTCCGTGTCCCACAGATTGGCTTTCGCTCCCCCAATTGTTGCCGCCTTGAGCGCGTCATGGGCGTTAATCTGGTTCTGTTCCCGGCGAACCTCATTATAGGCTGTGGCGAAGGAAAACATGACGCGGAAGAGGTCCGCCGAACCGGTAGCCGTCAAACCATCGGTTCCAATGGCGAAGTTGAGCCCTGATTTCACAAGTTCGGGTATTTTGGTGCCCAGCCCCATCGCCAGTTTCACATAGGCAATTGGACAATGCGTGATGTTCACCTGACGGTTCACAACGGTCTCAACTTCGGCGTCATCGAGCTCATTCATATGAGCTGCATAGAAGTTCGGCCCAAGTACACCCAACTCGTCATAGCGCTCAATGACCCCCTTGCCAAACAGAGAGCGAGAAAACTGCCGGTCCCCATAGTTGGAGGCGAGGTGGCCATGAATCCCCACATTCCGTCGCTTCGCCAGGGCCGCAATTTCGCGGGCCAGTTCGTCGCTGGTCGTATAAGGATTGCGCATCTCGCACCACGCACGAAGGCGCCCATCCGCAGCACCGTTCCATGCCTCGATCAACTGCTCGGTTTCGGCGATGCTTGTTGCCACATCGTCGCTGCGGATTTTTTCTTTTGGCCAGCCGTCCGGAATGAAGTCGCGGGTCGATCTGGTCACCGTCCCGCGAATGCCGATCTCGGCTGCGGCTTGCGCAATCGCATGTGGTTGCTCGCCGCCACCGTCATTGAAACAGGTGACGCCATTGCGGATCATTTCAGCGAAGCAGAGTTTCGCGCCGATCTTGGCGAGCGACGCACTCAATGCGCGTTCCAAGGGGTAGCCCACGCGCGATAAATATTCGATCGTGGTCATGCCAGCGCGCGCCTTCGCACCTGGAGCGAGGAGCTGATTTGTGGGGTGTGCATGTCCGTCGATCAGCCCGGGCATGACTAATCCGTTGGCCGCATCAATCTCAGTTCGTGGCTGCCCCTCATAAGACAGCATAACGTCATGCGTCGGCCCAACTGCCTCTATGTTGGCGCCTCTCATTGCGACAGCTCCATCGGGAATTGTGCTCCCGTCAGACTGCATGGTGAGTATGTGCGCATGTTTGAGAATTGTTAGTGTCGAGTCCACGCAGGAGGTTCCCATATTTGTTTCAACGCTGTCTGATGCGCGCCCGCTCAAGCTGGCCTATCGAGGATCGCATTTTCGTGACGCCAATTCTGCAGAGGTTCTCAACACGATGAAGCCCCGGTACTTGACACTTTGTGACTAAAGGTAACAAAGTGGCATAACCAAGTCCAGTAGCGATAGTTCATAATTTTTGGCGCGTCGAAAGCAGACAGCCAAAATTATCTTAATAGTGATAAGGACGCACGCATGCAGAGCACCTCTTATGTGTCGCCGCTCAAAGCGTGGTGGACAGTCTTCGTCCTTTTTATCGCATACATATTTTCCAATCTTGACCGCAATGTCCTATCGCTACTTGTTCCGTCTCTGAAAGCCGATCTCAATGTTACCGATACGCAGATCGGGCTCTTGTCGGGCGTCGCGTTTGCGATTTTCTATGCCACGATGGCTGTCCCCATCGCGCGCGCCAGCGATAGCCGCTCACGTCGTGCCATTATTTCATGGGGTATTGTGGTTTGGAGCCTCGCAACAGCCGCATCAGGGCTTGCTACCCGCTATATGCATCTGTTCTTGGCGCGCATGGGTGTTGGTGTGGGGGAAGCTGTGCTGACGCCCGCGTCGATATCATTGATTGCGGATATTTTTCCGAAGGAAAAGCGCGGCTTTGCGCTCGGCGTGCTCGGCTCCGCAAACTATCTGGGCGGCGGGCTTGCGCTGCTCTTGGGTAGTGCAGCTATCACATGGGTAGCGTCGCTGGGGCCGTTATGGGGAGGCCTCAAGCCCTGGCAGGCAGTGTTCATGATAGTGGGGTTGCCAGGTCTTTTAGTCGCGTTTTTGATGTTGACCATAGTCGAGCCGCGCCATCGGCAAACAGAAAAGCAGCCTGCCGGAAACCTGCGCGATCTTAAAGATTTCATCAGCGCGCGCCCGCTTTTATTTACATGTCACTTCTTGGGATTTTCTCTAGAGGGCGCGGTGGCTTACGCGGTTGCCGTCTGGGGTCCCACATTCTTCGTCAGGCATTTTCATTTGACGGCGTCTGAAGCGGGGCTGGTGCTGGGCCCGTTCTTATTGGTAGCGGGGCCGCTCGGTGGGCTGATCGGCGGCTGGCTGGTTGCGCATTGGACAAAAAAGGGCCGTGATGATGCCCCCATGCTCACGGGCCTCCTCGGAACTGTTCTTGTGTGCCTTGCCATTGCGATTGCGCCGCTTATGCCAAGCGTCATCGGTGCCGCATTCTTTTTTGGCTTGAGTTACGCGGCTGGCCCGCTGGCCGCGCTTGGCGCGTTTGCTGCTCTGCAGCTTGTCACACCGGTCAAGCTGCGCGCACAAGTTGTCGCTCTGTATTATTTTGTGGTCACTATTGTCAGTATCGTGGGCGGCGCGACAATCGTTGCCCTGTTTACCGACTATCTGTTCCGCGCGGAAGCGGCGATTGGCTATTCCATATCTCTAACAGCCATACTGCTTGGCCCGCTCGCCACGCTATTGCTCTGGATAAGCCTGAAGCCTTTCGCACGCATGGCGCAAGATGCAGACGCCTGAAGTAAATAAGCCGGGTGTTTTGTACCTTTCCAGTGTCGGTTCTGGCCAAGACTGCGCATGTTCGACTGCAAGACTTTAATGCCTCTGTCCTTTGGCCCGTCTTTCCGATGGGGCGATAACATCTTGTGGGCCGTTAAAATCGCGCCCGCATTTCTTGCAAACTGGCGAGCCATATCTTTCGATACGTTCCAGCTTGACACTTTGTGATACATCATCACAAAGTGCGTTAGTTGCGCATAGTAACAAACTCAACGAAGCGCCTACCGGCTCATCGTCGAATCGCAACAGCAGAGGAAACAGAAGGGGACTTTGAAATGTTTAAAAAGACATTGCTCGCTGCGACTGCGCTTACGGTAGCTGCGGCGTCGGCTCCGGCCTATGCGGACGAAGCAATCGAAACCGTTGTTGTGACTGCGCAAAAGCGCGAGCAGAACGTCCAGGATGTTCCGATTTCGATGAACGTGGTGAGCGCTGCCCAACTCAACGCGTTCAACTCGGCCAGCCTGTCAGACCTGATGGCGAATGTTCCAAGCCTCATGATCTGGCGCACGCAAACCAATGTCGGTCTCTATCTGCGTGGCTTTGGTACAACGGCTGCGAACCCGGCCGCGGACAACGCGGTATCCGCCTATCAGGACGGTATCTGGCAGGAAAAATCCCGCCAGCTGATGATCGACTTTTTCGACGTTGAGCGTATCGAAGTAATGCGCGGCGCCCAAGGCGCTCTTGTCGGCAAGAACACCGAAGTCGGCGCAATCAACATCATTACCAGCGACCCCACCGATACGCTGCAAGGCGGAGGCACGCTCAACTACAATTTCCAACTCACCGGCGTGGATGGATATGGCTATATTTCCGGCCCAGTCACAGACACGATTAGCGCGCGTCTTGCAGTCAAAATCGTCGACAAGGAAGGCTGGATCAAAAACACGGCGAACGGAAAAAACGAGCCGGACCTCAAAAAATATCAAGGTCGGCTTGGCATAAAGTTTCAGCCGACGGCGAGCATCACGGATGTCTTCAAAATTGAATATTCGGCCTGGAACCAGCTCGGTAATTATCAGCTCACCGCTGACCCGACGCTCCCGGTTCTTGAATCCCTGGAAGCTGCCTGCTGCACAAAGACGGACTCTGGCCCGCTAGGCAGACACAATTTTGACAAGCAGCACGGCTGGCGCCTGTCCAACAAGCTCGACTACGACATCGGCGGCGGTTACACGCTGTCGTCGATCAGCGGGTTCAATGGGTTTAATTCGGATAGCCTTGGAGCAGGCTCCGCGGTGGATCCATCGGGTTTTGCCACGCAATATATTGAAAAATACAATGGCGGTTCGACCGAATTGCGGCTCGCATCCCCGACCGGCGAAGACTACCCGGTTGACTTCATCGCGGGCGCCTATCTCGACTATTCGAGATATAAGTTCAACTATGCCGTCGATTACGCGTCCTTTGTGTCATTCCTTGCTGGCGTGCCAGGCTCTCCCGGATTTGGCGCCCAACTGCCGACGGATGGTGGGCTAACAATCTTCGATACCGAAAGGACGTTCTCATACTCGGCGTATGCGTCTGCCACCTGGCATGTGCTCGACGAGCTGCGTTTAATCGGTTCGGCACGCTTCACGCATTCGGAAAAGGATGCGTCCTATCTTCAAGTCCAGCGCTACGGTACGCGCGTCAGGTCGACGGCCGGTATTTTGCCGGGTGATCCGCGCTACAACCAACCCCTTTACGCAGGCGTTATCAGTGAGCGTGATGGCAGCAACGATGCTGATTTCTTTGATCCGGCGCTGACGGCTCAGTATGACGTGACAAAACGGTTCATGGTCTATGCGAGCTGGTCAAAAGGTTCAAAGGGCGCGGCTTTCGACTTCACGAACCGGACGATTGCCATCAGCAAATTTGTCTTCAGTCCGGAAACCTCCACCAACACCGAAGTCGGCTTGAAGTCCACACCATTTGAATGGCTGACGTTCAACGCCACAGCTTTCGTGACAAAACTCAAGAATATGCAAGTGACTGGCTTCGATCCCGCATTCAACGCGATGGTGACGCGCAACGCAGGCGAAGCAGAATCGAAGGGCGTCGAACTACAGGTCGATATCTACCCGATTGATAATTTTATCATCAGCAATAGTGTGAACTACCTCAATGCGGCCTATACCGACTTCCCCGGCGGGGCATGTATTGGTGCGACAAGTCCTTATTACAGTGGGCCCAGCTGCACCCCGGCAACCAATAACGCCAAAGGCGTGCCATTGCAGTTCGTTCCGCAATGGTCAGGAAATACCAGCATCACCTACACGATGCCGCTGGCGAATGAATTGAAGCTGGATGTCACCGGTTCAATCGAATGGCGCACAAAGATGTGGCTGGCCCCGACATATGCGCTTCCCTATGGTCTCGAAGGTGGCACGAGCAAACTCAATTTGCGCGTAGGGGTTGGCGATAGGGACGACGCCTGGTCGATTGCTGTTGTCGCCAGAAACCTGACCAACAGGCTCACCACAAATAGCAGCGCCACATATTGGGGGCTCGAAGCTGGCAAGCCGGCCGAAGTTGAAATCTTCCCCGAAGAGCCCCGCAATATCGCCTTGCAAGCCTCAGTTAAGTTCTAATCACGTCTTCAGGAACAACAGAACCCCCGGGTTGTCGCCCGGGGGTTCTGCGTTTGGTGACCATATTTTTGAAATCACAAGCCCGTCTTTCTGGCCTGCCTTCGCAAGGATTCAGTTGCCCGCTAATACTTTGTGATGCATAGTAACAAACTAAATATACGACCTCGGTAACACCTTAAATGGCCCAGCGAGAGGGCGCCAAATTACTCGCCCGGCAAGAGGAGCGCCTCAAACCGAGACCCGAACTGACGAAGACTCAAATGGAGACCCACCGTGGCAAGACCGAACAAGGAACAAATGAAGCTGTCGTGCTTCATGATGGCCGATGCAAATTACAGCCGCACAGGCTGGAGGAATCGCGAGGCCTATTCTGACGCGGGTTTCAATTTTTCGCGCTGGATCGAGCTTGCCGGTATTCTTGAGCGCGGCAAGTTCGATATGCTCTTCATTGCCGACCAAATAAGTGCGCCTGGTCTGGACGACAAAGACACGTTTTGCAAAACCGCAAGCACCATCGCATTCGAGCCGCTCATGCTTCTTGCGGCGCTCTCGCAAACCACCACAAAACTTGGTCTTGCAGCAACAATCGCGACCACCTGGTCAGAGCCATATAGCACAGCCCGGATGCTGGCGTCCCTTGACCGCATCAGCAATGGCCGAAGTGGCTGGAACGTCGTCACCGGTAGAAATTCGGACGACGCGCTGAACTTCAGCAAGGATTCTCATGTCGCGCATGCGGACCGCTATGAGCGCGCGGAAGAATTCGTCGACATCTGCAAAGGCCTTTGGGATAGCTACGACGACGGCGCAGTGGTCGCAGACAAGCAAAGCGGCCAGTTTGTTGATCCGCAAGCGCTCCACGTTTTAAATCACAAGGGCAAGCACTTTTCAGTGCGCGGCCCATTGAGCGTCGCACGACCAATTCAGGGCCACCCGGTCATCATTCAAGCAGGCGCATCTGAGCCTGCGCTTGAGATGGCCGCGCGCGTGGCCGATTGCATGTTCACCGCACAGGCAAATTTGGAAAGTGCCAAGGCGTTTTACCGAAATGTGAAGTCACGGTTGCCAGCATATGGGCGTAAAAAGTCCGACCTCAAAATACTGCCGGGTGTCTCGATTTATGTGGCAAAGACACGGAAGGAGGCAAACGAAAAGTTCGACGACACGCAGTCTCTCACATCCGTCGAGTATGCAGTTCGTCAAATGGGCGCAATCTTTGGTGCGGATTTCTCCAAAGAGCCTCTGGACGGCCCCATACCACCGCTAAAACCGAACCTTTCTTTCATCAACCCAGAAAAAATCGCCCAAGCTGCGCGCGCCGATAACCTCACCTTACGGCAGTTCGCCATGAGAGTCGCTGCAGCAAAAGGCCATCAGATTCTGGTTGGCTCCCCAAGCGAGGTCGCAGATCAGTTGGAAGTATGGTTCGATGAAGAAGCCGCGGATGGCTTCAACATCCTGCCTCCGGTTGTGCCCGGCCCTCTGAACGACATTGTCGATCTCTTGATTCCCGAGCTCCAATCAAGGGGGCTCGTTAGAGCCGACTATACCGGAAACACATTGCGCGAACATTTGGGCGTCGAAAGACCCGCTGATGCAGCGACCAGGCGCAAAGCTGATGGTGCAACATAAGGCCGGTTAGCATTCGAATGTGGAGTACTTCCCGCTAACAACCTCTGGCTCATCAATCGCTCGTAGGGAATTCGATGAACATTGCCGAATGGCTCTTGCGAAGAGCCCATCTTTCTGGAGACCGACCCGCGCTATTCCATGGCAGCAGGTTCGATTTTGATTATCGAACATTTGCGCTGTCAGCCGCGAAGATGGCGTCCACTCTCAAAGATAAGTATCGCATTGAGACCGGAGATCGCGTCGCACTGTATATGCACAATTCGCCGGAATATCTGATCGCCATGTTTGGCGTGCTTTGGTGCGGAGGGGTTATCGTTCCAATAAATGCAAAACTGCATCCGCGCGAAGCAGCCTGGATCGTGGAAAATTCGGGCTCGAAGGCAATATTTCTGGATGAGTCGGCAGATGGTATTGCCGCATTCATAAGCGATTCAGTCTCGCAGATAGTACCACATTCCACCGAATTTCGGGACACGCAAAGCAGATCAGTACCGATTGATTTGAGTATGCGTGAGGACAAGGATCTGGCATGGCTATTCTACACATCAGGAACGACCGGTAGGCCCAAGGGCGTCATGCTCTGCCACGGAAATCTGATGGCCATGTCGCTTTCTTACCTCGCCGATGTCGATCATGTTTTCTCATCCGACGTCTATATCTATGCAGCTCCCATGTCTCATGGCGCGGGGCTTTACGCATTTGTGAACGTCCTGATGGGTTCAAGACATGTCGTACCGGCTTCCGGTCGCTTTGTTGCTGAAGAGTTTCTTGAACTTGCGCAAACCCTCCGCAACGCGACGGTATTCTTCGCGCCGACAATGGTTCGCAAACTGGCAGACCAAGCGAAGGCCAGTGGAACGGGAAATGGCGACCTCGGAATCAGAACCATAGTGTATGGCGGAGCCCCAATGTATGCCGCAGATATGGTTGAATATCTGTCTTTGTTCGGCAGTATTTTTGTCCAGATCTATGGACAGGGCGAGTGCCCAATGACCATCACCTCGCTGCCGCGGCACGATCACACGATAGAAAATATCGATCTGCTGTCATCCATCGGGACCGCCATGAGTGTCGTTGAAGTGAGAACGGCCACACCTGATGGCAAGCCTCTGAAAGCGGGAGAGGTTGGAGAGATTGAGGTCAGGGGCGCTCCCGTCATGCTTGGATACTGGGACGCGCCGACAGCTACGGACGCTGCGCTCAAAGATGGTTGGCTCAAGACTGGCGATGTCGGCTGGTTGAACGACAATGGCTATCTGCACCTGTCGGGTCGAAGCAAGGACGTGATCATTTCGGGTGGCAGCAATATCTATCCCTGTGAAGTGGAAGAGGTGTTGGCCACCCATCCCGACGTCAAAGAGGTCTCTGTCATCGGCCTTCCCGATAGATTGTGGGGCGAGGCCGTCGCCGCGTGCGTGGTATTTCACGAAGGCAAAGCCCCTTCTGTTAAAGAGCTTGACGAACTCTGTATCAATGCCATCGCCAAATTCAAGCGCCCGAAGAGTTACATCTTTATGACCGAACTTCCAAAGAATAATTACGGCAAGATTTTGAAATCAGAGCTTCGCGCATATGCCCAAAAAACAGAACACGATGGATCAGTTGCCGAATCGAAGGATGGAAATGGTGCCCGACAATAGCGTTACACTGAGCGATAAATATACAAAGCGCTCCGGTCGTATCTTGCTCACAGGTGTGCAGGCAATCGCGCGACTTGCGCTTTTGCAAGCCGAACGCGATGCTTCCAAAGGCATGAAGACGGGCGGGTACGTCACCGGCTATCGCGGTTCGCCTCTCGGTGGCGTTGATTTTGCATTTGGTCAAATTCAAGGCCTACTCGCCGAACGAAACATCGTGTTTCGCGCGGCAATCAATGAGGATTTGGCTGCCACAGCCATCTGGGGATCTCAGCAAGTGGGGTTGGAGCCGGGCGCCAATGTCGATGGCGTGTTCGGTCTCTGGTATGGCAAAGCACCCGGTCTGGACCGTGCGGGCGATGCCGTACGCCACGCAAACATGGCTGGCTCCGCACCCAAAGGCGGCGTGGTGTTTGCCATTGGCGATGATCATTTGGCAAAGTCGTCAACCTTGCCTTTTCACTCCGAGCCAATGTGCGCGGCGCTTCAGTTGCCGCTGCTCTATCCAGCAGATGTCGCGGAAATACTAAAGTTCGGTTTACATGGCTTCGAAATGTCCCGGGTTTCAGGCTGTTACGCCGGGCTGAAAATTCTTCCGGACGTCGCTGACAGTACACAAGTCATTGATGCCGAAGAAATGAAGATTGAGTTCGCTGCATTCGACATGCCACCGCCTAGTCAGGGGCTTCACATCACCAATACGCGCAAGCCGCTCGAAAAGGAGGAACTGCATACCAAGTATCGTTTGCCAGCCGTGCACCGCTATGTTCGAGAAAATCGCCTGGATCGTTCCGTTTGGAAAAACCACGAGTCGCGCATTGGCATTGTCGCCCCCGGCAAGTCGTGGCTTGATCTCATGGAGATGCTGGAACGCCTTAATATTGACGAGGCCCGGGCCAACGCGTTGGGCATTGCGCTATATAAGCCCGCATTGGTGTGGCCGCTGGAGCCAGAGGGATTGCTCGAATTCGCTGAAGGGCTCTCAATGCTGATCTGTATTGAAGAGAAATCAGGATCTGTCGAAAGCCAAATCAGGGCGATTTTGTACAACACGCAGCCTCGACCCAAGGTGCTCGGAAAAAGCGACGCCGGTGGTAACGAATATCTTCCCGCCTATGGCGACTTGTCGGCAGAGTCATTAATTGCAACGGTCGGAATGACACTCGCCGAAACGACGAACGACACGGAGCTTGCGGCGAACGTCGCAAAATCCAAGTCGCCCGCCAAGCCCGATGACGCCGCGATGTCGGCGCCAAGAACCGCGTTCTATTGCTCGGGTTGCCCACACAACATATCGACGCAAGTCCCAGAAGGGTCGCGTGCGTTGGCGGGCATTGGTTGCCACGGAATGGGCAGCAGATTTATGCCGCGAACCTCGCCATACACGCAAATGGGAGGCGAGGGCGTTCCCTGGATCGCGCAGGCGCCATTCACCGATGAAAAACACGTATTCGCCAATCTTGGTGATGGGACATATTTTCATTCGGGCATCTTGGCCATTCGCCAGGCGGTCGCTGCGAATGCAAACATGACGTACAAGATTCTCTATAACAGTGCGGTCGCGATGACCGGCGGACAACCTGTCGATGGCGAGCTGACCGTGCCGATCCTGATCTCTCAGCTAAAAGCCGAAGGCGTAAACACAATTGTTGTGGTGACCGACGATCCAGAAAAGTACAAGGCAGATAACTCCCTTGGAGTGAAAGTCGAACACAGGGAAGATCTTGAGCGCGTTCAAACAGATCTCCGCCAAACGCAGGGCGTCAGCGCGCTGGTATACGATCAAATGTGTGCCACGGAGCGGCGCAGGCAACGCAAGAGAGGCTTGCTGCCCGAGCCATCGCAGCGCCTATTTATCAATGAGCTTGCGTGCGAAGGGTGTGGCGATTGTTCGGTTAAGTCGAATTGTATATCGGTGGAGCCTGTAGAAACATGGCTTGGCCGAAAACGCCGGATAAACCAATCGTCCTGCAACAAAGATTTTTCCTGCGCGCGAGGATTTTGCCCTTCCTTTGTGACGATCAGCGGGGGTGCTCTTAAAAGAACCTCGAAAACCGCAAGTCTGGAACTTTCAAATCTTACTTTACCCGAGCCAAAGATAAACCGTGAACCGCACTTTCGCATGGTCGTGGCGGGCATTGGTGGCACGGGTGTCGTTACCGTTGGTGCAGTTCTGGCAATGGCAGCCCATCTGGAAAATAAATATGCCAGCATTCTCGACTTGACTGGCCTCGCGCAAAAAGGCGGAGCAGTTGTAAGCTATCTGCACATTGCCGACGACGCTGAAACCATCGCCAGTCTTCGCGTCAGCCACCCAAGCGCAACCGTCGTGTTGGCCTGCGATCAGGTTGTCGCGGCCAGTAATGATGTTTTGGCGTCCATCGTCCCCGAAAAGACAAACCTCATCGTCAATTCGGACATAGCTATAACGAGCGATTTCATCCGCAATCCAGACGCAAACAGCGGTGCGGATGCGCTTCTGAGCCGAATGGCACGAAAAACCGGGACTGATAACGTGTCCGTTTTTGCGTTCACGCGCTTTGCAGAACGCACATTCGGCGATGCGGTCGTATCAAACCTGATAATGGTTGGCTTCGCGCTGCAACGCGGGCTCCTGCCGCTGACCGCTGCGTCTATAGAGCGCGCCATCGAAATCAACGGCGCTTCCGTGGAAAAGAATATCGAAGCGTTTCGCTGCGGGCGTCTTATCGCAACCGATGATAAAATCATCAAACTGTCACCGCATGAACAGGACAAAATCGAGAGCGAGGACGACCCAGAGATCAAACGGATCAAATTTCTCACCGATTACCAGAATTCTGGCTATGCCGAGCGGTATTGCGCAGCGCTTGCGAACATTCGCGCCGCAGAACGTGCGATTGGTAAGGCTGGCGAGCTATCTGATGCCGCAGCGCAGTCCCTCTTCAAGCTGATGTCCTATAAAGACGAATATGAAGTGGCCCGCCTCTTCAACCACCCAGACTTTACAGCAAAGCTGAACGAGCAGTTTGAAGGCACGTTTGAGGTTCGCTACAATTTGGCGCCCCCTTTATTTGCGAAAAAGGATCCAATAACCGGGCACCTTTTAAAGTCAGAATTCGGAAGCTGGCTGGGCTGGCTCTTCCCGCTCATGGCGCGTATGAAGATTGTGCGCGGTACTATCTGGGACATATTCGGATACACCGCCGAGCGGCGTACAGAACGGCAACTGATCAAAGAATTTGAAAATGTCCTTAACGAGGTGGCTGGCACGCTAACGATCGGCAATTATTCAATTGCTCAACGCATCGTAACCTCGCCCATGCAGGTACGTGGATACGGGCATATCAAGGATGCCGCAGTACATAAGTATCGCTCCGATTTGGCATCACTTCTAAACCAATATCACAACACAACCGTCACAACGCTCGCTGCGGAATAAAGCGCTATACCAATCTCCGAAAATATTCCCCACCGGAAGCGAACACCGGTGGGGATGAACGGTTTGAGGCCTAAAAACCACCGGCCTGACGCACGGCTAAACAATCTCGAAATCGAGAATCCCCAATGGGCCGATTGCGCACGTCACTCGGTCAGTCTTGTGCAGATACTTACCGCGAAAATGCCCGACGCCAGATGGTGTACCCGTCATAATCATGTCACCGGGCTCCAAAGTCATATGGCGGCTGGCCTCCTCAATCTGTTCAGCGATGGACCAGATCATGCCAGATGTATTGCCGTTCTGCTCAACCGTTCCGTTGACTGTAAGCACCATCGAAAAATTTTGCGCATCGCCCGCAAATTCCGCCGGGAGTATGATTGGCCCCACAGGCGCTGCATCGTCGAAAGACTTTCCACCAATCGTATCTGACTTGCGAACATGGCGCGGGTCCAATTGCCGGTCCCGGGCCGAGAGATCGCAGCCATTCGCATAGCCCGCGACATAGTCAAGTGCGTGCTCCGCCTTCACGCTGCGTGCGTGTTTGCCGATCACCGCGACCATCTCAATTTCCCAGTCGAGCTTCTCGGTCTGTGTCGGATACCGCACAGATTTTCCGCAACCAACCAGCGTTGTCGTGGGCGTCTTGAAGAAGAGGGGAGGGTACGTCTCCTCCCTATTCAGCGACATGCCGGCTTCTTCGAGATGGTCGTAAAAGTTCATTCCAGTGCATATCATTTTGCCGGGATATTGAAGCGGCGTTTGGAATACTGGCTTTGCAGCAAACGTGGTCGTGGGCGCGCCGCCTTTGCCAGCCGCGAGTGCATCGGCAAGAGACTTGAGTCTGGCATGGGATGTCGGCCAATCGACAAAAAGACCCATCAGGCTCCGGCGTTCCGACGTCACAAGAGGCGCCAGTTCAGTGTTGCCAAGGTCCCAAAACTTGCCGTCCACTTCGATTGCAGGAACGGACGTGTTGGCGATACCCAATGTCGCGAGAGCGTAGCGCATTGTCATTCCTCCGGCTTTAGTTTGTTTACTATGGGTAACTAAATAAGGCCGGAAGCGCCAAAGAGCAAGATGTTCTCGCTTCGCCTCAGACCCGGCACCTAGGAAGGTCGGTTGCTGCCCGGACTTGGCCCTATAACCGGCCGCAGTTGAGCCGGGAGCAGGAGAAACGCCGCTAAAGTCGGTATGGATTTGCCGGGCATGTGTCGGCGGGGCGCTAAAGGCAGTACATAGTAATTGATCGCGTTCGGTCAGGCCGGTTACAAACAAGGTAGTCAGCGAATTGCCAAAAGCGGGAGATATTGTGATAGCCAAACGCATGGGGCGACCACCCCAAATTTCTCGAGCAGCAATCGTAAAGGCTGCCACTGCCAAGGACGCAAAGCCGACCCTCAAGGGCATCGCAGATGTCCTCGGGGTAACACCTCAAGCCCTGTATCGCCATGTTGCAAACTTCGCAGACGTTCAAAAAATGATCTTCGAAGAGATGGGCAAGCGCTCGCCCTATCCTACGTACAATGGTGAAACGTGGCGCGATTGGCTTGTCATCATAGCAACCTGGCTACATGGCCGTTACAAACTGATTCCGCGTGTATTTGAAATTGCGCCTGCCCTGCCCGAAATCGCCGAGCGATATGAGGTGACACTCGCCATCGCGAAAGCTGCAGGTTACGACGAAACCGATGCACTCATCACATTGCGACTCGTCGTCGAATATACACAAGCATATGTCGGCAGAGAGCGCCGGGCCGAAGGCCTCGGCCTAAAGAAGAAAGATTTTGAACCGCTCTCATTCGCGGAAGTTCTGGACTCACAGCCAAAACTTTATCCGCTCCTCAGAAAGGCGGCCAAAGGCGCTAATATGACCTCTGATGCGCGCTTTCAACTCGGCGTCTGCGCCTTGATAGATGGGCTGCTCATGCGGTCGAAGTCGGCTGAAAAAGCCAAAGCGAGCAGCCGCAGATAAACGCGCCACCGCGCCGCGCCTGAGGTCGAGTCGACGGTCTTGGCCGCAACAAGCACGCGCATCCGGTTCAGCCCAGACTGCCACCTCAACAGACCCGGCGGAGGCCCGCAGCATCCGCATGCCTCGAAATATGGGATGGCCCCCAGGCAACCGGCTGACACATCAATAAATTCCACCTGCCTAAAAAAAATAGCCACATAATGCCAAGTTCTTGGGGGCACGTTCGACTAACAGTCTGACGAAGCGGTGCGAACCCCAAAAGGGCTGGGGATTTGGTGGAAACGCAAAACACAAACCGCAGGAGCGGTCAGCCGGAGGACGCCGCACAAATGGTGCCTGCGCCTGAGGTCGAGCTTTGGTTTGTGCGTGAAGTATTGCCCCTGGAGGCGTCTTTGATGCGGTTTCTGCGCAATACATATCGCAATCCCAATGAAACGGGCGATCTCTTGCAGGATGTGTATGTGGAAGTGATCGGCGCCGCGCAAAAAGAGCTTCCCAGATCTACGAAGTCGTTCGTTTTTGCCGTGGCCCACAACCTCATGGTCGATAGAATCCGCCGCGAACGCGTTGTGCCGATGGACACCATATCCGATCTGGAAAAACTGGGGCTCGTCAGCGATGCGCCGCCACCTGATCGGGTGGTCATTGCCAGAGACGAGCTTCGTCATTTGCGCGCAGCTATAGATCAATTGCCGCCACGTTGTCGCGAACCTGTTCTAATGGCGCGCATAGACGGCCTTTCCGGAAGGGAGATCGCGGCGCGTCTCAATCTCGATGAAACGACAGTCTCCCACTATGTCAAAAAGGGCATGCAGCTACTCGCCGACATCCTCTACGGCACTTCGCCTGGAGAACCGACATGAGCGAAAAGAGGCAGGAAACGGCGCGAGACAACCGGGCAGTCAAAGATCAGGCGGCAGAGTGGCTCTGGCGGCAACAAGTTGCGCAATGGCGCCCGGAAGATCAGGCAATGCTGGACGCGTGGCTCGCAGAGTCGCGCTATCATCTTGCAGCCTATTGGCGGTTAAAGGCCGCTTGGGGCCGCACCGAACGCCTGGCCGCTTTAAAGCCCGGAAGAATGCAGCCTGCGAAACCCTCCGCACACAACCGCTTCTGGTCACCTTTGCGGTTCTCAGCGGCTGCGGCGTGTGCTGTCGTCGGGCTGCTTTTGACCGGCGCCTACTGGACACTGCATGAAGATACCTATGCGACAGCCATAGGCCAGCATGCCACAATTTCATTGGCGGATGGCTCTCAAGTCCATCTCAACACAGATTCAGAAATCTCCGTCAACGTCGGAATGTGGGGGCGAAGCGTCAAGCTGAAGAAGGGCGAGGCTTTCTTCAAAATTCACCATGATGCGGCCCGCCCATTTACCGTCCTCGCGCTCGGTCACCGGGTCATTGATCTTGGTACGGAATTCGCTGTGCGAACCTTTGGCGACCGTTTAGAGGTCACACTGGTTGAGGGGCGCGCCCGCCTTGAAACAGCCAACCCACATATCCAGCAACATGCGGCCGAGTTGATACCGGGCGAGGTTGCGGTTGCCACCGCCAATTCCATGTCTGTCGCGAAGGTGCCAACGCGCACGCTGGCCACTGCGCTGGCCTGGCGTCAGGGCAAAGTCATTTTCAGCCACATCACGCTGGCCGAGGCTGCCGCAGAATTCAATCGCTACAACAGCACAAAACTCATCATCGAGCCGGAAATCGCAGATTTGAAAATCAGCGGCACGTTCGATGCCGCAAGCATCGGTCCGTTCACAACAATGGCAAAACTGGCTTTTGGCCTTCGCATCCAGAAACGCGAACACGAAATTATTGTGTCACGAGAAAAGTCATAACCGGTCGGACACGCTGAACGACCGTACGTCTTACAAAAGGGGGAAATATGTACCGGAATATCCAAAGGTCCGCTCTACTCGCTGCGGCAAGTGTGGTCGCCATCGCGACCACCGCGTCTGGAGAAAGCTTCAATATTCCCGCAGGCGATATGGACCATGCGCTCAGGGCGTACATGGCGCAAAGCGGCGTGCAACTCCTCGTGCCCGACAACCTCGTAAAAGGCATCAGGGCCAACGGCGTAAAGGGCGAGGTTTCTGCGGATGATGCGCTAACCCGCATCTTGCGCGGCAGCGGTTTAATCCGGCATCGGGAAGATGGCGCTGTGGTGATTTTGCGCGGAGCACAGACAGAAGCATTTGAAATCCCGCACATGCAACTCGCCCAGGTAGCGCCCCCGCCGCGCGCCAGTGTAGAAACCGTGACGGTTACATCGTCCAAGCTCGGCGGCGGCGATGTGCAATCCATCCCGATTGCGATCACTGCGCTGAGCCAGGAGCAACTCACCGCCACGCAAACGGCCGGTGGCCCCGATCTGGTGAAACAGGTGCCAAACCTCACCTTCACCAAAACAAATTTCACCGGCTACAGCATCCAGATTCGCGGCATTGGCACGCAAGCCATATCGGTCACCACCGATCCGGCAGTGGCGGTTGCGCTGAACGATCAACCCTTCATCCGCAACCACTTCTTCGAACAGGAATTCTACGATCTCAGCCAGGCGGAAGTGCTGCGCGGCCCTCAAGGTACGCTCTATGGCCGCAACGCGACCGCAGGCGTGGTCAATCTTGTTACGGCCCGCCCAACAGATCAGTTCGAAGCCAAGCTCTCCGGCGACATCGGCAATTACAAGAATCGCCGCTTCGAAGGCATGCTTAACCTGCCGCTGGTCGATGACAGCCTCGCCATCCGCGTCGCGGGCGAATGGACCAAACGCAGCGGCTACACCACCAACAGCCTCAGCGGCAATCAGGTCGATGGCCGTAACCTCTGGTCATCGCGCGTCACCGTCGGCTGGAAGCCCACGGAACAGGTGCAAGCCTATCTGCTCTGGGAACATTTCTCCGAAAATGATGATCGGATGCGCACATCCAAACAGCTTTGTAAAACCGACCCGGGTGTGAACAATGTGTTGGGCTTGAGCGTGCCCGATCCTGATCCTCTGGGTACAGGCGTCGGTCAGGCGTTCAAGATCACCACGGGTTATTTAAGCCAGGGCTGCCTGCCTGCGTCGCTCTACGCCGATGAATCCTTTGGCGTGCCCAACGGCTATGCCCTCCCCTATGTGGTGGCTGGTTGGGTGAGCGGCGGTATGACCGTCAAGAATCCCTATGTTAACGCGCGCCAATCCACCGATTTGCGCTCCATCGAAACAACAATCGACCCGCATTATAGGTCAAAGAACGACACGGTCGAATTGGACGTCAATGTCAACGTCACGCCCAGCCTCACTGTGACAGCGCAGACCGGCTATAATCAGGATTTCCTGTGGTCTACGCAGGATTTTAACCGTTTCAACACAGCCCCCGGAATGTTCCAGCCAATCACCGGCCAGGGGCTGCGCGGAAGCACAATGATCAACGCAAATGGCGAATTCTGCGACCCACAGCTTGGTTGCAGCAGTCGTCTCGTTGCGCAGGATATTTCACGCGAAAACGCTTGGCAGTTTAATCAGGAAATTCGTCTTGCTTCCAAATTCTCTGGCCCGTTGAACTTCAGTGTCGGCGGCAATTACATGCACTACGAAACGAAAGAAGATTATTTCGTCTTCGCTAACACGCTGACGATGTTCGCGGCCTATTCGGGGCTGAGTCCTGCGTTACGCAGTTCCTCGCCTTGGATACCCGGTGTCACCGATAATACTGATGCGCTCGCCACAGGTGGCTGTTCGCTGCCGGGTAGTTCTGTTGGCTATCAATACAACAATCCATCAAACGGCGCGGGCCAGCCAACGTCCAGCTGTTATTATATCGACCCCAATCCGCTGGAAAGCGTCAACGGGCAGGGACACAACTACTTTCTCAGCACAAATCCCTACACGCTCAATTCCTATGCGGCCTTTGGTGAGGTCTATTATCAAATCGCCCAAGACTTCAAACTCACCGGCGGCCTGCGCTGGACCGACGATCAGAAACATTTCACCCTGATCCCCAGCGAGCTTCTGTCCAACGGCTACGGCTATGCCGATATGGGGCCGGTCGATCAGACATGGAAAAAGTTCACCGGCCGCTTCGCCGTCAACTGGACACCTGATCTCAATTTCACCGACCAGACATTGGTCTATGCCTCTTACGCACGGGGCTACAAAGCAGGCGGCGCCAACCCACCTGGCGCGGTGCTCTATTCTTATGGCGGGCAGGTTCAGTCTGGTGTTCCCATCCATCCGCTGACCTTCGAGCCGGAATACATCGATGCCTTTGAACTCGGTACTAAAAACACGATGCTGGATGGTGCGCTGACCATAAACGGCAACGTCTTTTACTATGACTACAAAGGTTACCAGATTTCAGAAATTGTCGATCGCACCTCGATTAACTTGAACTTCGATGCAAAGGTGAAAGGCGCGGAGATCGAAGCGACCTATGAACCGATGCCCGGTCTGCGCTTCCGCTTTGCGGGAGGGTATGAACAGACCCGTGTCGCCAAAGGCGCGCAATCCATCGACCTGATGGATCGCACCGCCGGACATGACGACTGGATGGTCTACAAACCATTCGTCACATTGCCGTCCAACTGCATCTTCCCGAAGGAAGTGGTGAAGGCAATGATGTTAAAATATTGGCAGGCTGGACAGGGTAATCCGGCGGTGTCCGCCTGCGGCAACGCCTATTTCGAAAATCTCGATCCGGTGGTACTTGCGCATTATTATCCCGCCTGGGGCGGCGCCGACGATCCCGCCAATAACCTTGTGCACGGCCAGCCGTATAATTCGATCACAAGCGGCCTCCTAACCACGACCAAGGGTTATCCCTTCAGCTATTCAGGTCCAGGTTTTGTCCCCATGCAGTTCGATGGCTACGACCCGTCCACTGCACCCAATGGTGGTGCAGGGTTTGCCAAAGATTTGGGTGGCAATGAACTGCCCAACGCGCCGCCGCTGACGGCGTCCTTCTCTGCGGAATACAGCATTCCGCTGACAGACAATTGGGCAGGCACGCTGCGCGGCGATTACTACTGGCAGGATTATTCCTGGGCCCGCATCTTCAACGACAGACCGTATGATCGCATTCGCGGATATACCAATGTCAACATGGCGCTCATTCTCACCAGTCAGGATGGCTGGCAGGTGATGGGCTATGTGAAGAACGTTCTCGACACCACCTCCGTTACCGGCGCCTTCCTCAACAGCGACGACACGGGCCTCACCACCAACGTCTTCATCACCGACCCACGCCTCTACGGCGTGCGCGTCACAAAAAACTGGTGAGCGCGATGAACACTGCTCTCACTCAAGTTCACCTGTCATTCCCGGCGACCCCGGCCTTGAGCCGGGGGAGGGAAGGGAAGCCAGGTGGCAACCACCAAACTCACTCTCACACCTGTGTTCCCTTCCCCTCGCGATGCGCACACATCACTCGGCCGGGAATGACAAATATGCATAAGGGGGGAATCCAACAATGAGCGAACTAATTACAACCTGCGAACACCGCAGCTTCACCACAAAACATCTGCTTGCCACGGTCTCAGCGCTGGCGCTAACGACCTATATCGTCTCATCCACCATCGCAAATGCCGAAGAAGACACTCGCCCCACCGTCTGGGTCGAATTCGGCGGGCAGATGGAAACGATCCAGGGCATGAGCCAGCCCTTCGTCGCCCCCTTCATGTCCATAGAACCCAAAGGCGCACCCGAAGGCAGCACGTTTTTTCTTCCACCGGGCGATTCTTATGATCCCGCACTCTTCGCCAAAACCCAACGTCCGGTGCGCCGCGCATTCGGGCTCGACGGCAAGATATTTTTCCAGCCGGAAGCCTCAGATTGGACATTCTCTGCCGAAGTTCGTTATGGCCGCGCGCAGCACAACAGAAATGTCCATGAACAGGGGCCAGTGGCTTACAAATATGTCGTTCTACCTGCGGCAAAAATAAAATTGCCGCTTAACGTCGCGGAATTTGGCGATGAGCGGGTGAACACCGAACAAAACCACATGTTTCTCGATTTTCAGGCGGGCAAGGATGTGGGCCTTGGCGTGTTCGGGCGCGATGGAAACTCGAATATCAGTGCTGGCGTACGCTTCGCACAGATTTCACTCAAATCGGATGTCAAAGCAATCGCCCGGCCCCAACTCGGCAATCAAAACCAGTACCAAAACTATTTCCAATACGAACTCACCGGCGAACAACAGCGCACCTTCCGCGCCATCGGCCCCTCTTTGTCCTGGAATGCGTCGGCGGCCCTTCTGGGCAATAAGGACCACGTGCAAGTCTCCTTCGATTGGGGTCTCAATGGTGCGGTCCTGTTTGGTCGACAAAAGGCACATGTCGCACACGCCACAAGCGGTGTTCATGTGACCCACCCAGCGGTACAAAAGTTCGCCCATAACGAACTCTACACAACCCCCCACGAAACCACCCGCTCGCGGTCCGTCGTCGTCCCCAATCTCGGCGCCTTTGCCGGCCTGTCCGTCCGTTATCCCAACGCCAGAGTAAGTTTCGGCTACCGCGCCGATTTCCTCTTCGGCGCCATGGATGTCGGCATCGACAGCCGCAAAACCACCGCTACCGGCTTCCACGGCCCCTTCGTCAAACTCAGCATCGGCCTGGGCGGATAGAGCAAATGATAACGTGACGAAGACAGGGCGACGGAGCAATCCGCCGCCCTTTTCGTTTGCGGCAGAATACGCATGTACCAATAATTTTACCTGCATCGACAGGCTTTGCGAAGTTACCTACCTTCAGCAGCCCGCCAATGACTCGCGGGATGTTTAGAAGGAGAGGTAATGCCGGGCGAATCCAGCGCGCAAGCGCATTTAGATGTGCTCAACGAGATTACAACGCCGCTTGGCGGAGGTGGCGTTTTGGCCAATGCACGTATCCCGGCCATCGCCGCCTGGATTGGTGTACGAATTCTGAACAAACCCCTTCGCATTGGAAAGACTGTCATCGCTGCACGCCACAGCGATGTCAGTCAGGTGCTGTCGCGCGATCTCGACTTCCGCATCGCGCCGGTGAACGCCGCGCGTATTGAAGCGGTGAACGGCCCCTTCGTGCTGGGGATGGATCGCAGCGATCAGCTTAATATCGAGCGCCAAGCACTCTATTCGGCACTGTCCGCGGTCGATCTGAAAGCGCTTGCCGAACACGCGGCGGCAGATGCTGATAACCTCATTGACGCCGCAATCGATGGTTCGATTGATGCTGTTGGCGGTTATGCCCGGCTCGTGGCGGGGCGGACCGCTGCGCGCCTGTTCGGTATTTCAGGCCCGGACGAGATCACGTTTCTTGAAGTTGTGCGGTCAATTTTCGCGCATACATTTCTCAACCTCGGCGCAGACAAGGCCATTGAAGCGCGAGCATTGAAGGCTGCATCCCTCATGGGTGCGTGGTTTGAAACCGAGATTGCGCGCCGACGCCAAAAGGGCGTGACCGGTGAAGATTTTATGGGCGCGTTGATGCGTCAACCTATGCTGGATGATGACGGCGTGCGGCGAACACTGGGCGGGATGCTGGTAGGAAGCATTGACACCACGGCCTCATCGGTCGCGAAAATTCTCATCACATTAAGCCGGGATCGGCGCCTGTTCGACGCCGCGCAACGCGATGTGAACAACCCCGCGCGCATGCTCGGCTGGTGCCGGGAAGCGCTACGCCGCTGGCCGCACAATCCCCTGGTCCAGCGCAAAACTATAGCCGATACGTGCTTAAGTGGCGTAAATATCCCAGCAGGCAGCCTCGTCTTCGCCTGGACACAGGCCGCGATGCAGGATGCGCAGGCCTTCCCCGAACCCGGACAAATGCAGCCAGACAGGCCAGCCGCCGCCTATCTACATTTCGGCGGTGGATTGCACCCGTGCGCCGGGCGCGCGATCAACGACACGCAAATTCCCATGCTGGTGGCAAAACTGCTGCGCCGTGGCATTCACAAAGTGGGGCGCGTGGGCTGGGCGGGCCCCTTCCCGCATCAATTGCCAATCCAACTGCGGAGCGTGTGATGCCTCAAGCCCTGGTCACGATTGCGGCTCCACTCCGCACCTCCAAAATCCCCGAAGCAGTTCAGTTGATCGCACAACTCGGCAACCCTGCAACGCCGAAAGTCGCGGGCGCACTCGATAGGCTGGATGGTGATGACGGCATCCATTTCGCCAGCCTCCACGCGCTCGCGCCCTCTGATGTGGAGTGTGATGTCGGTCATCTGGTTCTGGAATTCTCCGCGGATGGCGCTGATGATACAGCAATTGCACGCATGGCTGATCGGATCGGCGCCGCAGCGCTGCCGATTTTCCGCCTTGCCGATGACTGGAAGGAAAAAGACCTCGCCACCTATCTGAAGACGCACAAAGTGCGACTTGGTCAGGGCTGGATGGGGCAGGCCGGTATCGCGTTCTCTGGCACGCCGGATATGAGCGTTGGCCGGGTGCGAAAAGAAGCGCAACTGGCCGAACATGTCGCCGCGCTGGTTGGCGCGCAAGACGGCGGCCTCGGCGCGCTGGATCGGCTCTACCGCATCCGTGCCGCGTTGCGTAATGACAGTACGCATAAATGGGCGTTGCAAACGCCAGTATCGCTGCCACAGCCGCCCGCCAGCACCGGTGTCGGCTTCATTCCGGCCATCGTACGGTCCTTTCTCGAAACATATCTTTGGCCGCTCGCCATTCCGGTTTTGATCGTCCTTGGGTTTGGTGCTTACGACGCGGCATTTGCGCTCCATGGCATTATGGCGGCACCGGCCTCATGGCTCATGAAGCTATGGCTAACAGTGGGTGCGGTTTGGTCGGGCCTTTTGTGGCTGTTGGGCGTGGCATTGGCGTTTGTCATTCCCGTTCTTGTGCTGGTTGTCATTCTCTATGCCAGCCTGCGCAACAAGGAGACGAATGACTGGGTGGATGAGCGCGGGCCAGAGCGTGCCACACTCAGAAAGATTCTGGAAAACGAGAACCGCATCGCACACAATCACATGGTGTCGGTCACAACGATCAAGCCGGGCTTCACCCGAATGGTCACCCTTCGGCTGGCATTCTGGATCGTCGGCCAATTGGCGCGCCTGCAATTCAAACCCGGTCGTCTGGGCGACATTGGCACCATTCATTTTGCGCGCTGGGTAACATTGCCCGGCAGCCGCGATCTGGTGTTCTTCTCAAACTTCGGTGGCAGTTGGGAAAGCTATCTGGAAGATTTCATCACCAAAGCACATAACGGTCTTACCGCCGTCTGGTCGAACACAGTCGGTTTTCCGCGCGCGGAAAATCTGTTCCAAAAAGGCGCGACGGATGGCGAAATGTTCAAACGCTTTGCCCGCCGCAGCATGGTGCCGACATGGTTCTGGTATAGCGCCTATCCCAACCTGACCGCGGATAATATCCGCATCAATGCCGCCATCCGGTGTGGCCTTGCCGCGGCGATGACGGAAGAAGAAGCCGTCACCTGGCTCTCACAGTTCGGCTCCGCCGTTCGGCCCGCAGCGAAATTGGAAAGCAATCAGATTCAAAGCCTGGTGTTCGGTGGTCTTGGCTTCATGCCGTATGGCGCGCTGCTGTTGATTGATTTCGATGAGAACACGCCCGCAACACGCGGTTGGCTGCGCGACATCCGTCCAGAGATCGCGTTCGATGATGGGCGCAGGCTGGAACGCACAGCAGTGCTGACGCTTGCCTTTGGCCCCGGCGCGCTCGCCAAAGCCGGGCTTCCCGCACATGCGCTCGAAACCTTTCCCTCCGCTTTTCTGGATGGGATGACAGGTCCCGGCCGCGCCCGCATTCTGGGCGATGATGCTGCGGATCCGGATCAACCGTGGTGGTGGCGGGTAGATCGTTCTTATGATGCGGCTCTGCTGGTCTATGGTGCAGATCAGGCAAGCACCGATCAACTGGTCGCAAAGATCAGAACAATCACCGAAGGCTTTGGACACACCGTCAGTCGAACCACACAGTTGCACCCCATTCCGGCGAACAAACGTGAGCGCATGGAGCCATTTGGCTTTATTGATGGCACCTCGCAACCGATCATTCGCGGCACCTATCGCAGCCTGCGCAATGCCGATCCCATTCATCTGGTCGAACCGGGAGAGTTCATTCTGGGTTACCCAGATAATCGCGGCAACATTCCGCCAGGGCCAACACTTCCCCCGCTGGACGACCCGGAAAATAGGCTGCCCATCCGCTGCGACAATACTTCCGGCTTTGTCGACAATGTGGTCGAGCTGCCGCGCGAGATCGGGCGCAACGGTACGTTCCTCGTCATCCGGCAACTTGAACAGGATCATGATGCATTCTGGGCCTATTGCGAAAACGAAGCGGCCAGACTGCGTGGACGGTTGGGAGAGCCCTATCGCATCACGCCGGAATTCATCGGCGCCAAGCTGGTGGGCCGCTGGCCCGATGGCTCATCGCTTGCGCGCAATCCCTATCGCTCTTTCACCGATTCCGGAGATCGCGAGCAACATGCGACACGCCGCCCGGCAACAAGCCCAGATGATATGCAGGTTATTTCGATGGCGCCCACGCCCGAAACGGCGGTTACAGCGCCCGGCGCAGAGGTAAAATCGCGTGCCCCGCGCGGCAACCCCGAAGACAATGATTTTCTGTTCGGCACCGAAGATCCACAAGGGTTGCGCTGCCCGTTTGGCGCCCATATCCGCAGGGCCAACCCGCGCGATAGCTTCGATCCCGGCTCGCAGGATCAGATCGACATCAGCAATCGCCACCGCATCCTGCGCATCGGCCGGGCCTATGTGGCGGAGGAGGGCGAGAATAACGGCCTGATGTTCATGTGCCTCAATGGCGATATCGAGCGTCAGTTCGAATTCGTGCAGCAAACCTGGATGGGCAGTGAAGCCTTTCACGGCCTGTCTGGTGAGCGTGATCCGCTTGCGGGCAACAAGGCCGGTTGCCCCAACGGCTTCACCATCCCCACCCGTGAGGGCCCCGTCCGCCTCGCATCCATGTCGCGCTTCGTGACACCACGCGGCGGCGGCTATTTCTTCCTTCCGGGAAGGGCGCTTCTGGAATTTCTCAGCGAATAGCGCGGGGGGCGACAGCGCCCTCAGGCATCCTGCCTTTGAGTGCATTGAGGCCGCGCGCGCTCGGCCCTCCTGCCAATAAGCCGCCACAGAGTTGGCTTGGGAACGGCCTTCATAAAAGCGTTGAAGGCTTCCGCGTCTGAGGCGTCGATTTCCCAGTCATCGCAGTATCGGCTCTTGAGCACACGCCCATCCCGGCACAGCATCACAGAGCAAAGCCTATGGTTCGGGTCATAGGCGCGGGCCGGATTGAGCCGATGATAAAGATCTATCGGGTATGTGCTCAAATCCTGAGCCTCATACCCCTTTTTCAGAAGCGCCCGGAGGCGATCATCGACAATCCCTCTGCTCGCATCGCCCATGATCGTTCACTCGATTGAATTCGGCCACCGCCCGCGCGAATACCCGCAGCGGGTTACCACTTAATATCTATCATTATAGTAGTGTATAAGCAAGCAGCCCAGCGCAAATCCCGCAACACCGCTTATAAAGCCGCGCCCGGCCGCCACACGCTCCAAGGCTGCACGTCATTTGGCACCACAACCAGCGCTGGAAAGCGCAGGCCGTTGTCCGTTTTCGCCAAAATGGTGCAGGATCGCACGTCCGCGAAAACGCTCAAGTTTTCGATCATCAAGCTGGTCCCCCACATTTTTCTCACAAACCGACCCGCCCAAACGCACGCCCCATCCGTCACCCCAATTGAAGGCGTAAACCTGAAACCATCGAACGCAAGGCAGTAGCGGAGGATGGCGGAAACAACAGATAGCGGTCGTGACAGCACGAACCAGTGGCGCGCAGGCACGGACATGACCGCGCCGAATGTAGACACATGGTTCGCGCGCGAGGTGTTGCCAATGGAGGCGGTTCTGATCCAGTTCCTGCGTAACAATTGGCGCGACAAGAGCGAGATCTCCGATCTGTTGCAGGACGTATATGTCCGCATCTACGAGGCAGCGCTGAAGCAGATACCGGATTCGACCAAACAGTTTGTCTTCCAGACCGCCCGTAATCTCTTGATTGATCGTGCCCGCCACGAGCGCGTGGTCCCCTTTGAAACGCTGGCGGACATGGAAGCCCTCAACCTCGCCGCCGATGTGCCCGGCCCGGAGCAAACCGTCATCGCCCGCGATGAGCTTTTAAGGCTCCGTGCGGGGCTTGATCGGCTGCCCGCCCGTTCGCGCGAAGCCCTGATTTTGCGCCAGATCGAAGGCCTCTCCCGTCAGGAAATCGCGCAGCGCATGAATATCTCCGACCACACCGTCAAATGGCATCTCGCCGAAGGTCTGCGCCTGCTCGCCGACATCATGTACGGCGACACCGCCGAAGCAGGGGCCCGCTTATGAGCGAAAGCTGCAAATCCAGCGCCACAGACATCCAAAAACGCGCGGCAGACTGGGTGTTCGAGCGTCATGATTCAAAAACATGGTCGCCTGAAGATCAGGTGAAACTCGATGCATGGCTCAATGAATCCATCGCCCACCGCGTCGCCTATGTGCGTCTTGAAACCATGCTGACCCGCAGCAATCGGCTTGTCGCCTTGCGCGTTGAGCCCGCCAAAGGTGGCAAACGTATAGAGCCGCAATCGCAAAAGCGCCGCTTTTCCCTGGCCGCCGCAGCCGCCGTGGGGTTGGTGACACTCGCCGGAACCGGAGCGGCGGTCTTTCTCAACGCGCCGCAAACCCAAACCTATTCCACCGCACTTGGCGCCCACAAAACCATAACGCTGGCCGATGGAACGCGTATCGAACTCAACACCAACACAGTCCTGCACGCCAGGATCAGCGCGCGCGAAAGGTCCGTCTGGCTCGACAAGGGTGAAGCCTATTTTCAGGTCACCCATGAAGAAACACGCCCCTTTGTGGTGACAGCGGGCAACTATCGCGTCATTGATCTGGGCACCGCATTCTCTGTGCGTAGCGATACAAACCGCCTTGAGGTCGCCCTCGTCGAAGGGCGCGCCCGTTTCGAAGCGGCGCGTGCGAATATCCACATGACGCCGTCCGATCTGACACCAGGCGATGTCGTGGTTGCCACCGCGCAAAAAGTGATTGTGACCAAAAAGCCTGAGAAAAAACTCGCCAGCGATCTTGCGTGGCGGCAAGGCTTGCTGGTTTTCAACTACACCACGCTTGCGGACGCGGCGGCCGAGTTCAATCGCTACAACACAAAGAAACTCATCATAGCCGATCAGGCCGCAGCCCGCCTGACCGTGATGGGCAAATTCCCGGCCACCAATGTCGATCTGTTCGGACAGGTGGCAAAAGCTGCTCTCGGCGTGCGCATCGAAAGCCGGAGCAATGAAATTGTGATCTCAAAACAGCCGACCGAGAAATAGCGCCAAGCGCCAATCGGCGCTTCGCAAAACCAGTTTGTTACAGCCTATAAGGGGGGTAAAATGCCGAGAATTTCCAAATCTTTGCTTGCCGGAACAGCCTGTGCCGCATTGTTCGCAGCACCGGTCCACGCAACCGATTTCAATATTCCGACCGGCGATCTTGGCTCCGCGCTCAACGCCTATATGACACAGAGTGGCGCGGTGCTTATCGTCTCCGGCGATGCCGTGAAGGGCATCAAAACCAAAGGCGTAAAGGGCGATTTACCGGCAGAGGCCGCGCTCTCGCGGCTGCTGTCGGGCACAGGTTTTTCCGCGCAACTCAATTCCGGTGTGGTGGCAATTGTGCGCGATGGCCGCTCCAGCAGCGCCGCCGACCTGTTGCAACCCATGCAGTTCGCCCAGGCGACCCCGTCGGCCCGCACGGTGGAAACCGTCACCGTCACCTCGTCCAAACTCGGTGGCGGCGATGTACAGTCCATCCCCATCGCTATCACCGCGCTGAGCCAGGAACAACTCACCGCCACGCAAACAGCAGGTGGGCCGGACTTGATCAAACAAGTCCCCAACATGACATTCACCAAAACGAATTTCAGCGGCTACAGCATCCAGATCCGCGGCATCGGCACGCAAGCGATTTCCGTTACCACCGATCCAGCAGTTGCGGTGGCGTTTAACGATGTCCCCTTCATCCGCAACCATTTCTTCGAACAGGAATTCTTCGACGTCGCCTCGGTGGAAATCCTGCGCGGCCCGCAAGGCACACTTTACGGCCGCAACGCAACAGCAGGCGTGGTGAACCTCACAAGCGCCAAACCGTCCGATCAGTTCGAAGCAATGGCATCGGCAGAACTCGGCAACTACCAGCAACGCCGTTTCGAGGCGATGCTCAACCTGCCTATCGTGGATGATCGTCTGGCCGTCCGCTTCGCGGGCGAATGGACCAAACGCAAAGGCTATTCCACCAACGAGATGACAGGAGAGGCGATCGACGGTCGCAACCTCTGGTCGAGCCGCGCCAGCATTACCTGGAAGCCAGGCGCGAATATTCAAACCACCCTGGTCTGGGAACATTTCCAGGAAAATGATGATCGCCTGCGCTCCAGCAAACAGCTCTGCAAACGCGATCCCGGCCCAAGCGACATCAACGGCACGCCGGTCGCATCCACCGGGCAGATTTTCGACTTCGGCCCCTCTTATCTCAGCCAGGGCTGTCTGCCCGCCTCGCCCTATTCAGATGAGTCCTTTCAAGTCCCCAACGGCTTCTCGCTCGCCTTCTATACAGGCCCGCTTTACAACGGCCTCGTCGTGCCGGGCCGCGATCCTTACGCCGGCACCACCCAGTCGCGCGATTTGCGCACAATCGAGTCTTCGCTCGATCCCGTCTACAAAGCCAAAAACGACACGCTGGTCTTCACGACGGATTATCAGGCCACGCCCACACTCAAATTCATCGCGCAAACCGGCTTCAACAACGATTTCCTCTACGCGACGCAGGACTTTAACCGCTTCAACACCCAGCCGGGCTTTTTCGTCACCGGCACAAACTATACCTCTCCTTCATCGACAGTGCGCGCCATAGCGCAGATGTTTGGTGCATCGGGCGTCTTCTGCGATCCGCAACTCGGTTGCAGTGATCGCCTCGTCGCCCAGGATCTGGTCACCAACAAGGCCTGGCAACTCAATCAGGAATTCCGCGTCGCCTCCTCTTTCGAAGGCCCATTCAACTTCAGTCTCGGCGCGAACTACATGCATTACGAGACATACGAAAAGTATTACGTCTTCATCAATTCCTTGACGGCGTTCTCCTTCGCACAAGGTGGCGATCTACCGGCCTCTGGCGGTGGCACGGTCCGTCCGCCTTGGGAGGCTGGCGTCTCCGATAACAGCCAATGCCTCTACCGTTACGGCGGCTTCAAATATAACGATCCAGAAGCAGGCGGTGGTCAGCCCAACGTGAATGCCTGCACCTATATCGATCCCAATCCCCTCACCAGTCTCAACGATATGGGGCACAACTACTTTCTCAGCACCAATCCCTACACGCTCAATTCCTGGGCAGGCTTTGGAGAGGCTTATTATAACCTGACCGAAGACCTCAAGCTGACGGGCGGCTTGCGCTACACCAAGGATGAGAAGCACTTCCCGCTCATCCCAAGCTGGCTGCTGGCGCGCGGTGCGGGCTATCCCGTGGTCGGCGCGGTGGATCAAAGCTGGGGCGAGTTCACCGGGCGCGTCAACGCCACCTGGACGCCCAAACTCAGCTTCACCGATCAGTCGCTGTTCTACGGCTCCTATGCCCATGGTTATAAAGCGGGCGGCGCCAATCCTCCGGGCGCGGTGCTGCTGGTCTTTGCTTACGGGTCGGACATCGCAAATCCCATCCATCCGCTCACCTTCAAACCAGAATTCATCGACGCATTTGAACTAGGTACAAAGAATACCCTGCTGGATGGCGCACTCACTTTCAACGCGACGACATTCTACTACGATTATAAGAACTACCAGATTTCAGAAATCATTGATCGCACCTCCATCAACCGGAATTTTAATGCACGTGTATTAGGCGCCGAAGTTGAAGGCAACTGGGAGCCCATCCCCGGTCTGCGCTTCAACTTCGCCGGCGGCTGGGAAGACTCAAAGCTGGCCAAAGGTGCAAAATCCGTTGACCTGATGGATCGCACGGGCGGTAACAGCGATTGGCTGGTCGTCAAACCCTTCGCCACGCAATCGTCAAACTGCATCATCCCGAAATACGTGGCCCAGGCCATTCTGCAGCAGGGTATCTCCACCGGAAATTTCTCCGGCACCAACAAAGTCTTCGCCTGCGCCCATGCCTATAATCAGGGGCTCGATCCCGTCAGCCAGTTACCATTCGATCCCAACGGCCCGCCAACAACTGTCGCAGACCCGACAACCAACTTCATCATTCCGGCAGGCTATAAAGGCTTCGATCCCGCCACCGCGCCCAATAACGGTCAGGGCTTCTACAAGGATCTTGCCGGCAACGAACTGCCCAACGCGCCCAAATTCACCACCTCCATCGGCGTGCAATATTCCATGCCGGTCACCGAAAACTGGGCCGCAACCTTGCGCAGCGATTTCTACTGGCAGGATGCGTTCTGGGCCCGCGTCTTCAACGACGATCCATATGATCGCATCCGTGGCTACAGCACGGTCAACCTGTCGCTCATCCTCACCAGCCAAAGCGGCTGGCAGGCCATGGGCTTCATCAAAAACGTGTTCAACAAAACCGCCATCACCGGCACCTTCCTGAACAGCGATGACACCGGCCTCACCACCAACGTCTTCCTCACCGATCCGCGCCTGATCGGCGTGCGCATCACGAAAAATTGGTGAGCACCATGAAAAATACAAACCACACAAACCACACAAACCACGAAAAGCTGTCATTCCCGGCGACCCCGGCTTCAAGCCGGGGGAGGGAAGGGAACCCAGGTGGTACGCACCAGACGGTATCTCACACCGGGCTTCCCTTCTCCTCGCAATGCGAACGCATCGCCCGGCCGGGAATGACAAACATGTTCAAGGGGGGAACTCAACAATGAGCGAATTAGTCAACACCACCACGGCATCGCACAACATCAGGTGGCAACTTCTAACCTCCGTCGCCGCCTGCACCCTGCTCGCCGCAATCACTGTCATACCGGCCAGCGCCGCAGAAGAAGACCGCCCCACCGTCTGGATCGAACTGGGTGGCCAGTTGCAACGCCTGCAAAACAGCCAAGAACCGTTTCGTCCGGCTTTTCTGAATGTCCAGCCGCGCCCGAATTACGAAGTGATTTCTCCGGATGTGCCACAGCGCCTGCCGCGTTACGCAATCAGCGGCGAAGCTAAGATTAGCCTCATGCCGCACGGCACCGATTGGGCTCTATCCGCTGCTGTGCGCTATGGCCGTTCCAACGGCGAAAAAATGCTGCACCAGCAGACCCAAACCAAACAGATGATGAAGACGACCTTCTGGGCCAACCCGAAATCGGCATACCGCACGTTCACGCGCTGGGGTCACGAAAAGGTATCCCATAAGCAGAGCTATCTGATTGCCGACTTTATGGCGGGCCGCGATGTGGGCCTCGGCACACAATCGACAGTGAATTCGCAGATCAATTTCGGCGTCCGCTTTGCCCAGTTCTCCTCGCGCAGCAAAGTCCACCATTCGGCACTGCCCGATCCGCACATCACCGTCATCCCGACCGGCCTGGGCTTCCACAAATATAAAAGCATCGGCTTTCACCACAGCTACTTTGCCAGTCTGAACAGCGAACGGTCTTTCCGCGGCGTTGGCCCATCGCTCTCATGGGATGCGTCCGCCCGCCTGTCAGGCAACGATGATGGGCAAGAGATCACCTTCGACTGGGGCGTGAACGGCGCGCTGCTGTTCGGCCGTCAAAAAGTCGGCGGCAGTTTCGAGACGACCAAGCGCTTGTTCGATGGCGTCGTCTATGCGCTTGCCCGCCCACCCACCGTCACCACCCGCAACGAAGTCCCGCTGGATCGTTCACACAGCCGCATCGTCCCCAATCTCGGCGGCTTTGCGGGCGTGTCCTTCAAATATCCCAACGCCAAAGTCAGCCTCGGCTACCGGGCAGATTTTTTCTTCGGCGCCATGGATGGCGGCCTCGCCAAACGGACCAGCGAAAACACGTCCTTCCACGGCCCCTTCGCCAAAGTCAGCATCGGCTTAGGAGGATAAGACAATCCGCAGCGGCGATGGGCACCGGCCCATCGCCGCTGTGGCCTTTTCGCGTGCTCACGCCGTAATCTCGGCCACCAGATCGTGCATTTTTGCCAGCGCTCGCAGCAGCGGCTTGGGTGCTGCCGCCAATTGCCCGGTAGCCGACACACGCCCCGCTTTCGCCATCTCCTTGCTGTGCGTCGCCTGCGCCGCCAATTGTTCTGGCGTCGCAGAACGGTGGTGCAACCGCGCGCCAGGCAGCATCGCCGCATAATCCCCGCGAATAATCACATCCGCAGGCCGTTCATCTTCAAAAAATTCAACGCCTTTGCCCGTGATGTGCGCGCCCAACACAACGCGCTGCCCATTCGGCGGCACCTCGGTAATGATTTCGCACATGGTGAAATCAACATCGACAAGCGCGTCAATATTCTCGCCAATCAACCGCTCCAGAATCGCCCGCATTTCCACGCACCATTCGGGCGAGGCATATTGATACTTCGTCATTGAAAAAGACTCCAAATGTCAGATGTTCAAAGGCTCTGCCGCAGCAATGGCTTGGCAATCTTCCCGACCGCGTTTTTCGGTAACGCATCCAGAAAGCGAATGTCCTTGGGCAGTTTGAACCGCGCCAGACGCGCCGCCAGAAAACCGCTCAGCGCCTCCGCCGTCACCGCCTCGCCGGGCCGCAACGCCACAAAAGCCACAACATCCTCGCCCATAACAGGGCAGGGACGGCCCACCACGGCCGCCTCCATCACAGCCACATGTCCATAGAGCGCATTCTCGATCTCCTTGGGGTAGATGTTTTCACCCCCGCGAATAATCATGTCCTTCTTGCGGTCCACCAACACCAGATAGCCATCGGCATCGAAATAGCCCACATCCCCGGTGCGCAACATCCCGCCCCCAAGCGTGCGCGCGCTTTCTTGCCGCTGGTTCAAATATCCGCGCATCACATTCGGCCCTAAAATCGCAACTTCCCCGGTCTCGCCGTTCCCCAGCACATTGCCCACATCGTCAATAATGCGAATGCAAACGCCCACCATGGGCAGCCCCACAGTGCCCGGCTTGCGCAAACCGTTAATCGGGTTGAGCGTCGCCCCCACGGTGGATTCCGTCAGCCCATAACCCTCCGCCAACGGCACGCCATAACGGCTCTCAAACGCCGCAATCGCCTGCGCCGGCATCGGCGCTGCGCCGCAAATCACAAAACGAAGGCTTTCCACATTCGGCACCTCTTCAGCGGGCGCCTGATTGAGCAGCGTATAAATCGCCGGAACCGCCGAAAAATAGGTCGGCCTATAACGCTCGACATCGGCCCAAAAACCATGCCGGTCGAATTTCTCCAAAATCACGCTGCTGCCGCCCACAGCCAGCGGCGCCAGCACACTCACCAAAAGCGCATTCACATGAAACAGCGGCAACACCAGCAAAGCGCGGTCCGTTGCCGAAAAATCCAGCGTGCGCTGCATAATTTCCAGCATCGCCGCAATATTGGCATGATCGAGCATCACCCCCTTGGGCCGCCCCGTCGATCCAGAGGTATAAATCAGCAGCGCAATATCGTCCCGTTCAGCATGTGCCGGCTCGCTCAGCGCCGCGCCGCGAAACGGCAGGCTGTCCACATCAAGCTGCGTGATGCCAAGCCCGTCCAACACGCGGGCAGAATGTGAATCGCAAATCACAAACCGCGCAGCAGAATCGGTGAGTTGATGCGCCGCCTCGCTTTGGGTGAGGGCAGGGTTCACCGGCGTAAACGCCGCCCCAAGCTGCCAGGCCGCAAACATCGCCACCACCAGCTCAACCCGGTTGGGCAACATCGCGGCAATCACATCACCCTTGCCCGCACCCAGCGTTGCAAAATGCCGGGCGAAGGATGCGGTCGCCTCAGCAAACGCCGCATTGTCCAACACGCGGGCCCTATCGCTGAGCGCGGCCCCTGGCTGATGACGGCGGCCAAGCGGAATATCGGCAGGCCTGTCGATGAGGCTGCGCATCTCAACTCCCCCGTGGTGTTTTCAAAAATATAGTTTAATAATAAATACTATTATCTGGTTTGCAAGGCGAGGCAGCAGCTGAAACGGTGCCAGATCGTGCAGCCAGCACAACACAATGGCGTGCAAAGCGCCTCAGGGAGAGCATGGCCGTGACGCAGAACACGTCGACCAGACTGAAAACAACTGTGCCTCACTTCAGCGCAACGTCCAAGCCCGGCGCCTTGCAAATCCCGGCCTGGCGGCAGATTGCGTTTTCGTCTCCCGCCTTTCCGCTGGCCTCCATGCTGGTGCCGATCCTGCTCTATCTGCCAGATTTCTACGCGCGGGAACTCGGTATGAATCTCACCGTGCTCGCAGGCGTCATGACCTTTGTGCGCCTGTTCGATCTCTGGTTCGATCCGGTTATCGGCGTCGCGATGGACAAAACAAACACCCGCTTTGGCCGCTTCCGCCCATGGTTTGTCGCCGGCATCCCGGTCGGCATGTTGGCAATGTATATGCTCTACAACGGCCCCGTTGGCGTTACCGCCGGTTATCTGCTGTTCTGGTTGATCGCGCTCAATATCGGCCAGTCGATGAGCCACCTGTCTCACATCGCCTGGGCCGCATCGCTGTGGAATGATTATGACGGGCGCTCCCGTGCCTATGGCTGGCTGTTCATCTTCTCCACCGTCGGCATCTTCACCATCATGGCCATGCCGCCCGCAATGGTGCTGCTGTTCGGCGGCAGCCACACAGATGGCGTGGTCTCCATGGGCTGGTTGATTGTCTTTGCACTGCCCCTCACCATGTTTCTGGCGCTCGGCTCCGTCGGTGAACGCGCGCCCCCGCCGGTGACAGAAAAGCCGCGATTAAAGGATTATCTGAAACTCGCAAAACGCCCGGCGGTGCTGCGCCTCGTTCTGGTCGATGCCATGTGGGCCATCGGCCCCTCCATCGCCGGCACATTATTTTTCGCGTTCTACGATGGCCTCAAACATCTGCCGCGCGAAATCTCCGGACTCGCGCTGCTGATGTACTTCGTCGGCGGCCTCGTCTGCTCACCGCTCTGGATGGCGCTGTCGCGGCGGGTCGGCAAACATAATGCACTGGTCATCGCAAGCCTCTGCTATGCTGCGCTGCAAAGCATGTTGCTGCTACTGCCTGTAAACCAGCCATGGCTTGTCGCCGTTGCGCTGTTTTTCGCAGGGCTGCCAAGCAATGCAGGCCCCATCCTCATCACCTCGATGACGGCAGATGCCGCCGATGATGTGCGCCTGGATTCCGGTCTCGACCGCACAGCCCTGATCTTCGGCCTGCGCGGTGGTCTCTCCAAGATAGGGACAACAGTGTCAGTTGGCCTCGTACTCTATGTCCTTGGCGTCGTGGGCTATGATTTCAAGCTCGGCAGCGCCAACGATGAGGCTTCGTTGACCTTTCTGGCCTGTCTCTATGCGCTCGTGCCTGCAACGGTGGGGCTCATCGCGGCCTTCGTCATCAAAGGCCACAAGCTCGATGCCGACACCCATGCCGAAATCCGGCGCGCTCTCGATGCGCGTGATCGCGCCGTCGCCGCGTCTGTCCCATGAAGCCCATGAGGCAGACGCGCCACACAGCCCGAATTTCGCCAAACCAGCTACGTGCCCGTTTGATTCTTGGATAGATTAATTATATAACTATATTATGCGACCGGGGGCAGATGCCGTAAAGGCGGGAATTTCGGCGCAAAAACAAGACCTAGGGAGGGTTTTACATGCGCATTCAAAAGCACGCGCTCCATGCGGTGCTGTTGGCCGGAACCATTGCGGGCGGCTCCGTAATGTCTCCGGCTCTCGCCCAGAAAGCTGAAAAAATATCGAGCGACGTCATCGAAGAAGTCGTCGTCACCGCGCAAAAGCGCGAAGAAAACATCAAGGACGTGCCAATTGCTGTCACTGTTGTCAGTGGCGATCGTTTGTCGGAAGCGCAGATCACCAATTTCAACGATCTCGAACGCGTCGCGCCGAGCTTCAAATCCCTGCCCTTGGGGGATGCGCGCGCCTCCACCATGAACATGCGCGGCGTGTCCTCGGTTCAGGGCAATCCGGGTCGCCAGTCCTCGCTCGGCATCTTCGTCGATGGCGTGTTCATGGCGCGCACCGGCATGGCCACGTCACAGGATTTTCTGGACATCGACCGTGTCGAAATCCTGCGCGGTCCCCAGGGCACTTTGTTCGGCATGAATACGGCGGGCGGCCTCATACACATCATCACCGCAAAGCCGAACCTGTCGGAATATTCTGGCCGCGCCGAAGTGGTGCTCGGCCAATACGATACGATTGAAGCCCGTGGAAACATCACCGGCCCGTTGATTCAAGATACTCTGGGCTTCAGCCTCTCTGCTGCAAAAAGCAAGCGCGGCGGCTTTCTCTACAATTCCACGATGGATCGTTACGTGGATGACGAGAACAAGTTTTCCTTGCGCGGCAAGCTCGGTTATGAGAGCGGCAACTTCAATGCAACGCTCACGGCGGACTACGCGCGCGAATCCTCCATCTGCTGTAGCGCGGTCTTCACCAAGGTCACTGGAATTCCCAAAACAGCGGCGACTGTTGTTGTCGTCCCACCTGCGGGCTATCCCTTCAGCCGCGTCACCACCCAAAGCGGCCTCAGCACAAACCCGAATGCGGGCGGCGGTGTCAGCCTTGAAATGAACTGGGATTATGCCGGGCATACCATCACCTCGCTCAGCGCCTGGCGTCACTGGACTGTGGAGTCAGTCAACGACCCGGATTCCACGGAAGTGAAGTTTCTCGATGGCTTCCTTATCCATCAGGAACACGAACAGCTCAGCCAGGAACTGCGTATTGCCTCACCCGGCAATCAGGATCTTACCTATGTCGCGGGCCTGTTCTTCTATGACCGCTGGTCGACTGACTACGAAGACCTCCACATTGATCCATCCATATCGGTTTACAAATCACGGCCCGATGGCAGAACAATTTTCGACGCGCGTGTACACGATACAAGCTATGCCATTTTCGGCCATGCAGAATACAAGCTGACCGATGATCTCACCGCGGCATTCGGCGGGCGCTATACCTGGGAACCGCAAAAATTCGATTTCTATCAGGACTCCGGCATTTCCATCTATCCGACCTATGGGAATCTACCTACCAATACCCGCAACGATCCTGTCTTCACCTGGAAACTGGATCTGCGTTACGCGGTGACTTCGGATGTCTCGACCTATGTGAGCGTAGCGCGCGGCTTCAAGCCGGGTGGCATGACAATGACTCGAATCAGCAACGCCAGCGGTTTGCAATTCAAGCCTGAGAGTAATCTGAACTACGAAGTCGGCTTGAAAAGCGTGCTTCTGGACCGCACCGTGCAGTTCAACCTTGCTGCATTCTATACCGTCTATAACGACTTCCAGACCACCGCTTTTGATGGAACGCGATATCTTACAACCAACGCACCGGAGTTCATCACCCGTGGCATAGAGTTGGAAAGCGAGTTTCATCCGCTGCGAGGCCTTGCCCTGAACTTTGCCGGTAGTTTTGTCGATGCCCATTACACCGACTTTCCCAACGGTCAGTGCACTGGCGTTACGGGCCCCTGCAACCTCAATGGCAAGCGGCTCAACGGCACCGCGCGCTGGAATCTCAATGGTGCCATTTCTTACACCACCGAGATCGCAGAAGACTGGAGCGGTTTCACCCGCTTTGATTATGCCTGGAAAAGCGATGTCTATTCGGCGCAGGATCTCAATCCGCTTTCCGTATCGAAAGCCCATGGTGTGATGAATGCGCGTGTCGGTGTCACCAGCAATTTCGGCCTCACCGCAGAAGTCTTCGTGAAGAATCTGTTCGATGCTGAATATGTCACCTTCGCGTATGGCTTGCCGTTCGGCAGCGGCGGTTATGTCGGTTATATCGGCGCACCACGTCTTGCCGGTGTGCGTCTGTCACAAAGTTTCTGAAGCCCGGCTCGCAACATCTGCGAGCCGCCCCACTTGCGCCGCCGGTTCATTCCGGCGGCGTTTTTTTTGCGCCAGAGCGCTTTTGTCTGATCTTGTCATTGCAATAAATATCTATATAATTATCCTACATATTTACTGCCACGCAGAACAGAGATACGCTTCCGCAAGCCATGCGGGAACCGCAAAAGAAAGGTGCAGCGATGACTTACGTCGAAAATGAAATCATCCACGATGCCGATGCGCATATCGTGGAACTGCCGGATTGTCTGGACGACTTCATCGATCCAAAACTGAAGGCGCGCTATCATGAGAAGCGCCACGAAGAACGCGAATTCCGCGCACGCGTGACGCCGCAGTTGGAAAAAGGCGTCTACGCAAAGATCGCGGCGAAGCACGACGATCCCGCATTTCGCGGCGGCAGCGAAGAGAACCTGCATTCGCGCAAACTCCACGAGGCGCTCGGCGCCTTCCGCAAGGAAGATCGTCCCCGCGTGCTCGATCTGCAAGGCTATGCAAGCCAGCTCATTTTCACCTCGCTATGCCTGCGCAATTTCGATTTCGACCTCGGCACCGACATGGAGCTGTGCTACGGCGCGGCGCGTGCTCATAACCGCATGATGACCGATTTCTGCGCGGTCGATAAACGTCTGCTCGGCACCGCCTATATCCCGATCGCCGACATGAAGATGGCGGCGGAGGAAGCGAAGGTCGCGCTCGACCTCGGCGCCAAGGCATTGATGATCCCTTACGTCCCGCCGGAAACCCATTCGCAGGCCCATATCGGCCTCGACCCGCTCTGGGCCATCGCGGAAGAAGCGCGCGTTCCAATCGTCTTCCACATTGTCGGCACCGAGCTGGCATCTGGCCACAAGAAAACAGGCCGCGCCAATGTGAACGACACGGTCAGCGGCGGCGATGGCGATCATAATTCGCTCGGCCTGATGGCTATCCCCCACCCCGTGATGCTCACGCTGTCTGCGTTGATCTTCGATGGTGTGATGGACAAGTTCCCCAACCTGAAATTCGGCGCCATCGAATTGGGCGCAAGCTGGCTTCCTGGCTGGATGCGTCTGATGGATTCCACCGTCAGGGCTTTCGGGCGTCATGAAGAACGCCTGCGCAAGCTGAGCGCGCTGCCGAGCGAGATTGTGCGCCGTCAGATCCGCGTGACGCCTTACCCAACCGATGATGCGGGCTGGGTCATCGCCAATTCCGGACCGGAAGTTTGCATGTACTCGTCGGACTATCCGCATCCAGAAGGCGGCCGCGATCCGCTAAAGCATTTCCGCGCCTCGCTGGAACGGGCCAATGTCGATCAAAAAGGCCAGGATGGTTTCTTCCGCGACAATTTCGTGGACATGATGGGCGAAGGCCTGGCGCAGGAATTGCGTTATCCCAAACCGCGCATCGCAGCGTAACGCCCGCCCCATCCCAAAAGAAAAGGCGCTAGCTCCAGCTAGCGCCTTTTTCATTTACAAAGCACACTGGCTCAAGCGGGTGCAGTCTCCACCATCGGCCTGCGGGTGAAATGCAGCATGGCCATGATGAATACGCCGAGCACAATCAAACACCCGCCCAACAGCAATGCCCCATGCACATCATGCTCGCTGACCACGCGGGAGGCGAGAAGCGGCCCCGCCGCCAGCCCCAGCAATTCGGCGGCCCCGCCCTGAACAGCGGCCCTACGTGAAGGATCGGCCTCAATCGACATCGGCATCAAAAACGGGTTCATGAAAATGCCGATAAAGCCCAACGTCGCCGTCGCACCAATAAATACCCAGGCGGAAGGCCCCAGCCCATAGGCCGCAAAGGCGCACAGCGTAACCACCCCGCCCACCGCAAACACCCGCATGTGCCGCAACCGCGCAGCCATAAAGGTCGCAAGCGCACTCCCGGGAATTTGTGCCGCGATCAGGCAGGATTGCGCAATATGCGCCGTCCTGAAATCCAACCCCGCCTGATGCGCCAGCGGCACCAGAAAAATGCTCACACTCGCGCCGCCTGCAATAAAAATCAGCGCCGCCAGTAGCGCCAACCATCCGCGCGGCGGCGGCACAAGGCTGTCATGCGTGCCGGTACTCGGTAGAGGGCCATATTCATTGGGCGCCAGAAACACCGCAATCAACCCCAGCAACCGCAGCCCGGCAAAGACGTAGAACGTCCCCGCCACCCCAAAACGCGGCAGCACGACCACGCCCAAAAATGTCGTCAGCAACAATTGCGTGATCGTCACCGAAAGAAAAAACGCGCCATACCAGCGTGCCGGTGTGCCCGTACGCGCAATCATGCCTCCAATCAGCATCCAGATCAGCAATCCTTCGGGAATACCCGAAAGCGCCCGCACCAGAATAACCCCGTTGCCGCTGACATGCGGCATCGAAAAATCAAGTCCAACAAGTACAAGAATGGCAATCGTCGCAAGCAGCCTCAATCTGCGGGCCTGCAAAAAGAATCCCGCCAGCGCCGCCGTCGTGCCGGTCGCCAAAGCCTCACTCATCGCCGCAAGGCCGATTTGCTTGACGGTAATAGTGTGCGCATCGTTCAACGCGCCCAGCAAAAGCGGCATCACCCCCGCCATCAAAAACGCCACCACACCAAGCGCTATTGCCGCTCCGATGGCCGTCCCACTCATTGTTTTTTCGACACCGCCAAAGGCAAGCCCCGGATGTCCTGCGCCACCAGCCATAAACAGCTCCATAGGAAGAAAGGTTTGCGCCGCCAAAAGAAACAAAGCGGCATTTGACTCTACACACCAATAATATAATTATTTAGATATATAAAGATGCCCATGGGCAAGGGAGCAAAAATGACGGGGGAGGTCGCGCCGCTCAAACTGGGCATTCTGGGTGTCGCCAGAATTGCCAGGCCCGCGCTCATCGAGCCCGCACGCACCGTCACAGGGCTGGAGGTCACCACCGTCGCCTCGCGCACGCTGTCCCGCGCGCAAGACTATGCGGCCCAACACGGCATCGCCCATGCGCGCGGAGATTATCGTGCGGTGATCGATGATCCACAAATTGATGCGGTCTACATCCCGCTCCCCAACAATCTGCACGCAGAATGGTCCATCGCCGCATTGGAAGCAGGCAAAGCCGTATTGTGCGAAAAACCGCTGTCGATGAATACGGAAGAAGCCCAAACCATCTGCGATGCGGTAACCCGCACCGGCGGCCTGTTCGTGGAAGCGTTCCACTACCGCTTCCACCCCTTCATCCACCGCATCAAAGCGCTGCTCGATGACGGCGCCATAGGCCGCGTGCACCATATTGAAATCCGCGCCCAGGTTCCCGGCGCGCTAATCCCGGCAGATAATATCCGCCGCAAGCCAGAACTCGGCGGCGGCGCGGCCATGGATTTGGGCATCTATTGCGTGGATAGTTTGCGCTTCCTGATGGGCGAAGCCCCGCAAGTTGTCTCCGCCGAAGCAACCCTCTCCGATCCAAATATAGACGGCACCATGGCCGCATCCTTACGTTTCGCGAACGGCACAACCGCCACATTGCGCGCCTCCCATATCTATCCAGAACCATCGCTGGACTCTGTGCTGGTGCTGGAAGGGGAGGGCGGTCGCCTCACCGCAACCAAACATTTCCTGCCACAACTGGGCGCCGAACTGTTGCTGGAAAACGGCAAAGGCGTCCATCGTGAAGCAGCAGACAAAACCCCCACCTATGTCTATCAGGCCAAAGCCTTTGCAGACCTCGCGCGCCGTCAAAAGCGGCCCGAAACAGATGCGCAATCCGGCCTGGAAAACATGAAGATTATTGATGCACTGTACCGCGCGGCAGGCCTTGCCCCCCGTGGACACTGACAAGGAGCAAGCTATGAACAACAAGCAGCACATTTTACCGACAGGCCCGCTGAACGGCGTGCGCGTGCTGGAAATCGGCCATTACATCGCCGCCCCCCATTGCGCGATGATGCTGGCCGATCAGGGTGCCGATGTCGTGAAGGTGGAACCGCTCGGCGGCGAACCGGGCCGCAAAGCCCCGCCTTTCAGCACGGATGGCGATAGCCTCGCTTTCGCCTGTCACAATCGCGGCAAACGCAGCATCGCCATCGACCTCACACAATCCGGCAATAAAGCGGCACTGGATGCGCTGCTGCGCTGGGCCGATATCGTGGTCACAAACTATTCCTACGGCATCCCCGAAAAACTCGGCTTCGGCTTTGAACGTCTGAGCCAAGTCAATCCGCGCGCCGTGATGGTTCACATCACCGGCTACGGCACCACCGGCCCGCGCCGCAATTTCGGTGCGTTCGATCCGTCCATTCAGGCGATGAGCGGCTTTTCCGATCTCACCGGCGCTGCCGATGGCCCGCCGCAGATCAGCCAGTTCTTCCTTGCGGATCACTCAGCGGCCACCCATGCCGCCTATGCCGCCCTATGCGCCCTCACCGAGCGGGACCGCACCGGCAAAGCGCGCAAGGTCGAGGTCAGCATGCTCGAAACCATGACCTCACAACTCAGCTATCACATCCCGACCAAAGGCATGTTGGCGGGCAAACCCACACGTCGCTCCGCCCCCAGCCCCACAGGTCTGCCCCATGTCTATCAGGCCAAGGACGCGCCGGTTCTGGTCATGCTTGTCAGCGTCCCCACCTGGACCCGTTTCTGCAAACTTGTTGGCCATCCCGAATGGATGGGCGACGGCAAAAAAGTCCCCAACCTGTCCGAAACGGAAGGGCTGCTCGACGAGGTGCGGACTTTCATCAACGCCTGGTTCGCCGAACGCACTTCGCGCGAAGCCTATACCACGCTCCAGAACGCCGACATCGTGGCCGGCGCCTTTCGCAGCGTCTCCCAACTCTACGATGAAGAGATGGAAGATAATTCGGGCCTCATCAGCTTTGTGGAGGTGAAGCCCGGCACGCCGCCAGCACCAGTTCCCGGCCCCGCTTTCCGCATGACGAGCCCCAGCGAAACCCTGCCGCGCGTGCCATGTCTGGGCGCGGATACTTACGCGATCCTGCGCGAAGCAGGCATGAGTGTCGAAGCCCTGAATGCTTGCGGCATCAGCGAAACGCCCGCCGAAAAGACTCCCGCACCGGTCTGACCGCCAAACGGAAATAACCGCCAATAAAACCTTGCGGACCGCAAAATCCGCTTGCACATTTTCAATTAGTTATATAATTGAACTTTATATACCGAGCGAGCCCATGGAACCCAATAAACCCCAAACCAACCAACCGGGCGTCGCCGACGCAATCATCGACTTTCTGGAAGGCGCTGGCATAGACGCCTGCTTCGGCGTCCCCGGCGGTCAAACCATCCCGCTCTACGCGGCGGCAAGGCGCAGAAAATTCAACCATGTGCTGATGCATGACGAGCGCAACGCCGCCATCGCGGCAGATGCCTATGCCCGCGTCACCGGCAAAGCAGGCGTGTGCGATGCAACGGTCGGCCCCGGCGCTACCAATCTCGTTTCGGGCCTCGCCGAATCCTTTTCCTCCTCCATCCCGGTGCTCGCGCTGGTCGCCGACATCAAGACCGCGCGCGAACATTTGCGCCACAAGGGCATCGCCTCTCAGGCGCTCGAACAGCGGACCATGTTCACCTCTGTCACCAAATGGGTGGGCCGCATCCACAGCCCCGCCATGACGGCGGATATTCTCGAACACGCCCTGCGCGTCGCCTGTTCAGGCCGCCCCGGTCCCGTGGTGGTGGAAATCCCGGAAGATGTATTCGGCAGCCCGCTCCCCGCCAATGCGCGGCTGGTGAATACACATGCCGATGCAAGCTGGCCGCGCTACCGCAGCGCCCCGCAAACGCAAGACGTTCTGACCGCCGCGCGTCACCTGCGCGACGCCAAAAATCCCATCATCCTCGCCGGTGGCGGCGCGCTCGCCTCACAAGCGGGGGAAGACATTCTGGCGCTGTCGAAGCTCCTCGGCGCCCCCGTCGTCACCAGCATCAACGGCAAAGGCGTGGTGGATGAATATCATCCAAACGCGCGCGGCGTCGTCGGCGTGTTCGGGGATGTGCGCGCCAGCGCCCTGCTCAAACAGGCCGATGTGGTTCTGGTCCTCGGCTCCAAATTCGCCCAGTTCAATTCCTTCATGTGGCGCGTGCCGGGCCCCGCCCAAACCATTCTCCATGTCGATCAGGATGGCGAAGAGTTGGGCCGCGTCCTCCCCACCGCCGTCTCCATCGTTGCGGACGTGCGCGAGACCGTTTCGCGTCTGGTGCTCGAACTCAGTCTCGAACAGGGCGGAGCAGGGCGCAAGGTCTGGGATCTGGATCACAAATCCCCGCCCCAACCGGGCACCGCCGCCACTGATCCGGCCATCGCGCCCGAAGCGGTGATGGACGCGATCAACACAGTCTCCAACGAAAAAACAATTCTGGTGTCCGATGCCAGCCTCTCCTCCGGCTGGACAGCCTCGCGCATCAAAGTCAAAGGCGCAGGCCGCAAATTCCTCTCCCCGCGCGGCCTCGCAGGCATCGGCTGGGCCGGTGGCGCAGCAGTCGGCGCCGCATTGGCGGCTCCCACCGGCGCGCGCGTCGTAGCAGTGGCGGGGGATGGCGCAGCAGGTTACTGGCTGGGCGAACTCGAAACCGCCGCCCGTCTCAACCTGCCCATCACCTATATCATCCTGAACAATAGCGGCTATGGCTGGGTGGTGCAGGGCGAACGCATGCTCGGCATCGAACCGCAATCCACCTTCCGCGCGATGGATTTCTCTGCCGTTGCGCGCGGCCTCGGTGTGGAAGCGCAAGTGGTCAAAACCACCGCAGAGCTGGCCGCAGCAATGGAACAGGCCTTCAACGCCAAAGGCCCCACGCTGCTCGACATTCGCAGTTCGGATCAATCATCACCCAGCGTCGATTACGCGCTGCTCGATCCGGCAGCGGCCTCCGCCTATGGCGCCTATGGAATGGGTTGAGCGCACGTAAGCGCAGATAACGAGAAAGGAAAGCGCAAATGAGGTTCGGTCTTTTCGGTGGCGCCTCGCGCGGCCCCGGCAAGGATGGCGACAGCCAGGCCTATCGCCACTTCATCGACTATGTGGTGGAAGCCGAACGCCTCGGCTTTGAATCTGTCTTTTTGGTCGAACATCATTTCACCGGCACTGGCCAACTCAGCGCCTCGCTCACGCTGCTCGCCTATCTTGCAGGCCTCACCACAAAAATGCGCCTGGGCACCGCCGTCACCGTCATGCCCTGGCACAATCCGGTGCTGCTGGCCGAACAGGCCGCCACCGTCGATCTGGTCTCAAATGGCCGGCTCGATTTCGGCGTCGGTCGCGGCTACCGCCCCAACGAATTTCACGGCTTCTGCATCGACCCGAAAGAAGCCCAAATCCGCTTTGAAGAAGCGCTCGATCTGGTGCTGAAAAGCTGGACGACGAAAGAACGTTTCTCCTTCGATGGAAAATACTGGCACTTCCGCGACGGGGTGGTCGCGCCGCAGCCCTTCCCAACCCCGCACCCGCCGATCTGGGTCGCCGCAGGCAGCGAAGGCTCGATCCGTAAAGCCGCC
>Ga0164241_10000295_pt1 | contig 105746 bp, 100 predicted proteins | sample OricomyardsoilBY_FD_108780 | JGI IMG/M metagenome (GOLD analysis project Ga0164241, IMG submission 108780) | Backyard soil microbial communities from Emeryville, California, USA - Original compost - Back yard soil (BY) | ecosystem: Environmental > Terrestrial > Soil > Unclassified | place... | reverse complement strand
AGTTAGCACCACTTAAGTTTGGCGCGGTTTTATGGCCGGTATTCATGGTTAGCAAATGTTTTACCTTCATGGCAGCCAGATTTGGGCTAACCTGTGCCGGCAACAAATCCGGGAAGAATTTTGTAACGTTATCTTCAACTGTAAAGTGTCCTTCATTAATTGCCAGGCCTACCGCACATGATGTAAAGCTTTTACTTAACGAATATAAACTGTGTTTGTATTGAGGCGCGTAAGGTGCCCACCACCCTTCGCCAATTACAAAGCCGTTACGCATCACCATAATGCTGTGAAAATCAATTTCACTGGCGTCCATTGCATCAAACAATTTGCTCAATGCTTCTGATGACACGCCTTGTGCTTCGGGTGTACTGCGCGGCAGGTTATTTACTCCTTTTGCTGAGGCCGGAAATGCTGATAATAACGATGGCGCTACAACCAAACCTGCTGTACCCCAGCCAATTTGCTTAATAAATTTTCTTCTGGTGTTCACTTCTATCATACTAAAAACAATTAATTAATAATATCCACTTTGCCTTTGGGTGGCGTTTAATACATACTAAATGGACTGGCTATAATTGGAAAACCTATCAAATATATATAATAACCAATCACAATAAACCCGCTATGTATTTAATTAGCAGGCCTGCTATAGCAGGCGCTTATATTAATGCCTCTGCTTTTAGTAAATTTGAAAAGTGATTTCTTTAGATGATTCGGGCGCTGTATTCAGCTACCATCGTAACATGGCAGCGTTGCATGGCCCTGATAGCAGTTTGGCGTTGGGTTGGCTTACGCCTCGCGATCAACAAATACGTTTTGAAGCTTTGGCAGGCATAGCTGACCTGAAAGGTAAAACCGTGTTAGACGCCGGTTGCGGCTATGCAGATCTTTTGACATTCCTGACACCGGATAACCAACCAGGGCATTATTATGGTGTTGAACAAATACCTGAATTAATAGCGGAAGCTGAAAAGCGATATGGGCATTTGGCTAATGTCTCGTTTATAGCCCGTAATTTCATGGTGACTGACTTACCAATTGTAGACTATGTTTTTGCCAGCGGCTCGCTTAACTATGGCAGCAGCGATGGCGGTTTTATTTTTAAAGCGATAAGCAAACTATTTGAATGTAGTAAATCGGGCTTTGCATTTAACCTGCTAAAACATGTAGCTAACACCGGATTATTAGTTGCTTATGAGCCGGAGTTGATAATAACCCATTGCCACACATTAAGCAACAATGTTATACTTAAAGACGATTATGACGAACAGGATTTTACTGTTTGGATGTACCGTTAAGCATTAACAAGCGGAATCACCTTTTCGCCTATCAATTCAATTGATTTCATCAGTTGTGCGTGCGTTAGCCCCGCGTTATCCATCTGGAAGGTAAACCGGTCAACCCCACCCAGGGCCTCGCTATGGCGCAACAGCTTTTCGGCAACCCGCTCCGGTCCCCCGACAACCAAAACACCTTTCGGTGCTATCAGCGAATCAAAGTGTGGTCGCGTAACAGGTGGCCAACCGCGCTCCTTGCCCAATTTTGTCCAAAGCTCAGCATAGCCCGGATAATATTCCTCGACAGCCTGCTCGTTTGTATTGGATACATAACCTGGCGAATGCAGTCCTACCTTTAATTGTTCGGGTGTAAAACCGGCTCTTTGTCCCGCCTCCCGGTAAAGGTCAACCAATGGTTTAAAGCGATGGGTATCGCCACCAATAATAGCTACCATTAAAGGCAGCCCTAAGGTACCCGCCCGCGCAAATGATGCGGGCGTACCACCAACGCCCAACCATATGGGAAGCTTTGGCTGTAAAGCACGTGGATAAACCGGCAGATTATCTAAAGGTGCCCTGAATCTGCCCTGCCAGTTTATAAATTCATTATCCCGTATTTGTAAAAGCAGATCGAGCTTCTCTTTAAAAAGCGCATCGTAATCATTTAAATTAAAACCGAATAATGGATAAGCCTCAATGGATGAGCCGCGACCTACCACTATTTCGGCCCTGCCTTTTGATATCAGATCAAGCGTTGCAAAGCTTTGATAAATGCGTACGGGGTCGGCGGCGCTCAATACAGTTACCGCGCTTGTTAAACGTATGTTTTTGGTACGCGCCGCAGCCGCGGCCAGTATAACTGCAGTGGCAGAATCCAAAAACTCTTTTTTATGATGCTCGCCAATTCCAAACACATCTAAGCCGGCCTGATCAGCCAATTCAATACGTTCAAGCAATTGCGCCATAGCATCAACACTACTCAATTGATTGGAGCCATACATGGCTGACGCGAAACTGTCTATCCCTATTTCCATAAGTAAATTAAAGGTACGGCTCAAAAATACGCAATAATGCAGCCATATTATTAATTAATGTCATTGTAGATATAATCTTAGTATATATCTGAATATAAGATAATTAAAAATTATAATACTAATTAGTTATAAAATTCTCAAGGATATTAAGGTGTGCGTTAAAAGTTCTGTATTAAATACAGAACTGATTTTTTGCCTATACTTGCGCCCTTATTTTATGACTTATTTTAAAGCGCTTTTAAATTTACTGGCTATTGAACGGGCGGCTGATGAAGCGGCGTTCAGCAGCCTCACAGCGGGTACAGGCGCGGCTCAGCGACGGGCCCTGGGCCTTTGCTGGTACCCTATCGCCATACGCAATACAGAACCAACGCGCGGCGATTACCTAAGCGTCGAAGTTGAACGAACCACCCATAAGGATATCCAGCACCAGATAAGATTCGGGAGTTCTGTTGCCTTATTTTCTAATCACGATACCGAAAACCGGCTTAACGCAACAGTAACTTACGTAGGTGCCGACCGTATGCGCATTACGCTGCTGACTGAAGAACTACCCGACTGGGCGAACGATGGCAAATTGGGAATAGACCTGTTATTTGATAACCATAGCTATAACGAAATGCAGGCGGCCCTTAAGCTGGCGGAAAAAACTGACAGCCACTTAATTAAGGTACTTACCGGAAGTGTGAGCGCTGTTGTAAATCCTGCAACCTATGTAAATCCAGCGCTAAACACATCCCAACAAAAAGCTGTTGCAAATATTTTAGGCGCGAATGATCTGGCTATTGTACATGGCCCGCCGGGTACGGGTAAAACCACCACCCTTGTGGCTGCTATTAACGCGTTAATTGAACGGGGCGAACCGCAGATACTGGTTGTAGCGCCAAGTAATACGGCGGTGGATCTTTTAAGTGAAAAACTGGATGAGAGAGGTTTAAACGTACTACGCATTGGTAATCCGGTTAGGGTTACCGAGCGCTTACAACGGCTTACGTTGGAGAGCCGCATGGCGGAGCATAGCCAGATAAAGGATGTAAAAAAACTGAAGAAGAACGCGTCGGAGTTTAAAAACATGGCGCATAAGTACAAGCGCAACTTTGGCAAAGCCGAGCGTGAGCAACGCAAGGCCTTGTTTGACGAAGCCCACCGCATAACGCGCGACGCTACCAAGATAGAAGAGTTTATCAGCGATGATGTGATCAGCAAAGCACAGGTTATTACCGCTACTTTGGTTGGGGCTAATCATTATACTATAAAAAATTTAAAGTTTAATACGGTTATTATTGATGAGGCAGGCCAGGCGCTTGAACCTGCTGCCTGGATACCCATTTTAAAGGCTCAGCGCGTTGTTATGGCGGGCGACCATCTGCAACTGCCGCCGACTGTAAAGTCGCGCGAGCAAGGCCTTACCACTACCTTATTAGAAAAATGCGTGGAGCTGCACCCCCAGGCTGTCACCTTACTGGAAGAACAATACCGGATGAACAGCCAGATAATGGGCTTTTCGTCGTTAAAATTTTACCAAAACAGGTTGATTGCGCACGATAGTGTTGCCAGCCGCGTTTTGAAAGAAAGTGATAAGCCTTTTACTTTTATAGATACTGCGGGCGCGGGTTACGATGAACAAAGCGAAGGCACGAGTACAATTAACCCCGAAGAGGCGGCGTTTATGGTTAAACATATCGCGGCAATGAATTATGCCGGTATTTTAAGTATAGCTGTTATAGCTCCTTATAAAGAGCAGGTTAATTTATTGAAAGACCTTTTAGCAGGAACTACTGTTGAAGTGAATACGGTTGATGGTTTTCAGGGTCAGGAACGCGATGTGGTATACATATCGCTTACGCGCAGTAATAGCGATGGGGTTATCGGCTTTCTGAACGACTACCGCCGCATGAATGTTGCCATGACCCGCGCCAGGCTTAAATTAATAATGGTTGGCGATAGCGCTACATTAGGCCAAACGCCATTTTATGCGGAACTTATCAGCTATGCCGAAGGTTTGGGTGGATATGAAAGTGTATGGGAATATTAATAAAACAAAATGTATACCTTTAGGTTATAAAATCGTTAAAGAATCACAATGGTTAAATTATTTATAGGCGGCTTTCCACTTGATATGACTGAACTGGAAATTGTACAGCGGGTGGCCCTTTATGCTGATGTTCAAACAATAAAAATAGTACGCGACAAAAAAACTAAAGTGTGTAAAGGTTATGCCTTTTTGGAGGTAACAGACCGCGCCGGTGCCGAACAAGCTATGGATGCGCTAAACGGAACCCTAATTGCCGGCCGCGAATTATTATTAAATATTGTGGAGGAAGACCAACCAAAAAAACCTGCAAGTCGCCCAAAATTTGCGCCTAAAACATTTAATAAGCGCCCGCGGTTACAGCGCAATTAATTGGCGTAAAACAAGCCAAGGTAATAAAAGAGATTCTGCAAACTAGATTTAACTCTTATATCCATTAACGTTTAATATTTTGCGTTGGAAAACGGATTTTGATGTCACAAATAAGCGCATTGGTAAATTAGCGAAACAAAGCTGGCGCATCCGTTTTGTCGGTGATAACACGTGTTACCACCAACAAAGGCGAAACAACAGGTGAAGTGGCCAATAAGAGAAAGCTTATCCCCGGGCAGTAAAAACTATACTAAATATATGCAAAAAGCTGACCAGTGGCTTCAAAACAATGCCCCTAAATGGAAAGACCTTTTTGACTAGAATATGAAGAAGTTGCCTGTTACATATTATAAACTTCCTTTAGGAAGCATTCCCTTTGAGGAGTTACCGTCTTTAGAAGATGTTGGTTATGAATATGTGTATTGCAAATCTCTCCCTCTTGCGGAATTTATGGGCTTAGACTACCATCTCTTGAGTGTTTATGATTTATTGGATGTTGAGATTGATGTGGCAGACCTTAAGGAAGGTTCGCTATTATTCGGGGAAGTTGTGTCTGACAAGCTTTCAACAAGAGGCAAGGCTAAATGTGTAAAACTTTCCGAAGTAAATGAGAATATCTCTAAAGATGATCTTCCTTATCTTAAGTATAGCCCAGGGAATGATTATTCATCTGAAGGCAAGTGGTTTTACATGAAGGATGGCGATTATGTGATTCTTAAAGGTATTCGATCAGAATACGAAAGAGTTAAACATTTAGAAGGAATTGCGATATATGGCGATAACATTGTTCGATTGCGTATTGTAATAGAATTGCTTAAGAGGAATGTCGAAAGGGGAATAATAAAATTGTCTTTTGATCAATATAAAGACATTGCTTACAAGGTTTTACGGACTGATCCGACGTTACTTAAATCTGATGAAAGTATTATTAGAGATGGAGTAGATAATTGGGTACCGTCCATGCTTTCAACTCCCGTTTATTCAAGCATTCCTAAAGAGCATAGGGGTAGGCTAGCATGAGGTAGTGTATCAAAGTTGTTGTTAACACAATAGTAAACCAAGCCCAACCTCGCTGTTCGAAGTTAAAAACTTCGAACGAATATGTATGTAGTTTACAACTACATACATATTTATTAATTAAAAACATTTACAGTAGTCTAAAGACTACCTGCATAATCATCCGAAGTTAAAAACTTCGGATAGCGGGATAGCGGGGTTACCGAAAGAATAAAGAAATCTACCAGGCAGACATTTGAAAAACAATGAGTTTGTATGTTGCAAAGTGTTGCATATTTGAACATTTAGCATTTACAAAAAACTAATAAACAAGCACTTACAAAAAACACTGTTGCAAGTGTTGCAAAGTGTTGTATATATTTCTGCAACACCCCTCTACTAAAAAGGTACCGTAAGCCGTAAACTAATGTTTCTACCCATATTGTAAATGCCATAACGGCCATTAGGCGATGTTTGGTAATACTCAAAATATTTCAACCTGTTAAGGTGCGATAGATAGGCTTTGTCAAAAATGTTATCCGCCATTATCGATAGATCAAAAATGGTTTTATCGGCGGTACTTTTAACAGTGATGCCGGTTCCAACGCTAAACAAACTATACCCCGGCGTAGCGGTTTCTGTGTCATCGGCAGCGTAAAACCGGTTTTGGGTGGCATATACGTCAGCCGCGGCTTTTATATAAAAGTTGTTAATAGTTGCTTTTATCTCAGAACGCGCGTGCAGTGGCGGAATAAGTGGCAGATATTCTGCAGCCGTACCCTTCGCGCCGTTTTTTACCCCTTTTATATAAGCAATGCTGTTATTAAAATTAAGCCAATTTAGTTGCTGCGGATGCAGGTTAACCGTTAACTCGGCACCATACAACCTTGCTGCCGCCTGCTGGTACTGATACGTTGTGTTGCCGGGCACAATAATTACCGGGTTCCCCGCAGCGTCAGTTAGTTTAGATTGAAATATGTAATTGCTAATGTTGTTGTTAAACACTTCGGCAGATAGGTCCACATCCTTTAAATAAGCCACAAAGCCCAGATCCTGTTGTAAACTAAACTCGGGCGCAAAAGTGCGGTTACCCAGGTAAACTATATGGGCACCAGGGTCAAGGCCATTTGAGCCAACCTCTGTAATATTAGGTGCGCGGTAGCCCCGGGCTATGTTGGCTTTTAGCAAAACCCGTTCGGTTAAATTATAGGTAACACCCGCACTGCCCGAAATGCCATGATAAACTTTAGAGAATGCCGGAAATTGCAAGTTAGCTCCGGCGGCAATATCCGCTGCTGTACCTTTACGTTCAAAGCCTGTGGCGAGATCGGTTCCCACATAAAAATCGTTCCAGTTAATATTCCGGCTATCATAGCGCAGGCCACCCAAAACATTAAAATTGCCTATCTTTTTCTTGGCCAACACATATGTTCCGGCATCAAAAAGATTATAATCAGGTATAGGGAAGGCGGTGCCGTTCTTGCTCCTGTTACCCTGGAACATGCCATTTAATCCTATCGTGGTTTCCCACCCGCTCAGTTCAGGAAGATTATATTTAATATCATAATTGAGCGTATTAAGCACTACGTACAAACCCGGTTGCGCGGGAGCCGTGGGATGGTTGTACTCCCTGCGCACGCTTTGCTGAACGGCAAAAAGCGCGTCGATATTACCCTGCCCCACGTTTAAAACGCCGCGCGTATAAACCCGGTAATGCTGTATATGCTGGTATAAAGGAGATAGCTTATAAGAACGTAATTCGGCATCGCTAACAATGGGGCGGTTGGTAATATCGTCAATACCGGCCTCAGCAACCTGTTTTGTAAAGCGGCGGCTAAATTGCTCGCGGCTGCCGTCCGGTATCTCCTGTTGGTTGTTGTATAAATTGGCGGCTATTTTAAACTCTCCCCACTGCTTATTTACCCTGGCCATTGCTGATAGGTTAAGCTCGTTAAACCCGGTATTATAAACAAAGCCATCAACATTGTTGCGGTAATCATGAGCCCGTTTTACAGAGCTTCTTACGTTGTACTTCCAATCGCCATTTTCATAATGAAGCCCCAATGATGCCCCTAAACTACCGTTGTTTGTGTGCGCCTCGGTGCTAATATCACCGTGCAGTTTTTTATCATCCTTGTAAACCAGATCCGGTATCATATTAATTACCCCCGCCAAAGCATCCGATCCATAGGTTAAACTTGCCGGGCCCTTTATTACCTCAACCCTGCTTATACTAAACTGATCTATCTCAATGCCGTGTTCATCGCCCCATTGCTGGCCCTCCTGCCTAACGCCATCATATAAAGTTAAAACACGGTTATAGCCTAAACCTCTTATAAAAGGTTTAGAAATATTCGGTCCGGTAGTTACAGCGCTGACCCCCGGAATGCTTCGGGTTATGGCATCAACTATATTAGTATTGGCCTGGCTGTTAATTGCCTTACTGTTCATTACAGCAATAGGTACGGGATTATTACGTATTTGAGTGGCCCGCGTTACACCGGTTATCACTACCTCGTTCAGGTTGGTTTCTATGGGTGTTAGCGTAATGGTTATCTCAGCCGATGGCTCGGCGGAGACTTTTATAAGTTGCTTTTGCAATGCGTAACCTATTGCCGAAATCTGTAATTCATGCTGCCCTAAGGGTACATTGGCTAACCGGAACTGTCCGTTCTCGTCTGTTTTTGTACCGATTGTAGTGCCCCTTACTTTTACAGACGCTGATGCAAGCGGTTGATCTTTAGCAATAACTTTACCGGTTATGCCACTTGTTTGCGCCTTTAACAAAGCCGGAAACACAATCAACCAAACAAAACAAATCCTGAACAGAATATTAAACATTTCTAAAATATATTATATTGCAAAACAAATAAATAAAATTAGGTATACCTAATTTTATTTAACTAAATTTATTTTACTTAGTTTTGGGTAAACCGAAAAAACATGAATACGCTGTCGGAAGAGAACTATCTTAAGGCCATTCTCAGGCTTTCGCAAAAGTCGAATGAGAAGATAACTGCTACCGCTATTGCCGAGGCACTTGGTAACAATGCCGCTTCGGTAATTGACATGATAAAAAAGCTGACAGATAAAAACCTTATAGAGTATGATAAAAAGAAGGGTGCGCGTTTAACTCCACAAGGCTTGAAGGACTCTATACTGATAATGCGTAAGCACCGTTTGTGGGAGGTTTTTTTGCTGGAAAAACTGGGTTATCATTGGGACGAGATACATGAAATAGCCGAAGAACTTGAGCACATAAGTGATGCCACCCTTGCCGACAGATTGGACAAATTTTTGGGCTTCCCCGAATACGACCCACATGGTGATCCGATCCCCACTGCTACAGGCAAACTACCTAAAACTTATACGGTAAGCTTATCTGATGCCAAAACAGGCGCTAACTGTCGGGTGGCAGCGGTAAGAGATACCAGCGCAGCTTTTTTACAATACCTGGTAAAGCTTGGTATCGGCATAAACTCCCAAATAAAAGTAATTGAAAAGATCAGTTACGATGGCTCCCTGGTGATTAAAATTAATAACGGCGAAAATGTTACCGTTTCGCAAAAGTTTAGCGAAAATATTCTTATAAGTTAACGCAATTATTATCCGTTCGGTTGTGCAATCTTATACACACAATGGGGTGCAAATATCGCATCGATTACTCGTAACACTTGATATATTTGTCGTATAAAGCAATTTTTCAACTGGACCGATTTTTGTTGCCCGACTGGCAAATCACAAATCATGAAAAAACTTTCCTTTTGGCTACCAATCACATTAACTGCAGTGGTTTTTACGGTTCTTATCAGCTGCAAAAAAGGCGGCTCGGGCGAAACGCCTACTCCTACTCCATCAAATACCGCAGTTATTGACAGCACAGGTATTACCAAAGGTGCTATAGAAGGCTCTGTAGCTGTTGGCACCGAAGCGGATGACCTGATAGAGAATTTCACCTTCAACAAAACCGTGTCTATTACAATGAGCGGAGTAACTGCCACCATCACAAATGCGGTTACAGGTGTAAATATTACGCAAAGCGGTGCGGACCTTGTGATACGTTCAACTGTAGATAACGTTGAATATGTAGTTACAGGCACAACTACAAACGGCTCACTTAGAATTTACAGCGATTTTAGATTTAAACTAACGCTAAACAATGCAAGTATTACAAATGATAACGGACCGGCTATAAACATCCAATCAGAAAAAACTGCGTTTATTGTATTGGCCCCAGGCACTACAAATACACTTATTGACGGCACAACTTATGTGAAAGTAGGTACCGAAGATGCGAAAGGCACTGTATTTTCTGAAGGCCAGCTGGTATTTAGCGGAACAGGCAGCGTGCAAATTACTGGTAACAACAAACACGGAATAGTAAGTGATGATCATATCAGGATCCGCACCGGCAATGTTACCGTGGCAAATGCTAAGGGCGATGGTATACACGCTAACGATTATTTTCTGCTAGATGGCGGAACGGTAAAAATAACGGCCAAAGATGACGGGCTTCAGGTTGAGCAGGGGTTCGTGATTTTCAACAACGGAAATACCACTATTAACGCTGATGATAAGGGTATTACCGTAGATTATGTAGGTGCTGACCCGTTAATTGTGCCGTATGTAAATATTAATGGCGGTGCGCTTACTGTAACATCGGTTGGCGAAGCCCTTGAAAGCAAAGCAGCAATTACTATAAACAAAGGCGATATAAAGTTAACTACCCAGGATGATGGGTTAAATGCGGAAAAAGGCATTTACATTAACGGCGGGAATACTTATGCTATAAGCTCGGCCAATGATGCCGTTGATTCAAACGCAGGATTTACCATGACTGGTGGCAAATTAGTTGCGATAGGTTCTTCCGGGGCTGAGGGCGGCATTGACTGCGATGCACATATACTTAAGGTAACAGGTGGTATTTTAGTGGCAACAGGCGGAAGCAGCAGTGCGCCAAGCCCTACAACTTCAACCGTTCGTACATTGGTGATGAGCGGAGCAAATGCAAACCAGATAATACATATCGAGTCGGCAGATGGTGTTGAAGCGCTAACTTTTCAGGCGCCGAAGACATATGCTACCTTGCTATTTGACTGTGCTAAGTTAAAAGCGGGAACAGTTTACAACGTTTATACAGACGGAAGCGTGTCATCATCAGCAGTAAACTTTAACGGATTGTTTATGAGCGGCACTTACACCAGAGGAACAAAAACCGCCATCACCTTTACAACGACAACCAATTTTACGCAAAGCGGCGGAATAATAAGTACCAATTAATTGATATACATGGATACAAAGCCCGGTAATTAATTTTATCGGGCTTTGTTGCTTCAGCTAAATTATAATCCAAAGTATATCAATTGCTAAAAGGATAACTACCGCCCAATTGAGAATTTTTACGCTTTGAGGAGTTTCGGAATAGTGATCTTTGTCAGAGAATTGCATATGATAAACCGTATTACTTTATGGTTATACGGAATAATTAAGCGTCTGGTTGCATCATTTTAATAAAATATCGCTTATCTATTTAAGGTACACGTAGGTTATTCCGTCCCCGCCCCTGTCGGCATGCTCATCCTCCAACCTGTCAACCTGGTCATATTTTTTAAGATATTGTCTTATCATTTTGCGTAGAATACCATCCCCTTTGCCATGCAATATTTTCAAACTGCCGTAGCCCATCATCAGGGCGCGATCAAACAAACGCTCAATGGCAGCAATCGCGTCTTCAGTACGCATTCCTCTAACGTCTATCTCCGGATTGAATCCGGCAAGGTCACTTGTCTGGGTGCTAAAGCTTCGGCGTATCTCTTTAGGCACGGCTGATCTTGAAATTTTTTGCACCCGTTTTCTTTTTGCAACGGTGCGAAGATCACCAATAGCAATAATTACGTTGTCCCTTGCTATTTCCATTACCTGGCCTGTGGTTTCAGAATCTGTCAGTTTTACCCAGTCGCCGACATTTAACTCATCGGTAGATGATGCAACTTTTGGCGCTACGGGTTTTATAATGTTCTTTTCCAGTTCGCGGCTCAGGTTGTCGCGCAGCGTACGGGTTTTTTCCTTATCAGCGTTATTGCTTTTAATTTCTGCTATGGTGTTCTCCACCAATTTATTGGCGCTAAGTATTATGTTTTTGGCCTCGTCTTTAGCTTTGCGTATCAGGTCCTTTTTGTTCTCTTCCAGGTAACTTTTCAGCTTTTCATTCTCAGTTAACAAAAGGTTCACATGTTTTTGTTGACGATCCAGCTTAACGCGGGTATCCAATATCTCCTTTTTCTCGCGCTCTAACCCCACCAGTAAAGTATCCACATTTTTTTGCCCGGCGCTTATTTTGGTTTTTGCCAAATCAAGCACCCGTTGCGGCAAACCAATTTTTTGCGCTATCTCAAAAGCGTATGAACTGCCCGGCTTACCTACTTCTAACATATATAGCGGCTGCATTTCTACATTGTTAAACAGCATAGATGCATTTTCTATACCCTCGGTATTACCTGCAAATATTTTTAGGTTGGAGTAATGCGTTGTAACCATGCCGCGCACTTTTTTTGTGTTAAGCGATTCCAGCACAGCCTCGGCTATAGGGCCACCAAACTGCGGGTCGGTACCTGTACCAAACTCGTCAATCAATATCATCGATTTGCCGTTGGCCTGCTCCACAAAAGTTTTCATTTTTGAAAGATGCGCGCTATAGGTACTCAGGTCACTTTCAATCGATTGATCATCTCCAATATCAACAAAGAACTGCTTAAATACTCCGACCTCGCTTGACTCATCTGCCGGAATCAACAAACCGGATTGCGCCATTATCTGCAGTAAACCAACCGTTTTCATACAAACAGATTTACCGCCGGCATTGGGGCCCGACACAACAACTATGCGGGTTCCTTCGTCAATTTTAAGATTAAGCGGAACAACCGTCTTCCCCTCTTTTTTAAAATTCAATAATAATAAAGGGTGGCGCGCATTGGTTAACTTAAGCGTGGCGTCATTCACCACCTGTGGCATATCGGCTTCAATATCAATAGCAAACAGCGCCTTTGCCCTAACAAAATCAAGCTTGGTAAGTAAGCCATGGTATGACAATAATAGGGGCACATAAGGCCTTAACTCGGTAGTTAAGGCGGTAAGTATCTTTACAATTTCGCGGCGGCGCTCAAACTCCAGATCGCGGATAAGGTTATTCAGCGTAAAAACCTCCTCGGGCTCGATGTAAACAGTTTGCCCGGAGGCAGACTCGTCATGAATAAAGCCCTTTAGCTTACGCTTGTTTTCGGCTAATAAGGGAATGCAAAGGCGCCCGTCTCTAACCGTTAACGATCCATCAGCTGTCCATCCGTTACCAGATGCGCTTTTAAATATCTGGTCAATTTTTTTGCGGGCATCTTGTTCAGCTTTAGCTATTCCGGATGTGATATCGGCCAGATCGCGCGAGGCATTGGGTTTTATTTTTCCTTTCGCATCAATTACCTGCTCAATTTTTTTTACGATGGCTTTTTCAATAGGCAAATGCTCAAATAAAGCTTCCAGATTAGGATATTGCCCCTCTCTTTCGTTAAAATACGCTATCACCGCAAATACTGTAGATAGCGATGACTGGACCTGAAAGAACTCTTCCTCCGTTAGAAAGGCCCCCTCCAGTTTAGCTTTATTAGCTAATGATTTTATATCAAAAAAATGATGAATAGGCAAGGCTGCATCATTCACCAAAATATTTTTGAACTCGGCCGCCTGACTTAGAAACTTCTTTATCAGGTCAAAGTTGCTCATCACCTGTATCTTGTCAACCATTTGCTGACCCATAACACTCAGGCAATGCGCTTTTATTAATTCCTTTACCTCGGTAAAACCCAGCTTATCAACAGTATTATTGGGGTAAAGCATTTTTATTTAATTCGCGTTTTTAATTTTAACTTAATAAGTTTTGCTGCTGCATTTATAGAATCAAGTCTTATCGAGTCAGCTTTCCTTTTTGCTTCCGCCTTGCGCTTTGCCCCTAACTTTTTAATTTCCTTTTCCAATATTTTGGCGTTCACTTTATCCAGCGAATCGCTTTTAAAATCCATTAAAACTGTAATACTGTCGTATATCTCCATCATTTCATCAGGCCTGGCAGCATAATATTTTACGCTTTTGTTAAATAAAACAGAGTCAACGCCATATTTTTTAAATAGCAGTCCATAACGGTTGGTGCCATATTTATAAAGGCTATCTTTCATAACGTGCATAGCAATAGCGCCGTCAGTTATATGAACATCAGATAACATATGCACCATTTTACCTTTTTCAATAATATCGCCCCCGGTTTTATCATCCTTACAGGAAATGAATAAAAACAAAGCCAAAAAAAACAAGATGAGATGTCTGCGCATTACTTAATTTAGCGGTTTTAAAGAACAAAATTACGATAAATGAGCATTGCCGATAACATTAATAATTTAAAAAGCCAAACTGCTGGCCAAAATGTAACTTTAGTAGCTGTATCAAAAACAAAAACTGTTGCCGAAGTTATGGAAGCCTATCAGGCGGGGCAGCGGGTTTTCGGCGAGAATATGGTGCAGGAACTTGTTGAAAAACATGAACAATTACCCGGGGATATAGCATGGCATTTAATTGGGCACCTACAAAGTAATAAGGTAAAGTATGTAGCTCCATTTATTGCGATGATACAATCTGTTGATAGTTTAAAACTATTGCAGGAAATAAATAAACAGGCATTAAAAAACAAACGCGTAATTGATTGTTTGCTACAGATCTACATAGCAGATGAAGAAACCAAGTATGGCCTGGGCTTTGATGAAGCAATTGAGTTGCTGCGGACAGACGATTTTTCGGTATTAAAGAACATACGCATACGCGGCGTTATGGGCATTGCTACCAATACCGACAGGGAGAAACAGCTTAAAGATGAATTTTATGAACTTAAAACATTTTTTGATGGCCTGAAGCAAAGCTTCTTCAGAAAAGATGACAGTTTTAATACCATATCTATGGGCATGTCATCTGACTATGAAATTGCTATAGAACAAGGCAGCAACATGATACGCGTTGGAAGTACAATTTTTGGAAGCCGCGTGATTAAACACTGGAAAAACAATTGAAAAATTTCGAATTTCGGATGTTCAATTTCGAATTTATCTTGTTTAAATTTTTTTTTATGGTCTAATGACCAATGACATACTGATCAATGACAATTAACCTAAGAGTTGCTGTAAAAGAAGATTGCCTGCGCCTGTTGGAATTGGTTAATGAGCTTGCTGTTTATGAAAAATTCCCTGAGGAAGTAACCGTTACTTTGCAGGAGTTTGAAGAAGCTGGCTTTGGCGAAAATGCGGTGTGGCGCGCATTTGTGGCAGAGGTGGATGGGCTTATAGTTGGCTTTGCCTTGTATTATATTCGTTTTTCTACCTGGAAAGGCCGACGATTGTATCTGGAAGATTTTTTAGTTACCGAACCCATGCGCGGCAAGGGCATTGGCAAAATGTTATTCGAGCGAGTGTTGCAGGAGACCAAAGAAAAAGGATACAGTGGTATAGTTTGGCAGGTGCTTGACTGGAATGAGCCAGCCATCAACTTTTATAATAAATACGGAGCTAATCTTGAAGCTGGCTGGCTTAACGCTTCTGTATCCAGAGAACAACTGCTAAACCATTAAGTTATGAGGGTATGGATATTAATATTCGCTGCGATGTTAGGTCTAAGCGCCTGCCAATGGGGCGAAACCGGTCATCAAAAGCCTGATATTAATACGGATACCCTTGCGCTTACCTATGATACAATTAAAAACCACTTTTTTAAAGGAGACAAGTTCGCCTTAAATGACAACTATCTCATTACGCCTTTGGGCATCCGATTTTTATATAACCCGTATGAAATAAAACCTTATGCGGCCGGCACAACCGACCTGTTTATACCTTACGATAAGATCAAATCACTTTTGCGCCCTAATACGGTGATAACTCAATATATTAAATAATGCTTGTTTTTAAATTCGGCGGCGCATCAGTTAAAGATGCAAATGGTATCACCAACCTGGCACACGTGGTTGATCAATACAAAGACAACCAGCTACTCATCGTTGTTTCGGCGATGGGTAAAACTACCAACGCATTAGAGAGGCTTACCAGGGCCTATGTTGATGGATCTGAAAATATGCATATCATATTTGAGGATATTAAACAATACCATTACAACATAATGGCTGATCTTTTTGAAGCATCGCACCCTGTTTTTGACGAAGTGGCAAACACTTTTGTTGAGATAGACTGGATGATAGAAGAAGAGCCCCAGGATGACTATGATTTTATTTATGACCAGATAGTGTCCATTGGCGAATTGGTGTCAACGCGTATAGTTGCCGCGTATTTAAATAACTCAGGCCTGAAAACGCAGTGGATAGACGTTCGCGGATATATTCATACCGACAATACCTACCGGGAAGGAATGGTGTTGTGGGATAAAACGCGCGAAAGCATTAGTAAAAACATACCCATCCTATTAGAAAAAAGCTTTGTAATTACCCAGGGCTTTTTGGGAGGCACATCTGAGAATTTTACAACTACGCTCGGGCGCGAGGGATCAGACTATACTGCATCCATTTTTGCTTCGTGCCTGGGTGCTGAGTCTGTTACTACATGGAAAGATGTGCCAGGGGTATTAAATGCTGATCCGAAATATTTTGAGGATACCGTAAAGTTTGATGAGCTTAGCTATAACGAAGCCATAGAGATGACTTATTATGGCGCGACAGTAATACATCCAAAAACTATAAAACCGCTGCAGAATGCCAATATCCCATTGCTTGTTAAGCCTTTTGGCGACCCCACCGCTCCCGGTACAGTTATAAGTGGTAACATTAACCCGGTATTTATTAAGCCGGTAATTATATTAAAACAAAATCAGGTATTAATTTCCTTTTCAGCTAAGGATTATTCATTTATAACCGAGAATTATTTGAGTGACATATTCGGGCGGTTTGCCGCCGCCAATGTCAAAGTAAACACTATGCAAACATCTGCGCTTAGCTTTAGTGTTTGTGTTGATTACAAAGAGGATAGCTTTGGTAAATTTATAGCGGTTTTTGACGACGCTTATAAAGTGCGCTACAATACCGGCCTCACATTAATAACGGTTAGGCACTACGGCGAAACAACGCTTAAAGACCTGAGTCGGGGTAAAACAGTTTTATTGGAGCAGGTAAGCCGAAATACCGCACAGGTAGTGTTAAAGTAGAATTTAAATAAACTATTCGCTAAAAACTTCGATTGATTTTAACAATGGCGAACCGCCTGCGTTGCCCACTCCGGCTACGGTATAAATTTTGCCGTTGTAAAACACCGCTCCTGCCGCATGGCGACCTTCAACAATGGGCGCCAGTGTACGAAAGGTACCTGTTTTAACATTATAAACTTCCACTTCGTTGTGGGCTTTGCGTTGCTTAGCGCTCTCGCCTGCTATTACAAAAAGGTCATTTTTTATAGCTACTAACGTGTTTCCGGCACGCAGCGTAGGCAATTTTGCCGGAGCCGTGCTCCATTGCTTAGTTTTAAAGTCGTATATGTCCACTGCATCAATCACATTCGCCAGTCCCTTTTTTTCAAGCGTGTTCGACTGTACACCGGCTATCAAATATATTTTATCGCCAACAACCCCTGCCCTAACGTGGTCGCGCGCAGTTGGCGCGTCAACCAACTTTGTCCATTTTCCTGTTTTGGGGTCATATTCATCAAACCAGGTAACGTTGCCGGTCCAGTGCCCATCCAATATTCCGGTAAGCATATAAAATTTGTCTTTGTACACTACAACCCCACCCGACCCGCGTCGTCTGTCTACAGGTATCTCATCGCCGGTTCGCCAGGTATCTGTTTTTGGAGTGTAGATATAAATATTTGCCACGGGTTGTTCGTGCGGATAACGGCCTGTCATAGCGCCTACAAGATAAATCTCATCCTTATAAACAACTCCCTGAAAATGATTAAGTTCAATAGGAGGTTTTGCTCCGTTCGTCCATGTATTTGTTTTCGGATCAAAAATATTTACATCATTTATCCCACGTCCGCCCACTAAATAAAATTTGTCTTTTACCGCAACAAAATCACACTCTTCCCGGGGTGTGTAACTCCCGTTTGCTTCAATTACTTTCCACGAATAATTTTCAAACTGCGCATAAGCGGCGTTAACAAAAAGATATGTCAGTAGTAAAAACAGTGTAATTCGTTTCATCGCGATCTATTGGTTTGTACTTATGGGTAAGGTGCAACAACCACCTCAATTGGTTTAAGCATTAAATGTATCACATTATTACAAATAACACAACCCGGCAGATATAAATAATGAGTGTCTTCAACTCCGCCAGCTTTCACATTAAGCGTTTCACCTGGAACAAAAACACATCGCTTTTACAAGATACTTATTATCAGGATATTATACTATTTATACAGCTAAATTTACTGACTTAAAAGTAGTTTCATTTTGTTTCACCTCAAAACGTTAAAAACTTTATAATCAATAAGATATGCAAAATAGCGTTTCACTTTGTTTCATCTGTTTCATATATTTTGTGAAACGCATCGCTAACCGTAGCAATTGATCATGATGACTATTTGTATTGAATTCACATAAATAAGTAAACGCCATTGAGCAGGCTCAATAGCGTTTAATAAATTTATTGCATTATCAGCGGGGTTGGGGCGGCGGGCCTTGCGGACCTCCCCTGCCCTCAGGCGGACCTCCGGGTCTGCGCATGCGCATATCTTTTTCTATTTGCTGGTATTTTTTAAACTGGGCGGCAGTAAGTATACTTTTTAGTTTGTTATCTCGCGCTGCAACCAATTTATCAACATCCTCTTTCTTTCCTGGCGGCGGCGGAGGTGGCGGCGGGGGACCATCGCCCCGAAGTTTTTCCATACTTGCGAAGAAATCTTTGTAGGCCCCCTGAAGCTTTTGCTTTTGCGCGGGTTTAAGGGCCAGTTCCTTTCCCAAATGCTCCGTAGTTCGTTTAAGCCTTTCCTCAGGCGATGGCGGGCCGTTTGGCGGGGGTGGTTGTTGTGCTTTTAAAGCTGATGCAAACAACAAGGCTGCTGCAAATAATCCGATTCTATTTTTCATCTGTTTAAATTTACAGATTTAGACGACCTATTTACGCATAACCTTCGCCGCTTGTAAATAAAAAAGCCCCCCGAAAGATCGGGAGGCCTAAATATTGATCTGTTAAATATTAAAGTCCAAATCCGTAAGCTAAACGTAAGCCTACCAAGCCATAATTATTGCTTTGGCCTGAAAAGTTTTCGTAACGTGCAGATACGTCCCATTTCTCGTTAGCAAAACCAATACCCGGAGCAACAATTAACTTAGTGTTGCCACCTGAGTTAGTTTCAAAACCGGCACCAGCTTCTGCACCAAAATAAAGGTTTTGAGCAAAAAAGCCTTTAATACCAAGTTTTACAGGCACCATACCCCCATCTTTACCATTAACGGTAGTAGTTCCAACGGTATAGTTTTTTCCAAAGAAATTGTAGAAACCAGAAGTAAGCGTCCAGGCTAAACCCTCATCAGCACCATATTGCAACCGTGGAGTAATACCTGCATAAATATTTGAGCCATTTGATGCGTCCCCTGTGGGCACGCCAACTTCGGCTCCTATACCAAAACGTAGTCTGCTATCTGATTGTGCACTTGCATTTGTTCCGATAAATAGTGCTACACCCGCTATAGCTGTAGCAGCTAATTTTGTTAATTTTTTCATTGTTGTGTCTATCATTTAAGTAAATATTAATGCTGCAATCATTTCAAATACTTTGCCACATGTATTAAAAACGATGCTATTTCACATTTAAATGTGCCGCATCTGGTAAATTTACTGTACAACAGTTGGTTTAAACGCTGATAGTCATATTGATTCGCCGGCATTATAAACTCGGTTTAAACAACAGCTGAGGCCCGCCAATCATTAAAAAAAGTGCCTTGTTTTTAGTGCATTTTGTATGGTAAACTCGGCTTTATTAAATAAAAAAAGCCCTCAATATTCATTGAAGGCCTTTTTTATACTAATATCCTATCAGGTCTGCGGGTCGTGATCAGGATCGGGCTTATAATTTCTTTGCAGCTCGGCCAGCTTTTCCTTGCCATATGCCAGGCGTGTTATTAGGTAAAACAGAACCGGTACTATAAAAATAGCGAGTAATGTTGCTGCAAGCATACCACCAAATACGGTAAAGCCGATTGTTTTACGGGCGATGGCTCCTGCCCCTGATGCAAATAGCAACGGCATTACGCCCAGTATGAACGCAAGCGATGTCATTATAATGGGTCGCAAACGTAATCTTACCGCTTCTAATATCGATTTTTCAAGTTCCATTCCCCTGTCTACCCGCTCCTTCGCAAACTCTACAATCAATATGGCGTTTTTTGCGGCAAGGCCTATAAGGGTTATTAAACCTATTTGAGCGTATACATTATTATCAAGCCCTTTATTAAAGGTAAGGAACAATATTGCGCCTAATGCACCAAGCGGCACTGCCAGTAGCACGGAGAACGGCACAGACCAGCTTTCATACAAAGCAGCCAGGAACAGAAATACAAATCCTACAGAAAGCATGAAAATATATACAGTTTTTGAGCCGGATAACTTCTCCTCACGACTCAAACCTGTAAATTCATAACCGTAACCTTGCGGCAGGCTTTGGGCCGCAACTTCTTCCAGCACCCTTAACGCGTCGCCGCTACTGTAACCCGGCTTTACTGTACCATCTATCTCTGCCGCACGAAACAGGTTAAAGTGTGATATTAAAGGAGCGTTTTCAATCATTTTATAGGTTGTAACCGTGCTTAAAGGCACCATGTTGCCGGCCTCGTTACGCACAAAATACTGCCCTATGTTCTGAATATTTGTTCGGTAATTGGTATCGGCCTGTGCCAAAACCCTGAATGTCCGGCCATATAAGGTAAGGTCATTAACGTAAGAACTACCCATGTACACCTGTAAGGCATTATTTATATCGCTTATCTTCACACCAAGTCGTTTGGCTTTCTCTCTGTCTATCGTAAGTTGATAAGCCGGTGTGCGTGCAGTAAAGAAGGTATATGCTCTTGCAATTTCCGGGCGTTTGTTAACCTCGGCAACAAAGTTGTTTAACACTGTTTCAAAATTCTTAATATCTCCGCCTGCTTCTTTTTCCTCCAACATAAATGCAAAACCTGCGCTGTTACCCAAGCCCGGAATGGCCGGCGGCGGAATAACCGTCATATTAGCTTCTTTAAATTTGGATAGCTTTTTTTGTAACACTGCAACCAGTTCCAATGAAGTGCGCTCACGATCGTCCCATGGTTTGAGCTGGACAAAAACTGTTGCACTGTTTGATTTTGTAGCGAAGTTCATTACGTTAAGGCCGCCTAAAGCAGCGTAATGTCCAATTTCGGGAATGCTGTCAAGGGTTTTCATTACCTCTTTCAGCACGGCAACCGTTCTTTCAGTAGATGATGCTTCAGGAAGATCATAAGTAACATAAATACGGCCTTCGTCCTCAACCGGCACGAAGCCTGTTGGCTTTTTCATGAAGAGCATTACCGTACCAACGATAATACATACTAAAATAATTACCACAAACCTTGAGTTTTTTATTCCGCGATGCACACCGTTCCGGTATTTACCGGTAACACGTTCAAACCATGCATTAAATTTAAAAAAGAAATTATCCAACCCCCTTGATCTTTCATCAAGCTTATGTGGCTTAAGTATTAAAATACACAAGGCTGGCGTTAACGAAAGCGCCACAAATGCCGATATAAGCACCGAAATGGCTATGGTTATGGCAAACTGTTGGTAAAGCCTCCCCACAATGCCGGGTATAAAGCCTACAGGTACAAACACCGCCGCTAATATCAACGCAATTGCTATAACGGGAGCCGATATGTCCTTCATGGCCTGGCGTGTAGCATCTACCGGCGACATATTTTTCTCATCCATGTAATGCTGCACGGCCTCAACCACCACAATGGCGTCATCCACCACTATACCTATGGCTAATACGAAACCAAATAGTGTAAGTGTATTGATAGTAAAGTGAAGCGGGATGAAAAATATGAATGTACCAATGATGGATACCGGTATGGCCAGCACCGGAATGAGTGTGGTACGCCAGCTTTGCAAAAACAGGAATACTACCACAATAACCAATACAAGGGCGATTATCAGCGTCTCAACGACCTCATGGACAGACACTTTAATAACTGTAACCGCCTCAAAAGGCACCATATAGTCTATGTCGTTAGGGAAGGCCTTCTTCATTTGCTCCATCGTAGCATACACATTCTCCGCAGTTTCAAGCGCGTTGCTGTTAGGTGCCTGGTATACCAAAAGGTACGATGCGCGCTTACCGTCTACGTAAGAGTTACCCGCGTAGTTGAATTTACCCAGCTCAACACGCGCCACGTCTTTTAAATGCACTACCGCGCCATTATTAGGTTGCGTACGTACAACTATATTTTCAAACTCAGTCTGGTTAGTTAAACGCCCCTTCACCAAAACACTGTACTCAAAAGTTTGCCCTACCTGTTGTGGGGTTGAACCTACTGTGCCTGCTGCTACCTGCGCGTTTTGCTCTTGTAAAGCTTGGGTAATGTCACCTGCCGTCATTCCAAAAGCGGCCAGCTTATCCGGCTTTAACCATATACGCATACTAAAGTCGTCAGACCGGCTGAAGACGTCGCCTACACCTTTGGTGCGTAAAAGCGCATCGCGTACAAAAATATTGGCGTAGTTATCGGTAAAAGTTACATCATGGGTTTTACCCGGCGAGTACATTGCCACCAGCATTAAAATGCTTGGATTACGTTTACGCACCGTTAAACCAAGGCGTTGCACCTCCTGTGGTAAGCTTGGTGTGGCAATACCAACACGGTTCTGAACATCAAGTGCGGCTATATTAATATCTGTGCCTACTTCAAAGTTAACCGTCATGCTCATGGCGCCGTTACCGGTGCTATTGCTTGACAGATAGGTCATTCCCGGTGTGCCGTTAACCTGAATTTCTACCGGTGTGGCCACAGTTTGTTCAACCGTTTGGGCATCAGCACCAATATAGTTGCCGGTAATTTGTACTGTAGGGGGTGTGATATCGGGATATTGGCCAACAGCAAGCGTGCCAATTGCCAAAATACCCACTATAACTATCACTAATGATATAACGATGGCCGTAACCGGCCTTCGGATAAAGGTTTCTGCTATCATTCTATATTATTTATCCGCCTGTTATTTAGTTTGTGCTGCCGGTACCGGTTGAGAGGGGTCGGCCAATGTAATTTTACCGCCATCGCGTAAGCGCTGAAAGCCGTCTGTTACAACTTTATCTCCCACCTTTATTCCGTTCATAACAACTATATTACTGCCTATGCGCGGGCCTAATGTTATTTTTTGTTGCTTCGCGATGGTATCTTGAGATACAAATACGAAGAACTCTCCCATTTGCTCAGATACCGCTTTGTAAGGTATTTGCAGGCGATTACCTGAATCATTATTTAAAACTTTTAAAACGCAGCTCATGCCATCTTTCAATAAACCATCCGGATTTGAAAATTGCACCCTTACTTTTATAGTACCGGTAAGATTATTTACTCCCCTGTCAATGGCCAGAATCTTTCCCGTCTTGCTGTATTCTGTACCGTCTGATAACTGAAGTCTGAATGTTGAGTCTGTAACTTTACGCTGTAATTCATAAAAACGGTTTACATCCTGCTCATTTACTACGATATCAACAGCAATAGGATTTTCACTCGAAACTGTATTCAACAAAGTAGTGCCGGGACTAACTTGTGAGCCTAACCTGACCTGCGAAATCCCGATGCGACCGGTAACCGGCGCGGTTATCAACGAATAAGACAGGTCCGTTTTAGCGTTTAATACCATTGCTTTAGCCACCTCTACCTGACTTTTGTTCATCTCGTAAGTAGCAGTTGCCTGGTCAACTGTTTGACGTGCTACCGCGTCATTTTTCAGCAACATGGTATAGCGGTCTATATCTTTTTGAGCTTTAGTCAGGTTAGCTTCTGCACTTATTAATTGAGCATTGGCTTGTGCGTAAGCTGCCTGGTACTTCCTGCGGTCTATTTCGTACAGTGTTTTGCCTTTCTGCACAATATCCCCTTCTTTAAAATATATCCCCGTAATAAAACCGGTAACGGCACTGCGCAGTTCCACATTATTTACAGAAACCACTGTTCCCTGATATTGATCATAGTAAACCGCCTCGGCAGTACGGGCCTCGGCAACTGCAACAGGCGTTGGCGGCAGTATCGTATTTTGCGCGGCTTGCGGGTCTTTACATGACGTAAATGCCAAAGCAACCAGTACAGGAAATAACAGGATATTATATTTTTTCATCGGTATTATTTATAAAACAAGTATTAAAATTAATATTATTCAACCGGCAGTGTACCCAGCGCCCTTTGCAGATCTATTTTACTGGCCAGCACCTGAAACAAAGCGTTGTAGTAATTTAATTGCGAAGTACGCAGATCTGCCTGGGCCACTATCACATCCAGATAAGTTTTTATCCCTTCGCGATACTGTAAGCTCACCACATTATAAACATCGGTCGCAAGCGCAACATTCTCCTTGAGCGTTTGCCAGTTAGTATAGTTACTTTTATATGCTGCAAGTGCCTGCACGTATTCTGTGCCTATGGTGTTTTGTTGGTTTACCATATCCAGATCAGTCCGCTCAACCTGTAAGCGCGCCTTGCTCAAATTTTTCAGCCTGCGCCCGCCTTGAAATATGGGTATTGTTAATGACAACCCGGCGTAAGCATTAGTAAACGACTTACTATACAAATGGGAAAGATTATCATTTAAAAATAAAAGGTTATAAGCGCCAACCGCCGAAAGCGACGGTAAAAACCCATATTTATAATAGCTTACATTAACATTTTGCAGATTTTTCCGCGTTTGCAACAACTGGTACTCTACACGGTTATTATAATTTAAAACCTGATTAGTATCAACCAGAGCCTCCTGTTCATAGCGCGTAGAATCATACGTCAACGCAAAATCCTTTCCGGCCTGCACACCCATTATTTGTTTTAAGGCAGCCATTTTGCTCTTTATAGCTTCGGTGGTTTGCTTACGTGCAGCCAACTCATTATTTAAAGCAATGGTAGCTTGCTTATAATCTATTTTATCAACCACGCCCGCCTGGTATCGGCTATTGGCGTCCTTTAAACTGCGCTGCAGCCTGGTAATGTTCTCATTAATAATATTAAGTCGCTTTTGTGATAGCAATACGTCAAAAAAAGCTTTACTTACATCAGAAACAACATCAATTTGTGTGCTTATTTCATTTTGCCGATACAATAAGCGGGAATAATTAGAGGCTTTTGACGCCTGCAGTACTTCATTATTATAAATGGTCTGATTGATCTGGGCACCTAAACTTGAAAACTCGCGAAAAGCAGTACCGCCCGCATTTACCTGCGCAGCGTTTACCGGCCCACCTTTAAAATAATGTTGATATTGATTGGTAGAATTAATTTGCGGTAACCATGATGATAAGGAAATATCAATATCCTTTTCGTTTATCAATTTATCAATAGCGGCTTGCTTTATGGCCGGTTGGTTACGTAAAGCAAATGCTATGCTTTGTTTTAGCGATATGCTGGCCGGCAAGCTATCAACCGGCGCCTGCGCTAACAATATTAACGGAAAACAGTATATTAACAGAATTAATAACAGGTGCTTCTTTTTCATAAATGCAGAATAATAAAAACCCTTTACCCGAATGAGCAAGTATTTTGTCAGGGCTAAATTAATTAAGAACTGCGAAGATGAGAGATTTGGAATTACAGAAAAAGTGATATAATTAATTTTACCTAATTTATACATTACAAGCGTAATCAGTTACCTTTTGAACACTTTTAGGTGGTTTTTTAAAAAAATTTAAAAATTGACCCCTCAAATAAATAAAAAAATTAATTAATTTGCCGAGTGGGAAAATACATCGTGTTTAGAATAATATAACGCGATGTTAAAAAAATTTACATACTAAATATAGGTTATAAGCTTATTCGTGGTATTTTTACAAAAAATTTAAGCAGGGTTAATACATGGTTAAAAAACTACATGAGAAAATTGCTCAATTTAAAGATGCAGCAATGATCAGGGAGAAGGGCTTGTACCCCTATTTTAGGCCTATTGAATCCGGACAGGACACAGAGGTTATAATAGACGGTAAAAGGGTGTTGATGTTTGGCTCTAATTCTTATCTTGGTCTTACCAGTCATCCTAAAATAAAAGAAGCATCTAAAAGAGCAATTGACAAGTATGGTACAGGCTGTGCGGGTTCAAGATTTTTGAACGGTACACTTGATATACATATTGAGTTAGAAGACAGATTGGCCATGTATGTGGGCAAAGAAGCAGCTGTTTTGTTCAGTACAGGCTTTCAGGTTAATTTAGGAGTTCTGTCATGCGTTACTGGTCGTAACGACTATCTTATTTTAGATGAGTATGATCACGCGTCATTAATTGATGGTAGCCGTTTATCATTTTCAAAGGTTATAAAATACGCGCATAATGATATGGCCGATCTTCAGCGGAAGTTAAGTATACTTCCTGAGGAAGCGGTTAAAGTAATTGCTGTTGATGGTATCTTCAGCATGGAAGGCGACATTGTAAAACTGCCTGAAATTGTTGAGATAGCGGCGCAATATGGTGCCAATATAATGGTTGATGATGCGCATAGCCTGGGCGTTATAGGCCACAATGGAGCCGGTACAGCTTCGCACTTTAACCTTACAGATGACGTTGACCTTATAATGGGAACCTTCAGTAAGTCATTAGCTTCATTAGGAGGCTTTATAGCTGCTGATGCCGACGTGATTGATTACATGAAACATAGAGCCCGCTCACTGATGTTCAGCGCAAGCATGACACCGGGAGCCGTTGCAAGTGTAATCGCTGCTTTAGACATTATAGAATCTGAGCCTGAGCGCATACAAAAGCTTTGGGATAACACCAATTATGCCATGAAGCTGTTACTGGACGAAGGTTTTGACCTTGGCCCTACAGAAAGCCCTATCCTACCGATATTTGTGCGCGATAACGATAAAACCTTCCTGGTTACCAAGCACCTGCAATCATCGGGCGTATTTGTTAATCCGGTTGTTTCTCCGGCTGTACCGTCCGATTCATCATTACTTCGCTTTTCGCTGATGGCTACTCATACTTTCGAGCAAATTGATGAAGCTGTTGAAAAAATAACAAAAGCGTTTAAAGACGTTGGCGTTCCATTAATGGGGGTAAAAGAACGGATTTAAATATTTACATATTTTTTGCAGATGTGCGGCTATTAAAAGTAGCCGCACATTTTATATAGACCAATTTTATCTTTAGTCGTCTCCAATGAGAAAAATAATTCCGGTAGTTTCAAAAAAAGAGCTTGCTGCTTTTATTGATTTTCCGCACGACCTATATAAAGATGATCCTTACTATGTGCCCGAGCTTTTTATCGCTCAGCGCGACCTGTTAACCAAGCACCCTTTTCATAAACACAATAAGCTACAGGGCTTTTTAGTTTACCAGGATGGGAAAATTACCGGCCGCATTGCCGCTATTTTAAACAATGCACATAACGAGTACAATAAAGCCAACGACGGTTTCTTTGGTTTTTTCGATTGTATAAACGATCAGGAAACTGCCGATCTGTTATTTAAAGTGGCGGCCGACTGGCTAAAGGACAAAGGCGTTACCGGCCGGTTTTTAGGTCCGGTAAACTTTTCAACTAACGAACCATGCGGGTTGCTGGTAAAGGGTTTTGACAGTTCGCCGGTCTTAATGCAAACTTATAATTTCCCCTACTACGCAGATCTGATTGATAATGCCGGTTTTGAAAAGGACGTTGACCTGATAGCCTGGCATTGGGACGGTAATAATTACGACGATAAATCAGTACGCCTACTCAATGCATTGCAAGAGCGTTTAAAACGCAATAACATTGTCATCCGAAAAGTAGATACTAAAAACTTTAAAGAAGAAACAGCTAAACTGCGCGAAGTTTACAACTCAGCCTGGGATCAGAATACCGGATTTGTGCCATTAACCGATGAAGAGTTTGATTACCTGGCTAACGATCTGAAATTAATATTAGACGGTGACTTCGCCTTAGTTGCAGAACAGAACGGAAAGATTGTGGCATTTGGGTTGGCCCTTTTAAATTACAACGAGATTTTTAAAACGATAAAACGCGGGCGTTTGCTACCTACAGGCATTTTCAAACTGTTATTTGGCAAAAAGAAGATCCAAAGCCTGCGTATATATGCTTTAGGTGTTATTGATGGCTACCGTAAAATGGGCATTGAGGCCGTGTTATACGGCACCATCATAAAAAACTATACTGCCAGGGGTTTAAAATGGGCTGAGGCCGGGTGGACACTGGAAAATAACACACTGATAAACGAAGCTATTATAGCTATTAAAGGCGATCCTTATAAAACATATCGATTGTATCAGAAACAGATATGAGAGAAAGGGTTTTAATAACGGGTGCAAGTGGTTTTGTGGGCTATCACCTGATAAATGAAGCGCTGAAAAATGATCTGGAAGTGTTTGCGGCTGTTAGAAAAAGCAGCAACATAAGCCATTTGAGCGAATTAAACATCCAGTACACTGATCTGGCTTATGATGATCCGGGCTCGCTGAAAAAAAACATCGAAGAAAAAAAATACGATTATATAATTCATGCTGCAGGGCTTACCCGTGCAAGAACGATTGAGGAATACAATACCGTAAATGCGCAGTACACCTACAACCTGGCAAAGGCGGCGGTTGATTCTGGCGTTGATTTGAAGAAATTTGTGTTAGTGAGTAGTTTGGCAGCAATAGGCCCCTTAAATGATATTGAAGGAATTATTGATGAGCAGACAGTGCCCAATCCGGTAACGGCTTATGGCGCCAGCAAATTACTTGCCGAGCAAAAGTTAAAAACGATAACAGGGTTAAATTATACCATATTAAGACCAACTGCTGTTTACGGCCCGAGGGACACGGGTATTTTTATTTTTTTTAAACAACTGAGTAAGCGCATTGAAGGTTATATAGGCAGGGCCGAACAACGTCTGAGCTTTATTTATGTAACCGATTTAGCCACAGCATGTGTAAAAGCGTTAACCCGTGGTGAGAAAAAGGCTTATAATTTAAGCGACGGTGAGAGTTATACCAAGTACGATTTAGGTAATGAAGCGCGCAAAATTTTAACACGAAAAACATTTAAGTTTCACATTTCGGTAAATTTTATGAAATTGGTAGCCACATTAGCAGAAAAAGTGAGTAATTTGAAGGGTGAAGCGCCAATACTGAACCGTGAAAAACTAAATGAGCTTACAGCCGTTAACTGGATATGCAGTATTGAACAAGCAAAAAAAGATATAGGGTTTGAGCCCCGGTATAACTTGAACAAAGGTGTTGAGGAGACTATCAACTGGTACAAACAAAACAATTGGCATAAATAAAATTAGATAATTTACATTTACAACTATAATGAAGAGTAACATTCAACCTGCCAACGGCAAACTGGGTATTTTGATTCCGGGTTTGGGCGCCGTGGCTACTACATTAATTGCCGGCGTTGAGGCCGTAAGAAAAGGAATATCACAACCAATAGGTTCAGTAAGCCAAATGGGTACTATCCGTTTAGGTAAAAGAACAGAAAACAGACGCCCTAAAATAAAAGATTTCGTTCCGTTGGCCAGTCTTAACGATGTGGTTTTTGGTGGCTGGGATGTATTTTCAGATAACGTTTATGATGCTGCTACCAATGCGGCCGTGCTTGACAAAGATCTGCTTGCCAAATTAAAGCCAGAACTGGAGGCTATTGTGCCCATGAAAGCGGCATTTGATAAAAATTATGCAAAGAACCTAACAGGTACTCACGTAAAAGAGGGAACCCGTTACGAATTGGCCCAGCAGGTAATTGAGGACATCCAAAATTTTAAAGAGGCCAATGGCTGCGATCGTATAGTTTTGGTATGGTGCGGGTCAACCGAAACATACTACGAAGCATCAGACGTACACAGCACTTTAGATAAGTTTGAAGCAGGCTTAAAAGCCGACGACAAACTGATATCGCCAAGTATGATATACGCTTACGCGGCCTTAAAACAAGGCATACCGTTTGCAAATGGTGCCCCTAACCTTACGGTTGATATCCCGGCGCTTATTGAGCTGGCTAAAATAACACAAACACCTATAGCAGGTAAAGACTTCAAAACCGGTCAGACCTTAATGAAAACCATTTTGGCTCCGGGTCTTGCTGCACGTTCTTTGGGCGTTAATGGCTGGTTCTCTGACAATATTTTAGGTAACCGTGATGGTTTGGTACTGGACGATCCGGATAACTTTAAAACTAAAGAGGTATCAAAATTGGGTGTGTTGGAAGACATTTTTAAACCTGAAGACAACCCTGAGCTTTACGGTAATATCTATCACAAAATACGCATCAACTACTATCCGCCGCATGGCGATAACAAAGAGAGCTGGGATAACATCGACATTTTTGGATGGTTAGGTTATAAAATGCAGATCAAGATCAATTTCCTTTGCCGTGATTCTATCCTGGCTGCTCCTATTGCGCTTGACCTTGCTCTTTTCTGCGACCTGGCTAAACGTGCCGGCATGAGCGGTGTACAGGAATGGCTTTCATTCTACCTTAAATCGCCACAAACTGCGCCTGGCTTGCACGCAGAGAATGATATATTCAAACAACTAATAAAGTTGGAAAATACGCTTCGTCACATGATGGGTGAAGACCTTATAACCCACCTTGGTTTGGATTATTACGAAGAACTGGCCGAGGTACAATAATTATTAAAGGTAAAATACCAAAGGCGTTATTGTTTGAAAAAACTCAAACAATAGCGCCTTTTTTATTAAATAAGGTATCAGTAAAATACTACCGTAACAAATAAAGCCGTTACCAATCTAAAATTCGTTTAAATGGGTATAATATTATGCCCATGGAACAAATTACTATTTGACTTTTTGACCACAGAAGTCTGTCGCATTTTTGCATATCTTTGCTGCTTAATTTAAAAACCGGTTTGCGGCGTCGGATACAAATAAGATCATAATCCTGCAAGGATGTTCATGTGGCAAGGGCGGTTACAAATTGGTTATATATTATTACATGAATTTTAGATTATTGTTAAAAAGGCTTTCTTTAGCGGCATTCTTTTTATTGTATTCAACTTTTTTGTTTGCACAGGCTACTGTAGTAACCGGAAAGATTATTGACGCCACTGATAAAGAACCTCTTCCATTTGTTACTGTCGCATTTCCGGGTACCACCATTGGCGTTACTACCGATAATGACGGTAAATTTACCTTAAGCAGCAGCAGGCAACTTACACAGGTAAAAATTTCTTTTATAGGTTATAAAGATGTATTGTTGAATATCCAGGCGGGTAAAACACAGTCGTTAAATACAATAAGCCTGCAACCCACTGCCGCGCAGTTAACAGAAGTGGAGATAAAATCGGGCGCGAGGGTAAGATACCGTAATCGCGATAACCCGGCTGTTGAACTTATCCGCAGGGTCATCGCTAATAAAGAAAAAAATCGCCCAACAAGGTATGATTATGTCGAATATCGCGAATACGATAAACTGCAGTTTGCATTGAGCAACTTGTCTACCACCCTTACAGATAAAAAGTTTTTCAGAAAGTACGCCTTTTTGCTGGATAACCGCGACAGTACAACTGTACCCGGAAAAACTTTGACACCATTTTATCTGGATGAAAAACTATCTCAATACTATTATAGAAAAAACCCGGAGAGTGAAAACACGATTTTACTGGGCCAGGAAAAAACAGACCTTGGCGCGTTTATAGATAGCGATGGCTTTGGCGACTTTCTAAAAAACATGTACGCTAAGGTTGATATTTACGACAATAATATTTTCCTGGTAACCAAAAATTTTTTAAGTCCTATCTCTGATAATTCGCCTAATTATTATAAGTTTTTTATTACAGATACAATAGTAACTGCAGATAGCAGCAAGCTGGTTGAATTGAGCTTCACGCCGCGCAACACGGCAGATATTTTATTTGAAGGTAAGATATATGTTACTATTGATAGCAACTACGCCGTACAAAGGGCGAAATTGAGTGTTAATAAAAACATCAATGTTAACTACCTGGAATTTATGAATATAAACCAGGAGTTTGAAAAAAACCCCGACGGCCGCTACCATTTAAATAAAAGCACCACGCTGGCCGAGTTTAAAACAGGTAAAAAAAGAAAAGGCGGGTTATTTGGCATCAGAACATTTACCTATGGCAATTATCGCATTAACCAGCCGCGGGTTGATACCGCTTACACAAAAAAGCAAAGTGAGGAAGAAGTAGAAGAACTGAAAAACATGCCCCCTGAGTTTTGGCAAAAAAACAGATTGGACACGCTTACTTTGGCCGAGGGAAAGGTATACTCAAATATAGACAGCTTAACCAATATGAAATCGTTTAAGCGATTGGCAGACATTGCTACGCTTGTACTGGCCGGTTATAAATCGTTTGGTAAATTTGAGATGGGCCCTGCAAGCACTTTTTATAGTTTTAACCCTGTTGAAGGTTTAAAACTGCGTTTAGGCGGGCGTACTACGACTGAGCTAAGTAAGCGCTATTATTTTGAAACTTATTTGGCCTATGGCTTTAAAGACGAAAAATGGAAATATTTTTTAAGCGGAACATATTCCCTAAATAATAAATCCATCTATAAATTCCCGCAAAATTATATCCGGTTCAGCTTTAACCGCGATACCAAGGTACCGGGTGCGCAGTTACAGTTTGTGCAGCGTGATAATATCCTCTTGTCATTTACAAGGGGTACTAATGATAAATACCTGTATAATGACCTGTATCGTTTTGACTATGTGAGGGAGTTTCAAAACCACTTGAGCTATATGTTCACATTTAAAAAGCTAACGCAAACACCTGCGGGTTCATTATACTATCAAAACAATACCGGCCGGATTGCAGATCTTACAACCACCGACGCTACGTTTACGTTTAGGTATGCACCTAATGAGAAATTTTACCCTACTAAACTCTACCGCATCCCTATCCCTAATAAGTATCCCATTTTTTCGGTGGATTACACCATGGGTATCAACAAACTATTTGGTGGACAATACGCTTATCACAACCTGCATGCACGTATTGATAAACGGATATACTTATCGCAGTTAGGTTGGGCTGATACATTTATTGAAGGTGGGCGGATGTTTAGCACGGTGCCTTATCCGTTACTTAACATATTCAGAGCAAACCAGTCTTTCAATTACGACATATACTCTTATAACCTGATGAACTTTTTGGAGTTTGTAAGTGATAAATACGTCAGCATAAATATTGACCAGCATTTTCAGGGTTTCTTTTTCAACAAAATACCTTTATTAAAAAAATTGCAGTGGCGCGAAGTAGCATCATTTAAAGCAATTAAAGGCGGGCTGAGCAATACAAACAACCCGGCTGTTAATACTTCCTTATTTCAGTTCCCGGTTAGCTCAACCGGCGCGCCAATTACTTACGCGCTGGGCAATCAGCCTTATATGGAAGGAAGTGTTGGGGTAGAAAACATTTTTAAACTTTTACGCGTAGATTTCGTTAGGCGTTTTAGTTATCTTGATCACCCGCAGGTAGCGCAATATGGCATCCGTGCAAGGGTTAAATTCGAATTTTAATTGCAAATTTGGGCAATGGAGCAGCAAACATCTATCAGAACAAGTTTACAGTTAGGCATTTATAAAATCATAGATCCGTTTGTTAAGCTTTTAATAAAGCTTGGCCTTACACCCAATGCGGTTACAACCATCGGGTTTGTGCTGAACATTGGTGTTGCCGTTATTTTTATAATTGGCGCCGAAGAGGGCCATCGCGGCGATTTAACCTATGTGGGTTGGGCCGGGGGCCTTATACTCTTCGCGGGGCTTTTTGATATGCTGGACGGGCAGGTTGCACGCCTTGGAAACATGAAATCGACATTTGGAGCACTGTACGACTCGGTGCTTGACAGGTACAGCGAGTTAATAATGTTTTTAGGAATTTGTTACTATTTGGTGGCACACCATTATTTTTTAAGCTCTATTTTTGCGTTTGTTGCTTTAATAGGATCAATGATGGTGAGCTACGTAAGGGCGCGCGCAGAAGGTTTGGGTGTTGAGTGCAAAGGAGGCGTTATGCAACGTCCGGAGCGTGTTGTAACCATAGGTGTATGTGCAATGATGTGCGGAGTGGCGTCGCTATATATCGGGGGCGACTATAAGTTATACGCCTTCGGTTTAAAGTTTCACGTTTTTGAAACCATGTCAATATTTACTATCCCAATTACCTTACTTGCGGTGCTAACCAATGTTACCGCGTTTAATCGCCTTAGAGAAGCAAAAAGGAATCTGTTGGAAAAAGAAAGAGGCTCTGATATCTGATGAAGTTAATTTTTACACTGTTACTATCTGTTTTTTATATATTGCCGCATCCCACGGCCGTTTTACAGGACAAAAAAAACAAAAAAACTCAGCTTATATTAACCGAGGAGAAGTTTCCTACCCCGCCTGATAATCCTTATACACTTTTTTACGTACAACGCGACCCGAATACAAATACTATTATGTATGACCTGAACGTTGACAAAAACGGCAAGCTTGATGTTGAGTCGCCGATGCATGTTTACTGGATAAAGTATGCCGAGAAGGGTCAAAAAGAGGAATTAAACTATATACAGCGTAAGTTTGCTTATGGTACAACTTCAAAAAAAATAGCCGATGAGCAGTATGAGGTAAGGTTTGTATCCTACAAAAAGCTGCCGCTCTTGCTAAAAAAAGCCGGGGATAATAAATATCATATTTTCGTTACTGCAGATCAAAAGCAAATTATGCTTAATCGTATCTTTGTAAAAGTTGAAGGCGGATCTTTTTGGTTGCCGAACATTGTTTATGTTGAACTTAAAGGCATAGAGCAATTAACCGGCAAAGAAATAACACACCGCTTTAAGCCTTGATTTCATTATGAAAAAGAAATACATATCAAATTCACAGGAATCAGTAAGAATGTTTAAAAACGACATTCTGGAAGCTTTGTCAAAAGTGCATTTCCTTGTACCGGTTTTTTTATTTGTTCCGGTTATCCTGATATCAAGCTACATAGCACTTTTTAGCAAGGGCCTTAGCATTTTAACTTATTTTGAATTTTTTCTGATCGGCCTTGCCGTATGGACTTTTACTGAATACATTATGCACCGCTTTGTATTCCATTACGTTCCGAAAAATAAAATAGGTTTACGTTTGCATTTTATTTTTCACGGCGTACATCACGATTATCCCAGCGATGCAAAGCGCCTGGTTCTGCCACCGTCTGTAAGTATACCTTTGGCAACTGCATTTTACTTTTTGTTTAACGCCATTTTACCTGAGAACTATGTTTTTGCGTTTTTCCCCGGGTTTATATTAGGATATCTTTTTTATGATATCTCTCATTATGCCATCCATCACTTTAATTTTAAGGGAAGTATCTGGAAAAAAATTAAACAGCATCACATGCTGCATCATTACCAGGATCCCGATAAAGGATATGGCGTAACCTCTCCTCTTTGGGATAAAATTTTCCGGTCAGATTTTATTAAGAAATAAATGAACGGTACTGTTAATCAAAGCTTAGCAGTTAATAGCCGTTCAATAATCACTGTATCGCTATTATCCATAGCTTATCTGCTTTTATCAGCATGGATCGTCGGGTTTAAATCAGATCAACTGGTGCTGGTAGGCATATTCAACACCTGCTTTTATGTATCGGATATTACACGCAAGTTTATTATCGGCTTTTCGGTATTTATAGTATACTGGATGCTTTTTGATTACATGAAGGCGGTGCCCAACTACGCGTTTAATAACGTGCATATAGCAGATCTGTACAATTTTGAGAAAAAACTATTTAGCATAAACGTTAACGGGGCTTTACTCACCCCCAACGAGTATTGGAAGCTCAACGCAAAGAATACACTTGACATTATTGCAGGGCTGTTCTACCTGTGCTGGATACCCGTTCCGCTTGGGTTTGGCGCTTTTTTGTTCTTCAAAAACAGGCGGCAGTTTCTTTGTTTTGCCATGACTTTTTTTGTGGTGAACCTTTTAGGCTTTATAATTTATTATTCTTTCCCGGCCGCACCACCCTGGTACATACAGGAACATGGTTTTGTATTTCACGCCAATACGCCCGGCAGCACTGGCGGCCTTGCCCGCTTTGACCATTATTTTAATGTAAACGTATTTAGTTCCATCTATCAAAAAGGCTCCAACGTATTTGCTGCAATGCCCTCGTTGCATTCTGCTTACCCGGTAATAGTTATATATTATGGCTTAAAAAACAAACTGGGGTTTGTTAATATCATCCTGGCTACTGTTATGGTTGGCATATGGCTTACAGCTGTGTACACAAGTCATCATTATATTTTAGATGTAGTGGCCGGTATAATTTGTGCCATTGCAGGCATCAGCCTTTTCAACTTCATGTTAGCCAAAGTAAGGCCCTTCCGCAAATTTGTTGACAGGTACGAAACCGTAATTCAGTAATTTTATTGATTGCATAGTGTAAGGTTTTGTATACACTTATTTTTCATTACATTCATCCACTGATATATTATTGCTTTTATTCCATCTAATGCGCTTTTTGCTTTTGTTTAAAAAGCGGGCACATTATTTGAATACTATTTTGTGCCGTTATCCGCGTGTGTTTTTTTATGAAGAAGCTTTACCTATTAATTATTGCACTTATAACTGTTTCCACTTCGTTTGCGGCTCGTTCTCCGCTTGATAGTCTCAGGCAAACACAACCGTTATCTGTTGAAGATAGAATTGCTGTATTGAAATCGCAGGTAGATTCAACACAGAATGATTCGGTTAAAGCATTCCTCTATGCCGAAATAGCTGCTCAATATTTGAAATACGACACGATTGCCAGCAAAAAAGTAAAGCTTAAATACCAGAACGAGGTTTTAGACTATAGCTATAAGGCCCTGCACTTATTTTCGCGGTATGATGATACAACAGGCATGCGCAATTGCTTTGATAACCTTGCCACCGTTTATCATTCCAAAAAAATATATCCGCAGGCTAAATGGTTCATTTTACAATCAAATTCAATGTCGAGGGCCATTAACGACGTGCCTAACATCATGAAATCGCTGATAAAACTGGCTGCCATAAAAATGGATATAAAGGATTATTCGTTGGCCATGGGCGACTTAAACGAGGCTTTGAAGTTATCAGTGATCAGTCGCGATCCGCGCATTGAATCAAAGGTACAGTTGAATTTTGCGTTGCTTTATAACCGCATGAAAAACTTTAAAAAAGGGAAAATAGCGTTGGATCGTCATAATTTTATTGATGACAGCATAGGCAAAGCCGAGTTAGCACTCGCTGCCAGGAACGCGGCGGCTGATTCTGCGGAAATTAAAAAAAAAGTACCAACCAAAATCGCAAAGAAGGTTTATCGCGCAACTTCTTCCAAAAGAATAGCGTCCTTATAATATCAACAATTGTACTTATTCTGTTAATTGTGTTGTGGCGGCGCAGGCGATAGAGAGAGGCTATTGACTCACCCGACTTCGCTATGCTCGTCACCCTCTCTGCGCAAGCGCAAAGAGGGGTTATTAATTTATTTTTCTTCCCTCTTTGCGCCAAAGGCGGAGAGAGGGGGGTCCAGCGCAGCGTCGACCGGGTGAGTAAATAGCAAACCATGCCGGCAACCGCAGGATACGCTTTTATTGTTACAACATTACTCTATTAAACCACTCGCCGCACATCTTGTCTTACCTGCATGAAGTTTTTGATCTTAACATTTTCCGCCCTTTTACTTTTCATTGGCAGCGGTGCAAAAGAGGATGTACCTACCGGCAATAAATTTAAAAAGGAGTTTTTGGAACGCATAAATAAGGTGCGCGCAAAAGGATGTAAATGCGGGCCACAATATATGTCGCCGGCAGCACCTTTGGTATGGAACGATCAGTTAGAAGACGCAGCGATGGGCCATGCTAAAGACATGTACAAAAAGGATTATTTTAGCCATGACAGTAAAGACGGTCGCAAAATAGTTAACAGAATTGAAGCTGAGGGTTATGGGCGTAAAGGCTACAGGACCTACCAGGTTGGCGAGAACATTGCGCAGGGACAACGGAGCATTGCAGAAGTAACAGATGGCTGGTTTAAAAGCGAAGGACACTGCTATAATTTAATGCAACCGGGCTTTAAGGAAATTGGCATAGCCTATTACAAAACCTATTGGGTGCAGGACTTTGGCGGTCGCGAAGAATTTTCAGACGAGATGAAAAAGCTTATAAAAAGCGGTAAGGCACGTATAATTGAGCGTAATTAATAACAAATTTGTCATCTCGAACGCAGTGAGAGATCTATACACACCCCCATCCTGTGGCTCAAACAATGTATAGATTTCTCGTTATCACTCGAAATGACACTAAGCTTATTGCTCTATAACTTCATCATTCAAAAATCGCCATTCGGGATTTAGAGTAGCAATCAAAGCATCCTTCTTCTTCCTACTCCATTTTTTTATTTCTTTTTCTCGTTGTATTGCATATTCTATGTGAGTGAAATGTTCAAAGTAGATAAGATTATAGCAGTAATATTTTCCGGCAAATGAATTTTTATTTCCTTTATTTTCAGTGTGCTCGTATAAACGTCTTGCTAGTCATTAGTAACACCTACATACAAAACCGCTTTTACAGGGTTTGCAGTAATATAAACATAGAAATTGTAGCTACACATCGTCCAAATATATAATTTGTCATCTCGAACGCAATGAGAGATCTATGCACACGCCTGTCCTGTGGCTCAACCATGTATAGATTTCTCTTTCGCGCCACCGCACATCCATCGCTGGCTCTATCGAAATGACAGATGGGTTATTTAAACGTTATCTATTTTTGGCTTAGCAGGCGGCCGCGGACCGCGTTGGTGGATGATCAATCCGTTTAGAAAATTACGCAATATCTGGTCGCCGCATGGCTTAAAGTTAGGATGGTCATCGGCGCGGAAAATGGCACCCAATTCGGTTTTGGTTATTCTGAAATTAACCAACTCCATCACCTTTATTATATCATCATCAGTAAACTTAAGGGCTACCCTAAGCTTTTTCATTACATCATTATTACTCATATTTTATCAACAAGCCCGCTTATACTGATCTTTCTTTTACTTTATCTTTAATAAAAGTGGCCACTATTGCAGCCTCTTTGTGGGTAAGGTCGCCCAGGGCCGTATACTCCCACTGGTTCATGGCGTCGTCAAATACAATATTACCCAGATTAGTTTTCCCCTCCGTTAACTTAAAAACTCCCGTAACAAAGTTTTTCCCCGGTATAACCTCTTTAACTTCGGCAATAGTTATAATGTGCACGTCGCTATCGCGATGAAGTTTGAATGTTAAAGTATCTGTCATGATGTATCCACTACAAAGGTATAATAAGTTTGTTTGAATTGATATTGTCGTTGCAAAGCATTGGGGTTGCTAATCATTTATAATTATATTGTGGTTCAGTTTAGTTCATGAAAAAAATCATTTTTACTTTTTTCGTTGTTTTGGCTTCTGCGTTGTGCGTAAAAGCACAGGACAAAATGGTAGTTGACATGCCCTACGCCGGCACAACGGTTTACGATGGCCATGCAACATATATATCCGATATAAATAAATTACCACATAATATAATAGAACAGATCAATAACTTGCTTAAAAGACGCATGGGCACTTTTAGCAATAAAGTAAAGTTTTCTCATGGACAGATTGTAGACCTGGACAAGTATTTTAAAGGAGCAAAAGATATTTCGGCCTGGCAATGGGTGGTGCCAAAATATGACCTGATTTTTAATTTGATGGATACCACTATTGGTATAAAAAATTATTCATTGCAAGTCAGGCTTGATCAATATGGCCAGGTGATCAGAATGAACTGGCCAAAGCAATATTATACCTCCGCAAAAAGATTCAATAACCGTAAACAAATAGAACAGTTTGCTTTAAGAAAGGCACTTGAAAAGAATTTTTTAACCACAACATATACGGTGAAACTGACTTATGAATATAGCACAGACGCTTTTTACTGGCGTTTTTGGTTCCCTAAAACTAAAGTAAAATCAGAAAATCGTTTTGACTGCATAGATGTGAACTGGGGCGACATCGATGATTATAAGCTTTATGGAATAATAAATTAAAATTAACCGCCCGTTAGTCCGGATGTTCCATCCCTGACTTAAAGAGCAGCGGATTTGTGATCCGATTTGGGTTAATCTTCACAGCCAAAAATTCAAAATCCTGCTGATCCAAAGTGATCCAAAATGATCCAAAAAAGTACCAATTTTACCAATTCACAACAAACTGATTATTAATACATTAAGAGGTATTTACAGCTAATTTTCCTGACGAATAAGTAGTTTCACGATAAATTCGCAACGAATTAATAATCAACGATTTATAAAATTTTCTTTTGCCGTTTTTTGCTGAGACGCATATTTTTTGGATCACCCCCCAACTACCAACCCATCAGCTTCATTACCTCTAAAAACTTGGGCTGTAATTCGGCTTTTATTGTAACAGGCTCATGGGTTATGGGGTGTGTAAACGAAAGTTGCGAAGCATGCAGCAGCATGGTGTTCATTTCCCATTTATCTTTAAACAGCTTGTTCTGCTTATTACAGCCATGTGTGCGGTCGCCAATTATGGGGTGAAAGATGTGGGCGAAATGCTTGCGGAGCTGGTGCATTCGCCCTGTTGTAGGCTCCGCCTCAATTAGCGAATAGCGCGAGGTTTCATGCTTACCCAGCGGAACAGGTAACTCAGCGCGTTGGAGGGTGCGGTAGGCCGTGAAAGCATCCTGCAGGGTGCCGTTTTCTTTTCTTAAGGGATAGTCTATCTCACCACTATCAGGTGTATGCCCTCTGACAATAGCCAGGTACTTTTTATGCACCTGGTTATTCATAAACTGCTGCTGCATGGCTTTCTCCACTTCCTTATCAAGTGCAAACAGCAAAACTCCACCCGTTTTACGGTCGATGCGATGAGCCGGGTAAACCTTCGCCCCTATTTGGTCGCGCAGTATCTGCATGGCAAAGTCCTCTACATCCGCAGCTATAGATGAGCGGTGAACCAAAAGATCATGCGGCTTGTTAATGGCTATCAGGTGCTCGTCCCGGTAAATTATTTCGAGCATTCCCTAACCCAATATCCTCCGCAGGTCAGCCGGCGAATAATTAACCGACTTAAGCGTTTTGTTATCAGGTGTGCGGTAAACCAGGAACAGGTCCTCCACCTGCTGGTGATAGGAGTCTGTATTGTTATTCAATTTATAATGCGCTACGGTTGCATCAGCTTCCTCCAGGCTTTTGCAGGCCTTGCTCATGTTAGAGCGGTGCACCTCGTCAAACAGATCCTTAAACTTTTCGGCCAGTCCAAACTCAAGCACCGCGCCTGCCAACACATATTGCAGATCGCAAAGGGCATCGGCAACTTCAACAATGTCGTTGTTATCAACGGCTTCCTGTAGTTCCTTTAGCTCCTCTGTTAAAAGCTCAATACGCAGCTTGCATCTTTCTATTGCCGGTATGGTTGGCTTTGGTAGCACCGGGTGCTTAAAGGTGGTATGAAATTCGGCTACCTGGTTTAATGAATTAAGGTCTTTTATTGAAATGTCCATGTTGGTATAATGATTGAGCCCACTAATTTAATTAATGCGGTCGTGAAACTTTAAGGTGTTAGTAAGTTTGAGGGCGTATGTTTAAAAAACAAGACCCAGCACTATCCCGATAAGTATAACCACCGGAGTTTTTATCTTGGTGAAATGCAATAGTAAAAACGTGGCCAGCATTAAGCCATAAGCCATCCAGTTCCCGGCGAAAGGTTTCATCAGCAAAATAAAGGCGGTTGCCATAAAACCAACGGCTACCGCATTAATACCGCTCATTGAGTTTTTAATACGCGTTATCTTTTTCAGGTCATTCCAGAACGGCACTATAAACGTTATCAATATAAACCCTGGCAGGTTTATCCCGATCACTGCGATAATACTACCTATGATCTGCCCCCCCACTCCATATTTAGCCATTGTGATACCACCCAAAAATGATGTAAAAGAGAAGGTTGGCCCGGGCAAACCCTGTTGCAGCGCATAGCCCGATAAAAATTCGGCGCTGGTTAGATAGTGCTTCATCTCCACAAACTCGGTATACATCAAGGGTATCAATACCTGCCCCCCGCCAAATATCAAAATGCCGTTACGGTAAAAGTTCTCAAATAGCCTTATTGGCAAACTAAAAGGCGATGTACGGTTAATAACGGCACCCAAAGCGGCAAAAGCCAGTAGTATGCCGATAAAGTAAGCTACTTTATTAGGGTTAACTTTGGAAAATAATTTCACCCGCAGCTCGCTTTCCTGTGGTGGCGCATCTAAAGCCGACGATATGATCCCACCTATTAAAATAAGTATAGGGAAAGCATAAGGCGATTGCAGGATAAGAGTGGCTAACATTGAGCCTGCCGCAAGCATAGTGCTTGTGCGGGTTTTTAAAAAACGTTGTGCGAAGCTGTAAGTAGCATAGGCTACAATCCCAATAGCCATTGGCTGCATATAGCGCAACACACCAGCCACTTTTTCATGACTTGCAAACATACTGTAGCTAACAGCAGCAATACACATAATAGCCGCCGAAGGGAATACCCAGATCAAAAAGGTTATGATGGCCATGCGCAGACCGCCCACTTTCCAGGCTATTCCTACAAGTGTTTGTGTTGATGATGGGCCCGGCAAAAGCTGCGCTAAGGCATTTAGTTCAACTAACTCTTCTTCTGTTATATACCGGCGTTTTTGCACAAACTCTCGCAGCAAGATGGCTATATGCGCCTGTGGCCCACCAAAGGCGGTAAGCGTATAGAAAATTATGTCGCGTATAAAAAGGAGTTTGCGTTTATTCATAACCGGGTGCTACCAATCTTCGTCATCATCCTCGCCAATGGCTTCCCTGTAAACGGCCTGTAGTTCAGAAAACGCGTGGTTATCCCGTTTCTCTTTGGTTACTTTCATACCTGCCTGGTAGGTGTTTATGGCATCTTCCTTGCGACCCAAAGCTTCATAAAGCTTCCCCAAATGATAATATGTGCCCGAATAATTAGGATGATTATTTATCAAGTCCTCATAATAATGCAAGGCCTTATCTGTCTCATTTAAACGCAGATACTCGGTTGCAAGCGCGTATTTTAAAAATTCGTCGTTGGGTTCGCTTTTAAAAAACTCCAGTAGCTTGTCTAATCTGCTTATCTCCATTTTTAAAACTATGCCTTTTTTGTCTAAATTTGTAAAAATCTGTCTGTCTATGAAAGTACTGGTATGCATAAGTAATGTTCCTGATACCACCACAAAAATAACTTTTACCAACAACAACACGCAATTTAATACAAGTGGTGTGCAGTTCATACTTAATCCGTATGATGAAATAGCCCTTGCACGCGCTGTTGAACTTACCGAAGGTAACGGCGGCACGGTGACGGTTATCAACGTTGGAGAAGCATCTACCGAGCCTACCATACGTAAAGCCCTGGCAGTTGGCGCCACTGATGCTATAAGGATCAACGCTTTACCGCAGGATGCATGGTTTGTTGCCAGCCAGATTGCTAATTACGTTAAACAGAATCCTTTTGATCTTATATTAACAGGCCGCGAATCAATTGATTATAACGGCTCAAAAGTGGCGGGTATGTTGGGTGAGCTTTTGGATATTCCGTCGGTTTCCATCATAAAAAAAATAGAAATTGAAGATAGTAATGCGGTTGTGGAGCGCGAAATTGAAGGCGGAAAAGAAATATTAACCGTTCCCCTCCCCATAGTTGCAGGATGCGCAGAAGGCGTTACCGAGCCTAAAATACCCAACATGCGCGGTATCATGTCGGCGCGTACCAAGCCATTAACAGTTATTGAGCCTGTAACCGTAGAAACAAATTCTGTGATTGTAGGTTATGAAACACCGGCGCCACGTGGGCTGGTTAAATTAGTGGCAGCAGATAAGCCCGACCAACTGGTGGAGCTACTGCATGACGAAGCGAGTGTTATTTAAACAACCAAAATTCTATTATGTCAATTTTAGTATACGTGGAAAATGCCGGGGGTAGCTTTAAAAAATCAGCTTTTGAAGTGTTGAGTTATGCCCGCGCCATCGCCGACCAAAATAATAACACATTAACAGCGCTATCTATAGGCGATGTTGATTCTGCCCAGCTTAAAACACTCGCGCAATACGGCGCAGATAAGATCCTTACTGTAACGAATGACAAGCTTAAAAATTTCGTCAACCAGGCTTATGCTTCGGTAATTGCAGAGGTAGCTAAAAGTGAGGGGGGAACAATTGTTGTTTTGTCCAATTCTTTTTCAGGCCGGGGTTTAGCGCCAAGAATAGGTGTAAAACTAAAGGCGGGCGTAGCTGACGGAGCCGTAGCTTTGCCAACGCAAATTGATGGTAAATTCATTGTAAAGAAAACGGCATTTTCCGGGAAAGCCTTTGCTATGGTAGAATTAACGTCTGCCAATAAGATAATATCGCTTACGCCGAACGCTTACAAAATTACAGAGCATGTTAAACCGGGACAGATAGAAGAGTTTAACGCGACATTAAACGAGCCGGATTTTAAAGCCATGCTGAAAGAAATTGTGCAGGCTGCTGATAAAGTTCCGTTGCCCGAGGCGGAGATCATCGTATCGGGCGGCAGAGGCCTTAAGGGGCCCGAAAACTGGGGTATGTTAGAAGAACTCGCCGAAGTATTGGGTGCGGCATTGGCCTGCTCAAAACCCGTTTCAGATGCCGGTTGGAGGCCACACAGCGAACATGTTGGACAAACAGGTATAGCTGTCAGCCCAAATTTGTATATTGCGGTGGGGATTTCGGGAGCCATACAGCACCTTGCAGGTGTTAGCTCATCCAAAACAATTGTAGTTATTAATAAAGACCCCGATGCACCTTTTTTTAAAGTTGCTGACTACGGCATTGTTGGCGATGCATTTGAAGTGGTACCAAAATTGATAACAGCTATTAAAAACTATAAAAAAGCAGCATAAACAGGAATTAGGTTGTGATGGGTAATAATATGAAAAAAATAGAGCTCGATATCGTCGGGCTGTCTTATAGCCAAACACAATCAGGCGCGTACGCGTTGGTTTTGGGCGAAATTAATGGCAGAAGAAGATTGCCCATAATAATAGGCAGTTTTGAGGCACAGGCCATTGCCATTGAAATTGAAAAAATGACACCCAGCCGCCCGCTTACGCATGATCTTTTTAAAAGCTTTGCCGAAGCCTATCACATCTCGATTCAGGAAGTGATCATTTATAACCTGGTAGATGGTATATTTTATTCAAAGCTGATTTGTACCGATGGTAAAAAAAGTTTGGAGATAGATGCCCGAACATCAGATGCTATTGCGCTGGCCGTAAGGTTTGACTGCCCTATTTATACATACGAGTTCATCCTTTCAAGCGCGGGTATTGTTATTGAAGGTAATGAGTTTGTATACCTTGAAAATATATCAGATGCTCCGGAGGAAGCTACCCCGGTAAACCCTGCAGCCGGTTTTTCCGCCTTAAGTACCGACGAGCTAAAAACTAAATTGCAGGAGGCCCTCGCCGAAGAATCATACGAAAAAGCCGCCAAAATACGCGATGAATTGAATCGCCGCAAAGCGTCGTAATATCGGATTTCGGATGTTCAATTTTGGTTTTGTTTAGTGACTTTCAGAAAATCCGAATTCGCAAATCCGAAATCCGAAATAAATACTTATTTTCCGCTGTTAATTAACTGAAGCATATTTTAACCCTCGCGCCCATATGAATATTAAGTTTCGCTTAATACTGATGAATTTTATGCAATTTTTCATTTGGGGGGCTTGGTTGCTTACGGTTGGTGCATATTGGTTTCAAAATAAAGGTTGGTCGGGAGCTCAATTCGGGGCTATCTTTTCTACCATGGGCATCTCATCTATTTTTATGCCTACAATTGCCGGCATTATTGCAGATCGCTATGTAAACGCTGAGAAGCTTTACGGTATTTTTCATTTGTGCGGCGCTGCTGTGCTGTTTACGCTCCCTTTGATCAATGATCCCAATGTTTTCTTTTGGGTCATTCTGCTCAACATGTTATTTTACATGCCCACCCTTTCTTTATCTATCACTGTTTGTTATTCGGCATTAAAAAATAGCAATATGGATGTAGTTAAGGTGTTCCCACCTATCCGAACGTGGGGTACCGTAGGCTTTATTGCTGCTTTATGGGCCGTGAGCCTTTCCAATAACGAAAAAACGGCTAATCAATTCTATATAGCTTCAGCTGTATCATTATTATTAGGTTTATACGCATTCACCCTACCTAAAACCAGGCCTCTGTTTAACAAAGCCACTGGTGTTTTAGCATCGGGCGATTTAGGCCTGAATGCCTTTAAACTGTTTAAAAATTCCCGCTTTGCTGTATTTTTTCTTTTCTCGCTGTTATTAGGTGCTGCATTGCAGTTAACTAACGCTTACGGCGATACCTATATCCATGATTTTGACACTAATCCTGTTTATAAAGACACCGTCGCTGTTAAGTACCCTGCAATTATAATGTCTATATCCCAGATATCAGAAACGCTTTTCATTCTAGCTATACCCTTCTTCTTGCGTAAATTCGGGATAAAATATGTCATGCTGTTCAGCATGCTGGCCTGGGTATTACGTTTTGGCTTATTTGCATTTGGCAACCCTGCTGATGGCCTTTGGATGATAGTCCTTTCCTGCATTGTGTATGGCATGGCGTTCGATTTCTTTAACATATCCGGCTCACTGTTTGTAGAAACTCAAACAACGCCTGAGATAAGGGGAAGCGCGCAGGGACTTTTTATGATGATGGTAAACGGTTTTGGCGCCTTATTTGGCAGTTTGATAAGCGGAGTGGTGATAGACAGTTACTTTATCCTGCCTAATGGCAGTAAAGACTGGCATGGCATATGGCTGGCTTTTGCTGGTTACGCCCTGGTTATAGCCATAATATTCCCTTTTGTGTTTAAATACAAACATAACGCGGCGCTTAAGCATGCTATAAGCCACGCGTAATATCCAATAATATTTAAGTTAAATACCTGAGAGTTTTATTTAGCTGATGAAAAAACACTACCGGCACGAAAATGATTGTTTAAACTGCGGAACAGAGCTAAATGGCAAATATTGCCATAACTGTGGGCAGGAGAACCTACAAATAAAGGAAAGCTTCGGCCACATGATTACTCATGCGGTGTCTGATTACTTTCATTTTGATCATCAATTTTTTCATACACTTAAACCGTTATTTTTTAGTCCGGGAAAGTTAACTAACGAATACATGGCCGGCCGGCGCGTGCAGTATCTGCACCCGGTTAAGATGTACATTTTTATAAGTTTGGTTTATTTTGTTTTGTTATTTAGTGGCACCGACCACGAAATTATCAATGTGGGCAGCGGTAAAAAACCTGCTGCAAAAGAATGGGCCGACGCTGCAAACCATGTTAAAAACGACTCCACGCTTACTCCCGACGAAAAAAGGCTTATACAATCTGCCCTAAACAGGATAAATGCAAAGACCGGCGGCAAAACCGATACCAGTCATCTTGTTGAAAGCATAAAAATCAAAACAGACAAAACCGGTAAAAAAGATACAACATTTGTATATGACACTTTCAAGGTTAATAAAAATCGAAAAGGTGAGCTGGATACAACCTACACTTATGATGGGTTGTCTGACTTTGTCATAGCTACTGCAGACGATGGAACCTACCAACAATATTTAAATAATCAGCAAAAGTTACCGGCCAATAAACGCGATAATTTTTTAGAAAGATATTACAACAAAAAAGCCTACGCCTGGAAAGAAAAAGGTGGAACAAATTCTAAAAAAATGATTGAAGAGGGCGTAAAACACAACGCCCCTAAAATGATGTTTTTGTTATTGCCTTTGTTCGCTTTGATGCTCAAGATATCGTTTTATAAAAACAAAAAGTTTTACGTTGAACATTTAATATTCTCGTTCCACTTTCATTGTTTTATGTTCTTGTTCCTGACCGTACTGATGCTGTTGAAAAGGGTAATACCACAGGAATGGACACAAATAGACCACTATCTTGATGTAACCGGGTTTGTTGGCATTATGTGGTATTTGTACAGATCGTTACGCGTAGTTTACCATCGTAGCGTAGTGCGTACAGTAAGTAAAACTATCGGGCTCTCCTTTGGCTACATGATCACTTTATTCTTCTCCTTACTACTGCTTGTACTAATAACCGCAATAGTTGAGGTTTAAAATAAACGGTATCCAAGAGATAAGTTAAACAAATTTATTTTTGTTGAACCGGTGCCATACTCCTGTTTGCTTAAGCCCTTTTCGTAACGCAGGTCTATTGATATTTTCTGTATGTCTACCCCGGCGCCTAATTGCCAGGCAAAATTTTGATCTTTATAATTGAGTCTCGACGCGTTAGCAGCAGCGGTACCAAAATTTTGATCTTTATTAATAGCAAATGACACAACCGGGCCCGTATAAAACCTTGTACCAAAGCCCAGCGCACCCACTTTACCACCCAATAATAGCGGCACATCTAAACTGGTAAACTTGGCAGTGCTTCCATCTACAGTAACGTTTTTACTTGTTATGTAAGCCTCGGGCTGAAAATTAAAACCTAAGGCACCAAAGCGCATCCAGATCCCTCCCAAATAACCCGCCTGATTATCACTATTGAAAGTGCCTGATTTTGAAAGGCTGGTTAAATTCACGCCGCCCTTAAGGCCAAATTGAAATTTAGGTAATAACTGCGCAGAAGCGGAAAAACATACTACAGCGCCAAGGAGTAAAGTAGATAAGATCTTTTTCATGATATCGGTTGCTTATTTAAACTATAAGTAAAAAGCATTTGCTTTTGTTTTTACGCTAAAAACATTGATGTAAAAAGAAGAATGGAGCTCACTTTTTAGGCGGACAGGAATCGCGCACCACTAACTCGGTAGGTAAAACGATGGTTTCAAATTTCGTTACCAAATGTTCGTCCTTTATTAAATGAATTAACATTCTGGTAGCCTCTTTGCCCATTTCAAAACCTGGTTGAGTTATGCTTGTAAGCGGCGGGTTTAAAATATCGGCCAATATGGTATTGGTAAAACCAAGTAAAGCTACGTCTTCGGGCACTGATCTCTTCATCTCGTGAAGCAGAGATAGGGTAACCGTGGTTATTTTATCAAAAGCTGAAAATATAACGTCGGGTGGACTATTTAATGCAAATAACTCATCCAAAGTCTCCTTTAACTTTGATCTGTCGCGTCCGGTAGCAAAGCAATGCTTTATCAGATTCTGATCTACTTTAACACCATTGTCAGCTAATGCCTTTTCATAGCCAGCCAAACGTTCCCGCATAACAGATGTATCATCAAAAGATGTTATATGTGCTATTCTTTTGTAACCTAAACTAATAAGGTACGCGGTAGAATCGTAGGCGCTTTTGAAATTTTCGACTGTAACCTTGTGGGTATCCATATCGTCAGTTACACGATCGAAAAATATAATAGGCAGTCCTTGCTGCTGCAGTTTTTTAAGGTGTTCTATATTTTGCGTTTCGGTTGAGATAGCTACAAGCATACCATCAACAGAGCGGTGCGCCAGGTGGTTTACGTTCTGCACCTCCAGCTCATGCGATTCATGAGTTTGTGTGATGATAATGTTGTAACCCTCGTTATATGCAACCGATTCTATTCCATTTATTATTTGGGAAAAGAAAGGATTATCAACAGATGCTACCACCACACCAATAGAGTTGCTATGCCCCTGCTTAAGGCTTTGGGCAATTAAATTGGGGCGATAATTGTTTTGCTTAGCGTAGTCATTAACCAATTGCTTGGTTTTCTCACTGATCTCGTAGCTATCGCTAAGCGCTTTTGAAACCGTTGACGCAGAAAGATTTAATGCTTTCGCAATATCATTCATTGTTAAGGCCTTGTAACTACTCATAAATCTGTGCTTTAAAACTATACAAATATATAATAACCCGTTAAACAAATGCCAACTACTTTAGTTCAACGCGCTTCATTTTGGGACTAAAAAAATGCATAACGAGCCACCCCACAACATATGCACACCCACAGATGGCAAAAATTATATTGTAACCAACTAAAATATGCCCCGCTTCTTTATTAGTTTCTAATATAAAACCTATTAACTTAGGAAAGAAGAACCCGGCTATAGCACCAGCCATACTACCTATACCTACAACAGAACTGATCGCCTTTTTCGGAAACATATCAGACACTGTAGTAAAAATATTAGCACTCCAGGCTTGGTGTGCCGCCGCTGCCAAACTAATCAATGCAACTGCCTGCCATATGTTAGTAGCGTATTTTGCGGCGATAATAGGCACAACACATATCGCAAATATCAGCATTGCCGTTTTACGAGCTTTAAAGGCGGGCCACCCAATTTTTATGAACCACGAGGACAGAAAGCCGCCGCCAATACTGCCGATAGTTGTTGCAGAATAAACAATTGCAAGGGGAAGGCTCGGCTTTGTTAGATCAAGTTGAAAGGTACTGGAAAAATACGAGGGCAACCAAAATAAAAAGAAATACCAAACCGGATCAGTGAAAACTTTACCGGCAATAAATGTCCAGGTTTGCCTGAAACCAAGTAATTGAATCCACTTTACTGATTTTTTATCTTCAGCGGTAATCACCACTTCATCAATATCGCTATGAATAAACTCATACTCCGCCGGAGAGAGCTTTTTGTGTTTAGAAGGAATCTCATAGAGCATTAGCCAAAAAACCAGCCATACAAATCCTACTGCGCCGGTTAAGATAAAAGCCATTTGCCAACCGTAAACACCTAATATCCAAGGCACCAATAAAGGAGCTGCCACAGCTCCTATATTGGCGCCTGAATTAAAAATCCCGGTAGCAAGCGCCCGCTCTTTTTTGGGAAACCATTCTGCCACGGTTTTGATTGCTGCTGGAAAATTACCACCTTCGCCTATCCCCAATCCGGCCCGGGCAACTATAAACCCAGCGGTTCCTTTAACTGCTGCATGCGCCATAGCGGCAACACTCCATACTACCAATGATATCGAGTACCCTAACTTGGTTCCTATCTTATCAATAAAATTACCAAACAACAATAAACCCACGGCATACGATGCAGTAAAAGCCATAACAATATAACTATAATCAACTTCAGTCCAATTAAACTGTTTTTCAAGGGTGGGCTTCAACAATCCTATCACTTGCCTGTCGAGATAATTAATTGTTGTAGCAAAAAAGAGGAGCGCGCAAATCGTCCAGCGGTAGTTACCTGTTTTTGTTTGGTTCATTTTGGTTGAATAATGTCGCCTTATGCGGCGCAATATATAATTTAATTATTATTGGCAATTAAACGCCTCCAAATATGGAGAATCCCCCGTCAACACATACCATTGAGCCGGTAACAAATCTAGACGCATCGCTTAACAGCCAAACCAATGCGCCTTTTAGCTCGTCCGGGTGGCCAAAGCGGTTGAACGGTGTTTGCCTGATAGCTTTTTCGCCTCTTTCTGTATATCCTCCTTCGGGCTTTGTAAGCAAGTTGCGGTTTTGTTCAGTCAGAAAAAACCCCGGAGCAATAGCATTCATCCTGATTGCGTCGCCATACCGGTTTGCCAATTCTACGGCATACCATTGGTTGTAACAATCTACCGCTGCCTTGCCCATGTTATATCCTAATACACGGGTGGTGGCTCGTTTTGAGTTCATTGATGATATGTTGACAATGCTACCCGTGCCTGCTGTATCATGTATCGCTTTGCCAAAAACCTGCGTGGGCAATATAGTACCCCACAGGTTTAGCTCCATGGCCTTTTTCATCCCTGCAATATTCATCTCAAACAGGTCCTGATCGGGCATTAAAACACCTTCAGGTATATTACCGCCTGCGCCGTTTACCAAACCATCAATTTTTCCGAAGGCCGCAATTACTTTGTCTTTCGCTGCTATTAAAGCGGTGTCATCCAATACATCAGCTACAAGTGCAATGGCTTTGCCGCCATTCCTAATAATCGCACCGGCCCGCTCTTCTGCTACAGCCGCGTTTCTACCCAAAATACCAACAGTGCCGCCCGCCTCAACTATACCATTTACAAACGAATCACCTAATATTCCGGTACCGCCTGTTACTACAATTACCTTCCCCGCTAATGAGAATTTGTCTTCCATCAATATTTTGGTTTATAAATTTAGTAATACAATCCGCTTAAACACCACTTAGCCGGTAAAATAAACGTCGTGTATAGGTTTATATTTGGCAATTTTACAATTACTTGCCATAATTAAAAAGCATACAGGGGCTTAATTTTTACGAAATCGAAATAGGCCAAAAGGTTTTATCCGCTTTATTATAGCATAATTTTTACCCTTGTGGTTCCCTGTTTTAAACTAATACTCGTATTATTGGTCTATCAATCCAATTATATCACTTTAAAGTGAATTTATAACAGAATTTAAACATGAGAAGAACAATCATCTACAAGCTGGTTTGCCTTATAATTTTAGGCATAGCCGCGAACACTGCATTTTCGCAAACCAAATGGACAGAAAAGACCGCGAAAGCATGGGCCGATAAAGGCGAATGGCGTAATGGATTTAAACCAAAACTTTCACCAAGCGTGGATTATGTTCAGTTTGCCGCACAATATCATGCTAATAAACCATTGTGGGACAGCGTTTTTACCTACTTAGCTACCACAAACCTGCAAGAGCTGCCCAACGGTACCAAACCGGTAAGCGGAAGCAATGCTTATGGTATTACAACTAATGGCCCGTTAAAAACTTTTGATGTGAGCAGATGGGAAGTACACGAAAAATATATCGACCTGCAAATGGTTATAAGCGGAAAAGAAAAAATGGGCATGATGAAACCACCTGCTGACGCCAAGTGGGCAACTCCGTTTAACGCCGGAAGTGACATTGGTTTTTACGAAAGTTCACTTCCAGGTGAATATTTTGTTGGCGACCCCGACACGCTATTAATTTTCTTCCCTAAAACATCGCATCGTCCGGCAATCAAAACTGACGATGGACCTGATAGGGATAAAAAAATAGTGGTAAAAGTAAAAGCCGCTCAATTATAACAAAGCATTACATAAAATAAAAAAGGGTATCCATATGGGTGCCCTTTTTTATTTATAGCTATTTAGCTTAACTGCAACAATCTATACAATTGCTATATTGCCATTGATAAATTTGCATTTTATTTATGCTTGAACAATACGATCTGAATAATTTAATGGTGCTTGATATTGAGACCGTTCCGCAGTACGGCTCCCACGCCGATGTACCCGAAAACATAAAAACCCTTTGGGATAAAAAGACAGTTTATAACCGAAAAGAAGAAACCGCCGAGGATTTTTACCGCAGCGCAGGCATTTGGGCGGAGTTCGGTAAAATTATTTGTATTTCTGTGGGTATTTTTACCGGTGGTAAAAGCATCGGCTTACGCATAAAATCATTTGCCGGCCACTATGAAAAGGAACTCCTTACCGGCTTTATCAAAATGCTTAAAGGGCAACCTAATACACTTGTATTATGTGCCCACAACGGTAAGGAATTTGATTTTCCCTACCTGTGCCGTCGTATGCTAATAAATGGCCTGGTGCTGCCACCGCAGTTAGAAATAGCTGGCAAAAAGCCCTGGGAGATAAATCACCTTGATACTATGGAACTATGGAAGTTTGGTGATTATAAAAGCTATACCTCGCTTAACCTGCTTACCACCATTTTTAATATACCAACCCCTAAAGACGATATTGACGGCAGCATGGTTGGCGATGTTTATTGGAAAGATAACCAATTGGAACGCATATGCACTTATTGCCAAAAGGATGTTATAGCAACCGCGCAATTGTTACGCCGTTACCGTGGTGAAGAACTTATTGAAGAAGAGAATATAACAATAGTTGGCTGATGCTGAACGTAACCCATTTAACAGTTGAATTTAACACTCAAAATGGTGTTTTTAAGGCTGTTAACCGCATCAGCTTTACACTTAATAAAGGCGAAACATTAGGCATCGTAGGCGAGTCGGGCTCGGGTAAATCCGTAACCTCGCTTGCCTTAATGAGGCTGCTGGGTACTACCACTGCAACCATATCAGGCAAGGCGGAATTAGAAGACATCAACTTATTTGAATTGAGCGAGGAACAGATGCGCGCTATTCGCGGTAACCGGATGGCAATGATCTTTCAGGAGCCTATGACCTCGCTAAACCCGGTATTAACCTGTGGTTATCAACTGGTTGAGGCCATTCAGTTACACATCGGATTGAACAAATCAGACTCGAAAACTAAAGCGATACAATTATTCAACGAGGTGCAGTTGCCCCGCCCCGAAGCCATATTTGATAGCTATCCGCACCAACTATCAGGCGGCCAAAAACAACGGGTAATGATTGCCATGGCGCTTGCCTGCGACCCTGAGATATTAATTGCTGACGAGCCTACTACCGCCCTGGATGTAACAGTACAAAAAACAATATTGTCCCTGCTGGGTAAGTTGAAAGAACAGCGCGGCATGAGTTTAATATTTATTTCTCATGATCTGGGAGTTGTAAGTGAAATAGCCGACCGACTGCTGGTAATGTATAAAGGTGAAATAGTTGAACAGGGCGAGGTTGATACTTTATTTAACAATCCGCAACATCCGTATACAAAAGGCCTGTTGGCCTGTAGGCCGTCTGTAAATATCCGGTTGAAAAAGCTGCCCGTTATTGCCGACTTTCTGGCTGATGCCTCTGCCACTATTGATACAATGCGCAGCTTAAACAGCTATAAGCCCGGAGAAATAGCTGAAAGGCAAAAAAAACTCTACTCTGCAGAACCTATTTTAAAAATAGAGAATTTAAGCACCTGGTTTGGCCAAAGTGGCGGTCTTTTCAATCGCGACAAAATGGTTATTAAAGCCGTTAACGATGTAAGCTTTAACGTGTATCCCGGTGAAACGCTCGGATTAGTTGGCGAATCGGGCTGCGGTAAAACAACTTTAGGGCGGAGCATATTGCGATTGATAGAACCTACAACAGGCAATATCATTTTTGACGGTACCGATGTAAGAAGTTTAGAAGGCCAAGCGCTCCGGGAAATGAGGCGGGATATGCAGATCATATTTCAGGACCCTTATTCTTCCTTAAATCCGCAGCAAACCATTGGTCAATCTATCATGGAACCCTTAACAGTACACGGCCTCTATAGCAGTAATACCCAACGCAGGCAAAAAGTAATGGACTTACTGGCGCGCGTTAACCTGTCGCCTGATCATTTTAACCGCTATCCACACGAGTTTTCCGGAGGCCAGCGACAGCGTATAGTTATAGCGCGTGCGCTTGCCCTGCAGCCTAAATTTATTATCTGCGATGAATCGGTATCGGCATTGGATGTTTCTGTACAGGCGCAGGTATTGAACCTGATACGCGAATTACAACAGGAGCTGGGCCTCTCCTACATCTTTATTTCGCATGATCTGGCGGTGATACGGCATATATCGGATAGAATGATGGTGATGAATAAAGGCGAGATCATTGAATCAGGATATCCCGATGATATATACTCATCCCCCAAAAATGAGTATACGCGGAAATTAATTGACGCGATACCGGGAGAACGCGCTTAAATCTTACATAAATAAATGATTATCTTTGATAAAAATGATCGGTTATGAAAGTAAACGAAGTTATTAGCATTGATAAAGAGGTTTTGGGAGGGATTCCGGTTTTTAAGGGTACCAGAGTACCTGTTAAAAATCTATTTGACTATTTGGAAGCCGGTGACTCATTGAATGACTTCCTTGACGATTTTGACTATATATCTAAAGAACATTGTCTCATCGTTTTAAAAACATCAGAGCAATTATTGTTTGACGCTCAGTTGCATGAAAATTTTAATAGATGAACAGTTGCCGGTAAAAATCAAATACCGGTTTGATGATACTAATTATGATGTTCATACCGTAAGGGATATGAATTGGACGGGTCAAAAAAATGGTGACCTGATCAAATTGATGACAGCTGAAAATTTTGCTGTGCTACTTACCAATGATAAAAATCTTTACTATCAACAAAAAATGGTGGGCCTCAAGATTTGTATTGTTAATATCAACGCTAAAACAAACAGATACGCTGACGTTTTAGAGTTATTAAGTGCGATTAAAACAAAGCTTAAAGAAGTTGAACTTCATTTGCTTACCAACAATAACGGTTATTTTATCGTTTGAACATTTAGGAATACCTAAGGTTCTATTTAATATTTTATCTACCTATGTCTAAAAAAAAGAATACCAACTCATCTATACATAAAGTGCTTACCCAGCTTGTGCTGGATGTTTTTGAGCAAAACGGAAACACTCCATTAAATTACAAGCAAGTATCGGCCAAACTGAATATCCGCGACCCTGAATCGCGCGATGTGATAGGCGATATATTGAAAGACGAAGCTTTTAAGCAGGTTTTAAAAGAAGTATCGCCCGGTAAGTTCCAGCTGCTTGAATTAAAAACATTTGTTGAAGGCAAAGTCGACCTCACCAATGATGGTTCGGCCTTTATAGTAACTGACGACGAAAGTGAAACCGACATTTTCGTTGCTCCCCGGAAATTGCGCAATGCGCTTAACGGCGACCGTGTAAAAGTTTATGTATACGCCAAAAGCAAAGGCCGCCGCCAGGAAGGCGAGGTAATAGAAATATTGCAGCGTGCCAAAATGGAATTTACGGGTGTTGTTAAAATGTCTGAACGTTACGCATTCCTGATACCCGATGACCGCAAAATGATGCACGATATTTTTATACCGATGAGCGAGCTCAATTCGGCAAAAAACGGCATTAAAGCGGTTGCAGAAATTACCGACTGGCCGGCAGGTGCCCGCAACCCTGTTGGACGGATTAAGCATGTGTTAGGTGAGCAGGGCGAGAACGACACCGAAATGAACGCCATCCTTGCGGAATATGGTTTTCCACTTTCGTTCCCGGCAGAGGTTGAGCATGATGCCGAACAGATATCCGCAGACATCACGTCTTCCGAAATTGCCAAACGCCGCGATTTTAGGGAAACTATAACCTTTACCATTGACCCTTTTGATGCTAAAGATTTTGATGATGCCTTGTCATTTAAAAAACTGAAAAACGGCAACTATGAAGTAGGCGTACATATTGCCGATGTAGCACATTATATCATTCCTGATTCGGCTTTGGATAAAGAAGCATTTGAACGCGGAACCTCTGTTTATTTAGTTGACAGGGTTATACCCATGCTGCCAGAGCGCTTATCTAACGGATTGTGTTCTTTACGCCCCAACGAAGACAAGCTTTGTTTCGCGGCAGTATTTGAACTGGATGAAGAAGCCAATATCAAAAGTGAGTGGTTCGGTAAAACGGTTATACACTCCAACCGCCGCTTTACTTACGAGGAAGTGCAGGAAGTTATTGAAAGCAAAGAAGGCGACTTTAAAGATGAGATATTAAAATTGAACGAACTTGCCTACATTCTTCGCGACCGCAAGTTTAAGAACGGTGCCATCAGCTTTGAAACTACCGAGGTTAAATTTAAGCTGGACGACATAGGAAAGCCGACGGGTGTTTACATAAAGGAACGCAAGGATGCCCACAAGTTAATAGAAGATTTTATGCTATTAGCTAACCGGAAAGTTGCCGAGTTCATAGCCAAAAAAGGCAAAGGCAAGCAAAAATATACCTTTGTATACCGCGCCCACGATTCTCCTAAGCCCGAGGCTTTAGCCAGTTTCGCCCAGTTTGCTTCGCGGTTCGGGTATAAGATCAACACAAAATCTGATAAAGAGATAGCACGTTCTTTAAACTACCTGATGGAAGATGTAGAGGGTAAAAAAGAGCAGAACGTGCTTACCCATTTAGCCATACGCTCTATGGCGAAGGCTATTTACACCACCAAAACCAGCAGCCATTATGGCCTGGCGTTTGATTATTACACCCACTTTACATCGCCTATACGCCGTTACCCGGATGTTATGGTGCATCGTTTATTGTTTCATTACCTTAACGGCGGCCAGTCGGTTAACGAAGACATGTACGAAAAAATGAGTCAGCATAGCTCGCAGATGGAAAAAAGAGCTGCCGACGCCGAACGTGCTTCTGTTAAGTACAAACAGGCTGAATATCTTCAGGATCAGGTAGGAAACGTTTTTGAAGGCGTAATTTCCGGTGTTACCGAATGGGGTATGTATGTAGAGATAATTGAAAATAAGTGCGAGGGCATGATACGTTTGCGCGATATCTCTGATGATTTTTATACTTTAGACGAGAAAAATTATGCAATCATCGGTCAGCGGAAAAAGAAAACTTACCGCCTGGGCGATGAAGTAAAGATCCGCGTTAAAAATGTTGACCTTACCAAAAAGCAGATAGATTTTTCTTTAGTTCAGGATTAATAAGAGCCTGACGATAACACATGAGAGATATACAAGAATTACAGGTACTTATACAAAAGGCTGTTGAAAAAATAGACTTCCCCCCCTATCCTGCTAAACTATACGAACCGATAAGCTATATACTTGACCTTGGCGGCAAACGTATGCGCCCGGCATTACTACTTATGGCCTGCGACCTGTTTGAGGGTGATGTAGAGAAGGCCATGGCACCTGCGCTGGCCATTGAGGTGTTCCATAACTTCACGCTGATGCACGATGACATTATGGATAAAGCACCCCTGCGCCGCGGCAAAACGACGGTACACGAGCGCTGGAACGCTAATACAGCCATCTTATCAGGCGATGTGATGCTTATTGAGGGTTACAAGCTGATTATGCAGGTGGAAGACAGATTACTGCGTACCATTTTAACCATATTTAACGATACTGCGGTGGGCGTGTGCGAGGGGCAACAGCTGGACATGGAGTTTGAAGTACGCGATGATGTAGGTATTAGTGAATACATTGAAATGATCCGCCTTAAAACTGCTGTGGTTTTGGGGGGTGCCTTAAAAATAGGCGCACTGGTGGGTGGTGCTGATATGAAAAACGCAGATCTGCTTTTGGAATTTGGCGAAAACCTGGGTCTGGCTTTCCAGTTACAGGATGATATATTGGATGTTTATGGCGACCCGGAAAAATTTGGAAAACAGGTGGGCGGTGATATTCTATCCAACAAGAAAACCTATCTGCTGATTAAGACGCTCGAGCTTGCAGATGATAAAAGCAAGGCTGAGCTAAGCAATTGGCTGTCTGCAACGCAGTACGATGCTGCTGAAAAAGTAAAAGCTGTGACCGCAATTTACAACGCAGTTAATGTAAGGCAGCACGCCGAAAACGAAATGCATTATTACGCCGATAAAGCCTTTGCAGCGCTGGATGAATTAGCGCTTCCGGCAGAGAAAAAGGAGTATTTAAGAAATTTTGCAGATAGCCTGATGGTACGGGAAAATTAGTAACTTTAACTAAATTAACTAATTAGCGTTTTAACGCCCTGTCTTTTTAATTCCTACCCAGCATGAAAAAGATAACTCTTACTTTAATTGCTATTGTTTTTGCATTAAGCGCGTGGTCGCAACAAACTTCATCATCCAATACCAGTGTTACCGTTGCAGTGAATGATGCCGATGTTATGCCGCAGTTTGAAGGCGGCATGGACAAGTTCTATAAACGATTAAAACGCATTCCCTACACCTATTGGGATAGAATGAACCTGCGCAAGGGTAAAGTATACTTGCTAATGGCTATTGAAAGCGATGGCCGCTTAAGCGATTTAAAGGTAGTGCGCGGATTATCGGTAATACAGGACAAAGAAATTTTAAGAGTTGCTAAAAAGCTGGACCGCTGGAAACCGGCAACAAAAAACGGCATACCTGTGCGGATGGTATGCTCCGTTCCCATCAATTTTGAGTTATTAGAGGACTGGCCGGATAGAAGTTTCAGCCAGTTGTAAAAAAAGCATGTCGATTTGTTTTTAAAACACAGCTTTTTTTTAACTTATGCCGTATTCAACAAAACAAATTCCGGCATGATAAAATCTGTATTCCTACCTGTATTGCTCTGCTTTTTTTTATTGAACGCTGAAGCGCAAACCCTTACAATACCATCCCGTATAGCTCCAAGTTATAATAACGGCACCCGCCTTAAGAATGGTAAACCAGGAAAAAACTGGTGGCAAAACCGTGCCCGTTATGAAATTAATGTACAGGTGGCTCCACCCAATAAGTTGGTAAGCGGCACAGAGCATATAACTTATTTTAATAACAGCCCTGATAAGTTAGACAGCCTGAATATGAAACTGATAGTAAATATTCACCGCGGCGGGCGCAGAACCGCCGGGCAGGCTGATAATTCGGCGCAGGGCGTAACGGTAGATGAACTAAAAATAAACAATGCCCCTGCCAAATGGGACAATGCCGCAGCAACCACCACTAATTACATGCTGCCCCTGCCTAAACCCTTAATGCCGAAAGATTCTATCAAAATGGATATTACATGGCATTTTGAGATTGCCGACGGAAAAGGCCGCGACGGCGCTATAGACCCCAATACTTATTTCCTGGCCTATTTTTATCCACGCATATCGGTGTACGACGATTATCAGGGCTGGGATACGCAGCCGCACACGGGCGGGCTTGAGTTTTACAACGATTTTAACGACTATACCCTTAACGTTACCGCTCCGAAAAACTTTATTGTATGGGCTACGGGTACGCTTAAAAATGCCGGGCAGGTTCTGCAACCTGAATACGCCAAAAGATTACAGGCATCCTTCACCAGCGACTCTACAATTCGCATCGCCGCTCCAAAGGACCTTGCTGCAAAGAACATCACAGCACAAAATGCTACTAACACCTGGACATTCACATCGAAAAATATTACTGACGTAGTGGCTGCCATAAGCGATCATTACAACTGGGACGCAGCAAGTGTTGAGATAGACAGCGTAAGCCACCGCCGTGTGAGCGCTGAGGCGGCCTACGATGATGTAGCCGAAGATTTCCATCATTCTGTACAGTTCAGCCGTTATTCACTCAAATGGTTCTCTAACAAATGGCCGGGTGTACCTTATCCCTTCGAAAAAAGTACTGCTGTGCTTGGTTTTGCTGATATGGAATATCCTATGATGATAAACGACAGCCATCAAACCGATCTAAGTTTTGCGGAACTTGTTCAAGACCACGAACAGGCCCATACGTATATGCCTTTTTATATGGGTATTAACGAGAGCCGCTATGCTTTTATGGACGAAGGATGGGCAACCACTTTTGAATACCTTATTGGCATAAGCACCAAAGGACAAAAAGCAGCCGATGAATTTTACAAAACCTTTCGTGTTAACGGCTGGTCGCTACGGGGCAGGCACGCACAGGAAAACCCCATCATCACTCCCTCTCCGGAGGTTAACTATGGTGCGGGAAACAATGCTTACGGCAAGCCATCATTAAGCTACCTTGCCCTCAAAGATTATCTGGGCGATAATTTGTTTAAAAAAGCGCTGCACAACTACATGGATAACTGGAACGGCAAACACCCGATACCCTGGGATTACTTTAACGCTATGACCGCAGGCTCGGGTAAAAATCTCGACTGGTTTTTTTACAATTGGTTCTACACACCTTTTTATATTGATCTTTCCCTGGACGGTGTTGATAAAAGCGGAAGCGGCTACAGCCTGGTAGTGCGGAACGTTGGCGGATTTGCTGTTCCGTTTGATGTGAACATAACCTATGCTGACGGAACAACTGAAAGTGTTCATCAAACGCCTGCTGTTTGGGAGAAAGATCAGAAGAATATCACCATAAAACTAAAAACAAACAAAGAGTTTAAAGCAGTGATGCTTGATGGAGGAATATTTGTAGATGCCAATGCAGCCGACAACAAGTGGACGGCCAAATAAATTACTTAAGTAGTAAAATATATTGAAAAGAAGCGCAATGAATTTAAACAAAAAAGGCCCTTATCAAAATGATAAGGGCCTTTTTATATTTTGTTGCCGTTAATTACTCAGCAACGGCTTCTTCAGCAGGAGCAGCAGTTTCTGCTTCTTCAACTTTCTTTTTTGCTGGCGCTTTTTTTGCTTTTGGTGCTTCTTCAGCTACAGGTGCTTCAACTTCAACTGCTTTAGCTTCAACTTTTGCAGCTGCCTTAGGTGCAGCATCTTCTGCTACAGGAGCAGTTTCAAAAGGAATAACAGAAACATATGAACGGTTATCTGCTTTCTTTTTGAAAATTACCTGACCATTTGCCAATGCAAATAAGGTATGATCTTTACCGATACCTACGTTAAGGCCCGGATTGTGTTTGGTACCACGCTGACGAACGATGATGTTACCGGCAATTGCAGGCTGACCACCAAATATCTTGATACCTAAACGTTTGCTATGCGACTCACGGCCGTTTCTTGAACTACCGGCTCCTTTTTTGTGTGCCATTTCTAAATATCTTTATGATCTGATAAACAGATCGGTGTTAAACTTAAATTATAATGTTATACCAGTGATCTCTATCTTGGTAAATTGCTGACGGTGACCATTTTTCTTTTTGTAACCTTTTCTTCTTTTCTTTTTGAAGATAATTACTTTATCACCTTTTAAATGAGACAAGATCTTAGCTGATACTTTAGCGCCACTCAAATCAGAACCTAATTTGAATTTACCTTCGTTTTCTGCTAACAACACACTGTCAAATTCAATACTAGCGCCCTCGTCACCTTGTAATCTGTGTACAAAGATCTGCTGGTCTTTAGCAACTTTAAATTGCTGTCCGGCTATACTTACTATTGCGTACATGGTTTGTTAATTATTGTTTTAAAATTCGAGGTGCAAATATAGAATAAGTATTTCAATAAACAACCCTAATTTACTTTTTCTCCCTTGCCTCTGCCTGCGCCATTACCAGCTCAACTTCTTTTATCATTTTCTCGTTGGCATCAATCAACTTAGGGTCGCCTTCGTAGTTCTTATCAAAAGTTACGCGTTTGCTTTTACGCTGATATTTAAACTCAATAACATAACGCAGCGGCTGCCTGCCGGTTTTAACACTGTCGCCGGTCTCGTTAACCGGGAAATCCCAAAAGCCCAACATGGCTGCTTTACGGTGCAGGTAAAGCAGGTCGTCTTTGCTCAATCTGAGCTGTGTTTTAACAACCGAATCGCGATCATTAACATATTGATATTCGCCGGTTTTTGAATTATAGCTGTTCTGTAAACTATTCCTCGGACCAAATTGATAAGAGAATGATTCAAACTCGGTAAATTTATATGGCGCGTTTTTTATCATCATACCATAGTAATACACACAGTATATTACAAACGGCAGGATTATACATAGTGCGAGGAATATTTTTTTTGTTTTGGATAATTGTATCATGGGTTATAATGAGTGAATTAGTGATTGAGTGAATTAGTGATTAATTTCATAACCATACTCAATCAGAGCGCAAAGATACAAATAGTGGAATAACGAGCGAATTAGTGAATGACTGATTTAGCGATTAATTGCACGAATGATACAATAGACAGCATTCACTCAATCACTAAATCGCTAATTCACTCAATACTCTCACTTCCCTCCAACTCCCCTTCCCACTTACTCACAACCGCCGTTGCCATCGCATTCCCTAACACGTTGGTGGCCGAGCGGCCCATATCTAATAGCGGATCAATTCCTATTAGTAGCGCCAATCCAGCTTCGGGGATGTTGAACATGGCAATTGTACCCGCTATAACCACTAAAGATGCCCGTGGAACACCTGCTATGCCTTTGCTGGTTAGCATCAGCACCAGCAGCATGGATAGCTGTTGGGCGAAGGAAAGATGGATGTTATAAGCCTGCGCTAAAAATATTGAAGCAAACGTCATATACATCATGGAGCCATCCAGGTTGAAGGAATAGCCCAGCGGTAAAACAAAGCTGGCTATCCTGTTGCTGCAACCAAAGCGTTCCAGTTCTATCAGTAATTTAGGGTAGGCTGCCTCGCTGGTTGACGTGCCGAAAGCTATCAGCATAGCATCCTTTATTTTGCCGACCAGGTTAAACACCCGCGCTTTTAACACTACAAAACCGGCTAAAATTATCACCAGCCATAATACAACCAGAGAAAAATAAAACTCCCCGATAAACACCGCGTAGGTTGATATAATGCCCAAACCCTGTTTGGCTACAATGGCAGTTATTGCGCCAAACACCGCGAACGGAGCAAGGCCCATTACCGATGTGGTGATCTTCATTATCACGTGTGCAATGGCGTCCATTGCTTTTATTACGATCTCGCCCTTCTGGCCTATTGATGCGGTTGCAACGCCGAAAAATAACGCGAATACAACTATTTGCAATATCTCGTTAGTTACCATTGCTTCAAAAAAGCTTTTGGGGACCACGTGGGTAATAAAGTCTTTTAACGAAAGTGCTGTTTTTTGAATGCCCGTGCTCAGGTGACTATCTGGCAGCATAATATTCATGTGCGCTCCGGGTGCAAAAAAGTTAACCAACACCATCCCAAGCAATAATGATACTAATGTAGCGCTTACGAACCATAGCAGCGTTTTACCACCAATGCGCCCAACGGCCTTAATGTCGCCCACTTTAGCTACCCCGACAACCAAAGTAGTAAACACCAATGGCGCTACAATCATTTTGATCAATCGCAGAAAAATATCGCTTAAAATTGTAAAATACTCTACCTTGCCTTCGCGTAATTGGTTGTTTTCTGTACGAATTTTGTTTTGCTCAACACGCTCGATTTTTAGCTGACCATACGCTGCAGTAGTTGTATCGGCAGATGCCGCAACTTCACTATCTATTGTTTTTATTGCTGTTTCCGCGGCACTAATTTTGTTATTATAGGTGCTTAATACCTGGGTGTTATAAATATAGCCAACGGCAATACCGGCTATCAATGCAATAAATATATATAGCGTGAGTTTATTTTTTTTCATATTTAAAATATATCAGTTAACGGGCGTAGCACCAGCGATAAAATTAAATAAATTAATCACATAAATGAGTACAAGTACTTACGGCTTACAGGATATTAAAAAAGAGCTGCAACATTTATCTTCCTTACAACTAACTGATCTGTGCCTGCGGCTTGCCCGACATAAGAAAGAGAATAAGGAGTTGATGGCTTATATACTTTTTGAAGCGGATAACCAGCCGGCATTTATTGAGAAAGTAAAAGGCGAGATTGGATTTATGTTTAGCCAGATGCCCGTGCAAAGCTATAATGCCGCCAAATATATGCGCAAGATTTTGCGTTTGATTGGCAAGTACGTAAAGTTTATGGCCGAAAAGGAAGCTGAAATAGACCTTTTGATCAATTTTTGCGAGAACTACTTACAATACGCCGACAGGAAAAGCAGCTATAAACCATTGCGGTTAATATTGACCCGGCAGGTAGAAAAGATAAAAGCCGCAATAAGCAAACTACACGAGGATGTGCAGGCAGATTACATTAGTGAATATGAATTGTTATTAGAGAATGCTGAGAAAAAGCACCCCTGGTTTAACAAGAATGTTTACGTATTGTAACATACTGCTTATATTCGCGTCTGAATAATAAAACCATTAACTGAACGTGTCAGATAAAGAAGCTGTCTTTAAGCAGATTTTTCAAGCCAATTCAAAAAAGATATACCATTTATGCTATGGTTATACCGGCGATGACGACGCGGCGAACGACTTATTACAGGAAACTTTTTTAAAAGTTTGGCAAAACCTGGATAAGTTTAGAAACCAGGCGATGATATCCACCTGGATATACCGCATTGCAGTAAACACGTGCCTAACCTATTTACGATCAGAAAAAAGACAAGCTAAGGACGAACTAACACCCGAGATTGCTGACAGCAAACCCGAGGATTATTCGCCTAAGAACGAGCAGGTGGCGCTGCTTTATAAATGTATATCAAAGCTGGAGGAGTCGGAACGGATCATCATCACTATGGTGTTGGATGAACTGCCCTACCCCGAGATAGCCGAAATATCCGGTATATCCGAAGGCAATCTGCGGGTGAAGATATTTCGTATAAAACAAAAGTTGACAGAATTATATAATCAGTATGAAAGACTTTGATCATTTAATGTCGGTTTGGCAGGAACAGCCAAAGCGGGATCAGCTTTCAGTAGACGATGTGCTGAAGCAGGTGAAGAAGGGAATTAGCGGGATGAGCAGCAAGCTGTTTTGGAACATAGCAGGTATGGGCGCCTGCCTGGCAGGGCTGTTTGCAGCCATGCTTTTCTTTGTGTTTACATCATGGATAACTTATGTTGGGATGATAATAATCCTGATAACGATGGCATTATATATCATGATGATGGTGAGGGACTACCGCATTATCAGCAAGCAGGATGTTACTATTAATCCTGCCGAGTACCTGCAAAGCCTTAAGGAGTACCAAAAAAACCGCACAGAGGTTTACGGTTGGTTATATTATTTATATGTGATTTTGATGAGTACCGGCCTGCTGCTGTATTTCTTCGAGGTATTGCAAAGCGCGTCCGCAGCGTTTAAAACTTTTGCTTACGGCGGATATATAGCGTTTATATTGTTTTGCAGCTTCTATATCCGCTCGCACTTTGTTAAAACCGAGCAGGAAAAATTGAATTTACTGATTGATAGATTGGTACGCTTGCAGGAGCAGTTTGATTAAAGAAAAATTTAGCCTGGCGTGAGGCTTTCTCTATAGCGATGGGTTTGAAACCCATCGCTATGAATTAATACTGCTTAATCATACAAACCTTAATTGTACGCTGCTGTTCTAATGTCTCTGACTTCGGACTATTATGTTTGTAGTCTCTGACTACAGAGTAATATGTGGGTATATTAACTCACCTGACCGCTGCACTGGTCAGGGTGAGTCAATCGCACAGCAGTCCAGCCACGCTGATCCTCATCCTTACTTGTCAAAACAACAATTAATATTTAGTTTTGATGGTAACCAATCTGATTACCTGATGATCTCATCTTTTCTAAAAAAACCATTAATAGCACTATTGCTTTGCACGGCTACGTTCGCGGTAAATGCACAGTCAAAATCATCATTTAAAAACTGGGCGCAAACGCCGCCTATGGGTTGGAACAGCTGGGATTGCTACGGACCAACCGTCACCGAAGCCGAAGTAAAGGCAAATGCCGACTACATGGCTACCAACCTTAAAAAATTGGGTTGGGAATACATTGTGGTTGACATAAGGTGGTTTGTTGAGAACGATAAAGCAGGGGGCTATAACCAAACCGACCCTATTTATGCAATGGATGAGTACGGCAGATATTTGCCTTCTATCAAAAAATTCCCGTCATCAGCCAATGGCAAGGGCTTTAAACCACTGGCCGATTATATACATAGCAAAGGCTTAAAATTCGGGATACACATTATGCGTGGTGTACCTGTAAAAGCTGTTAACGAAAAACTGCCCATAAAGGGCGCTAACGGCATCACTGCCGATAAGATATATACCACGGCATTACAGTGTAAGTGGCTGAGGGATAATTATACGGTTTTAGCAGATAAACCAGGGGCACAGGAATACTACAACTCCATTATGGAGCTGTATGCGTCATGGGGTGTAGATTTTATTAAGATCGACGATCTTTCGCGCCCCTATCACCTCGGCGAGATAGAATTGATACGAAAAGCGATTGATAAAACCGGCAGACCAATAGTGTTAAGCACCTCTCCCGGCGAAACACCAATTGCCAACGCCGACCACGTAAAAGAACATGCCAACATGTGGCGCATGGTTGATGATGTTTGGGATATATGGAAGGACCTTGTGCATTTAATGAATGTTGCAAAAGGCTGGTACCCTTACATTGCGCCCGGCACATGGCCCGATTGTGATATGATACCGCTTGGCCGTATTGCAGTACGTGGTGAGCGCGGCGTTGACCGCATGACCCGTTTAACTAAAGACGAGCAGGTATCGTTAATGAGCTTCTTTACCATTTTCCGCTCACCGTTGATGTTTGGAGGCGATATGCCATCTAACGATGCCTTTACCCTCTCGCTGCTTAATAATAAAGATGTATTGAAAATGCACCGCGAAGGCACCGATGTAAAACAATTGTTTATGGAAAACGGACAGGTGGCCGTTACCTCGCGCAATAGCAAAACCGGCGAGCGTTACATCGCCCTGTTTAATATTGGCGATAAAGATGCAAGCACCATATCTGTAAACCTAAAAGATCTTGGCCTAACAGGAAAAGTTAAAGTAACCGACCTTTGGAGCGGCAAAGCTGTTACGCAAACAGATGGGGTTTTATCCCGCTTAATTGCACCGCATGCGAGTGTGCTGGTGAGTGTGGGTAAGTAAGTAATCTACCTATGATGCGGTTTCGTGGAGCGTGGGACTGTCATCCTGAGCTTGTCGAAGGGACGAGCGTAAAGGCCCGCCCACCATGGTTCGACAGGCTCACCATGACACCCATTCTAGTTTACTAATAATTAGCATAGAACGTCCTTATTTTCCACCAAATCATTTACTTTAGCTATCAGAAGTATTCACCTTTATGAAATCAACCAACAGAAGAAAATTTTTAACAACCACAGCCGTTTTGGCCGCGGGTACAGCAGCATCAGCCATGTCTTCAACTCAAACAGCGGGTAAATACCCGGTAGTTCACCACGTATTGTTTTGGTTAAAAAACCCCAACTCAAAAGCCGACCGCGATAAATTGATTGCCGGGGTAAAAAGCCTTGGGAAAATTAAAACTGTGCGTGAGCTGCATGTAGGCGTAGTAGCCAGTACCGAAAAGCGCGATGTGGTTGATAACAGCTGGGCAGTTTCTGAGCTGATGCGTTTTAGTGATCTGGCAGGTCAGCAAGCCTACCAGGACGACCCGATTCACCTGAAATTTGTTGAAGAATGCAGTCCGCTTTGGGATAAGGTGATTGTATATGATGCGGTAGAGGTTTAAAGTCCCACAAATATTGTCATCTCGAACGCAGTGAGAGAACTATACACGCGCTATTTACGATGTCGTTCGTGAGCATATTTTTTTACCTTACCTGCCTTGTATCCGCCTAATCCTGAAATAGGTTTATACAGCTGATCCGGGGTGATCCAAAGTGATCCAAAATAGTGGAAAGATTCGCAGATTTTGCCGGTTTATAAAGGGTTTATAATCAAATAATTATAATAATTTTACAGCTAAATCTGCTGACGTAAAAGTCAGTATAGCTAAAAACGATAACCGCCTGATAATCAAGTTAAATGTGATCCATTTTTCGAGGCGACACATATTTTTTGGATCACCACAAAAAAAGCCAACAGAAGGCGAATTATCATCTTCTGTTGGCTTTTACAAAACATCTACTTTTACCAGTCCAGCTTCAGCAACGCAACACCCTGCCTTGCCAACGAAGTGTTAATGGTTAGGTTGCCGTTCTTAACATTCAGTTTCTGCGGTTTGCCAACGGTTTCCAGCATACCCGCTTTTTCCAATGTGGCTATCTGCTCCTTAGTTGGGTTTTGCGGCGATCCCATCTTTTTCCATACTTCGTAGGAGTTGCTGTGCGTGGCGTCAACAAGGTACTGCGTTAAGGTAACGCTGGCAGCCTTTAAACCTGTAAATGATACAGCGACAGGCTCTGCAGGGGCCTGCACGTCAAGATCGTGATAGTTCCATATCATTAGCGAGGCAGCTTTGGCATCCTTGGCGGCTAAACCGCCTACATCCGTTTGCTGCCCGCGTGCGCTTGAATCAACAAATGTCCTGAGTGGGTACATGCGGTTACCAATAACCTCCACCCTCTTGCCCGACATCTTACCAAACATGCGGAATACATTCAAAACCGGCTTATCTACCCCATTGGTAGCCAGATCGCGGAACCCGTAAAACCACGGTTGATCCTCAAACTCGAAGGCCCAGGTAACCGCACCCTTAAAATTAATGCCGATCTGATCAGCCAGCGCATATTTACGCGCGAATGAGGCTGCGGTATAGCTTGGGTACATCGTACCATTACGGTAAGCATTCTGCGGACTGGTTACCATACCGCATGCCGCGCATCCTTCGGGATCAGATTCGCCTATTATAATAGGAAGGTTTTTGAGTGTAGGGAACGATGCAACGATATTGAAACCTTTCTGAATATCGCGCATTTGCGTGCCTACGTTCATGCGGACTACGCCGTTAACCAGGGCTGGTGAGCCTTTAGCGTGGAATGAGATCAGATCGATGGGTGTCCCAACCTTACCTGTAGCATAGTTAGTTCCCGATACACAATGCGTTAAAAAGTCAGTTAAAAACTTAGAACCACCATTACCGCCGGTACCCGCAACATCGGCACCGCCTATGCGGGCGGTTGGCAGGGCGCGCTTAACCGCGTCGGCTGTATAATCATATAACTTAAAAAACTCTTCGGGCGTGCCTTTCCAGTACCCAATGTTAGGCTCGTTCCAAAGTTCCCAATACCAGCTCTCCACCTCCGCCTTACCGTAGCGGTCAACCGAGTGCTTTACCCATTGGTAAACCAGTTCTGCCCATTTATTATAATCCTTTGGTGGGTAGGCCCAGCCGGTGTAAATAGACTCTTTGCCACCGGGCGTCCAGTTATGCTTATATGGCTGCGGATTGGTCGACAAAGCCTCAGGCATAAAACCAATCTGCGCAAATGGCTTCATACCACGTTTTACATAAGTATCAAATATGCTGTCAACCAGCCTCCAGTTATAAATGGGCTTGCCATTGGCATCCTCGGTATAGGCGTTTGTTGATCCCCATTTAAGCTTAGCTACGCCATCGCCGGTAACCAACATGCTATGCGCACGTACATAAACGGGTACAGGGCTTAAAGCCGCAAGTTCAGATAACAGCTTTTTGCCATCCTTCATATAGGTATAATTTGGTTCATCATAACCAAACCAGGCCCACATGGGGTGCATGGCGCCAACTTCTTTGTCCAGGTTTACCTGGATGGTTGCAGGCGCGGCCCTACTTTGTGCTAAACAGTAACTACACCACACGGCACAAATTACCAGCAAGGTGCCGCAAGCTTTTAATGATCTTAACATAAAAAGAAATTTTGGTTTACATGTCAAATATAATGAAACATTGTTGAATTGATGTAAACAAACAAATAACAAAAAAGCGGTATATCTAACCTAAGTTAAATATACCGCTTAATATTTAGCCGTATAAAATGTGTGGCTTATGCTTTATCTTTTGTCCAGTTGCCGTCAACCAGGCGAAGAATATTCAAAGGATTACCTTTTTTCAGCGGCTCAGGAAGCAGATCATCAGGAAAATCCTGGAACGCTACCGGGCGCACAAAGCGAAGTATAGCGCCTGTACCTACCGAAGTAGAACGCGCATCGCTGGTTGAAGGGAACGGTCCGCCGTGTACCATAGAGTGACAAACCTCAACACCTGTTGGGTAGCCACCATAAATAACACGACCCGCTTTTTGCGTAATGATGCTAACAACCGGCAACAGAGCGTCTTTATCACCATCAGCAGCATGAACGGTAGCAGTTAATTGCCCTTCTAATGATTCTAACACTTGCGCCAATTCAGCAGCATCTTTACAAACTACAAACAATGTAGCCGGGCCGAATACTTCCTCAGACAAGGCTTTGTTAGTTAAAAACTCAGCAGCAGTAGTGCTGAATGCTGAAGGGCGCGCTTCTGCTTTATCCGCATTGGCAGCCGTAGCAGCCTCTGCAATCAAAGTAGTGTTAGCAGCACCTTTAAGTGTATCTATACCACCTGCGTATGCTTTGCAGATGTTTTTGTTAAGCATGGTGCCAGGCACAGTATTTACAAACTCGCCTGCAAATGATGCAAGGAAGTGTTGAGCTGCAGGGCTATCAACCAATAAAATTAAACCAGGGTTGGTACAAAACTGGCCAACACCCATAGTTACCGAACCAGAAAGCGCTTTAGCTATTTTCTCCTTTTGAGTTAACAAAGCGTTCTCCATTAACACAACAGGGTTAATAGCGCTCATTTCAGCGTAAACAGGGATTGGTTCAGGACGGCTAACAGCCGCGTTAAACAGTGTCATACCCACATGGCGTGAACCCGTAAAGCCAACAGCTTTTATAACCGGATGCTGAACCAATTTAACCGAATGTTCGTGAGACAAATATATTGATGAAAATACACCTTCAGGCATACCGGTAGCTTGCGCCGCCTTAGCAATAGCTGAACTAACTAATGCATTTGTACCTGGATGTGACGAGTGCGATTTTACTACAACAGGGCAACCCGCAGCTAAAGCAGAAGCTGTATCGCCGCCAGCAGTGGAAAACGCCAACGGGAAGTTACTTGCTCCGTAAACTGCAACAGGGCCTATCGGGATCAACATTCTTCTGATATCTGATTTAGGTAGTGGCTGACGATCAGGCTGAGCAGTATCAACACGTGCATCTAACCACCAACCGTCGCGAAGCAATTGCGCGAATAATTTTAACTGACCACAAGTTCTGCCACGTTCGCCGGTTATACGCGCGATTGGTAAACCAGACTCAGCACTGCATCTTTCAATAAGCGCGTCGCCTAAAGCCATTATCTCGTCGGCTATAGCATCAAGAAATTGAGCGCGTTTCTCGTAAGATAATTCGCGGTAAGAAGGGAATGCTTGCTGAGCTAAAGCAATAGCTGCCTCAAACTCCTCTTCGGTAGCCTGTGTAAATTTCTCAGGCAGGTATTCATTTTTTGCAGGTGCAAAAGACTGGAAGGTTTTCTCGCCTTTAGCGCTGTTTTTAAATCCTATAAAATTATCAGCTATCAGTGTCATAAAATGTTTTGGGTATATGTTAAGCTTTTTATTTAGATACGCAAATATGGGTTTTTCTATTTAATATCCGAGGCAGGTTATGCCTGATAATCGTCATTTTTTGTAAAAGTAGTGATGGAATAGAAATCATTTGCGTTTGGTGTTAGAAATCTCTCCATCATTAATATTAAGGCCAATAAACTACAAATCAGTATAAAACGATAGCATGCTTGTTTAAATTAAGGATTTTCTTTTAAAATGCATTTTTAAAAAAACAACTTCCTATATTCATTTTATAATTGCTACAACCAACATAAACCGGCATCTCACGCCGCCAACATTGAATTACCATGAAGTTAACCCGAAGATCAACCATAAAACACATGCTTACCGGAGCTGCTGTACTTTCAGCTAATAATTTATTGGGTTCGCCCCTATCTCAAGCCGATTCAAACACGCCTTTGTTGCCGTTAAAGGGTAATATAAATCATTCTGTTTGCAGATGGTGTTATGACGATATTGATTTAGATAAACTTTGTGCTGAGGGTAAAAAAATGGGGCTTAAAGGTATTGATCTGGTTGGACCTAAAGATTGGGACACACTTAAAAAACATGGCTTACATTCGTCCATGTGTAACGGAGCGGAAATTAATCTCGTGGATGGATTTAACGATAAAAAATTCCATGCTGAGCTTATAAAACGATACAGCGACATGATCCCATTGGTTGCTAATGCCGGCTATACTAACCTGATATGTTTTAGTGGCAGCAAACGCGGAAAGAGCGATGAAGAAGGCTGGCAAAACTGTGTAGAAGGTTTAAAGCAGATACTTCCGCTTGCTGAGAAACATAAGGTGATAATTGTTATGGAGCTGTTAAACAGCAAAGTTAATCATAAAGATTACCAGTGTGATACCACAAAATGGGGAGTTGAGCTCTGCAACCGGGTAGGCTCTGAAAATTTTAAGTTATTATATGACATCTATCATATGCAGATAGATGAAGGCGATGTTATAGCTACCATCAAAAAATACTACAAGTACTTCGCCCACTACCATACAGGCGGTGTTCCCGGCCGCCACGAAATTGATGAAACACAGGAATTGTACTACCCGGCAATTATGAAAGCAATTATAGATACCGGTTATAAGGGCTTTGTTGCGCAGGAGTTTCTTCCGAAAGAAAAAGGTCAACTCGTAACTTTAAATAAATGCGTGCAGATATGTGATGTGTAGCCGCGTGTTAAACGCTGTTTGTTAAAAGTTTTCTTATTTCGCCTGCGAAGGTTTTGGATAGGGGTATCATTTCGCCGTTTATCAGCAGGTAGTTGCTTTGAAGCCTTTCTATACGGGTTACATTTACAGCGTATGACTTGTGACATCTGATAAAACTATCGGCAGGAACTTTATTTAAAAACTCGTGCACCGTCATGCGCACCAACGTTTGGCGCAGTGCCTCTACCAGGCAAACATAATTATCCTCGGCTTTTACATAAAGCAGGTCCTTTATAAATACCCGCACCCAGTTATAACCATCTTTTACAAACAGGCTTTGGTTTTCGGGTGCTCCCGGTTTCACGTCATTTTTGTCGAGATTTTTCTGAACACGTTCACAGGCCTGCAAAAAACGGGGGTAGTTGATCGGTTTCAGCAAAAAATCGGCAATATCTATGTCATAGCCTTTAACTGCATGTTGACTGTGGGCCGTTGTAAACACTATTTGTATAGTGGGATCTACCAAGGCGGCAAATTCAAGGCCGCCCATATCAGGCATATTAATATCCAAAAATATTACATCAACGGTTTCCTTCGCCAAATAATCAAGTGCGGCTCTTGCACTTGCGTACGTGCTTTCCAAATTTAAAAAAGGCACCTTTTGCGCATGCATCTCAATAATATTGAGTGCAACGGGTTCATCGTCTATGGCTATGGCCCTAATCATTTATTGGTGGCTATCAGGTTTCTGTCTATCAAGGTAAACAATTTATCTTTATCGCTTGGGCGGGGCGCGTTTCTATTTGTTACCTTGCCAGCTTTATCGGTTATAACATACCATGGTATAAGTGTATAATCATTGTTATTGCCAGTTAACTGATTGTAGAGTTTACTATATGCTTCATTATTTAGAAAAATATGATTACCCTCCAATTTATATTTTTTTATCTGTTCCCTCCACATATACTCGTGCCTCATTTCGTCACCTCCGCATATATATAAAAATTCTACTCCTTTGTTAGCACTATAATGTTGCTTAAGCTTCGGCGTAAAATGCTTGAACTCCTCAACGCATGGGCCACAGTACACGCCCCAAAAATCCACGTAAACAACTTTTCCCTTAAAATTTTTATTGTAAAAGCTTTCAAAAGTTTCTTTTTCGGGCTTGTAACGGAGGACATGAATATCGGAATTAAAAATCATCCTCGGCATAACAAAAACCTTTATAGAAAGAAAGAAAAAAACTGTAGCGATAATAAACAACGATGGTTTTAGCATATTTTCCTTACGCTCTTTTCTATAGCGGCGAATAAAATAAATAGCGCCCCCTAATAAAACCACACACAATATGGATTTTAAAATAAGTTGCAGACCCAAACTCTGGTTCTGATCAAAAATACTTTCTACAAGACTTTTCTTTTCATCAGCACTAAATATCTCCTGATGATAGGCGAGGTTAATTATTTCGTTGTGCACATCCTTGGTCCAGTCTACCGTATGATGTGCTATGTCAATAAGAAGTGTTGGAATAACGGCTATGGATAGTGTTCCCATCCAAAAATTGCGTGATTTGATCATGTGTGATAAAGTTTAGATTGATTATTTCTTTGATGATTGAAGTGTTAACACCAACAGTACTTCATACTTGTCCTTTCCGGCTTTAATTTCAAGCTGATGTTTATAAGGATACAGTATTTCAAGCCTGCGTTTGGTGATATGCAGGCCGCTGTTAGTGCCTTTAACACTATTGCCTGAATGAATGCGATTGGCCACTGTCAGTAAGAGCTTATTTCCGGTGGATTTTATATCAATGCTTATATCAAAAGGGGCATCATTAGTTATGCCATGTTTAAAAGCATTTTCAATAAACGGAATCAACACCATAGGCGCTATCACAAACGATTTGTCTTTGATCTCGATGGCAACCTTCACACCACCAGCGCTTTTTTCGGGCAAACGCACCCGCTGCAAATACAAATACTGCTCAATAAAATTAATCTCGTCTGCAAGCGGTACAAAAGTTTCCTGCATACCTTCTACACTATATCGCATCATGCCCGACATTACCTCTATGCCTTCTGCTGTACTTTCAGCTTTTTCGCGCAGCGCCGTACCATACAGATAATTAAGCGTGTTGAATAAAAAGTGCGGATCAAGCTGTTGTTTAAGCAGTTGCAATTCGTTTTCTGATCTTCCTAATCCTACATTAAGCTTGTATAATTTACGATGGAAAAATTCGCGAAGCAGAGCGTAGCCAACCATATACCCCATAAGTACCCAAAGGAATTCTAAACCTCCGGCCAACTCTCTATGTGTCAATAACGCATGCCCTACAAGCACCAGGCAACAACAAACCGTAGATGCAATAATAAAAACCGGCCATCTGTATTTCTTAAACACAAAGCGATATAAAAATTCAACCAAAAGGGTGAATGCCAGCATTTCAAAAATTTCGGCATTATGAAAAGTATGACGTATTATTCTGTCAAAAACAGTATCAGGTGTACCATCGTCATTCCGGAGATAATTACCCCAGCGCGCCCGCTTACTAATAAAATCAATGCTGTCAAAAAAATTAAAAAGAAACACAAGTACTGAGAAATGCAGAAGCCATTCTTTTATAAATGATATCAATTTTGTTTTCATGTCTCAAATAAACGGGCATTAACTCCCCTTAAAAAATAATTGTGGTAAGCGGCGCATAAAATGGGGTGAAACGCCTATTAATTCGCCGTTGCTACAGCATTCTACAATCTTCAAATCCTATAAATCTTAGTTAACGTTTTGTTTTTTTAAATAACTGCCTATATTTGCATCGCATATCCGTTAACTGATACGGCTATAATTTTACTACTCGTAATAATAAAAATGGGAGCATACAACTTACATCATCTGCAAATGCATCATCACCGCCTGGTGATGAATAGATAATGTATGTTTCTACGCGAAATAACAGCCCCGGTTTATATTTTTATTATAGTACTTAATTACCTTTTTTGTGAAAACACTTAAAATAGCGATCCAGAAATCGGGTCGGCTCAACGAAAAATCTGTTGAATTATTAAAAAATTGCGGCCTTAGTTTTGAAAACTACAAAAGCTCGCTCATATCTCCTGTTTCTAACTTTCCGCTCGAAATACTTTTTCTTCGTGATGATGATATCCCTGAATATGTTCAGGATGGCATTGCCGACCTGGGTATAGTTGGCGAAAACGTGATAGAGGAAACTGAAGTAGCTGTAAGCTATCTGCAGCGGTTAGGTTTTGGCAAATGCTCGCTAAAAATAGCAATCACCAACAACAGCGATATTACCGATATACAAGGCCTTAACGGAAAATCAATAGCCACAACCTACCCCGTTATTTTGGGTAAGTTTCTTCATAAGCAAAATATTGAAGCTGATATCCGTACTATTTCCGGTTCTGTTGAGATATCCCCGGGCTTGGGTTTAAGCGATGCTATCTGTGATCTGGTATCAACCGGTGGTACATTAAAAAGTAATGGCTTAAAACCTTTTGCTGATGTAATGTCATCAGAAGCAGTTTTGATCGGCTCAAAAGGAAGTGAAAACGATGATTTAATACAGGAACTGATCCAACGCATACAGTCGGTGCTACGCGCCAAGGAGACTAAATATGTGGTACTCAATGTTGAAAAAGCTAATTTACCTGATATATTGAAGTTGTTGCCGGGTGTTAAAAGTCCATCGGTATTACCATTGGCCGAAGAAGGCTGGGTAGCAGTGCACACCGTTATACCCGAGCGCGATTTCTGGAGCCGCATAAGTCAGCTTAAGCAGGCCGGCGCACAGGGCATTGTTGTAATGCCTATTGAGAAGATAATTTTATAGTTCGCCCCCGGCCCCCTAAAGGGGGAGTACCGGATATGGCGGCAATTAATTAGTTTAACTTTAGGACGTAACTCCCCTTTAGGGGGTTTGGGGGCTTATGAAGATTTACAATTATTCTGATTTAAATACATCCGATATCACCAAGCTGGTTCAACGCAATGTTGACCCGGCCAATGAGATCCGCGCCATTGTGGAAGAAGTTTTAGCAAATGTTAGGCAACATGGTGATAAGGCTTTGATAGACTATGCGCAAAAATTCGATAAGGTTAGTTTGAATAAACTTTATCTGGATAAAACGGAGTTAGCTGAAATTGCTGAGGCTATTTCGCCCGAACAAAAAGCCGCGCTACAAACCGCCTATAATAACATTTACAAATTTCACCAATCACAGGTTAAAAACGAGGACAAAGTTGAAACCATGCCCGGCGTAACCTGCTGGCGCGAATTACGGGCCATTGAAAAAGTGGGTTTATATATTCCAGGTGGTTCAGCTGTATTGCCAAGTACGTTTTTGATGCTGGGTATACCTGCCCGGATAGCTGGCTGCAGGGAAATTGTAGTTTGTTCGCCGCCGCAAAAAAACGGAAAAGTGAACGCTTTTATAGCTTATGTGGCGCAGCTGCTTGGTGTTGAAAAAATATATCTGGCAGGGGGTGCGCAGGCCATCGGCGCAATGGCTTACGGAACAGACAGTATTGTTAAGGTGGATAAGATCTTCGGACCCGGCAATCAGTTTGTCACTAAGGCTAAAACTATAATACAGTCGACCACTACCACAGCTATAGATATGCCTGCCGGGCCATCAGAGGTATTAGTGATTGCTGATGAAGCTGCGAAACCAGAATTTATTGCCGCTGATTTGTTAGCCCAGGCGGAGCATGGTATTGACAGCCAGGCCATATTAGTTACAACATCGGCACAAATTGCAGAGGCCACTTTAGCTGAGGTAGAAAGGCAAACTGCTATTTTGCCACGTGCCGAAATTGTTAAGCAGGCGTTGGATAATTCGTATGTGATTATTACAGATACCTTGAATGAGGCGATGGATTTCAGCAACCAATACGCACCTGAACACTTGATACTGGCTACTGATGACTGGCAGCAACTAACTGATAAAATTGTTAACGCCGGTTCTGTCTTTCTCGGAAATTTAACTCCGGAAAGCGCGGGAGATTATGCATCGGGCACTAACCATACCTTGCCTACCAGCAGTTATGCAAGGGCTTATTCTGGCGTTTCGGTTGATTCCTTTGTGAAGAAAATAACATTTCAGCATATAACACCGGAGGGCATTAATAATATTGGCCCGTCAGTTGAAATTTTGGCCGAACTGGAAGGTTTGCACGCGCATAAGAATGCGGTGAGTGTTAGATTAAAGAAATAATGTCATTACGAGGTACGAAGCAATGACAAATACAAAGAAAAAAAATGTTTGACATAAATAATATACTTCGAGAAAACATAAAAAACCTCACCCCCTACTCTTCCGCACGCGATGAGTTTCAGGGCGAGGCCAGCGTGTACCTGGATGCCAACGAGAACGCCTATGGCTCTCCGCTGGATGAGCAGTACAACCGCTACCCCGATCCCTTACAATACAACGTAAAAAAGCGACTCAGCGAAATTAAGGGTGTGCCTATCCGCAATATATTTTTAGGCAATGGCAGCGATGAAGCTATTGATATACTTTTCCGTGCTTTTTGTAACCCGGGTGTTGACAATGTAATTATTGTTCCCCCTACCTATGGCATGTACCAGGTATCGGCCAATATTAATGACGTTGCACTCCGCAGAGTTCCGCTCACTACGGAATATCAACTTAATTTAGAAGGCATTGCTGAGGCAATAGATAAAAATACCAAACTTATATTTATCTGTTCGCCTAACAACCCAACCGGCAACTCCATTAACCGCGATGATGTAGAAACGCTGTTAGCCAATTTTAATGGGCTGGTAGTTGTCGACGAAGCGTACATTAACTTTAGCAGGCAAAAAACCTTTATACAGGAGTTGACAGAATACGCTAATCTGGTGGTGCTACAAACTTTATCAAAAGCATGGGGCTTGGCGGGCTTGCGCGTAGGTATGGCCTTTGCCAGCGAGGAGATAATTGAGGTAATGAACCAGGTTAAGCCACCTTACAACATTAACGAAGCATCTCAGCAACTGGCACTAAAAGCGCTCGAGAATGTAGACCAGGTTAACAATTGGATAAAAGAAACGTTAAAAGAGCGCGATAATTTGGTACTTCAGCTTAAAAACTTTGATTTTGTGCTGGATATATACCCATCAGATGCTAACTTTATCCTCGTAAAGACAACTGACCCCAAAGCTATTTACAATTTCCTTGTACAACGCGGAATTATTGTGCGCGACCGGTCGAAAGTTGAACTTTGCGAAGGCTCGTTGCGCATAACAGTGGGCACCCCCGAAGAAAATAATATATTGATAAAAAGCTTACAGGACTATAAATGAGCAACCTGCAGAAGATCCTATTTGTTGACCGCGACGGAACGATGATCAATGAAACCATTGATGAGCAAATAGACTCGTTTGCTAAACTCGAATTCTATCCTGGTGCTTTGCAATATCTGCCCAAAATTGCTGCTGAGTTGGATTATCAATTGGTAATGGTTACTAATCAGGACGGTTTAGGTACACGCTCTTATCCCGAAGATACTTTTTGGCCGGTACACAATTTTATTCTTAAAACTTTTGAGAATGAGGGGGTAACTTTTTCGGACTTTATTATCGACCGTACTTTTGCTGCAGATAATGCTCCCACGCGCAAGCCCGGCACTGCCCTGCTTACAAAATATTTTGATACTGAAAAATACGATCTAAAGAATTCGTTCACTATAGGCGATCGTCGTAATGACGTACTCCTGGCTAAAAACCTGGGCGCTAAAGCGATATGGCTCAACAATCATTCAAATTTAGGCGGTGCGGAATTTACAGCACAGCAAGATGCTGAAATAAAGAATGTTGTAGCATTAGAAACTACTGATTGGAAAGCTGTATATGAGTTTTTAAAGCTGGGTGAACGCGTTTTTGAAAATAAACGCACCACTAAAGAGACCGATATATCAGTTAAAATAAATCTGGACGGTACAGGCGAAGGTAAGATATCTACAGGTCTGCACTTTTTTGATCATATGTTGGATCAGATTGCGCGCCACGGTAGTATGGATCTTGAAATTACCGCCAAAGGCGATCTGCATATTGACGAGCACCACACCATTGAGGATACCGGCATAGCTTTAGGCGAGGTTTTTGCGGCAGCTCTGGGTGACAAAAAAGGAATTGAGCGCTATGGCTTTTGTTTACCCATGGATGATTGCCTGGCACAGGCAGCCATTGATTTTGGCGGACGTGCCTGGCTAGTTTGGGATGCTGATTTTAAACGCGAAAAAGTAGGTGATATGCCAACTGAAATGTTTTATCACTTTTTTAAATCATTCAGCGATGCTGCAAAATGCAACCTGAATATTAAAGCCGAAGGACAAAACGAGCACCACAAAATAGAAGCTATATTTAAAGCTTTTGCCAAAGCCATTAAAATGGCGGTAAAAAGGGATGCTAATAAAATGGTTTTACCGAGTACTAAAGGTCTATTATAGAATCAAGATACAAGAATCAAGAGCCAAGAAAATGGTGGCCTTGATTCTTGGCTCTTGATTCTTGATTCTAATAAAAAATGATCGGAATAATAAGATACGGAGCCGGCAACATATTTTCGCTCACTGCAGCTTTAGACAGGCTTGGAGTTGAATACGGCATGGTATATACCGAGGATGACCTTGCAATGTACGACCGTTATATTATTCCAGGCGTTGGCCATGCGGGCGCTGCCATGCAAAAATTGCAGCAAACAGGCTTGATACCTAAAATAAAGGCGCTTAATAAACCCACCTTAGGAATTTGCGTAGGCATGCAGTTATTATCTTCCTATTCTGAAGAGGGCGATGCTGAAATGCTTAACCTGTTTCCGATGAAAACTATTAAGTTCACCAGCGATTCGGAGCACAAAGTACCCCATACCGGGTGGAACAGGGTCTTCTCTGAAACCCAAAATCCACTTTTTGAAAATATTCCCTACGGTTCACACTTTTACTTTGTACATTCATACTTTATTGAGTATGATAGTGTATTTACTTTAGCCGCAACAGATTACAGCACAAAATTTTCGGCATCAATTTGGCGGGACAATTTTTATGGCGTGCAATTTCACCCTGAAAAGTCGGGCGTGTATGGCGAAACATTATTATCAAATTTTTCAAAAATATAAGAGACATGTATATCATCCCCGCTATTGATATTTTAAATAAAAAAGTTGTCCGCTTGCGCGAAGGCGATTACAACCAGGTTACTGAGTATGATGTAACTCTTGAAGAGATGATAGAGAAGTATCAGTCGAACGGCACCAACTTGATCCATGTAGTTGATCTGAATGGCGCAAAGAACGACTTCTCTAACCAACAGTACCTTTTTGATGTTATTAAAAAAACGGATATGCAGGTGCAATATGGTGGTGGTATCCGCAGTATTGACAAGGTAAAAGAATTGATAGATGCCGGCATCCATCGTGTTATTGTGGGTACTCAGGCTATTACTAACCCCATGTTTTTGGACGAATTAAGCAAGGCTATCTGCGGAAGAGATAAATGCTCACACCAGGTAGTTATAGCTATTGATGTGTTAGACGAAGTGATAAAATACTCCGGCTGGATGGAAAGTTCCCCAATCAAATTGATGGATTACGTTGATAAATGTTTGGCTTTAGGCTTCTTCCGCTTTTTGTGTACCGACATTGGTAAAGATGGTAAGCTTGGTGGCGCCGGAATTGACCTGTATGCTAAATTACTTGACCATTCGCCTTTTATTAAATTAATAGCGTCAGGCGGTATAAGCTCAATGCAGGATATTGAAGATCTTAGTCGTTTAAAAGTAGAGTCGTGTGTTGTAGGCAAAGCCATATATGAGGACAGGATCAGCATTGATGATGTTAAAAACTGGAATCTGGAGTCACTAATGTCAATTTAAAGCCCCCTAACCCCCTAAAGGGGGAACTATAGCGGATGAAGAAGCACATGTTTTTGGGTGCTGACCGTTTGGTTTTTCAAAACGCGCAGGCATTACGTAATAATCAAACTGATGCCGAAGGTATATTATGGGCGTATCTTAAAAACAAGCAGTTAAACGTAAAATTCAGAAGACAACATCCTTTAGGGATTTACATTGCGGATTTTTATTGCCATACACACAAGTTAATTGTGGAGCTAGACGGAAGCATTCATAATCTTCCTCATATTGCAGCTAATGATATTATACGACAAAGTCATTTAGAAGCTGACGGTTTTAAGGTTCTTCGCTTTTCTAATAAACAAATATTTAACCAATTCGAACAAGTATTGAATACCATAAAAGAAGAATTGAACTCCTCTATCCCTTTGCGGGAGAACGGTAGCTCCCCCTTTAGGGGGCGGGGGGGGCTCGCCAAACGTATTATCCCCTGTTTAGATGTTAAAGATGGTCGCACCGTAAAAGGTGTGAACTTTATAGACCTGCGCGATGCCGGCGATCCGGTTGAGTTGGCATGGAACTACTCTAACCAGGGCGCTGATGAGCTTGTGTTTTTGGACATTACCGCTACGCATGAGCGTCGTAAAACGATGGTGGAGCTGGTAAAATCGGTCGCACGCCAAATAAACATTCCCTTTACAATAGGTGGTGGCATTAACGAAATTGCCGATGCTGAGGCACTTTTAAATGCCGGAGCTGATAAAATATCCATCAACTCCGCCGCAGTGCGTAACCCCGCTTTGATTGACGAACTGGCCAAAGCTTTTGGCGTTCAGTTTGTTATTGTTGCTGTTGATACCCGCAGCATGGACGGTAAAAACATTGTACATTTGAATGGCGGGCGCATCCCAACCGAAAAAGAAACGCTTAACTGGATTCGGGAAGCCGAAAGCCGCGGGGCTGGCGAGATATTGCTTACCTCTATGGATCATGATGGCACAAAGGCAGGTTTTGACAATGTGTTTTTAAAACAGGTTAATGATGCGGTTAACATCCCCGTTATTGCCTCGGGTGGTGCCGGCTCTGTGCAGCATTTTGTGGATGTTTTTGAGAAAACTAATGTAGATGCAGCTTTGGCAGCATCAGTATTTCATTATGGCGAGATATTGATTCCCGACTTAAAAGACATTTTAAGAAACAAAGGCATCGAAGTAAGATAAATTGAAACCTGTCATTGCAGATACGAAGCAATGACACAGGATATGAACAATGAATATAGATTTCAATAAAACCGATGGCCTGGTGCCGGTAATAATTCAGGATGATAAAACACTTGAAGTGCTGATGTTGGGTTATATGAACCGGGAAGCCTACGATAAAACCGTTAAGGAAAATGTAGTGACCTTTTTTTCCCGCTCAAAAAACCGCCTATGGACAAAAGGCGAAACCAGCAACAATTTTCTGCATGTAAAAAGCATGCACATGGATTGCGATAACGATACCATCCTGATAAAGGCTTCCCCTGACGGCCCTACCTGCCATACGGGCAACCGCAGTTGTTTTAATACTGATTATAATCAGAATTTTATTATGCAGTTGGAGCAAATAATTGCCGACAGATATGAAAATCCGCAAGAAGGCTCCTACATTAATAAATTACGTGGCAAGGGCCTCAACAAAATAGCCCAAAAAGTTGGTGAAGAAGGCGTTGAAACCGTGATCGCTGCTTTGGCCGAAACGGAAACCGACTTAATAAATGAAGCCTCAGATCTGGTTTTTCACTTGCTGGTTTTGCTGCGTGAAAAAGGTTTATCATTAGAAACTATCGCTAAGAATTTAGAGGGAAGACATAAATAAGTTTGCAGTGGGCGGTTTGCAGTTAGCAGCATTACCGCAAACTGCCCACTGACAACTGCCAACTTAAAAATGACCGTAGAAAAAATAGCCGAACTTACCGGGCATAGCAATCCAATTTTCGCTTTGGCGCTTTCACAAAAGCCCGGTATTCTGTTCTCGGGTGGGAATGATAAGGGTGTGGTAGAGTGGAGCTTAAAAAGCAACTCATTTATAAAAGTAATGTTCCCCGTGGCGGCATCGGTTTATTCCATCCATTGCCCCGAAAACTTCCCTTACCTGATAGCCGGTTTACGCAGTGGCCAGGTTTTAGTGTTTGATTTTATTGAGCAGAAGATTATCAAATCTTTGAATCATCATCTTAAGCCGGTGTTTGACATTAAATCGGTAAACGGCAAAAAGGAATTATTGATAGCATCAGAAGATGGAACGGTTTCTATATGGAGTTTAGATACACTTGAGTTAGTGCATACAATTAAGGTATCGCATGATACCGTGCGCTGCATCAACATCTCCCCCAACGAAAAACAGGTTGCTTTTGGCTGCCGAGATAGCAACATATACATTTACGACCTGGAAGATTACACGCAGATAAAAACGCTTAAGGGCCACACCATGCCTGTTTTTTCATTGCAATACTCACCACTTGGTGATTACCTGGTCTCTGGCAGTCGCGACGCACAGGTGAAAATTTGGGATACCCATACCCTGGAATTGAAAGAAAATATTGCTGCTCATTTATTCGCCGTAAACCATATTGCCTTCCATCCTACTCAACCTTATTTTGCTACAGCCAGTATGGATAAAACCATTAAGATATGGGGATCGGACGATTTTAAACTATATAAGATAATCAGTCGCGAAAAAGGCTATGCATCGCATCAATTATCCATCAATAAAATAGCATGGAATGATAATGACCTTGTTTCGTTAAGTGATGATAAGCGCATTATTGTTTGGCAAGTAGATTTCAATTAAATCAACTAAACATTTGGGAGATTAATCAGGTTTATTTAACTTAGTTTTATAAACCTAATCAATATGCGCTTAATTGTTTATAAACCCACTTGCTTAATACTACTTTTAACAATTTTACTTAGTTACGGATGCCAGGCACCGCCTAAAGAAGGGGTTTGGAAAGATAAAGATATACCTGCCAAGCTTCGTCAATTGAATACAGACCTGTTTAAAGCTATAAAAACAGATCGGGATGATGCGGAGTTGCTTTGCTCAAAAGAACTATTGGAGGCGAAGAATCTAAAAGTGCAATTTGATTACGTTAACAAGCTACGTAATGAAAACGAATACACTTTATTAAAAGACTATTATATCGTTAATAAAGGCGGCAACGATGATGACGATATTCTAAAAGCAATTGAACACCCCGAAATTGACTATCAACCCCTGGCAAAAGAAATGTATTTGGCTTTCTTTATACCAAAACAAAAGCAAAATAAGATAATGCTTACCCTTGTTTATGCCAAATACGACATTGGCTGGAAAGTAAACCAAATTGCAATAGGGTATTATACCCAACAAGGTAAAACGGCGACTCAATTATTTGAAATTGCAAAAAATGATTATGCCCAGGGATATTTGGTTAACGCTATTAATAATATTATGCTTGCAACAAACTGCCTATCTGGAAGCGCTTATTTAAAAGCAGCTAATGGCGAAGAGATAAAGAGTTTTGCACAGAAAATTATAAGTGAGGCCAATTCAAAAATAAAGTATCCGTTGGTGCTCAACAATATCAAATCAAAGCCGGCTATATTTACAATATCCAGCAACGCAACAGAAGAAGGGTTTACTCAATACGTGTATTACCTCACCAGGTTAAAAATAACAGACACTGCCGGCCTTAAACAAGAGAACGAACAGGTTAAGCTAAAACTACCCGGAGCTTTTCCCGGCATAAATAAAGGTAAAAAGACCATGTTTTACTCGGCTATGAATCAAAAACCCATAGTGGGTAAAAGTATAGATCACATGGATTTTGAAGAAAAAATAAACAACTAAAAATAGCGCCGTATTGATGCTAACTGGTGAGTATAACGTTTCAGCTCTTCAGAGTAAATACCGGTGTTGTCAATACTGTCAATTTTTACTTTGCCCGATGCATGAATGATCTGCTCCTTACCGAGCAGTATGCCCACATGAACTATTTTACCAGCGGTGTTATGAAAAAAAGCAAGATCGCCCAGACGGGCTTGTGCAAGTGAGTTAACTGCATGTCCTTGCTGAGCCTGCAAACTTGCATCCCGTTTTAAAGATATGCCCTTCATCCGGTAAAGTATTTGGGTTAATCCAGAGCAATCAATGCCAAAATGGGTACGGCCTCCCCAAAGATACGGTGTATTTATATACGTTTTGGCCAAGGCATCTATGTTTTCGTTCTCTCCAATTTGCCCTATTATTTCATACTTCTCCCTATCCATATAACAGGTAGTGCCATTTAAAAAAGCCAGCGAACTCCCGGCAGGTAAATAGATCACACTGTTATCCTTAATTTTCCAGGCTTGTGTTATAGGTCGGTAAGTTAATTTTGGCGGATTGCTAATTAACTGCTGATAAGCCATATGGCCCAACATTGCAAACTGCAGGCGCGCAATCCAACCCTCGTATCCGTCGTGAGCTGATATAATGCGAACCCAATTTTCCTGCCATTCCAGTATCTCAAAGGCTTCGCCAAACAACAATTGCGATACCTGCTCACTGCGCTCATCAGCACCGGCCCGCATGGGTATTACTGCTAAATTGCAAATTCCGTATTCCATAGAATAAATATCAGGTAGCGTGTTTCTGCTTGCTTGTACGTTAACTATTTATAAATGTTACAACACAAAAAAAGGGAATACATTATGCATTCCCTTTAGTAAAAATTAAATATCGTTATTTTTATTCATTCATATGCAGCCAGTCCTTTTTGGCCAACAGTTCTTCGCGTGTTTCGCGTACGTTTTCGTCGTCTACACAGCAATCAACGGGGCAAACCGCAGCGCACTGAGGCTCATCGTGAAAACCTACACACTCTGTACACTTATCAGGAACTATATAGTAAATATCGTCAGACAGGGCCGCTTGTGTTTCTTCAGCATTTAAAGTAACACCATCGCCAAAATCAATAACTCCCCTTAAACCGGTGCCATCCGAAAAACGCCAGGCAGCACCCGCGTCATATATTGCGTTATTTGGGCATTCCGGTTCGCAGGCTCCGCAGTTTATACATTCATCGGTGATTATAATCGCCATATTTAAAAAAAATCTTAAATTCTAATTTACCTTTGTAGCTAAATAAGTCGCAAATATAAACAAAAAAAGAATTGGAGAGTTTCAATACTAACATATATATGTCAAAAATCAACCCGGACGAGCTGGTTAATATTTTTTCTGAACTGGGTACGCAACTGCAAAAGCCAAACGAGCAGCTTCAAATGCTTATTCAGCAGGAACAATTTCACAACGCATGGTTTACGCCCGCTAATGTAGAGCGAGCTATTTTATCCATAGGTGAGATGTTAAATAGCGAGGCTATAATAAAGTGGCTGAGCGGCTATGAGTTGGATAAAGCAGTTGAGGAAAAAAAAGTGGGGCTTATTTTAGCGGGTAACATTCCCCTAGTAGGTTTTCATGATGTGCTTTGTGTGCTGGCCACCGGCCACCATGCGTTAATCAAAGCATCGGCACAGGATGCCAGGTTAGTAAGACATGTATTAAATATGTTGGCCACTATTGACGCACGCTTTTCGGCAAAATACAGCTTTGTTGAACGGCTGAAAGATTTTGATGCTGTAATAGCAACAGGCAGCGATAACTCTTCGCGGTATTTTGAATACTATTTTGGCAAAGTGCCTCACATCATCCGCAAAAACCGCAATAGCGTAGCTGTTATAACGGGCGATGAAACTACTGAAGAACTTAACCTGCTTGGCCACGATATTTTTGATTATTTTGGTTTAGGATGCCGAAATGTATCCAAATTACTCATTCCGCAAGGCTATGATATCGGTACTTTTTTCAGGCCGATAGAGACTTATCAGCCCGTTATTAATCATCATAAATACAACAACAATTACGACTATAATAAATCCGTTTACCTGGTAAACAGCGAAAAGCACTTTGATAACGGCTTTTTACTGTTGAAAGAAAGTGAAAGTTTGGCATCGCCATTAGCTGTATTATATTACGAGTATTATGATACTATTGCCAATGCCGAAGCTGTAATAAATGCCAATAGCGATAAAATACAATGTGTGGTTTGCATATCGCCACTAAAGCTGAGCAATCAGGTGGTTAGCCCGGGGCAAAGCCAGCAGCCGCAATTGTGGGATTATGCAGATGGCGTGGATACGATGGATTTTTTGACGGACTTAAGCGGAAAGGTGAAAGCTTAAAGCAGAAAGCTTATTTTTACAAAAAATACAATAAAGCTTTTAGCTTTGTGCTTTAAGCTTTCAGCTAAAAAAATGTATATTATAAAAGTAAAAGGCGTTGCCAAAATACCCGACTATGTACAGTTGCGCGACGACGAGTTTACGCTGCTTGCTTATTTTAGGGTTGACAGGCCCGAAAAATCATTGGATAAAGTAGGACTGGCGCACAAGGCCGAATACATAATGAATATAATAAAAGAGCTGCCTTTCGGGCAGATCTTAAAATTAGATTTCTAAAAAATCATGATAGGAAAATCAATTATCAAACTGAATAATGTTAATATTTTTCAGCAGAAAAACAAAGTACTCTCTAAAGTAAACCTGCACATTGATAAGGGCGATTTTGTTTGGCTGATTGGTCAAACAGGGTCAGGAAAAAGCAGCTTGCTTAAGGTAATATACGGCGACCTGCCGCTTACTGAGGGCGAGGGCCATGCATGTGGTTACAGCTTGTTTAAACTGGCCGAAAGAGATATTCCCTTTTTACGCCGCAAATTGGGCATAGTTTTTCAGGATTTTCAGTTGCTTACTGACCGTTCGGTTGAGCACAATCTGGAATTTGTTATGCGCGCTACCGGCTGGACTGATGCAAAATTAATTACAGACCGTACACTTGATGTTTTAGAGAAAGTTGGCTTACGCTCAAAACTTAAAAAAATGCCGCACGAGCTGTCAGGCGGCGAGCAGCAACGTGTAGTTATAGCACGTGCCTTGCTAAATGACCCGGAAATTATTTTAGCGGATGAACCTACAGGCAACTTAGACCCTGAAACCTCTGAAGAAATTGTTTTACTGCTAAAACAGATCAGCCAATCGGGCACCGCCGTGGTGGTTGCCACGCACGATTACCATATTATCCGCGCATTTCCATCCCGCATAATTAAATGCGAAGGTGGTAAAGTGTTAGAGGATGTGCAGCTGGCGCAGGTTTAGCGCCGATAGTAGCAGTTTTTAAGTTGCAGTGGCAGTATTCAGTAACTGACACATGCTGATACTATAACCAAATGCTACTGCCACTACATACTGTTACTCAAAAAAACCCCTGTCACCTTGTCGGTTTTTAACTAATGGCAAGGTACTTGTTTGGCACTATTAGCTATGAATTTTAACGACATGTTGAAGAAAAAGAAGACAGATAACCCAGCGTCGCCTGAAGTTACCCAGGATAATATTGACAATAATGCAGTTGAGCCTGAACAACAGGCAGACGAGAATGCGAGCTCTGCCGAGGATGTTCTGAAAGAAGAACTGGCGCTGGCCAATGATAAATATCTGCGCTTATTTGCAGAGTTTGACAACTTTAGGCGCCGTACCGTAAAGGAACGTGAAGAAGCACGCAAAACCGAAGGTAAAGATGTAATAACCGCCTTATTGCCTGTATTGGATGATTTTGAGCGCGCGTTAAAAGCCACTGAAAACGCTACTGATGTAGCTCCGGTAAGAGAAGGTGTTATGCTTATACAGAACAAGTTAAAAAATACTCTTACTCAAAAGGGGCTTGTTCCAATGGAATCAATAGGCACCCCATTTGATGCCGAGATCCACGAAGCTATAACCAACATACCTGCCCCTACTGATGACCTGAAGGGGAAAGTAATTGATGAAATGGAAAAAGGTTATTATCTTAACGACAAAGTTATACGCTTTGCCAAGGTAATTGTAGGGGCGTAGATTGATATCGGATTTCAGATGTTCAATTTCGAATTTTTGAAATCTGATTATTAAAACACGCCAAAAAGATAAAATCCGAAATCGAAAATTCGAAATCCGAAATAAAAAAAACATGTCTAAAAGAGATTATTACGATATACTTGGCGTTTCAAAGGGTGCCGACGCGGAGGAGATAAAAAAAGCCTATCGTAAAATGGCTATCAAGTATCACCCGGATAAAAACCAGGGCGATAAAGAAGCCGAAGAGAAATTTAAGGAAGCCGCCGAAGCTTACGAGGTTTTAAGTAACCCCGAAAAGCGCCAGCGCTATAACCAGTTTGGACATGCGGCTAACGCGCAATCGGCAAACGGGGGCGGCTACGGCGGTGGCGGCATGAATATGGAAGACATATTCAGTCAATTTGGCGATATTTTTGGCGGTGGCAGTCCGTTTGGCGAATTTTTTGGCGGTGGCGGGCAGCAACGCGGTGGCCGCAGGGTGGCCCGTGGCAGCAACCTGCGCATTAAAGTGCGTTTAAGCTTAGAAGAAATAGCCAACGGCACCGAAAAGAAAATTAAGGTTAACAAGCAGGTACATTGCAACACCTGTGATGGCACAGGCGCTAAGGATAAATCATCTTTCCAAACCTGTAAAACTTGTGGTGGCCAGGGCGCAGTACGCAGGGTAACCAATACCATATTGGGCCAGATGCAAACCACCAGCACCTGCCCTACCTGTAACGGCGAAGGCAGTGTTATCACTTCAAAATGTAATGTATGCCATGGAGACGGTGTTGTACGCGGCGAAGAAACCATTACTTTAAACGTGCCTGCAGGTGTTAGCGAAGGCATGCAGTTAAGCATGAGCGGCAAAGGTAATGCTGCTCCACGCGGCGGTGTACCCGGCGATTTGATCATTCTGATTGAAGAAATACCGCACGAAAGTTTAAAGCGTGACGGCAGCAATGTTATTTATGATCTGCATATTACTTTTATTGATGCTGCCTTGGGAACAAGCATTGAGGTACCTACCATAGACGGTAAAGCCAAAATAAAGATTGACCCCGGAACACAAGGCGGCAGAATCCTCCGTTTAAAGGGCAAAGGCGTACCCGAGGTGAACTCTTATCATCGCGGCGACCAACTGATCCACATTAATATCTGGACACCTAAGGCGCTTAGTAACGAGGAACGCGCGTTATTAGAGAAATTACAAAACTCACCCAACTTTAAACCCAACCCGGGTAAGAACGAGAAAAGTTTCTTTGAACGGATGAAGGAATATTTTGAGTAGAGGTTAGTCCGGAAGTCGGTAAAGACAGGAAGTCCGGAAGATAGATAAATAAAAAGCCCAACTTCTTTTAGATGTTGGGCTTTTTATTTAAAGGAATATTTACGCCAAATTATTGAGCTATCACCTCTTCAGTCAAAAACACCAACTGTCCACGGTGATAATTTTCGTGGCTGGCACGGCTTAACAATACATTCAATTTATTACGGTGCGGCTCTTTAGCAAAGTCTTCGGGAGAAACACTCATGTGCCTATCTAACCACCAATCATTGTCTTTAGTAGCAAATTCGGCAGTTAATAAAGCGTTGATATTGTCCCATTTTGCACGTAGTTCATTAATATCAACCTGGTAATTTATAGCGGTTTCGCTTTCACCAACAAATTGTTGCAGCTCGGGGAATTTCTTTTCGCCTAAACCTAAAATGGTAAATAAACCATCGGATACGGCCACTAAATGGGCCAGCAAATACAAACCGCTGTTGCGGCCCGGCGCTACCTTGCCGGCATAAACCTGGTCGGGATATTTATTAAAAAGTTGGGTAATCTGCTGGTTATTGCTTTCCCAAAACTGAATGATCTGTTTTATTGGTTGTGATATTTCGTGATTTTCCATGATACAATATTAGGCAGTCAAAAGCTAAGTGCAAGCTCTTTTGGTTTATTTGATATAACGGTGACTAAATGAATTATACTACTTTTTACGCGATAAAGCCAGCATGTGGCCTATTTCCCTACCTGTACGTAATAGATTGTTGTGCGTATCATTCAAAGCGGTTGGCAGGTCAGCCGGGCCATTCCCAATAGCCAGCAAAACATCAAAATACTTGCGAAGGTTCATATCATCATCAAGGGGCACTTTACCGGCTATTCCAATTACCGGCAGGGTGTATTGTTTTGCCATGGCGGCTACGCCAAACGGGCCCTTACCCTGAAGGGTTTGAGCATCAATGCTCCCCTCTCCCGTTATTACCAGATCTGCTTTTTTTAGCGCCTGATCAAAGCCTGTCATCTGTAAAAAATATTCAATACCATTTACCAGGCGTGCATTTAAGTAAGCATATATACCTGCTGTTGCCCCGCCCGCTGCGCCGCCGTATTTAATTTCAGCTATGTTTATGCCAGTATGATTTTGTGTTACCACGCTGAAACCAGCAAGGAAATCCTCTAATAGTATTACTTGCTCAGGTTTTGCCCCTTTTTGCGGACCAAACACAGCTGCTGCTCCGTTTTCGCCCAAAAGTTTATTATCTACATCGCAAACCACCACAATTTCGCAAGCCGCTATGCGGGTATCTAATCCGCTTGTATCAACAGATGCCATACGTTGTAACTCTCCGGGATTCGGCTTTAAAATATTACCATCTGCGTCAAAAAATTTCACACCAAGCGCATTTAGAATCCCGCAGCCACCATCTACAGTCGCTGAACCTCCCATAGCCAGAATGATCTTAGTCACACTGCTGTCTAAAGCTAACTTCATCATTTGCCCTGTACCAAAAGATGAGGTACGCATAGGGTCAAGCTCATTGGCATCCAATAATCGTAAACCGGACGCATTGGCCATTTCTATTATGGCGGTTTTACCGTCATCAATCAAACCAAAAGTGGCATTAACGGGCCGACCCAAGGGATCGTTTACGACAACATCAACTAAAACTCCATTGCATTTTTTAATTATGAGTTCCGCTGCGCCATCACCGCCATCTGCAATAGGAAAGCATTCGGTAGTACAATCAAGGCGACTATTGTGCAGTCCCTGTTGTATAGCTTCCGCGACCTGCGTTGCAGTAGCGCTGTTTTTAAAAGCATTGGGAGCGATAAGTATATGCATAACTTAAGCTAATACCATTGATAGAATATAAACCATCATTAGGGATGTAATCCCCATTAACACAGTAGCAACAGAATAAACCCGCAACATGGTTTTGAGTTCGAGTCCTGAAAATTTGGCGATCACCCAAAAGTAAGCATCATTCGCGTGCGATATCATCATGGAGCCTGCCCCCATAGCCAAAACGGTTAATAAATGGCCATTGGGCGTATCCAACGCCAGGGCAGGCAATAAAGGCAGCACGATAGATGCCGCAGTGATAATAGCCACCGTTGATGAACCCTGCGCCGTTTTTAAAACAAACGCAACCAGGAACGGGAACAGTAAGCCTAAACTCCCTAATGCAAATGCGCCGCTTAAATGGTCACCTATTTTGGTAGCTGCTAATACTGCACCAAATGCCCCACCGGCTCCTATTATAACCAATATGCCCCCGGCTTTTTCAGCGCCATCGGTTAATAATTTACCGACAGTAGATCTATCCCAGTTGCGTTTACAGTTAAAAGCTAATAAAATGCCTATGGTCAGTGCCAAAACAGGATCACCTAAGGCTAAAAGGCCAGCTAACCATGCGGTATTAATAGCGGGGTCAATTACAACAAAAGATTTTAAAGAGATCAACAAAATGGGAACAACAACCGGCAAAAAAGCTTTTATCGGCGATGGCAGATGAGCGTTTTCTGCGGGTGTATCCAAATCATCATGCACAACATCATCCACCCTTTTTCCCATATAGCTGGCCCATAAATATCCTGCTGCCGATGCCGGGATGGCTATAATTATGCCCATTAATATCAGTTTTCCAAAATCAACACCAATTATGCCGGCTGCAGCCGAAGCGCCGGGGTGCGGCGGGATCAAGCAATGCACCGAGTACAAACCGGTTGCCAGGGAAACTGCCATTACAGCCATGTGGGTATGTGTTCGCCTGGCCAGCGAGCGATTTAGTCCGCTTAATACAATATAGCCTGAGTCGCAAAATATAGGCAGGCCTACAATAAACCCGGTTAGCGTCATGGCCAGCGCCGAGCGCTTCTCGCCCACTTTACGCATAATAAAGGATGCCATTACCTGTGTGCTGCCGGTATGTTCCAGTAAAACGCCCAGCGTGGTACCTAATACAATAATAACAGCCAGCGACTTCATTACATTGCCGAAGCCTTCTTTTACTGCTGATATCACGTCGACAACAGGCAGACCAACGCCCAAGCCTACTACAAATGAGGCCAGTAAAAGCGCAAAGAACGCGTGTACGCGGTACCTTGAAGTAAGTAGTACAATAAGCCCTATGCCGATAAGCAAACAAATAATTATCTGTACTAACGAAGCGGTCATCATTTTCCGGCCACTGCTTTTTTGGCTAACTCAACGTCGGCAGCCACCTGCGGCGTAAGCTTGGCCCAATGAAACACTTCGTTATAATTTTGCTTCCAGGTTCTGCCACCATCTTCCATCAGGTGCGTTAAAGGCATATCATTATAAATTGGGCGTGTTATGGCTGCCACGTTTTTCCAGTAAGCCAGGGCCTTTTCTAAATGGGCAATAGCTTTTTGCTTATTGTCTTCGCCTCCTTTTGTGCGATACATTTGCAAAGCTACACCGCCACGCATCCGCTCTGCCATGTTGAGGCCCAGATTGGCCCATGTTTTAATATCCGCAACTTCAAACATCAACCCCGCGTTGGTGCCGGTGTTAATCCCCTTAACTAAGGCCAATGCCCTGTTACAATCTTGCTCTAATGAGTCGGCAATCATTAAAGGCGTGGTTAGCTTTCGATCAATCTGCTTGCCACTGTTTAAAGCCTTTACATAATCAGCAATGGATATAGTTGCTGTAGAATCAAGAACGGGGCGTTTTATCTGATTATCAACATCAATGTATCTCATATCCTTGTTCCGCCCGAATTGCCCCATCATACCTTCACTATAGAGGGTAAGATCATAAGTAGAATCAAAAAACCTCCCCGTAGCCAGCATTGTTTTTCCTGCCAGGGATGATGCCTCCAACAGGTTTTTACCCTCCGCTCCGTACCTCCGCACAAACTCATCGCTGAAAACTTTATCAGGCGTATTAGGGTCATACAATAACCTGCCCCACATTTTATAATACAGCCACTGGCGTTGAAAAGCGTATTTCCAGTTAACTTTTATTGATGGATTGGTAAAATAGTCCTTCCCGGGAATATAACTTTCTGAGCCTATAAAATACCCACCGGTATAAGCCTGGCTATTGGCTTTAACGTGTTCGCGTATAAACTGCGGCACGCCCCAGCGCAGGCAAAACACGTCTTCGTTGCGGGCGGTCCAGGTAACTTTAAATTTAGCAGGAAGTTTAAAATAGGTATCATATAATTTACCACCATGCACTTTTATCAGTTTGGTGGTTGAGAATGGGTGCGACCAGTTATACTTCAAATCGGCCCAGATAGGTCCTTTTATAAAAGGCATATCATTCTGCTCCTCAATGGTTTTACGGGTCATAACTTCTGTTTGGATTGAAGTTACACCCAATGATCCGGTTGTGCTTGAAAATGGTATACGGTGGATCAGTTTTACCGGTCTGCCGGCATCGCGCATGCCCGCTATATAGGTTTCAGTCATCCATTCTTCCCGCTGTTCCGGCGTCATTCCGCCCATGCCTTCGCCTAAAGTAAAGCCTATGCCGTCCAGGTCAGGGTATTCCTGCAAAACCTGTGTAATACACTCGCGGGTATATTTTTTTACAATGGCAGATGTATCGCCATCAACAAAAAAATCATGCTCCAGGTTAGGCTTTTTAACAGGATAGTTCTTCGCAAATTCCGGACTAAAGAAAATATTGAACGGAACTAAATAAGTATCTATTCCCCGCTCTTTCGCCAATCGGAAGATTCCTGTAAACAGTGTTTGCCATTCCTTTAATTCCTTATCATTAAAAGGCGTTGCCAGGGGATAGTTCTTTGGCCGGATCATGTAGGTAAAGGGATGGAGATTCCATAAGCTCAAAGCGTTCAACCGGTTATCGGCCATCATATCCAAAAAAGCTTCCCAGTATTTTATATCACGGCAGGTTTCGTAATGCTGATCAAGCGATAAGTGATGCCTGTAAGTATCCCAGGGCATATCAAACTTCACCGCCCGAAGCTGCATTTGCGGTGTACCTTTACTGGCTTTTATCGCCTGAAGTTTAATCCCGTTTGCCAGATCCTCTGCCACCGATAAGGTTCCATAAACAACGCCTGTTCCGTCGCCGCCTGCTATTTTAATATTTTTGCCTTCCTCTGTAACACTATATCCCTCTTTGCCCAACTGGCTATTTAAACTAATTGCAATGGTATATCCACCTGTGCCTGTTGTATATTTCTGAGCTGTAAGTGCTTTTTGCAAACGCCCGGCAGCATAGGTGGCCTGAGGTGAGGCTTTATCAAAAACAAGTTTTACATTTTGAGCAAAACCATAGCCAACACTTGCAGTTAAAATTAACGTGCAAATAAACTTCTTCATAAACAGTCTGTAGTCTTTAGTAATCGGATAGTGCAAATTAGGGATAATTTTTAAAATACGCTTTTACTAACCTTTTAATTGGGTGAACGCCCGGCAAGTTAAGCTCCTCTTTAATATTTACTATAAATTAGTAATTAACTGTTGGATAAGTTGCTATTATTAAAACTTGATGTAAATGTTAAAACCTACCGTAAATGGTAGCAAGACTTAATTATTTACCAAAACTTCTTTAAAATACGCTTTACATAGGGCGGGTAGCTTTGCGCCATTAAATTAATTAATGGCTTTCCCCTATGACCAACTTTACTTTTTTGAAGCGCATTATGCTGCTTCCGGCGCTCCTGCTATGTTGCCTGAGCGCTTTCTCACAATCCAACCGGATAACGGGCCGGGTAACCGACAGCCACGGGCAGGTGCTTCCCGGTGTTACTATTACCTTAAAGGGTTCAACCACTGCAACCGCTACCAATACCAGTGGCGCTTACAGTTTTAGTGCACCGCGCACACTTACCAAGAGTGACGTTTTAGTATTCAATTTTTTAGGTTTTCAGCCGCAGGAAATACCTTATAACGGACAGCAGGAGCTCAACATTCAACTTGTTGAGGATACAAAATCACTCAATGAAGTAGTAGTAACTGCCTTAGGTATTAAACGCGAAGAAAAATCATTAGGCTACGCAGCTCAAACTATTAAATCAAGCGCGGTTGAGGATGCCAAGACCAACAACTGGGTAAACTCGCTTTCGGGCAAAGTAGCCGGCCTAAACATTCAAGGCACGGGATCAGGGCCAATTGGTTCATCGCGTATAACATTACGTGGCGAAAACTCCCTTAATCTGGATAATAATCAGGCGCTGATTGTATTAGATGGTGTGCCCGTAAGCAGTAAAATTACAGGTACCGGTTTTAAAGCCCATTTGGCCACAGATAGTCCGGTGGACTTTGGATCAGATGTTTCTGATATAAACCCAGACGATATTGCCAGTATCACAGTGCTAAAAGGCCCTGGTGCAACTGCCCTATACGGCAGCCGAGCTGCTGGCGGCGCACTGATCATTACTACCAAAACAGGTGCGCGTAAAGACAATGGCATAGGTGTTACCTATAACCTTAACGCAAGTATTGACCAGGTTAATCGCTGGCCCGATTATCAATATGAATATGGCGAAGGTAGGACACAGGACTACTATTCATACGGAGATAGTGCCGATGGTATTAATACCAGTACGGGCGCGGCTGCAGGCCGCGCGTGGGGCCCTAAATTTAGCGGACAGAACTATTTTCAATACGACCCAAACACGCCGAACAACCTTGCTACAACACGCACGCCATGGAAGGCTTACCCTGATTATATAAAAGGCTTTTTCCAAACAGGATCCACCATCACCAATAACCTGTCGATTGAAGGCGGAACGGATAAAAGCTCGGCAAGGCTGTCAGTGTCGCACCTTGATAATAAATGGATAGTGCCCAATTCAGGCTTTCAGCGCAGTTCTGTAGCGCTTTCGGTTAATCAGAAAGTGAGCGACAAGTTAAAAGTTAGCGGCAAGGCTACCTACACAAACAAACGTAGCGATAACGTCCCTTCAGCAGGTTATAACAACCAAACCCTGATGTACTTTTTAGCTATCGGTACTGCCCCAAACATTGATCATAACTGGTTTAAACCTTATTGGCAGCCGGGCCTGGTGGGCGTTCAGCAAAAAAATCCTTTCAATCCGGGGCCGGATAATCCGTACATAGACTTATATGAGGACCTGAACAAGATCAATAAAAATGGTTTTATTGGAACTGCATCGGCTGATTATGAGTTCAGCAAAAAGCTTAACCTGATGTTCCGCACCAGTTTGGATATGTCAAACGAGTTTCGTTCGCAGCAACGCCCTTACAGCATTACCAAATATCCTAAGGGCAGCTATCGCGAGCAAAACGTGTTCAACTACGAATCAAACACCGACGTATTGTTAACCTACAAAGATAAAGTAGGCGAAAAAATCGATTTCTCCTTCAACGCCGGTGCTAACGCGATGAAACAGGATTACAATTTCGCCGGTATTTATGCTGATCAGTTGGCTCAGCCGGGTGTTTACCAATTATCAAACAGTTTGGACCCCGCAGTTGCCGATCCACAGCGCTCAGAAAAAGCTATTAACAGCGTTTATGCGGCTACACAATGGTCGTACAATAACGCTATCTTTCTTGATCTGACCGGTCGCAACGACTGGAGCAGTACATTGCCATACGGACACAACTCCTTCTTCTATCCATCAGTAAGCACAAGTTTCTCTTTAGGCGATATCTTTACGCTCCCTAAACAGATATCATTTGCCAAACTGAGATTATCGTATGCACAGGTTGGTAATGATACCCGCCCTTATCAAACAACAAAGTACTACGATAAGATCTACAGCAATACTTTCACCAATTCGTCAACACTGTTTAACCCTAACCTTAAGCCGGAGATCACTTCCAGTTATGAGGCAGGTTTGGACCTAAGGTTCTTTAACAACAGACTATCAACCGATGTTACCATATATCGTAACAATAGCCGCAACCAGATATTAGCTATACCGCTCGATCCAACTTCAGGGTATCAAAATTCATTAGTTAATGCCGGTTTGATAGAAAGTAACGGCGTAGAGGTTGTGTTACGTGGTACACCGGTAGCTACTCCTAATTTCAGTTGGAATACGACCATAAACTGGAGCCGCAACCGCAGTTACGTACGCGAGCTTGCCGACGGATTAACCAGCCAGGTAATTTACAGCCACGAGAGTAATTTAAGTATTGAGGCACGTGTAGGCGGCCGCATGGGCGATATGTATGGCCGAGGTTTCCAACGCTCTCCGGAAGGTAAAATAGTTTATAGTTCAACCGGTTTACCTGCTCCTCTTGACCCGGTTGCTAAAGTTTGGGGTAACGCTTTCGCCGATTGGAAGGGTGGCTTACTGAATGAGTTTGTTATACGTAAGGTACGGGTGAGCTTCCTGCTCGACTATCAGCATGGTGGCAGCATGTATTCTCAAAGTAACCATAAATATAACACGCTTGGTAAAACCAAGGTTACATTACCGGGCCGCGACGGCGGCATAGTTGGCGATGGCGTTGTGTTAGGTTCCGACGGTGTTTATCGCCCTAATACAGTAAATGTATCAGCGACTTCTTACTACGAGAACTACTACACCATAAGTAATGCAGAAACCAACGTATTTGATGCCAGCTACCTTAAACTGCGCGAAGCGCGTGTTGAGTTTAACTTACCTTCAAAGTGGTTGGGCAAAAGTGGTTTCAAATCAGTGGCCCTGGCCTTTTATGGTCGCGACTTGTTCAACATTACCAAGTTCCCCGGATTTGATCCTGAAGGTGGCAACCTTAACAGCGGTACCCTTACGCCGGGTGTTGAGTTAATGCAGTTCCCATCGTCTCGCACCATGGGCATGAACCTTACTTTAAAATTATAATCATTTAGCACTCATGAAAAAAGTATATATATCACTGGTTCTGTTAAGTTGCTTAGCAGCATCGTGCACTAAGAATTTTGAGAAAATAAATACCGACCCCAACCGCCCTACCGAAGTAAACCCCGGTGTTGTATTGGGCCAGATGGAATACCGTATGGTAACCAGTAGCATAAGCGCTGCACGCGGCTTTACCCACGAACTGATGCAGGTTGATGCACCACGCAGCAGCAGCGGCAATGGCGTACACAGGTATGTTATAAACCCCGGCACAGGCGTTTGGAACAGCTTTTACACCTTACTGGCCGATGTTAACGTAGTTATCAGCAGCGCAGAACGACTAAAAGAAAACAACTACAAAGCTATAGGCTTGATCTACAAATGCTGGGCCTACTCCATACTAACAGACATTTATGGCGATATACCTTATAGCGAGGCCTTAAAAGCAGCGGATGGCAATGTACAACCAAAATTTGACTCGCAAAAAGACATCTACACGCAAATATTGAAGGATCTGGATGAAGCCAACACTTTGTTTGACGAGAACAAGGCGCTTACATACGGCGGCGATAATTTGTATCCGTCTAACTCATTAACCAGCGGAAAGAACGTAGGTATACAACGCTGGAAGAAATTTGGTAATACACTGAAATTACGCTTGCTGTTGCGCCTTTCAAAACGCGCCGCCGAAATGAACACAGATGCGCAGATCAATGCCATTTTGAATGACCCAACAAAGTATCCGGTGTTTACATCAAATGCTGATGAGGGCATTTATAAATTCCCTAACGTATACCCATATTTTAATCCTTACTATACGGCAAGGCAACTGGACTGGCGCGATGGTGTTTACTATACCAAATACTTTTTGGGTAATTTAAATGCATGGAATGATCCGCGCCGCGCTGTTTGGGCCATACCTATTTCGGGCGTGTATCAAGGCATTGATAGTGGTTATCCAACCACTACCATATACGTTGTTGGTAAAAACTCCAGTTATGTAGACGCGCTTAAAACCGCGTCGAATACCGGCGTAATGATAACTTACGCAGAAGAGGAGTTTATAAAAGCTGAATTGGCCCTTAAGGGTTTTAACACCGGCAAAACCGCGAAAGCGCATTATGAGGCCGGTATCGCAGCGTCTATGACGCAGTGGGGTGTTAGTGTTCCTGCCGGATACCTACAACAAACAGGCGTAAATTTTGACGAAAGTGCAAGCTTAGACAAGCGCCTTGAGCAGATCATCACACAGAAATATTACGCTTACTTTTTCAATGATTATCAGGCCTGGTTAGAGAAAAGACGCACCGGGTACCCGGTATTACCGCGCGGTACAGGTATACCCGCCGAGAACCAGTTCCCTAACCGCATACCCTACCCTACTTATTTACAGTCTCTTAACCCGGTTAACCTGAAAGCAGCAGTTGCAGCTATGGGCGGCGACAATAGTGACATCAAAGTTTGGTGGGATAAATAATCAACTGATCAAAGCACTATAAAATCAACATCATGAAAAACATAAAGAACATTGCAAAGGCCCTGGCACTCGTGTTAATTGCTACCGGAGCGAGCGCTCAGAATCAGCCAAAAAAAGAGCTGAAAACACTGATCGTTTTTTTTGACGGCCTGCGTCCGGATTATATTACACCGGAAGCAATGCCCAACCTGTACGCTTTTAAAAAACAGGGATCATTCGGCAAACAGCATCACAGTGTGTTTCCAACTGTTACGCGTGTAAATTCATCTGCCTACTCAACCGGCACATACCCCGCTAAAACAGGCATATTGGGCAATACCGTATACTTTCCTGAAATTGACAGAACAAAAGGCTTAAACACCGGCGATGCAGCCGATCTGATGCGCATTGACAGCGCAACCAAGGGCCATTTGCTTACCAGCATTTCGTTAGGCGAAGTGTTAAAAAATGCAGGCAAAAAAATGATGGTATTCAGTTCAGGTTCCACAGGTCAGGCGCTTTTGCAAAATCACACACTTAGCGGTGGCGCTGTTGTAAACTCAAGCATGATACTGCCTGCATCTTTTAAAGAAACCGTTTTTAAAGCCGTTGGCCCTTTCCCGAAACATGAAAAGCCTAATACAGCACAACACATTTGGGTAACTGATGCGCTAATAAAATTAGGTTTGGCACCGGACGGTCCGACGGTAAGCGCTATATGGTTCTCAGATCCCGATGGTACCGCTCATTCTGATGGCATAGGTACCGAAACCGCTATGGCGTCAATAAAATCTGTCGATCACGAATTTGGCCGCATAATAGATTACCTGAAAAGCCAGAAACTGGATGAAGTTTATAATATTCTTGTTTCAACAGATCATGGCTTTGTAACCCACGTGGGTAAAACAAATGTTGCTACTTACCTGATTGAAAAAGGTTTGAAAAAAGATAAAACATCAGAAGATGTGGTAGTAGCCGAAGGCGCTATCTACGTAAAAGATCACAACCCGGAAATGATAAAGAAGATAGTTGCCGCATTACAGGAGCCTGAATTTATGGGCGCCATTTTTACTAAAGGTGCAAAACCCGGCGATATGAAAGGTTGGGTTGACGGTACCATATCTTTTGAGGCCATTCACTGGAACCACCCTACCCGCGTAGCCGATATTTTGGTAGACGAGAACTGGGATAACCGTAAAAACAAGTTCGGTTACGAAGGCACAGGTTTTTCAGGCGGTGTTGCCGGTCATGGCGGTTTTAGTCCGTACGAGGTGCATATCGCGCTGATCGCTTCAGGTCCAAGCTTTAAAAAATCATTTGAAGGCGATCTGCCAACTGCTAATGTTGATATTACGCCAACCGTATTGCACCTGCTTGGCCTGCCTGTTCCGGAAGTAATGGACGGTCGTGTGGTATATGAACTGCTGAACGAAAAAACTCCTGCTTCTGCACCTCAAAAAGCAAAAATTGAAAACATTGAGAGCAGCGTTAAGACTTCATGGGGAACGTATAAGCTAACCTTACAACGCACCATACTGGGCAAATATGCTTATACCGATTTTACAACAACTGAGCGTGTGTTAAACGCGGCGGCTAAATAAGCAACCTCTCGCAACATATATAGCCCGGTTGGCCGAATGGTCATCCGGGCTTGTTGTTTGAATTTAATTCAGGATAGCGGATCATAAAGTTGTGTATATTTATCTGTTAGCGGAATGCAAAAACCTTACAGTCATGGTGTACAATATTTTAAACGGCGACGCGCTTGCTTGTAGTTTTCCGGACACTAAAATTGAAGGAAATATTATTGTTGTCAGAGAGGCTCTTATTGACGGAGAATTATCAGGCGACAATCTGCACGACTTTTGGCAATCAAGAGCCAAATCCTTAAAAACCACAGCAACCGAATACAATAATGCTGTTGTAAAAGAGTTTGAAAAAATACTTAACGCGGCTGATGATGCTGTGTTTAATCTTTGGTTTGAGTATGATCTGTTTTGCCAGGTAAACATGTGGTTTGTTCTTTCAATTATTAATAGCTTGTCAATAAAGCGGAAAGTGTTTGCAGTTTATACTTCTCACTTAGACAAAACCAGTAAATATTTTTGGAATGGCTTTGGGCCGGCAAATTCAGATGAACTTAAAGTTTGTTATGCCAATAGGATTTCTTTAAGTAACGCCGATATACATTTCGGGCAAGAATTGTGGGAAGCTTACAAAAACGGCAATCTGGAAGAGTTGACCAATCTCTCCATGCATCAATCTTCAGCTTTTCCGTATGTGCAAGGGGTAGTAAAGGCACATGTCGACCGCTTTCCGAAAAATGGCACAAAAGGAAGACCGGAAAAAGTTATTGAAGACATCACAAAAAACATTTCTACCGATTTTAATAAAGTGTTCAAAGAATTTTGGAAGCGCGAAAGCATTTATGGTTTTGGCGACAGTCAATTAAAAAATCTATATAACAAAGTGATGCAGGACCGTTCACAAGGTTGATTGTTGACGGTAGTCTGAAGCCTACCAGCATAGTCGTCCGATTTACAAACTTCGGACAGCGGGTATGCAACTTTGGATAGCGGCGAACTTACAAAACAACCCGGAAGGTCAGGTTGATCCTGGCTTTCATGGGTTTGTTGGATTTGGCTATGCGGTGTTCCCAATGCTCCTGCAAACCTGCTTTCATTAATAAGAATGAGCCGTGCTCCAGTCTGACGGAATAATGGTCGCTATGATCAGATTTATTACGAATATCAAAACTACGCACCTGCCCAAAGCTTACCGAGGCGATGATCGGGTTTCTGCCTAAAACGCTTTCCTTATCGCTGTGCCAGGCCACCGAATCATTGCCATCCCTATAATAATTTAATAACACACTATTAAATTTGATACCCGCCAAAGGTTCAACCAGTGATTTTATATATAGTAATTCCGGCGTCCATGGGTTTGGACTGGAAATCGTACCCGGTATCGAATAATCTGTACCAACATCACCATGCCATGAAGTTAGTCTTGGTGTTAAAAGCTCCTTATCCCACATCTTCCGGATGCTTTGCTTCCACGGCGTTTCATCGATAAACTTTTGCAGCAACTCATTACTGGTCTGTTCATCAATAAAACCCGGATGATACTCCAATAGCTCTTCCGGTAATCCCCTGCTCTGGCCTGCCTCCGCGAAAAAACTCAACTGCTCCATAAAACCTCCATGTTATGCTGAATAAACCTGCCCAATTGTTCCTGCTCCGTTACCGTTAAATTATCCCCGTCATAGATCCAGTAACCCTGCTCATCAAACAAAATTCGCCCTAAAGAGTCAGCTTCAAAAGCCGTATATAAATTATATACCAAAGCCGCATCTCCGCATTGGGTATCGTGAATAACACTTACAACCTCATCGGGCCCATTCTTTCGTTTTATCCAGGCATTCATAAAACAAATATAAAAAAAATTTGAGAAATGCTAAAAATATTAGTAATGTTATTATGACTTGAACCCGCTGTCCGAAGTTTGTAACTTCGGACGACTATGCATGTAGTTTGCAACTACATACAAAATGCCTATTTTTAGCAAAAACCCCGCTGTCCGATTTCTATGATTTAAGCAACTAATCTTTGATAATTTTTTTCATAAGGTCTGTTTTGGTTAACGCAGGCAAAGACACGTAGGATTAGCTTATTTCTTACGGCATTTATAGT
>Ga0164241_10000294_pt1 | contig 105917 bp, 101 predicted proteins | sample OricomyardsoilBY_FD_108780 | JGI IMG/M metagenome (GOLD analysis project Ga0164241, IMG submission 108780) | Backyard soil microbial communities from Emeryville, California, USA - Original compost - Back yard soil (BY) | ecosystem: Environmental > Terrestrial > Soil > Unclassified | place... | reverse complement strand
GATCGCGGGTGGGGCCATTGGCGCGTGGATCATTGGCCAGGCGTGCATCAACATCGCGGTGGTGACTAGCCTGGCGCCGCCTACAGGGTTACCGCTGCCGCTGGTCTCGTCCGGCGGCTCATCGCTCATAGCCTCGATGGCCGCCATTGGCGTGCTCATGGCATTTGCGCGCGCGGAGCCCGGCGCTCCCGAAGCATTCGCCGCGCGCCCTTCCGTGGTGCGCCGCTCGCTCACCGTGCTGTCCAGGGGGCGGCGTGGCTAACTTTGTGCTCGCCGGCGGCGGCAGCGGGGGGCACATCAATCCGCTACTGGCCACGGCGGCGGAGCTCACGGCGCGCGGTCATCAGGTCACCGCAGTTGGCACGGCGGAAGGCCTGGAAACGGACCTCGTGCCGCGCGCGGGTGTCGCGTTGCGCCTCATCGACAGGGTGCCCATGCCGCGCAGGCCCAACGGCGCAGCAGTGCGGTTCCCGCGTGACTTTGGGCGCGCCACGGATCAGGCGGCACAAATTCTGGTTGAGACGGAGGCCCACGCCGTGATCGGGTTTGGCGGCTACGCCTCCACCCCGGTGTACCGGGCCGCCCGCAAGGCAGAGTTGCCCGTTGTGGTGCACGAGGCGAACGCGCGGCCGGGATTCGCCAACAAGTACGGCGCGCGCTTTGCTGCCGCGGTGGCAACCACCTTTCCCGGCACGGAACTCAAGGGTGCGGTGGTGACCGGGTTGCCGTTGCGCGCGGAGATTTCGCGGCTCGCGGAGGCGCTTGCGCAGCCGCGCAAGCGCGAGCAAGTGATTGGCGCGGCGCGTGCCGATCGCGGCTGGGCCCCTGACGCACCCGTGCTGCTCGTGACGGGAGGTTCGCTTGGCGCGGCGAGCCTCAACGCGGCGATGTGCGAGGCCGCGCCCACCTTGGTGCAACACGGCATCCACATCATTCACCTCACCGGGATCGGCAAAGATGAAGACGCACTGCGTGTGCGCGGTGACCTGCCAGCAGAGCTGATGAACGCCTACCAAGTGGCCGAATACGCCCATGACATGGCAAGCGCCCTTGCCGCAGCGTCGGCCGTGCTGTGCCGCTCCGGAGCCAACACGGTGAGTGAAATCAGCGCCCTACAACTCCCCGCGCTGTATGTGCCGTTGCCCATCGGGAACGGCGAGCAGGCACTCAACGCGCGTGCCGCGGTAGAGGCTGGGGCGGCGCTGCTCATTGACAACGCGGACATCACGGCCACACGGGTGGTGCTCGAGGCCGAACGGATGATCCTCGACGCGCCCACAGCGAGCGCCATGCGTGCGGCGGCCGCCGGGATGGGCATCCCGGACGGCGCGGCGCGGCTCGCCGAGCTCGCGGAAGGCGTGCTCGCATGAGGTGGCACTTCATTGGTGTGGGCGGCTCCGGAATGGCCGCGGTTGCGCGGCTCGTGGCGGCCAAAGGCGTTGAGGTAACGGGAACGGACCGCGGCGAGAGCGCGTACTTTCTGGCACTTCGCGACGCGGGGGTGGACGTGCGCGTTGGCCACGACGCGGACCTCGTTGACGGAGCCGACGCCGTGGTGTTCTCCACCGCCATTCGCGCCGACAACCCGGAACTGGTGCGCGCTCGCGAGTTGGGTATTGAGGTGCTGCACCGCTCGGAGGCGCTCGTGTGGGCGCTCGAGGGGCTCTCGCTCGTTGCCGTAGCCGGATCGCACGGCAAGACCACCACGTCCGCGATGACAGCTCGGGCGCTCCACGGCGCGGGAATCGACGCGAGTTTTGCGGTGGGTGCGCGTGTGTTTGGTGTGCCGGGGGCCGTTGCGGGCGGGTACGCGGGCAGCAGCAACATCGCCGTCATCGAGGCCGACGAATCCGATGGCTCCTTCTTGCGCTACCACCCACGGGTTGGTGTGATTACGAGCATCGAGGCCGATCACCTGGACACCTACGGCTCACTGGATGCCCTGCACCAGGCGTTTTCCGAGTTCGCTCAATCATGTGACGTGCTCATTGCGCACGGCGCGGATCCGGTGGTGGCGCGCGTCGCCGCGGGCGCGCGGGAGAGTGGCGTGCGCGTGGTCACGTATGGCGCCGCTGACGGTGCGGCGGGCGGTTTTGATGTGGACGGTTCAGACGTGGCCGGTTTTGATGTGGCTGCCTTTGATGTGGCCGTTGGGCCCGACGCTGTGGTCGCCGCAGGCGTCACGTTCCCCTTGGCGCTCCCGTTGCCGGGCGCTCACAATCGACTCAACGCGGCGGCAGCCTGGGCGGCCGCCGTGGAGATGGGGGCGGATCCCGCACGGGCGGCAGCGGCGCTCGCAAACTTTGAAGGAACGGGGCGGCGCTTTCAGTTGCGGGGCGAGGCTGCAGGCGTGCGCGTGATCGACGACTACGCGCATCACCCAACGGAGGTGGCTGCGGTCATTGCTGGCGCGCGCGCTGCCGGTGCTGGGCACCTCGTGGTGCTGTTCCAGCCCGCGCTCTTTACGCGCACGCGCGATCACCATGCCGGCTTTGCGGCAGCGCTGAGTGTGCCGGACGCCGATGTTGTGCTCGCGCCCGTCCACGGCGACCGCGAGGACCCCATCGAGGGCGTGAATTCGGAGCTCATTGCCGTTGGCATGAGCGTCCCGGTCACGGTTGCCGCCTCGCTTGAGGAAGCTGCGCACCTCGCGGCGGGTTTCGCCAGGGCAGGGAGCACGGTGCTGACGGTTGGCTCGGGCACGGTGACCACGGCGCCCGAGTGGATCCTCGCGGACCTGGAGGCGCGATGAGCACACCTACGAGGCCCCCGAGCGCTCCCAATTGGGCGCGCGTAGGCGGCGCCGACTCGCCGCCCAAGGAAGCACAGCACCGTGCAGATACCCAGCGCGGTTCAGAATCACAGCGCAGTTCAGAATCACAGCGCAGTTCAAATACACAGCGCGGCCCCAAGGTTGACGAGCGCGGGTTGGAAAAGTCCCAGCGCAGGGCGGAAACGGCGCTCACGGACGCCGCCAAGTCCACGATGTCCGCGCTGCAGACCGCGCTCGCGCGCACCAAGACCACCGTGGTGCCGCCCGTGGCGCAGCGCAAGGACCAGCGCGCCGCTGAGCGGCGCAGGGCCACTCGCCGCCGCAGACTCATTGTGTGGGGCCGCAGATTGAGTTACGTGCTCGTGGTGGCCGGTCTGGTGTGGCTCGTGCTGCTTTCGCCCGTCTTTGCGCTGGATCCCGCCAAGGTGGAGGTCACCGGTTATGGCTCGGTGGTGGATCCCACTACGGTGAGGGCCGTTGTTGCCACCCAAGAGGGTGAGTCACTCGCAACTGTGTCTACGGGGCACCTCGCGAGCACACTCAAGGACATTCCGGGTGTGCGCTCGGCCCACGTTGAGCGGCGCTGGCCGGATTCCCTCGTCATTACTCTGGAATCGCGAGAGCCCGTGGCAGCCGTGCCCGATCCCACGGGGGGCTTTGCGCTCGTGGACGATGAAGGTGTGCAGGTGGGGCGCGCGGGCAAGGCGCCCAAGGACCTCCCAACACTCAGCGTGCCGGTGGACAAGGCGCGTGTGCTCACTGCCGCGCTGGGGGTGCTCGCGGCGCTGCCGGCGGACCTCAGCGAGCGGGTGACAGCAATCTCCGCCGCGACGGAAGACTCTGTCTCATTCACGCTGCACAAGGGCCCGCTCGTGGAATGGGGGAGCGCCGAGGATTCGGCCCTCAAGGCGCAAGTGCTGCAAGTGCTGCTGGAATCCAAGAAGGCGCGCAAGGCGGATGTCATCGACGTGTCCGCACCCACGCTGCCCATTACCAAGAACAACTGAGCCGGTTCCGGGGCCGCGCGGGCCAAGAACTGGGCGCGACACGCGGGGCAATTGCGCCGATAACCGTGACGGCCGACGTACCGTCATCGCATGACAGCTTGACATAACTATAAGCCTCAAGTTGAACGTTAATGTTGAAGGGAACCGGTCATGGCCGCACCGCAGAACTACATCACCGCCATCAAGGTTGTTGGCGTTGGTGGTGGCGGCGTCAATGCCGTCAACCGCATGATCGACGTTGGTCTGAAGGGCGCGGAGTTCATCGCCATCAACACCGACGCACAGGCGCTGTTGATGTCTGATGCCGACGTCAAGCTCGACATCGGCCGCGAATTGACGCGCGGCCTTGGCGCCGGCGCGGATCCCGAGGTTGGCCGCAAGGCCACCGAGGACCACGAGGACGAGATCGCCGACGCTCTGCGCGGCTCCGACATGGTCTTCGTGACGGCAGGCGAGGGCGGCGGCACGGGCACGGGTGGGGCACCGGTTGTGGCGCGCATCGCGCGCGGCCTTGGCGCACTCACGGTGGGCGTGGTGACGCGCCCCTTTGGCTTTGAGGGCCGACGCCGTGCGGACCAGGCACAGGCAGGTATCGAGAAACTTCGTGAAGAGGTGGACACGCTCATCGTGATCCCCAATGACCGCCTCTTGGCTATCGACGACGCCAATCTTGGCGTGCTGGGCGCCTTCGCGGCGGCGGACCAGGTGCTCCAGGGCGGCGTGCAGGGCATCACCGACCTCATCACCACCCCGGGCCTCATCAACGTTGACTTCAACGATGTGCGCTCCGTGATGCAAGGAGCCGGAACAGCGCTCATGGGCGTCAGCTCCGCACGCGGCGAGAACCGCGCGCTCGAGGCCGCCGAGGGCGCCATCTCCTCTCCGCTGCTCGAGGCCACGATGGAGGGCGCGCACGGCGTGCTGTTGTCCATCGCGGGCGGGTCCAACTTGGGCATCAAGGAAGTGGAGATCGCCGCACGCTTGGTGCGCGAGGCGGCCCACCCAGAGGCGAACATCATCTTTGGCACGATCATCGACGACGCACTTGGCGACGAGCTGCGCATCACCGTGATCGCGGCGGGCTTTGACGGTGGAGCACCAACGACGCGCAAGCACGAGGGCGCGCTCGGCGGGTTCGAGAACGCCGGGCCCGCTCCCGCAGCGGAGGCGCTCGATCCCGTAATTGCACCTACGGAGACGAGCACCGTGCCGCAACCCGTTGAGGCGGATATCGACACCGCTGCCATCGATATCTCCGGCACGAGGGTCACCCATGACACCCTCGACGTTCCCGAGTTCCTGCGCTAGGCGGAACGCGCCAAGGACACTCGAGCGGTGATCGACGCCGGGCTGCCCGTCCGCGCGTTCTTCACTACTCGTGACGGCGGCGTCAGCGAGGCCCCTTACGGGACCCTCAACCTCGCCGTGCACGTTGGCGACGAGCCGCACGCGGTGGCCCGCAATAGGGCCATCGTGGCGGATGAGGTGGGCGTTGGCGTGGCCTTTCTGGTGGCGGAACACGGCGTTCGCGTGCACCGCGTCACGGGCGCCGGCGAGCACGTGCCAGCGGCCGACGTTCTGGTCACCGACGTGCCCAACGTGGCACTTGCGGCGATTGGCGCGGATTGCGTGCCCTTGCTGCTTCACGACGCCGTCACCGGCGCCGTTGCCGCCGCGCACATTGGCCGTGCGGGCCTGTGGGCGGGCGCGGTTGACGCGGCCGTAGCCGCGCTGCTCGACTTGCGCCGCACCAAGGCGAGTGCGCAGTCCATCTCTGCGAGCGTCGGGCCTGCTATTTGTGGAAAATGCTACGAAGTGCCGCACGCCATGCGAAGCGAAGTGGGGGAGCGTCACCCCTCTGCCGTGAGCACCACTCGATGGGGAACTCCGGCTCTAGATATACCCCGTGCGGTGGAGACGCGCTTGGGCGAATTGGGGCTCGGAGCGGTCACCGTGCAGCGTCGCTGCACCTACGAAGACGCCGCATTCTTCTCCCACCGCAGGGACGGGGTCACGGGCCGCCAATGCGGCGTTGTGGTGTGCGGCGTGTCGCTCCGAGACGGGGCCAACTTCGCGCCGTAGCGTGGACACGAACAGCGGCACCGCATCGGAAAGAGGACAACCATGAGCGCGCTTCGCAAGGCGATCCAGTACCTCGGCTTCGAGGTCGCCGAAAACGAGGAGTACGGCTACACGGAAGACGAGCTGGCGCCCGTCACCAACCTGCATGACGTCTCCGAGGTGCGCAGGGGCAAGCACACGCAGTCCCACGCGCCCAGTGCCGCCCCCGACCTTCGTCGCATCCAGACCATCAAGCCCCGCAGTTACAACGATGCACGTCTTATTGGCGAAGCCTTCCGCGCGGGTGTTCCCGTGATCATGAACCTCACCGAGATGAGTGATGCGGACGCCAAGCGCCTCGTTGACTTCTCGGCTGGACTGTCCTTTGGACTGCATGGTTCCATCGAGCGCGTGACCACAGCGGTATTCCTGCTGTCGCCCGCGCACGTGGAGATTGGTGTGGATGAGGAGCCTCAGCGCACCGACCACGCTTTTTACAACCAAGCCTGACGCTAGGCTCACGGGGTGCCCTATCTGATCTACGCGCTCCAGTTCGTGTTGTTCGTCTTTATGTTGCTGCTGCTCGCGCGCGTGGTGCTGTCGCTCGTGATAGCGCTGGCGCACGACTGGCGCCCCAAGGGCGCCGGGCTCGTGGTTACCGAGGGCGTCTTCACGATCACTGACCCGCCACTGAAGTTCTTGCGCAGAATCATCCCTCCCATAACCCTGGGCCAGATCCGCCTGGACCTCGCGTTCCTGGTGCTGTTCTTTGCGGTGTCTTTCGCGTGGCAAATGCTCGGCAGGGTGCACTGAGACCCTTAAGTGCATGCCGATAGGGATGTAGGTACAGTGACATTAACGACGGACACGTAGGTCAACGGCTGCACAGGCGGTCGCCAGCGAATCGAGGTTGAACATGGCTCTTCTCACGGCAGAGGACGTTCTGAACAAGGCGTTCTCTAAGACGAAGTACCGCGAGGGCTTTGACCAGGACGAAGTTGACGACTTCCTCGACGAGGTAGCGAACACCATCGCGCAGCTCACCGCGGAGCGCGACGAGGCAATCGCACGCGCGGGCGGCGCCGTAGCCGCAGCGCCCGTGGAAGCGCCACCAGCGACCGCAGCGGGCGGCGTGCCCGGCACCACCGGCCTGCTTGCCGCAGCCACCGAGCCTGGCGGCGCTAACCCCACCGGCATGCTCGCCATGGCGCAGAAGCTCCACGATGAGTATGTGCAGGCAGGTGAGGCGGAGCGCGACCGCATCGTTGACGAGGCGCATGCCGAGGCCGACAAGATCCGTGAACGTGCGGATGAGGACGCCAAGGGTCGCATGGACGACCTCGCTGGCGAGCGCGTCGAACTCGAAGGACGCATCGACGACCTTCGCCGCTTTGAGCGCGACTATCGCGCACGTCTCAAGGCGTTCCTCGAGAACTTGCTTGGTGATCTAGACCATGCGGGCCTTGCAGGTGCTGCCGAGTATGCGGGCTCCTCTGACCTCGCTGGCGCTGCCGGGTTTGGCGCTGCCGGGTTTGGCGCCACGAGCGCAGCCGTGGCTGATGCCCCAGCAGATGAGCCTGAGACCCACGTGGTGGAAGACGCGGCCGCCTACGGCCAGCCCCAGGGCGAGCACGACGCCGGTTTTGAAGCTGGGTCCGACGCGGGTTCCGACGCCGGGTCTGACGCGGGTTCCGACGGCGCCGGTTCTGACGCCGCCGCGAGCGCCTACCAGGCCGGGGCCCCTCTCTCATTTGACGACGCCCTTGCGGGCCGCGAGGCGCAAGCAAGCCCGCAGTCCTTTGAACCAAACTCCTACGAGCCGCAGCCGTCGGAAGCAGCCGCACCGGCCGAGGTGAACGCACCCCCAAGCTTTGACGTGACCCAGCCCTGGGAGTCGCAGCTGCGCGCCCAAGCCGATGCTGCGCCCGCCAGCCCCTTCGCCCCGGTGACGCAACCGGCAGAAGGTGCGCCAGCGTCGGGCGAAGGTGGTGACATGGGTGACGTCCCCACCGTGGCCGCCGCCGAGGAGGGTGAGGAAGCTCCGTTCACGCCGCCGTCGAGCCGCATGTTCAACGACCTCTACGGCCAGCAGAACCCCGAGCAGGGCCACTAGCTTTTCCGCTGGTAGTGAAGCGCCGCGTCAAGTAGTGCGCGGCGCTTTGCTTGCCTGCACAAACCGGACTAGTCTCACTGCACCAGTCTCACAAGGGCTGCCGAGAGCAAGGACACCTCATGACCAGCACCGACGTCACCACGATCGTGGTTGACCCCGCCGAACTCAAGGCGTCCGACGCAAAGAAGTTGGCCGTTCGCGAAGGCGACGAGCCATGGAAGGTTGCGGAACTTCGCGACATCGTGAAGATGCTCAACTCAGACGTAGACCGGCTCGTTACAGAGTTCGCCGCCACCGAGAATGAGCTTGACGACCTTCTCCACACCTCCGACGGTGCTGGCGACGATCAGGCCGACGCCGGCGCCACCGCGCTCGAGCGCGAGCAGGAGATGTCGATCGTCAACAACACCAAGGAAATGCTTGAGCAGTCGGTGGACGCGCTGCGCCGCGTCAAGGCCGGCACGTTCGGCACGTGCCAGGTGTGCGGCCTCGGAATTGGCAAGGCTCGCCTCCAGGCGTTCCCGCGCGCCACGCACTGCGTGGTCTGCAAGCAGCGCGAGGAGCGCCGTTGACCTGGCGGCCAGCCCTGTGGCTGGTCGCCGCCGGAGTGGTCATCATTGACCAGGTATCGAAGCAGTGGGTAATCCACAGTCTTGAGCCGGGTCAGACCCATGAACTGCTTGGACGCTGGCTGTCCATCGAGTTGGTGCGCAACTCCGGTGCCGCGCTGTCGCTCGGCAACACGCACACATGGATTGTCACGCTCGTTGGCATCGCGGTGAGTGCGGGCATCATCTTCTACGCGCGGCGCGCCCAGACCACGCTCGCGGTGTGGGTGTTTGGCATTGGGCTGGGTGGCGCGGTCTCCAACCTCATTGACCGTCTGTTCCGCGCCCCGGGCTTTGGCCAGGGACACGTGGTGGACATGATCAACTACAACGGCTGGTTCGTTGGCAACATCGCGGACATCGCGATCGTTGGTGCGGCCATTGGGGTGGCGTTGCTGTCCATCTTTGGGGTACGGCTCCTAGAGCCCAAGCCCAAGCCCGAGCTCGAGGCAGCGGCACCCGCCACAACATCGGACGAGAGTGCCTGACACCCGTCACCTTCCGGTACCCGACGGCCTCGTTGGGGAGCGCGCCGATGTCGCCTTGGCACGCATGCTGGGGCTTAGCCGCACGCGCGTTGCCGAATATCTTGAATCCGGCTACGTGACGCAAGGCACTTCCACGGTTGGCAAGTCCGACCGCTTGGCTGACGGCGTGGTGTCCATCGATTTGCCCGACGCTCGCCCGGCCGCTCCCGAACCTCCCGTTCCCGGTGGGTTGCGGGTGGCGTACGAGGACGCGGATCTGGTGGTCATCGACAAGCCCGTGGGGGTAGCTGCCCACGCCTCGCCCGGCTGGTCCGGCCCCACGGTGGTAGGCGGCCTCGCGGCCGCCGGGATCACGGTGGCCTCTGCGGGAGCCGCGGAACGCCAAGGGATAGTGCACAGACTGGACGTGGGAACGTCGGGCCTCATGGTGGTCGCTAAGTCTGATGCCGCGTATTCGGAACTGAAGCGCGCCTTCAAGGAGCGCACGGTGGAGAAGATCTATCACGCGGTGGCGCAGGGGCATCTTGACCCCACTGCGGGCACCATTGACGCGCCGATTGGGCGGCATCCCTCGAGCGACTACAAGTTTGCGGTTGTCGAGGGTGGGCGACCGTCCGTCACCCATTACGAGGTGCTGGAGATGGTCCCGGCCGCGTCTTTAGTGGAGATTCACTTGGAAACGGGGCGGACCCACCAGATCCGGGTGCACATGGCGGCAATGCGGCATCCGCTCGTTGGGGACCTCACGTATGGGGCGGACCCCACGCTCGCGAAGCGACTGGGCCTCGCGCGGCAGTGGCTGCACGCACGCGAGCTGGCGTTTGAACACCCGGTGCGTGGGGGCGAGGTGCGCGTGCGTAGTGAATATCCCGAGGACTTGGCGCTGGCGTTGGAGAAGTTGCGAGCATGAGAATCGAGGACGTCACCACGCCGGAGCAGTTCGCCGATGCGCTGGCGGTGCGCTTTGAGGTGTTCGTTGGCGAACAGGGCGTCTCGCCCGAGGGGGAGCGCGACGAGCTTGACTCTGATCCGCGGACTTTGCACGTCATCGCGTACGACGATCACGGCGCCCCGGTTGGAGTTGGGCGGCTGCTTGCGCCGCACACCGACACCGTGCACCACACCATGGACCGTTCAAACCCGCACATCGGACGGCTCGCGGTGCGCGCGTCGGCTCGAGGAACGGGAACAGGGGCCGCGCTCATGGCGCATCTGGAAGCCGCCGCGCTGGCGCGGCACGGAGCGAGCGGGTCAGTAAGGGTGGAACTGAGCGCGCAGGACCAGGCCATGCCGTTCTACGAGCGAGTTGGCTACGTGGCCCACGGCGAGGCGTACCTCGACGAAGGCATCTCCCATCACGACGCGTACAAAGACCTGAGCGCCACGGCCAGCTAGCACCACGCGCAGTTAGGCGCGCGCTCTCAGGAGGCGCTGTGAGGCTGGAGCCCGCCGTCCTGCATCAGGAGCACGCGATCGCAGTGATGCAGCACGTCGTGGTCGTGAGTGACCATGATGGTGGCCACCGCAGACGCGTGCGTCTCCTCGCGCAGCAGCGCGACAACCTCCTGGCTGCGCTCACGGTCGAGCGCGGAGGTGGGCTCGTCCACGAGCAGCACGGATGGCGAGTTGACGAGCGCTCGTGCGATTCCGACGCGCTGGCGCTCGCCGCCCGAGAGTTCGTGGGGTCGACGGTCCGCTTTGTGAGCAATGCCGACGCTCTCGAGTAGCGGCATCGGATCAAACGGCTCACGCGTGGTGAGCCGGCGCACAAGCCTGAGCTGGTCTGCGACAGTGAGCGCGGGGACCAGGTTGCCGCTCTGGAACACGAAGCCGATCTCCGTGAGGCGGAAGCGCGTGCGCTCCTTGCGTGACAGCGTTGCCAGCTCCCGACCGTGGATCTTGACGGTGCCCGCGGTGGGGTGGGCGAGCGCGCCGGCGACTGCGAGCAGGCTCGACTTGCCAGCGCCCGATGGCCCAACCACGGCCACCAGTTCGCCGCCGGTCACGGAGAGGGATACGTCGTCGAGAGCGCGCACCGTGCGGTCGCCGTCGCCGAGTTCCAGCACAACGGACTGCATTTCAATGCCCGTGACGCGTGGCGAGGCGGCAGAAGCGGGTGAGTGGGTTGCTGGGGTGCTCATCGCTGGCCTCCGAGTGCGGTCGCGGGTTCGATTCTGGCGATGCGAAGCACCGCGAGTGATGCGCCTATGAGGCCGAGGATGATCATCGCGAGCCCGGCGCTGACAACTGGCACCGCCTCAATCGCGAAGGGCGCCTCGGCAGGCATGATGGCGGCGAATCCAAGCCCAACCACCACGCCCACGGCGGTGAATGCGGTGAGCAGGAATCCGGCTTGCGCGATGCCGTCTCGCAGCAGGAAGCCCGTTGGCGTTCCCACGGCACGCAACACGGCCAGCTCGTGCTGCCGCTGCACGGTCCACACCGTGAAGAAGGCACCGATCACGAGCGCTGTGATGACGTAGAGGAAGACCTGGATGAGGCTGATCGTCGCGGTTTCGGCGGTGTAGCCGGGGGATGCGCCAAACGCCTTGGTGAGGGACAGCGTGGTGGTGTGTGCCGCCTCGTCCGCCGCCGTCACGTCAACGCCAGCGGATTCCAAGGAACCGCCATCGGCGGTGCGCAGCGCAATGGCGCTCGCGGTGTCGATCGCTCCCGCCGCTACCGAGGCGTCGGTGGGAGCGCCAGCCGCCGACATGCCGGAGGCGATGTATTGCCAGGTTGCGAGCGGCAAGTACCCAACGTCGACGTGGCCAAAGGTGTCCTGCTTGTCGGTGAAGCCAACTACCCGCAGTGTGGTGCCAACCCGGTCGAGGGTGAGGGTGTCGCCAACCTTGACCCCATCGTCGGCCGCTGTGCGGGAGAGCACTACGCCGTCCACGCTGCCCACTTGCTCGCCATCGCCCAACTTGGGCAAGAGGAACGAGTCCGGCTCCACGCCAAATAGCGTGAGGTCAATGTCTTCGCCTGTGTCAGAAGTGGTGTTGACGATGGACACGCCAAACAGTTCTGCCTGGTCGATGCCCGTTTGACCTGCCCATGTGTCGCGCTGGCCCTTGTCCACCACCGAGCGTGAGAACGCGTTGTCGGTCTGGATTCCCGATTCGAAGGCGAATGCGGAGACCGGAAGGCCCTTAAGGCCGGAGACGCCGTCGTTGACGAGCCCGGTGGCGAGCCCCGAGAGCATCACAGTGAGCAGGGCGAGCAGGCTGATCACGAGCCCAACGAGTGCGAATCGTCCGCGCTGAAAAGACAGCGAGCGCACGGCGAGAAACATTGGCGTCCTTCCGAGGGCAGAGTGGTTCGTCACGAACCGAGTGAGAATGTTATCGACTATATGTCGATAACCGCGCGTGGGCAAACCACGGTGCGACCCCGGACCATTTTCGGCACCGTGCGGCTCAGGATCGGCTCACGAACGGTTCAGAAACGGTCCAAGCAGGCGCTCGGTGGCTGCCTCCACGGCCGCGACATCGTCGCCCGCCTCCACCCGCCGGGCGCCCGTGAGCACAATCGCGTTCACCATCTCTGCGGCGAGGTCCACATTGGGCTCCCCGAGCTCGCGGAGAGCCTCGGCGAGCGGCGCAGTCAATGCGGCGTGAAACTCGGCTGAGCGAACGTTGAAGTCGTGGCTCTGCGCCACACTCACGAGCGTGCGCGCCAAGGCATGCTCGCCGTCCGCCACGAGTTGCAGGTTCTCGCGCACGTATGCGCGGATGCGATCGGCAGGCGTATCTGCGTCACCGTAGGCGGCATCGAAGCGGCGCTGCCAGCGCGGGAATGTCTCCTCCACGACCGCCGCCAAAAGTGCCTGGTTGGACTCGAAATAGTGATAGACGCTCGATCGCGAGAGCCCCGCACGCGCCCCCACTTCGGCGAGAGTGGGCACCTTTTCCGGGGACTCGTGCAGCAGCGCCACTGCTGCGTCTAGCAGGGCGGCCCGGCGCGCCGCGCGATGTTCAACGACGCTCGGCGCATCGATCTTAGGCATGCGCGCCACCTCCCATCCGCGTTGCGCGCCGAGTGGCGTCGCTCGAAGGTGAGACTACCTCTGTGCGGCGGCGCGGATTGCGCCAAGCGCCTTGCGAATCCGCTGCGCACTCACCGTGCCGAGGGTCCCCAGCGTCTGCGCAAACAGCGACACGCGCAGCTCCTCGATCATCCACCGCACCTCCTCCGGGGAGCCCGCAGCAACCCATTCATCCTCCACCTCGCGCACTTGCCAAGCGAGCGCGGCATCGCGGCTGGGATTGCCCGACGCTGCCTCCAGTCGCTTGCGCAGCGCGGCCAAGTAGCGGGGCAGGTGGCGAAGGTGCGAAGGTGGGGTGGCGGCGATGAAACCGCTACTTACCAGGGCGTTGGCTTGGGCGCGCACCTCGGCGACGGTGGAAAGTAGGGCGAGGCTCGTGGCGGCGCGGATTTCGCCGTCGAGCTCGCGAGCGGCGCTGAGCGCGGCCACCGCGAGTTGCGCGAGGCGATGCACTTCCTCTTCGAGCCCCTCGCGCACGCGCGTGCGCGCGGCCGCGTACGCGCCTGAGGTGCGGATGTCCGCCGCCTCAGAGACGAGCGCCGTGACGGCCGCGAGTTGGAGATCGGCGACTAGGGCGTCGGTGCTTGGATATGGGGAGGCGCCAAGCGCGAGCGCCTCGGCGCCCGTCCAGCGCGTGGTGACGCGCTTCACGGGCAGCGCGAGCTCGTTCAGCAACAGCCGCCGCACGCCGCGCGCATGCGCTGCGGGATCGGGGAGCGCGAGCACCGTCAGGGTGGGCGTGCCCTCCAGGTCGACGATGGCGGGATAGCCGCGCACGCCGCCCGAGCCTTCGATGACATCCTCAAGATCCCGAGCCCACTCGGTGAGGGGCTCGCCCGCGGGCGCGCGCGTGGGGGGCGCCAGCGGGCGGGTTGATGCGTCGGCGGGCGATGCGTGGGCGGGCGATGCGTTGGCCGGGGAGGCACCAACCGCAGCCGCCACCGCGTGCTGTGCGGCAGGCGCCAAATGGCGCTGCAGATAGGCGAGATCAGGCCCCTCGCCAACCACCGCAGCAGCTCCGCCGTCAACCACGGCAGCCCCGTCTTCAACCCGGAACGTCATCCGCAGGTGCGACGGCAGGCGGTCCTCAACGCCATCCCACGCTTCGTCATCAATCTCCACCCCCCGCACGGCGCGAGCAGCCGCCGTGAACGCCTCATGAAAACTCTCCCCTTCAGAAGTGAGCGCGGCATCGATGGCGCGCGCAACGTCGGGCGCGGGGACCAGGAGGCGACGCACGGGCTTAGGCAACGCCCGGATCGTTGCCGTCACGAGCTCAAGCCGGAGGCCGGGCACAAGCCAATCAAAGCCGTCGGGCCGCAAGGACGGCAGAACCGCGAGCGGCACGTGAACCACTACGCCGTCGCCAGCCGAGCCCGGCTCAAACCGATAGCTGAGCGGCAGGGTCACGTCACCCTGAACCCAGGTCTGCGGGAAGCCCGTCACGTCGTGCGAACCCGGCAACAGATCCGCCATGGTCAGCGTCAGCAAATCTGGCGACTTTCGCCGCGCATCCTTCCACCAACTGTCGAAGTGTCGCGTGGACACCACCGAGGCGGGGATGCGGTCGTCGTAGAAGTCAAACAGCGCCTCGTCGTCGGCGAGCGCGCCGGGATTGCGGGTGCGCGCGGCAAGGTCCTCGGCCTCGGCGAGCGCGTGCTGGTTGCTCGCCCAGAACTCGTGGTGCGTCTCCCAATCGCCCTCCACGAGGGCGTACCGAATGAACAGATCCCGCGCGTCGGCCGGACTGATACGCCCCCACAGCACCGTCCGGTCCGCCACGATAGGCACGCCGTAGACGAGCACCCTCTCGGTAGCGACGGCAGCACCGCGCCGTTTGCTCCAGTGCGGCTCCGAGTACGTGCGCTTGGCGAGGTCTCCCGCCAGTTCCTCGGCCCACTCGGGCTTGATCGCAGCCACATCCCGCGCCCACAGCCGCGTGGTCTCCACCAGCTCCGCCGCCATGATGAATCCGGGCGGCTTCTTCGCGAGCGCGGATCCGGGATTGATGGCGAACCGCGCCCCGCGCGCCCCCAAATACTCATTGGTGGCCTGCTTGCGGGCGCGCCGCATGGCGCTGGCGCGCGCCTCCCCGCGCAGGTGCGCGAACGATGACGCCTTGAGCTCGCCCGCATCCTGGGCGCCCAACTGGGACAGGAGCCCCGCGAGAATCGAGCGGTGAATCGCGTCCTGATCAAAGCTCTCGCCCAGCCGCGGCATGGCAATCTTGAGCGGCTTTGCTGCGATGCGAATCTGCTCAACCACGTCTTGCCATTCGCGAATGCGCAGGTAATTGAGGAATTCGGCGCGGCACAGGCGGCGGAAGGCGCTGCTGGAAAGTTCCTTGCGCTGCTCTGCAATGTAGAGCCACAGATTGAGGTAGCTGAGCAGGTCGCTATGCGGATCAGCGAAGCGCTTGTGCAGCAGATCCGCCTCGGCGCGGCGTTCCACGGGACGCTCGCGGGGGTCCTGAATGGAGAGTGCAGCCGCGATGATCGCCACCTCGCGCGCCACCCCGTGCTTCCCGCCTTCCACCACCATGCGCGCTTGGCGCGGGTCCATGGGCAACGCCGCTAGGGCACGCCCCACCGCCGTGAGGCTTGTCTTGCCGTCAACTGTGCGCAGCGCCCCCAGCTCGTTGAGCAGATTCACGCCGTCGCGAATGGCGCGCGTGTCCGGCGGCTCCACAAAGGGAAAACGCGCCACGTCCTCGGGCGAGGACGCCACGCCAACGCTGATCATCCGCAGCAGCACGGATGCGAGCGACGTCCGCAGAATCTCCGGCTCCGTGAATTCCGGACGTCCGGCAAAGTCCTCTTCGCTGTAGAGCCGCACGGCGATGCCGTCAGCAAGCCGCCCCGCTCGCCCAGCCCGTTGATTGGCCGACGCTTGGGAGACGGGCTCGATCGGCAAGCGCTGCACTTTGGTTGCCTTGGAATACCGCGAAATCCGTGCCGTTCCTGGATCAACGACGTAGTGAATGCCTGGCACCGTGAGCGACGTTTCCGCCACGTTTGTGGCCAGCACGATTCGCCGCAAAGCGTGGGACTGGAACACGCGATGCTGCTCGGCGGAACTGAGCCGGGAGTACAGCGGAAGCAACTCAACCCGCGCCGCGCCACCCGGTCCACGGGGCAGGGAGCCGGCCAGAGCGTCGGCCGCATCTTTGATTTCCCGCTCGCCGCTGAGGAAAACCAGGATGTCGCCTGGCCCCTCCGCCATGAGCTCCTCGCACGCGCTCACGATGCCCGCCATGACGTCGCCGTCGTGTGGGCGATAGCGGAGCTCAACGGGGAAGGTGCGTCCAGTGACCTCGATGACGGGTGCGTGGAAATGCTCGCTGAAGCGCTCGGAGTCGATGGTCGCCGAGGTGATGATGAGCTTGAGATCCGGGCGGCGGGGGAGCAGGTTGGTGAGATAGCCCAGCAGGAAGTCGATGTTGAGGCTACGCTCGTGGGCCTCGTCAATGATGATCGTGTCGTAGGCCTTGAGGAGTGGGTCACGCTGGATGGCGGCGAGCAGGATGCCGTCGGTCATGATCTTGAGTTGCGTGGACTTTGAGCTGCGGTCCGTGAATCGCACCTGGTAGCCAACGGTGTCGCCGAGTTCCGTGCCGAGTTCCTCGGCGATGCGTTCCGCTACGGCGCGTGCTGCGATGCGGCGTGGCTGGGTGTGCGCAATGCGCTCGCGGCCAAGTTCCAGCGCGATCTTGGGCAGCTGCGTGGTCTTCCCCGAGCCCGTCTCACCGGAGACGATGACCACCTGGTTGTCGCGGATCGCCGCGGCAATGTCGTCCCGCCGGGCGCTGACGGGCAGCTCTGGCGGGTAGGTGATGGTGATCATTGACGCATTCTCCCAGGGGCATCGCGCGCTGCCGCGCGCCGCGGTTATTGGAGGCGGTCCCGGTGCCTAGAATCGGGGCATGCCTGGCAAGGATTTCGTGCACCTGCACGTCCACACGGAGTACTCCATGCTGGATGGTGCGGCACGAATCGGCGAGTTGATGGCGGAGACCGCGAGGCTGGGTCAGACCGCCATCGCCACTACCGACCACGGCTATCTGTTTGGTGCCTACGAGTTCTGGTCCAAGGCTAAAGCCGCTGGTATCAAGCCGATTATTGGGCTCGAGGCGTATCTCACTCCCGGTACCGCGCGCGGCGATCGCACGCGCGTTCGGTGGGGAGAGCGTGGCCAGGAAGGCGACGACGTCTCGGCTGGCGGCGCATATACGCACGCCACCATGTGGGCGCGGGACACCGCCGGCATGCACAACCTGTTCCGGCTGGGATCGCTCGCTTCGCTTGAGGGACATTTCTACAAGGCGCGCATGGACCGCGAACTGCTGCAGCGTTACGCGAAGGGCATCATCGCAACCACCGGCTGCCCGTCAGGGGAAGTGCAGACGCGGTTGCGGCTTGGGCAGTATGACGAGGCCGTGCGCGCCGCGGGCGAGTTTCAGGAGATCTTTGGCAAGGACTCCTATTTCGTGGAGCTCATGTCCCATGGCCTGGAGCTTGAACGGCGCGTCTACGACGATCTGCTGAGGGTTGCCAATGCCATTGGGGCGCCCCTCGTGGCCACCAACGACCTTCACTACACGCGCCGGGAGGATTCCCACGCGCACGAGGCGCTGCTGTGCGTGCAGTCCGGTTCCACTCTTGATGAGCCCACCTACGAGAACGGCGGAAAGCGCTTTGCCCTGAGCGGTGACGGTTACTACGTCAAATCCACGGAGGAGATGTGGGACCTGTGGGGGAACATCCACCCAGACGCCCTCACCAACACCGTGGCCATCGCCGAGCAGTGCGACGTTGAGTTCAACACCGCAGCCGACTACATGCCGCGCTTTGACTGCCCGCCGGGCGAAGACGAACACTCGTGGTTCGTCAAGGAGGTGCAGTCGGGGCTTCGGCAGCGCTATGGCGAGACGATTCCCGCCGATGTCCAGGAGCGCGCCGACTTTGAGCTGGGAGTCATCTCGGACAAGGGCTACCCGGGCTACTTCTTGGTGGTCGCGGACTTTGTGAAGTGGTCAAAGGACAACGGGATCAGGGTGGGACCGGGGCGTGGCTCGGGTGCGGGCTCGATGGCCGCGTACGCCATGGGAATCACCGATCTGGACCCCATAGTCCACCAGCTCTACTTTGAGCGTTTCCTCAACCCGGAACGCGAGTCCAAGCCGGACTTTGACATCGACTTTGACGAGCGCAGGCGCGGCGAAGTGATCCGGTACGTGACGGACAAGTACGGCGAAGACCGCGTGGCCCAGATCGTCACGTACGGCACCATCAAGGCCAAGCAAGCGCTCAAAGACGCCACGCGCGTGCTCGGCAAGCCGTTCTCGCTCGGCGAGCAGCTCACCAAGGCCTTCCCGGAGCCGCAGCAGGGGCGCGACATGCCGCTGTCCGGAGTGCTGGATCCCACCCACGACCGCTACAGCGAGGGTGCAGACTTCCGTTCGCTGCTTGAGGCGGATCCCAACGCGCAAGAGGTTATGTCCACCGCGCAAGGCATCGAGAACCTCAAGCGCCAGTGGGGAGTGCACGCGGCCGGCGTGATCATGTCGAGCGACCCCCTCATCGACATCGTGCCCATCATGCGGCGCGAGCAAGACGGCGCCGTCATCACGCAGTTCGACTATCCAACGTGCGAGGCGCTTGGCCTCGTCAAGATGGACTTCCTTGGCCTGCGGAACCTGACGATCCTCGACGACACCCTCGACAACATCGTGGGCAACGGCAAGGACCCCTTGGTGCTGGAGGAGTTGCCGCTCGAGGACGCGGCGACCTTCGAGCTGCTGGGACGCGGCGACACCTTGGGCGTGTTCCAGCTGGACGGCGTGGCGATGCGCGCGCTGCTCCGCCAAATGAAGCCGGACTCTTTTGAGGACATCTCTGCCGTGCTTGCGCTGTACCGGCCGGGTCCCATGGGCGTCAACGCCCACACCAAGTACGCGGAGCGCAAGAACGCCCGCCAAGCCGTGGACTACATCCACCCGGAGCTCGAGGAGCCGCTCAAGGAGGTGCTTGAGGTCACCTATGGCCTCATCGTCTACCAAGAGCAAGTGCAGCGCATCGCGCAGATCGTGGCCGGGTACACGCTGGGCGCGGCAGACCTCTTGCGCCGCGCGATGGGCAAGAAGAAGCCGGAGATCCTCGCCAAGGAGTTTGAGCCCTTCAGCGCGGGCATGCGCGAACGCGGCTACTCCGAGGCGGCCATCAAGACGCTGTGGGAGACGCTCGTACCGTTTGCGGACTACGCCTTCAACAAGGCGCACACGGCGTCGTACGGAGTGCTGTCCTTCTGGACGGGTTACCTCAAGGCGCATTACCCCACGGAGTTCATGGCCGCGCTGCTCACCTCGGTGGGCGCGGACAAAGACAAATCGGCACTTTACCTGGCCGAATGCCGCCGCATGGGCATTCGTGTGCTGCCGCCGGACGTCAATACCTCGGTGGCCACCTTCTCCGCAGTTGGCGACGACGTTCGCTTTGGCCTCACGGCCGTTCGCAACGTTGGGGCCAACGTGGTGGCGGAGATTGTGCGTGCGCGCGAGGAGCAGGGCGCGTTCACCTCCTTCGCCGATTTCCTCTCCAAGGTGCCCGCCTCGGTGTGCAATAAGCGCACCATCGATTCCCTCGTTAAGGCCGGCGCCTTTGACTCGCTTGGCCACGCGCGCAGGGCCCTCAACGCCATCCACGAAACGGCGATCGATTCCGTGGTTGGCGTGAAGCGGCAAGAGGCCACGGGTCAGTTTGACCTGTTCGGTGACGACCCAGACTTAGGCGGCGGCGTGGTGGTAGAGGTGCCCGTGCTGCCCGAATGGGACAAGAAGACCTTGCTCTCATTTGAGCGCGACATGCTGGGCCTCTACGTGAGCGACCACCCGCTGTCTGGGCTTGAGCACATCATTCGCCAGGAAGCCACCCACCAAGTGCTCACCGCGGATTCCGCGCACGGCGTTGGCGAGGGCTCGCAGATCACGTTTGCCGGCTTGGTGACGCGCGTTGATCGCCGTATCGCCAAATCCGGTAACGCCTACGCGATCGTTGCCTTGGAGGACATGACGGGGGAGACGGAGATCTCCTTCTTCGGCAAGACGTTTGACACCTACGCGCGCGACCTCGCCGAGGATGCGGTCATCGCAGTCATTGTGCGCGCGCGGGAGCGTGCAGACGGCGGCATGCAGTTCTCCGCGGTTGAGGTGCGCGTGCCCAACGTCAACGTGGTTGACGTGTCACCCGTGGCCATCACGCTTCCCGCCACGCGCGTCACGCCTCCCGTGGTGGAGCAGGTCAAGGGCATTCTGCGCTCACATCCCGGTGGCATCGAGGTGCGGATGGTACTCACAGGCACTGGCGAGCCCATCACTATGCGGCTCGGCGACGAGTTCCGGGTGGCGCGCTCCTCTGCGCTGTATGGGGACCTCAAGGCGGCCTTTGGGCCCAGCTGCCTCGCGTCCTAACGGCCGCCCTGGGGACAATCCATTTGGGCGCGCCCAGCGCTCGTCATCCCCGCCGGTAGGCTGGCTCGCGTGTTAAGCACCATTGACCTGCGCGGCCGCTCGCTGACGTCCCGCGAGCTTCGCGACATCATGCCGCGCGCCGCCGTGGACGTTTCCGAGGCCGTCACCGTTGTAGCGCCCATTCTCGCGGACGTGCGCGCGCGTGGCGCCTCAGCGGTATTGGAGTACGGCGAGAGGTTCGACGGTGTGGTTGCGCCGTCCCTGAGGGTCACCGATGCTGCACTCACCGAGGCGCTCGCGGGGCTGGATCCTGCGGTCAAGGAAGCGCTTGACGAGGCGATTACCAGCAGATGTTCAATCCACGAGGCCACGGTTCCGCCGGGCGTCACGGTGGAAGTTGCGCCAGGGGCCACGGTTGCTCAGCGGTGGATCCCGGTGGGCCGGGTTGGGCTGTACGTGCCTGGTGGGCTCGCGGTGTACCCCAGCTCGGTGGTCATGAACGTGGTGGCCGCGCAGGCGGCTGGCGTGAAATCCATTGCCGTGAGCAGCCCGCCGCAACGTGACTTCAACGGCCAGGTGCACCCCACGATCCTCGCCGCGTGCGCGCTGCTGGGCGTGGACGAGGTGTACGCCGCCGGGGGAGCGCAGGCCATCGCGCTGCTCGCTTACGGCGCGGACGGGATTGACCCGGTGGACGTTGTCACGGGCCCCGGCAACGTCTACGTGGCCGCAGCGAAGCGCCTGGTAAACGGCACCGTTGGCATTGACGCGGAGGCGGGGCCAACGGAAATCGCTGTGCTCGCCGATGCCACGGGAACCGCGGAGTACATCGCCGCCGATCTCCTCAGCCAGGCCGAGCACGATCCCATGGCAGGCTCCGTCCTCATCACCGACAGCGCGGATTTGGCCGATGCCGTGGAGACCATCCTCTTGCGTCGCGTTGACGAGACGCGCCACTTGGCGCGCGCCAAGGAGGCGCTGGGCGGTCGCCAGAGCGCCATCGTGCTGACGAGCGGAATCGACCAATCCATCGACGTTGCCAACGCCTACGCCGCCGAACACCTGGAAATTCACACCGCGAACGCTGCAGAAGTTGCGGCGCGCATCACCAACGCGGGTGCGATCTTTGTGGGCGAGCACTCGCCAGTTCCGCTTGGCGACTACCTGGCAGGCTCCAACCACGTGCTCCCAACGGGTGGCACGGCGCGCTTTGCGAGCGGGTTGGGCGTGACGAGCTTCCTGCGTGCCGTTGCAGTGGTGGACTACAGCCCGGCAGCACTCAGCGCCGTAGCGGACAAGGTTGTGGCACTCGCCAACGCGGAGGACCTCCCCGCGCACGGCGAAGCGATCCGCGCGCGCCGCTAAACTCCCAAGCATGACCCTGCCCCTTCGCGACGAACTGGTGGGCCTGGAACCGTACGGCGCCCCCCAACTCGAGGTGGCCGCGCGCCTCAATGTCAACGAGAATCCCTACGCGCCTCCGCCCTCGGTGGTGGACGCTATCTCGGCGGCGGTGCACAAGGCGGCCGAAGGGCTCAATCGCTACCCCGACCGGGATTTCCTGGCGCTGCGCGTTGACCTTGCGCACTACTTGGCGGCCGAGAGTTACGTCGATTTCCTGGAGCCCAAGAACATCTGGGCCGCCAACGGCTCCAACGAGGTCATGTTGCACTTGCACCAGGCGTTCGGCGGCCCGGGGCGGCGCGTGCTGAGCTTTGCGCCCACGTACTCCATGTATCCCGAGTACGCGCGCGACACCATCACCGACTTCGTGACCCTCCCGCGCCGCGCGGATTTCACGCTGGACATGGACGCCGCCGTGGCCGCGATCGCTGACATCGCGCCCAGCCTCGTCATCGTCGCAAGCCCCAACAACCCCACAGGCACGGCGCTCTCGCTTGAGGAAGTAAGGCAATTGGCCGACGCTGCGGCAGCAGTGCCAGCAGGTTGCGTTCTCGTCATTGACGAGGCGTACGCGGAGTTTCGCCGGGCAGGGGTGCCGAGCGCGGCGAGCCTCATCCCCGATTACCCCAATTTGGCTGTGAGCCGCACCATGTCCAAGGCGTTTGCGCTGGCAGGTGGCCGTTTGGGCTATCTGGTTGCCCATGCGCCTGTGGTGGACGCGCTGCGCGTGGTGCGGCTCCCGTACCACCTAAGCGCCGTTACTCAGGCGACGGCTCGAGCGGCACTTGCCCACCACGCAGAACTGCAAGCGCAAGTGGCGGAAATTCGCGCTGAACGTGACGACACCGTCGGCTGGTTGCGAGAGCAGGGCTACACGGTTGCCGACACTGACGCGAACTTTGCGCTCTTTGGGCCGTTCGCCAACAGGGAAGCCGTTTTTGAGGGGCTGCTGGCGCGCGGCGTTCTCATCAGGGTCACCGGTCCGGAAGGATGGTTGCGGGTGTCCATCGGCACGCCGCAAGAGATGACGCTGTTCCGCAGCGCACTGCTCGAGGTCACTAGCACGGAGGAAACAGCATGAGCCGCACGGGACGAGTCGAGCGCGAGACGAGCGAGTCACGGGTGCTCGTGGAGCTGGATCTTGACGGCTCCGGCGTGACTCAGATCAACACGGGCGTGCCGTTCTACGACCACATGCTCACGGCGCTTGGCAAGCACTCGCTCATGGACCTCACGGTGCAGGCCACGGGGGACGTGCAGATCGATTCCCACCACACCGTTGAGGACGTTGCCATCTGCATTGGCGAGGCGATTCGCGAGGCGCTGGGAGACAAGGCTGGTATTTCGCGCTTTGGCGACGCCTTGGTGCCGCTTGACGAGGCTCTCGCGCAGTGCGTTGTGGACGTCTCGGGGCGGCCCTATTTTGTGCACACGGGTGAGCCCGTTGGTCAGGCGACGCACCTCATCGGCGGCAACTTCGCGGGCTCCCTCACGGCGCACGCGCTCGAGTCCATTGCGCACCACGCGGGCATCTGCGTGCACATGCGCGTGCTTGCCGGGCGGGACCCTCACCACATCGTGGAAGCTCAGTTCAAGGCGCTCGCGCGTGCGTTGCGTTTTGCCGTGGCGCCCGATGCTCGGGTGCAGGGCGTCCCCTCCACCAAGGGTGCGCTGTAGGTGGCAGAGCCTGCAGCGAGCAACCCTGCAGCGAGCAACCCTGCCGAGAGCGACACGGTTGCGCTATTCACGCCCATTCCCAATGGCAAGGTGCTCGCGGCGGTGTGTGCCATCAACGGGCTGCGCGGGCGCGTCTTGGAGACGGCGGCGGGTGCGTTCGCGGTGCTTGACGACACGTCGGCCGGGGCCACCGAGAAGGCGGGTGAGGTCATCTCAGGGTTCGTCAAGGACCGGCCCATCCTGGCCCTGGAGCGCCGCGCCGGGCAGATATCGGTCACGCGTTGGGAGGCGGGTGTGGCGCGCGAACACCTTGCGCCGGGCTTCGCGCTCGACGAGGCGCCCGGAGCGGTGGTCACCCTCATGACAGGCACCCAGACCATGGACGATCTCGCCGCGGTGCATCCGGACAAGGTGTTTGACGCGCGCATGGGGCGCATTGCGGGCTTCAGAGCCCTGCGCAAACTTAGCAAGCAGGCGCAGCGCGGATGACGGCATGAGCCTCGTCTGGAGCGATGCTCGGCGGTGGGTGGGGCGCACGCTGGTGGTTGTCGCCTTCCCGTGGCTCGTACTGACTAGTGGTGCATCCAATCAGGTGAGCAAGGGCGATGCGCCGGCGTGGCTAGTGGTGCTACCCACGGTTGCCGTGCTCGTGGCTTGCGCCGTCGCCGCGCCGCTTGGGATCGTCCGTGCCAGGCGAATGCGTGCGGTGTCTGGTGTGCTTGATTGGGAGTTCTCTCCGCGCTTTATGTGGCCGTATCCGATCCCCACAAAACTCTTTCCGTTCGACGGCTGGGGTCGACGGATAGGAGATGGCGCGTCCGGGGTCTGGGATGGCCACCACGCCGCCGTAGCGACCATTGGGGCGCGGACCACGGTGGTCGCCGTGTGGGTGCATCATCTATTACCCACGTTGCAATTGGTACCTAAGGCGCTCTCACAGACGCTTGATGCAGGCAAAGGCGCAACGATGAGCGCGGAGTTGGCCTCGCTCCAGAAGAAGTGGCGCGTGATTAGCTCGGACTCGCATATCGCTCATGCGGCGCTGCCGCCTACGAGCCTTTCCGCGTTGGAGTCCTTCAAGGGCGCGCCCATCATTGCGTTCGACAACGCGCTGGCCTGGACCACCGATCCCGGAGTGCGCCTTGATCCGGAGCAGGTTGCCGCTCGCTTGGAATTGCTAGTGGAACTGGCGGATCGCATGCCAGCGTTCGTGCGCCCGCCGGCTGGCGTCACATGGGCGCCAACGGCGTTTTTCAGTGGCACTCGTGAGCACAATCTCAACGGTCGCCTCTCGATATTGCTTCCGTTTACGCTCGTGGGAGCCCCGCTAGGCGTGTGGTTCGGAATTCGCGGACTGCGCGCCTGTCGCGAAGGCAGTGCAGACAATCGCCGCACCTCGTTGGCTGGAATCGTCCTGTCCTGCGCGATGACCTTGTTCCTCGTGTGGGCGGTTCTTCACGTCATCATCGAGGAATCCGGCCGTCGATAGGATTGCACGCGTGAAGACCCCCACCGTTTGCGTCTTTGACTATGGCTTTGGCAACGTGCGCTCCGCTACGCGCGCGCTGGAGCACGTGGGCGCGCACGTGACGCTCACGCGGGACCGCAATGTTGCCGAGAACGCCGGTGGCCTCATCGTTCCTGGTGTTGGCGCGTTTGCGGCCGTCATGGAGGGGCTCAAGGCGGCGCGCGGCGATCAGATCGTTGGCAGGCGCCTCGCGGGCGGCCGGCCCGTGATGGGGATCTGCGTTGGCATGCAAGTGCTGTTTGAGCGCGGCGTGGAGCACGGCGTTGAGGCCGAGGGGCTGGGGCAGTGGCCGGGCGTTGTGGAACTGCTGCAGGCGCCAGTTGTGCCCAACATGGGTTGGGCCACCGTGGACGTTCCCGCCGACAGCAAGCTCTTCGCGGGGGTCGAAGACGAGCGGTTCTACTTTGTTCACAGCTACGGCGCGCGCGAGTTCGCGCTCGGCACCACGGAGCACACGGGCCGCCTCACAGCACCCCTCGTGACGTGGTCTCAGGCAGGCAACGAACGCCAGTCCGACGCGTTTGTTGCGGCCGTGGAGAACGGCCCGTTGAGCGCCACCCAGTTTCACCCGGAGAAGAGTGGCGAGGCGGGGCTGCAACTGCTGCGCAACTGGGTCGCCACGCTCTGAGCCTGTTGGCGGCGTGCCCTAAGGTTGTCCCGTGACTGACACCCCCCGCCTTGAACTTTTGCCCGCTGTTGACGTTGCGGACGGCCAAGCCGTTCGCCTCACGCAAGGCGAAGCTGGATCGGAAACGGGCTACGGCGACCCGCTCTCGGCCGCGCTCGACTGGGTTGCCGGGGGAGCGGAGTGGATTCACCTCGTTGACCTCGACGCCGCTTTTGGGCGCGGTTCCAACGCGGCGCTCCTGAGCTCTGTGATCGATCAGGTCAAGGACCGCGTCAAGGTGGAGCTGAGCGGTGGAATTCGTGATGACGAGAGCCTCAAGCGAGCCATGGCAACGGGTTGCACCCGCGTGAACCTTGGCACGGCCGCTCTGGAAAACCCCGCGTGGACTGCGCAGGCAATCGCGGAATACGGCGACCGCGTGGCCGTTGGCCTGGACGTGCGCGGCACCACTCTCGCGGCGCGCGGCTGGACGGAAGACGGCGGCGACCTCTGGGAAGTCCTGGCACGTCTCGACAGCGAAGGCTGCTCCCGCTACGTGGTCACGGACGTTAAGAAGGACGGCATGCTGAGCGGGCCAAATGTGGGCTTGCTCAACGAGGTGGCGAGCGCCACAACGGCCCCTGTGGTGGCGTCGGGCGGAATCAGCTCGCTCGCGGACATTGCAGCGCTGCGCGCGCTCACGGCGGATGGCATCGAGGGCGCGATCGTTGGCAAGGCGCTTTACAACGGCAATTTCACGCTTCCGGAGGCCCTTCGTATCGCTGGTCAGCCGTAGGTCGTAGAGTTCCACCATGGCAGAGGACGAGCCACTCAAGGAGATTCCCGAGTCGATCTTCGCGGACGACGACGGCTCCGCAGACGCGCGCCTCGCCCAAGCCATCATCAAGTATTCGCGCGGCAAAGGCCCGCTGACGGACGTGGTGGACGCTCTCGCCTACGCGCGAGTGCTCATTCCCGTCTTTGCGCACGGCGAGCAAAGGCACGTGGGCAAGCACGGGCTTGAGCAGGATTCCGTGGCATCTACCGGCGTGGTTGCCGTACAAATGCCCGACGGCCGTGCGGCTCTCCCCGCATTCACCGACGTTGAGGCGATGCGGCTTTGGAACCCCGATGCGCGCCCCATTCCGGCAGAAGGGCCGCGGGCTGCGCTCGCGGCGGTGAACGAGGAGTGGAGCACGATTGTGCTCAACCCGGGCATGGAGACGGTGCTCATCCCTCGTCCCGCGGTGTGGGCGCTTGGGCGTGGCGAGCACTGGCGGCCAGCAGTGGTCGAGGGCCGTGTGGACGACGAAGTGCGCTCCGCCGTGGAAGCCGCCGTCACGCTTGATGACAGCCTGCGTCGCGTGGGCGTGGCGCCCGGTCGCGGTGCCGAGGTGGCCGTGGTGTTGAGCCTGGTATCCGGCCTCACACAGCCCGAACTCGACATCATCCTGAGCCGCGTCCAGCGCGAACTCGCCTACAGCGATGTGGTGGCGCAGCGCCTCGACAGCCTCGAGTTGCGGCTCGCCGAGGTGTAACGGTCCGGGGTTCGATTGGCCCTGCATTCACTCAACCCTGCGTTGAATCAACCCTGCGTTTAATCAACCCTGCGCATCGCAATCTGCGCGGTTCTTGATCGCTTTGGCCGGGTGGTCGATGAAGTCCTTGAGTTCCGGCAGGGCAACGGCCCATGAGCTGTGATGGTCGTCCGAGGCGAAGAGCACGCCAACCACGTCGCCGTCAGGATTGACTACTGCCGAGCCAGAATTGCCCGGGTGAGACTCAACGCGAATCTCATAGACGAGTTCCTTGTTGTTCTTCAACTCATCCGGCACCTTCCCCACATACGGGCCCGACTCAACGGTGAGTTCGCCGCCGCGGGGGTATCCGGCAACGCTGAGAGCGGTGGGGCTGTCGGGTTCGGCATCGGCCAAGGTGGAGATGTTGGGGAATTTGCCCTTGATGGTGACGAGGGCCAGATCCGCATGCCGAGACAGCCTCACTGCCTTGCCCTCGTACACGGTGCCGTCAAAGCCCGTGAGCCAAATGTCAGTGGCTCCCTCGGCAACGTGGCGGTTGGTTATGGCGTGGGTCTTGTCGATGGCGAAGGCGCTGCCGGTCCCATAGATCTCGCACGTGCGCACGCGCACGCGGAGGGCGTCCCGTTCCAGTGCGCTGAAGCCGCCAACCAAGTCCGCATGAGCACCCGCGCTCGGCGTCACGTGGGGAATGAACGTTGACGGCAGCGCCTGGGGGGCCTGAGGCAGCGATGCGCAACCCGCCAGCACTAGCGCGAGGCTTGCGGCCATCACCGCTGCGACGGTCCGCCGTGCGCTACGCATGGACGCCCTCAGTCACTGCAGCCTCAGTCACTACAGCCTCAGTCATCGACGATCTCTTTAAAGTTCTTCGCTACCTCGTTGCAATACTTGGTGGTGCTGGCCTCGATGGCGCGCAAGCTTGACGTAGTCCACTTGTACGACTGCTTGAGGTAGTTAATGAGCTCTTGTCGGGCTTTCGCGCACTCTTGCAAGCCGTCCGCAACGTCGATGAGCGCCTGGCGATCATCGCCTGCTTGAGCCTCGGAGTTGGCGAGGCCATTGATGGTGTCCTTGGCCTTGCCCAGTTGCAGGTTGGTGGCATCAAGGTGCGCCTGGATCTCATCGATCTTGGCGCGCTCCGTGCCCACCTGGTCCCCCAGGTCCTGAGCGGTCTCACGCAGCTCCTCATTCTGCGCCACGTACTGCGAGTGCACAGACCACAGATATGCGCTCAGCGCCCCCAGCCCGAGCACTGCTACTAGGGCGAATACCAGGGCAATAACCAGTCCGCGCCTGCCGCGCGACTTTGGTGGCGTGAGCGCCGCCTCGGGCTCGCCAGCATCACCAACCCCAGCGTCACCAACCCCAGCATCACCAACCCCAGCATCACCAACCACAGCCTCACCAACCTCCGGCTCGCCAACCCCAGCATCGTGGGGCGAGGCAACGTCAGGCGAGCCAGCGTCGGGCAAATCAGTGCTCACGAGTTGCACCCTTCAGAATTGGGAACCAAGAGCGCGGGCTCCTTAAGGAGATTGTTGAGGGTGGAGATGGGAACAATGAAACTCTGTTCGGACTGGTTCATGGCGTAGACCACGCCCACTACCTGTCCAGATGCGTTGAATACCGCGGAGCCGGAGGACCCCGGCTCAATCTGCGCCGTTGACGCGAGCACGGGACCAACGGCGCCGCCCAGCGGGTCTGTGGTCTCGCCGAGCACCACTCCGGAGGTGGTGGTGAGCCGCCCGCCGTTGGGGTAGCCAACTACGGTGATGACGTCGCCCTCAATGGGATCCTCGTCCGCCCGCTCCGCGTACGACGTGCCGAGGGGTTCCTTGGTGGTCACGATCGCGATGTCGGCCACGGTGGTGGTGGAGGCGGCAGTAGCCTGGACCACGCGGCCGTCGTAGGTGGAAACCTCGATGTGCTTGGCGTTTTCCACCACGTGCCGGTTGGTGACGAGCGTGTGCTCGTTCAGGGCAAAGCCGGAGCCGGTTGCGAGGAAACCGCAGCCAATGTTGCGCACGCGCACCGTCATGCGCTGGGCGGCATTGAAGCCGTCGGGAGAGAGCCCACCCGCGAGCTCGCCGGGCGAGGCGGACGCAGTGGGCACAAAGTTCGTGGGCGCGGGGCTGGGCGCGGAGGGGAGGATGCCGCAGCCGGCAAGCACCGTGGCCGCGATCACGGAGATGACCCCAGCGACGGCGGGCCAAGAGCCGGTGGGAGTGGCGGTGCGCATGCGGCTCACTCGGTGATCGACTTTTGGAACTTGGCGGTCGCATTGGTCGCTGCGGTGCACAGCTTCTCAACGCTCGTGCGGTACTCCGCTATCTGAGCGGGGGTGTAGACGACGGAATCCGGGCTGGGGCTGGGAACGGGCGGCGCGGTGCTCGCATCGATGTACAACTGGAGCTGCTTCTCACCCTCGATGCAGCGCCCCAATTGCGTGATGACGGCCTGCGCACCCTCAACCTGACTGTCGAGGAGGTCCACTTGCTGCTGCGCGTACGCCGTTTGGTCGCTCCACTGCGCCTTCTCGTTGGACAGCGCCAGCACCTTGTCCTTGGCGGTGGCTAGCTGGTCCGTGAGCAGCTCGGTGGCGGCGTCCAGCTGATCGATGCGCTTCTGGTGCTCGGCGATGCGGTCGCCAAGGTCGTACCCCGTGGAGGTGAGGCTCGTGACTTGCGCCTGCCACTTGCCGTTGACATTCCACAAGTAGCCCACGATGACAAGCGCGGCCACAAGCATGATGCCAAGCACACCGGACAGCAGCATCCACATGCGGGCATGCTGATTGAGGGGCAGCACCACCGGAATGGTGATGGTTTGCGGTGGCAACTCAGGAGCAGGAGAAGCCGACGCCGCGGGAAGTGTCTCCCCAGCGTCGGGCCTATCCTTGGTTGCCATTTTTCTAGCTCACTGCTCCCGTGTACTTTTCCCCTGGCCCGTCGCCGGGGGCGTCCGGTATTACTGAGTTTTCCCGGAACGCCAGTTGCACGCTGCGCAGGCCGTCGCGCAAGGCGCGTGCATGCGTGTCACCAAGGTCCGGGGCGGCGGCCGTCACCAGGCCCGCGAGGGCGTTGATGATGGTGCGTGCCTCGTCGAGGTCGGCAAGGTCTTCGCCTTCCTCCGCGAGCCCACACCGCAAGGCGGCGGCGCTCAGTAGATGAACGCTTACGGTCGTGATAAGTTCCACCGCGGAAACGTCCGCGAGGTCGCGCGCGGCGGTGTCGAAGCCCGCGCCTTCAGTTTCTCCAGCCATGGTGGTATTCTTGCCTATTGACCGGTCGCGGTTTTCGCGGCGCGCAAGTGGAGTTCACCTCCCACCCTAGGGCCACATGTTGGGCCAGGGTTTCGGTTTTGGCGTTACCGTGTGCCTTTGGTGCGGGTTTCGCTGACATCGTCGGTGACCTCTGCTCGTGCACGAGCAGGGGTTTTTTCTTTGCCCGGCGGTTGGTCACAAAACCGAAGGAGCAACCATCAACGAGCCTCGCATCAATGAGCGCATCCGCGTCCCTGAGGTCCGACTTGTCGGCCCAGCAGGGGAGCAGGTTGGCATTGTCCGCATTGAAGACGCTATGCGGCTCGCGCAGGAATCGGACCTTGACCTCGTAGAGGTCGCGCCCGAGGCGCGTCCGCCGGTAGCCAAGCTCATGGACTACGGCAAGTTCAAATACGAAGCCGCAGTCAAGGCGCGCGAGGCGCGTCGCAACCAGGCCAACACCGAGATCAAGGAGATGCGATTCCGTCTCAAGATCGACGAGCATGACTACGAGACCAAGAAGGGCCACGTCATCCGCTTCCTCAAGGGCGGCGACAAGGTCAAGGTCACCATCATGTTCCGAGGCCGCGAGCAGTCGCGTCCGGAGATGGGTCGCCGCCTGCTGATGAAGCTTGCCGATGAGGTTGCAGAATTCGCCATCGTCGAGAACGCGCCTAACCAGGAGGGACGCAACATGTCGCTCGTGCTGGGCCCGCTCAAGAAGAAGGCGGAGGCCAAGGAGGAGCAGCGCAAGGCCCGCGAGGCCCAAAAGGCCGCCGCAGAGGCTGGGCGTGAGGCACGCAGCAAGGGCCCCAAGGCGGCCGACGCTGTAGTTGAGTCCGGTGCAGCGGTTGAGTCAGACGTACCCGTTGAGTCAGACGCAGTTGTTGAGGCTGACGCCGTAGTTGAGGCTGACGCAGTTGTTGACGCTGGTGCAGCGGTTGAGGTTCAGGAGGTTGGAGAGGACGCAGTTGCAGAGGCGACTGAGTCAGCGAAGCCTGCGGCCAAGCCAGCAGCCAAGCCAGCAGCCAAGCCGGCAGCGAAGCCAGCAGCCAAGGCCGCGGCGAAGACAGCGGAGGACGCCGAGGAAGCAGCAGCCAAGCCAGCAGCAAAACCTGCAGCCAAGCCCGCGGAACCCGTGGCCAAGCCAGCTGCTGCGAAGCCGGCACCCAAGCCGTCGGCCAAGCCCGCAGCCAAGCCGGCAGCAAAGCCCGCTGCCAAGGCCTCTGAATAGTTTTTCTAAAGTGTGCCCACCCCGGTGGGACAACAAGCGAAAGGTGGAGCCATGAGCCCCAAAAACAAGACGCACTCCGGTGCCAAGAAGCGCTTCAAGCTGACTGGCACGGGGAAGGTCAAGCACGCTTCGGCGATGAATGTCCACAAGTTCGAGGAAAAGACCAACGCGCGCAAGCGTCGTGTCAAGGTTGACAACATTCTGTCGGCCCCTGATTCCAAGAAGATCAAGAAGCTACTGGGCAAGTAACGCCCGCCCAACAAGCAAGGAGTTAAGACATGGCACGCGTCAAGCGGGCAGTAAACGCCCAGAAGAAGCGCCGCAGTACCCTCGAGCGGGCTGCGGGTTACCGCGGTCAGCGTTCGCGCCTGTACCGGAAGGCCAAGGAGCAGGTCACCCACTCCATGGTCTACGCCTACGGCGACCGCAAGAAGCGCAAGGGCGACTTCCGCAAGCTGTGGATCCAGCGCATCAACGCTGCGGCCCGCGCACACGGCATGACCTACAACCGCTTCATCCAGGGTCTCAAGATCGCTGGTGTTGAGGTTGACCGTCGCATGCTCGCGGAGCTCGCTGTTAGCGACGACGCGGCATTCGCCACGCTGGTTGAGGTCTCGAAGAAGGCCCTCCCGGCCGACGTCAACGCGCCTGCAGCCGCAGCGTAAGGCTCAACTGTGACGGAACGCCCCGCAGGGCGCGATTCCAGCGCGACGCTCGACAATCCTCGAGCCGAACGCGTCAAGCGAATCGCCGCCCTTGCGGGGCGTTCTGCACGCTCCAAGGCGGGGCTGTTCCTCGTTGAGGGTCCGCAGGGCGTGCGCGAGGTGGTGCGCTGTGCTTCGGCACGGGTGCGTGACGTCTATCTGACGCACGACGCCGCTTCCCGGTACCCCGAGATCCTCGCCGCAGCGTATGAGGCGGCTTTGTATGTGCACTTTGGCACCGCTGCGGTGCTCGAGGCGATGAGCCCCGATTGCCAGGGTGTGCTCGCCGTGGTCGAGACAGCTGGCGAGTCGCTCGACGATGTGCTTGGCGCCTCCGCCTACAGCCTTCGCACTGGTGAGAGTTTCGCCGGGGCCCCCAACTTGGTGGCGGTGCTCGCAGATGTGCGTGATCCGGGAAATGCGGGCACGGTGATTCGTGCGGCCGATGCTGCTGGCGCCTCGCTTGTAGTGCTCGCGGGGGAGAGCGTTGATCTCACCAATCCCAAGGTGGTGCGCTCCACGGCGGGTAGCCTCTTCCACTTGCCAGTGGTGCGGGGCGGCTCACTTGCAGACACCGTGGAGTCGCTGCGTGCGGCGGGGCTCCAGGTCATTGCGGCAGACGGCTCTGGCACCCTGACGCTAGGTGACGCGGACGTGGACGAGTTGCTCTCGTTGCCCACCGCGTGGGTCTTTGGCAATGAGGCTCATGGGTTGGATGCGGACCAGCTGAGCCTCGCCGATGGCGTAGTGCAGATCCCCATCTATGGCGCGGCGGAGAGCCTCAATCTCGCCACGGCGGCGGCCGTGTGCCTCTACGCCTCAGCACGCGCGCTCAACTAGCCTCTAGCGCTCAGCCCCGCGCACCGCGCACCGCGCACCCCTTACCTTTTGCCGTTGGCCCCTCAGCCCGGCGGCAGCCCGTAGTTCTGCCGGAAGCTGCCGTGCTCGTAGTCCTTGTGGAAGCGGCCACGGTTCTGGAGCTCGGAGATGACGTCCTTGAAGCGCTCCACGCCAGCGGGCTGAACGTCCACGTTGATGTTGAAGCCGTCCGAGACGTCCGTGTCCACCCACTCAACAATGGTGTCGGCAATCTGCTCGGGCGTGCCAAAGATGGCGCGCTGGCCGCGCGTGAGGTTGTGGTGCACCAGCTGCTTGACGGTGAAGTTGTTCGCCATCGCCTCCGCGCCGATGTTGCCACGGCGGTACTGGATCACCTCGTCGTCCGTGGGGATCTGCTCAAAGAGGTGCACGGGAAGTGGCTTGTTGGGGTCCAGTTCCTCCACGGGCACGCCTATCTGCCGGGCGAGATTGCCCACCAGGAAACCCAGGTCCATCTGCTCGTCAACCTCGGCCTTGCGCCTGCGCGCTTCTTCCTCGGTGTCGCCGACCACCGCGTAGAGGCCGGGCAGCACCACCACGTGGTTGGGGTTGCGGCCAAAGCGAGCCGCGTGCTCTTTGGTCTCCGCGTAGTACTTGCGGTCCAAGTCAATGTTGGGCTGGGACGTGAAAAGCACGTCCGCGTACTTGGCGCCAAACTCGCGGCTCTGCGCCGAGATGCCAGCCTGGAACAGCACGGGCCGCTCGCCGTGATAGCGGCCCGTCATCTGCGGCACGCCGGCCGAGGTGTAGTGCTTGCCCTGGAAATCGATGGGGTTGGTGCGCGACATGTCGATGTACACGTCGTTCTCTTTGTCCCCGGCGATGGCCTCTTGAGGCAGTGAGTCCCACAGACCGGTGACGATCTGCACGAACTCCTCGGCCTTCTCGTAGCGGGTCTCGCGGGCGAGCTTCTGGTCAACGGGCTTGCCGAGCGCAACGTGGGTCTCGTCGTCTTGGCTCGTGACGACGTTCCAGCCCGCACGGCCCTTGCTGACTTGGTGCAGGGTGGCGATGGCGCGGGCCACCAAGTACGGGTCACCGTGGATGGACGGCGCGGTGGAGATGAGCCCAAGGTGCTGCGTGTGTTGGGCGATCGCCGCGAGCAGCACCGTGGGGTCCAGGCCGCGGCGGGGCTTGCGGAGAAACACCGAGCCCAGCACTGCAGGGGTGTCCGGAAGGAAGATGGCGTCAAACTTTGCCTCTTCGGCGCGCTTGGCCAGTGCCACCTGGTGGTCGATTTCGTCGATCAGCACGGTGGGGTCCTCGAAGGACTTCCAGCTCGCGTCGTGCCTGCCCGAGGTGTGGAAGATGAGGTTCAACCTGATCTGTTTTGGGGCGTTCTTGGACTCAGGCGCGTTAGGCATGTCAGACATTATCCGTGCTCGCGACTCGCGGGGCCAACACCGCCGCGCGGCACCCGCCACTAGGCGTCCGGCCACGCGCCACCCCCGCCCACAGGCTGACGCCCGCCTCAGGCCCGTTGGGGCGCGACGCGTGTGGAGCAGGCCGGTATTCGTTCTCGTTTGCCGTCCACCTCTAAGGGCGGCACAAACCACACTTCGCCCGCGATCACGTCTATTTCCCACCCAAAGTCGTGCAACCGGTGGTGGCATCCTGAGCAAAGCAGCACCCCGTTATCGAGGTCCGTTGGGCCGTCATTGGACCACCATTTGATGTGATGCACGTGGCAGCGGGCAACAGGAGCCCCACAGCGGGCGCAACCCCCGTCTCTGAGGGCAATTGCGAGGCGTTGAGCGGGCGTGAAGAGCCGCTGCGCCCTGCCCAGGTACAGCGGCAATCCTTCGCTGCCCATGATGGCGGTCATCCGCTGAGCGTCAACGGCGATCTGCGGCAGCAGTTCCACCGAGATGGGCGCCGAATAGCCGTGGCACCGCGCCATCCCCGTACCCGCCGCAAGAGCTTCTTCCGTCACCTGAATCACAATGGTGGACTTGGGCCCGGAAGCGTCGTCTTGGCAGCCCAACCGGTGCAATGCCAGTTCCGCCAGGGCATCGGCGGCGAGTTGCTCGGGTTCGAGCTGTTCGCTGGGATGGACCCCGCGCTGGTTGTGCAGGGCCTTGCGAACATCGTCCTCGAGCCAAGTGCGCAGGGGGATCGCGGCCACGGCATCCAACTTTCCGTGGATGTTGAACATGCCGTCGTCGCTGTCCCAGAACTTGAGCGTGCGCTGAGTGCGTTGAACCCGTTGAAAGCGCAAGTAGCCCTCGCGGTCAATTCGCGCAAACTCATTCATGCACATCACCCGCACCTGTTCCACGGTGCGCTTGCGCGCGCGCTCCACGAGAGAGCGCTCAACCTCCACCGTCGCAACACCAGCCGTCATGGCCTTCAGTACGCGCCGAATGAGCGTGGCCTTCTCCGCGGAGAATCCGCGCGCCATCTCTTGCGCCAGGTGCGCATACAAGGGGAGCGGACCCTCTGATTCGGCAGCCGCGCCAAGGGTGAGAGGCTTCGCGGAACCCGCGTCAGCGTCGGACATTGCCTGGCCAAGTGTTACCAACCGGCCGGCATCGCTGCGCGGGACCTGTGCCACCTCCGTTACCAGCGCGGCCGCGTTGGAGAATCCCTTGCGGCGGGCAAAGCGGTTGCCGCGATCGTCGGCTTGGGAGAGTTCCTCGATGCGCGAGGTGAGCGCCGCCAGTACGGCGTCTAGCGATTGCCGCGCACGCCCGCCGGCGGCGAGCCAAGCCATGGCCTCGTCGCCCGCGAGCGCGCCTGCATCGACACCATCGAGCCCAGCGAGCACGCCAATGCACTCGGTCAGGGCCTCGGTGGAAATTCGCATGAAAACAGTCAATCAGAGACCCCTGACACGGCCGCAGAGCCGCCCAAAATCTGGGGAAAACCCGCCAACGCACCCCGCTTGGGGACGCGAGTACTTTGACGAAACATGACGCTGGTAATCTCGCACGTCATGGAGACCGACGCGCTCAACATCCCAGGTGCCAGGAAGCCCGTGGAGGTGCAGAATCCGCGCGGAATCTTCTACAAGATTCGCATGGGCGGCGATGTCCTGAAGCGCCAGCGCGGCACGTGGATCATCCCGCTGCGCAACGGCACGGACGCGCGCCTCAAAGCCCGCGGCCTCGTCCCCGGCTTCCAGGCGCTCTACCTGGACGGCGAGAAGATTTACGACATGGGCGGCAGTGTTGGCCGCATTGAGCGCATCACGATGTTCGCGCCCATCCTCCTCATCTTCTGGCCCCCCGCGGGCCTGATTCTGGCGCTGCTGCTGTTCTTTCTGGGCCTGCCGGGGGTCAAGAACCTCCAGATTCCGCGCCCCATTCGCATCGCGCTGCCCATAGTCCACCTCCTCGCGGGCGCTCTCATCCTCTACCTGTTGTGGAAGGCCACGAGCGGCTCCAACTAGCCGCCGTGTACTCTTGCGACATGCGCGTTCAGGCACCTTCGCTCTTTAGCTAGGCCGGGAGAGACCCTCCCGGCCTGAATCGCCGCGCCGCACCCTCGCGAGCCCCCTGGCCGCGGCCTGTGCGACCGATAGAATTTGAACCGATTCCCAGCCGGAGATGCCCCCACATGACTGACCTCAATCCCCTCGATGCCGCTTCCGTAAGCAAAGCAGTGGCCGACGCTGTTTCCGCTTTCGCCGCCGCCTCCAGTTTGGAGGAGCTCAAGGAGGCACGCCTTGCCCACACGGGCGACAAGGCGCCGCTGACGCTCGCCAACCGCGGCATCGGGCAACTCACCCCAGAGCAAAAGGCCGACGCTGGCAAGACCATGAGCGCCGCTCGCGCCGACATTGGGCGGGCTTTGGCAGCGCGCCAGGCTGAACTCGAGGCGGAGCGCGACGAGCGCGTGCTCGTTGAAGAGGCCGTGGACGTCACGCTGCCCGTCACCCGGACCCAGCGCGGAGCGCGCCACCCCCTCGAAGCCCTCCAAGAACGCATGTGCGACACCTTCGTGGCCATGGGCTGGGAGGTCGCCGACGGCCCCGAGATGGAGGCCGAGTGGTTCAACTTCGACGCCCTCAACTTTGACCCCGATCACCCCGCGCGCGAGATGCAGGACACGTTCTTCATTGACCCGCCGGAGGCCGGCATCGTCTTGCGCACCCACACCAGCCCGGTCCAAGTAAGAGCGGCAATCGCCCGCCGCGACGCCCTGGAAAACGAGGGCCGCGGCATCTACGTTGTCTGCCCGGGCAAGACCTTCCGCACGGATGAGCTGGACGCCACCCACACCCCGGTGTTCCACCAGATTGAGGGCCTCGCCGTTGACAAGGGCCTCACGATGGCGCACCTCAAGGGCACCCTGGACGCCTTCGCCCGCTCGCTGTTTGGCCCGGACGCGATCACAAGATTGCGCCCAAGCTTCTTCCCGTTCACCGAGCCGAGCGCGGAAATGGATCTGCGCTGCTTCGTGTGCGGAGGGTCCAACCCCGAGTGCCGCACGTGCCGCGGCACCGGCTGGATCGAGTGGGGCGGCTGCGGCATGACCCACCCCAACGTGCTCGTTGCCGCTGGTATTGACCCAGACAAGTACACCGCCTTCGCCTTTGGTATGGGTATTGAACGCACCCTGATGTTCCGTCACGGAGTCGCCGACATGCGAGACATGGTCGAGGGCGACGTCCGCTTCTCTCAGCAGTTTGGACTGGAGGTCTGACATGCCCAAGGTCCCCCTGAAGTGGCTTGAAGAGTCCGTGGACATCGTCCCTGGCAGCACCCCGGAAGACGTCGCTGCCGCCCTGGCACGAGTGGGGCTCGAGGAGGAAGGCATCGACGGCGGCTCGGTCACCGGCCCGCTCGTGGTTGGCCGCGTGCTGAGCCTCGTCAAGGAAGCCCAGTCCAACGGCAAAACCATCAATTACTGCCGCGTGGACGTTGGCGAGTTCAACGACCCAGAAGGCCCCGGCCACGCGCCCGACGACGGCGTTGACTACCCCTCAAGCCGCGGCATTGTCTGTGGCGCCCACAACTTCGTTGAGGGCGACTGGGTAGTGGTGGTGCTCCCGGGCGCCACGTTGCCCGGCCCGTTCCCCATCAGCGGTCGTAAAACTTACGGTCACTGGTCCGACGGCATGATTTGCTCCGCGCGAGAGCTTGGCTTGGGCGAGGATCACGAAGGCATCATCGTCCTCACGACGCTGGGATTTGACCCGGCAAACCTCACCGAGGGCCAAGACGCCATCGCGCTCCTTGGCCTCGACGAGGCGACCATCGAGATCAACGTCACCCCCGATCGCGGCTACAGCTTCTCCATCCGCGGCGTGGCCCGCGAGTACAGCCACGCCACGGGCCAGGAGTTCCACGACCCGGCGGCGATCGACCTCACTGGCACACCCGGAGCGGACGGCCTCCGGGTACTCCTCGAGGACCAAGCCCCCATCCGCAACACCCCTGGTTGCGACCGCTTCGCGCTGCGCATTCTAAGGAATTTCAACCCTGCCGCACCCTCCCCACAGTGGATGAAGCGTCGCCTCGAGCAGTCGGGCATGCGCCCTATCTCGCTCGCGGTGGACGTCACCAACTACGTGATGCTGGAACTCGGCCACCCCCTCCACGCCTACGACCTCGCCAAGGTGACAGGGCCGCTGGTGGTGAGGAGAGCGTCGGGCGGGGAAACGCTTGAAACGCTCGACGGAACCACGCGCAAACTGAGCGAAGAAGACATCCTCGTCACCGACAGCCTGGGAGGTCATGGGGCACGAGCCATCGGCCTGGGCGGCGTCATGGGCGGGCTCGCCACGGAAGTAAGCGACACAACCACGGACGTGTTGCTCGAGGCGGCGCACTGGGATCCCATCACGATTGCGCGCACGGCGAGGCGTCACAAACTGGGCTCGGAGGCGTCGCGGCGCTACGAGCGGGGCGTGGACACGGCCCTGGCGCCCGTCGCGATTGAGCGCGCGCTCACGCTCATGCAGGAGCACGGTGGCGGCACCATCGAGGACGTCTACACGGACATCGACAACACGGTGCCGCTTGCGGCCATCCAGATGGACGTTGAATACCCGGGCACCATCATTGGCATCGAGATTTCGCCCGACGAGGTGGTTGCGTCGCTCCAAAAGGTGGGCTGCGGCGTGGATCGCGACGGCGAAAGTCTCATCGTGACGCCGCCCACGTGGCGGGCGGACCTGGTGGCGCCCATCAACCTCGTCGAGGAGGTTGGCCGGCTGCACGGGTATGAGAACCTGCCGTCGGTGCTGCCCGTGGCGCCTCCTGGGCGCGGGTACACGCACGCGCAGCAGGTGCGGAAGTCGGTGGCGCGCACGCTTGCCGAGTCCGGCCTCACCGAGGTGTTGACGTATCCGTTCATGTCGCCCGCGCGGCTGGACGAGCTGGAGGTGCCCCAGGGCGATATTCGCCGCGACGTGGTGCGGCTCGCGAACCCGCTTTCCGCGGAGCAGCCGTTCCTGCGCACCACGGTGATGGCGACGCTCGTGGATGCGTTGCGCGTGAACCTGGCGCGCGGTGCGCAGGACGTTGCCCTGTATGAGATTGGCCGCGCCTACCGAGCCTCACGCATGGGGTCGATAGAGGGCACCTACCAGGGAGATTCCATTACGCCCGACGTTGTGGCTCGCTTGGATGCCGCGCTTGGTGAGCAGCCGCGCCGGGTTGCGGGGTTGATGACGGGTGCGCGTGAGGTTGCGTCGTGGGATGGGTCGGCGGTTGCCTATGAATGGACCGACGCTCTGGCTGCGGTGGAGCGCGTGCTCGCCGTGACGCCGGTTGAGTATGAAGTGCGGGCTGAGCAGTTTGCGCCGTTCCACCCTGGGCGTTGCGCCGCGTACTTCGTTGAGGGTGTTGGGCTGATTGGTGTGGCGGGGGAGTTGCACCCGCGCGTGCTCGAGACGCTCGGGCTGCCGGCGCGGACTGTTGGGTTTGAGCTGGTGCTGGATCCGCTCGTTGCTTTGTCTGAAGGTGTGATTGCTGCTGCTGTGCCGGTTGCCGCGCATCCGCTCGCGAAGGAGGACTTCGCGTTTGTGGTGCCCGCGTCGTTGGCTGCTGCGGACTTGGTGCGCGTAGTGCGCGAGGCCGGGGGAGATCTCGTGGAGTCAGCCCGAGTGTTCGACGTCTACGCGGGTGCCCAGGTGGGTGAAGGGTTGAAGTCGCTCGCGGTGAACGTGGTGATGCGAGCTGCTGACCGGACGCTCACGGCGGAGGATGTGCTCGCTGTGCGCCAGGCGATCATCGCGGCGGCCGAGCGAGAGTTTGGGGCAGTCCTGCGCTAGTGAGCCCTTCGTCGTCGCCGCAACGGGTTGGCGACGCGATTGGCGATCTGTGGATGCAAGGTGGCTGCACACTTAGGCTGGTGGACATGTCGGAACGAGTGGAACCCGTCGACCTTGGAGTCACGTGGGACCCAAATGCGCCGTTCGCACGGTTGCTTGCAGATGACTTCGGACGTGCCGTACTCGCGCTGAATCCGCACGAGAGCCATCCGGACGAGCGATGCGTTGTGCTTGTGTGGTCCGGAACGAGTTCTGTGTCGATGGCGGGGCCGAACGACGAGGCGATAAGTGGGCATCGTCTCTACCGAGCCGGACTGAGCAACGTCCTCTGGGCTGGTGAGGTCTATGGGAGCACTCTGATTCGTTCACTCGAAATGCAGAACCGAGTGCATCCGAATCACAACCCTGCGAACTGGACAGGTCTGAGGCACCACGTTGTGCGCACCAAGGAGTGTGTTGTCGAGGTTGTCGCGAGGACAGTCGCCGTGCACCGGTTCGGCGGAAGCACGCTGGATGCTGCGGTCGCAGCGCTGCGCGACTGACCACTTTGAGCTCGAGCGGGCCTATCGCAGATTGACTGGGTTGCGGCGCATATCGCGCGTCGCGCGTCGGCGACATTCGCGCGCCCGCTTCTGGGACCCCATCAAACCCGAGGACGTTGTTGCCGTGGGCACCGCTTTGGGTGAGCAGCCGTGCAGGGTTGCGGGTTTGATGACGGGTGCGCGTGAGGTTGCGTGGTGGGATGGGCCGGCGGTTCCCTATGAATGGACCGACGTTCTGGCTGCGGTGGAGCGTGTCCGCGCCGTGGTGCGGGTTCCGGTTCGTATCGAGGCGTTGGCGGTGCCGTCGTGGCACCATGGGCGGTGCGCGGCGTTCATCCTGCCTGATGGGACGCCGTTTGGGTTCGCGGGGGAGTTGCACCCGCGCGTGCTGGAGACGCTTGGTTTGCCGGCGCGGACTGTTGGGTTCGAGCTGGTGCTGGATCCGCTGGTGGCGCTCTCTGAGGGTGCTATTGCTGCTGCGGTGCCGGTTGCTGCGCATCCGCTCGCGAAGGAGGACTTCGCGTTTGTTGTGCCTGTTTCGTTGGCTGCTACCGACTTGGTGCGCGTGGTGCACGGGGCCGGGGGAGAGCTCGTGGAGTCTGCGCGAGTGTTCGACGTCTATGCCGGTGCCCAGGTGGGCGAGGGGTTGAAGTCGGTGGCGGTGAATGTGGTGATGCGGGCGTCGGATCGGACACTGTCTGCCGAGGATGTGCTGGCTGTGCGGCAGGCGATCATCGCCGCTGCTGAGCGTGAGTTCGGGGCGGTGCTGCGGTAGCACGCCCCAGTGGCATACCTACAACTCGTTACGGACGAGGGTCACGTCTCGTACCTGATCGTTGTGCAGATCCGAGTCCTTGATCTCGAGGAATGGTCGGAAGGCAGGGTGGATTCGGAAGGTAACTTGTCGCTGGTCCTTTGTTGCGTTCTGGCGTGCCACCTTCAGCCGCATTGTCGCGCGCGTCTCTCCTTCAAGGTGTTCGAAGTGGTCGCGTGTGACTTCCACACCAAAGAATGCGGCGCGCACTAGCCAGTTCAGGATGTCCTCCGCGGAGCCGTGAGGTCCCAGAATGTCAAGAAGCTCTCGCTCGCCCAGAGTGCAGTCGGATCCGGCGAACTCATAGAGCACTGCCTCGAGGTCGAAGGATTCGGACTGACTTTCGACCAGCAGTGCCTCAATAGCGAATTCCGAGTAGTCGCTCTCGGCGGAGATGAAGTCGCTCTCCGAGACGATCGCATGCTTCTTGTTGACTGCGTACGTAAGGGCTGAGTTTGCGAAATAAACCAAGTCGCGAGGCCGCGCGAGCACGCGCCATGCTAGATAGTCACGTGCGTTGAGCCCCCGCACCTCAGGGGCGAAGATCTCGGCCCACATGTTCGGTGTCACTCCGGACTTGTCTGGCATTCGGAGCGCCTCGAACCGTTCTTCAAGGACGCGGAGCAACAGTTCCTCGTCGCGCCATCGCACCTCGAGCGAACCGATCTTGTCCGGTTCGCGCGCGTACCTCGTGACGATGTCGAAGATGTCAGTCCGGAGAAAGACTCCTACAGAAAAGGACGGACCGTCGCTGGACTTGGCATCGCGGCGCAACTCACGTTCGATCTTTCCGCTCGCTACGAGAAGAGACAAGATGAACCGGGACATCGCAGGGTAGTCGGCGCCTCTGGTCCAAGCTTTGTCAAGGTTGTCGAAGAGGACTGCAACACGCTCGAAGCCGCTCAAACTTGGTGCGAGGCGGGTCCGAAGGACGCGAATGTGCTCGACTCTGAGGATTCGCGCGATCGCCTCCCTCTCGTCGGCTGGTGTGCGCTTGAGTCGTTGCTTGAGGTCCTCCACAACGTGCTCAAGTCGAGCGCTCAGGTCGTCTTCAGGGTCCACGCCCATTCGGCTCAACTCATCTCGAACCGCAGTCACCGCTGGGTCTTCGGGCCAGCCAGCTGGTCGCGAGTTCTGGAAGCGCACCACTTGGCGAGCGACTTCGGTGTACACGAGGTACGACCAGATACACAGCAACATGTACTCGGTCGATGACTCACCTGCGAGGTCGTTGATCACCTCTATTAGGCCGCTGAGCTCGTAACTCGCAGGCTTGACCGCGACAACAAGGTTTTTGTCATTGAGCCGCAGTTCGTCCGCGACGCGCTGCATTGTGGCGGTCTTCCCGGTTCCCTTGCGGCCCACGAAAACCTCAGATTGGGCACGTAGCATCCTGTTGAACTCACTTGTTGGCACGAAGTAGTCTGCCAACGCATCCTGCTCCAACTCGGCGACGTACTGTCCGAAACTTTGGAGGGGGAGTTCGACGGACAGCGCAAGACGCCCGGAACGTTTGCCGCTCGCGCTGCTCGTTGAGTATTGACTGGAGAGCCACTGCTCCACGCCTTCCTGCAGACCGCGCGCACTGTCGAATTCATACAGCAGGTCCTGGTAGTCGAAAGGTGACTCGAAGCCTGCCTCAGCGACGAGCAAGACTGGCAACTCCATGCCAAGGGCGACGCCTGCGAGAAAGCTTGCGCGCGCGTTGTGCTCTTCAGCGCGGCTGCGCGTCGGTCCAAGTATGGAGATCACCGCCGCGGTCGACCTGTAGATCTCCTTGACGTAGTAGTCGAGAGGCGCCAGCACCAAGTCGTCGCTTGAACTGTGCGTTGTCCAATCTGGACTTCGCTCTAGAAGCTTGCTTAGTCCGTCGAAGGCCGTCGTCGGCACTGGCGAAGCCGGTGCAAAGACAGAGTTGAGTTGCTTTGCGGCTGCACCCGCGAGCAACTCATCCAAGAGCAACTCTTCGCCTATCGAAGGCAGTTCCTTCAGGAACGTTGACGCAAGTTTGCCTGCATTGCCGCTGTAGTCGATCCTACCTACCGCACGCATCAGCTTGAACGACTTCCAGTTGCGTACGGCGTTGACATCGCTGTCGTCAAGCGCTGGGATGACCCGCTTGCCACGCCCAAGGGCATAGCCCGCTTCGAACAGAACGTTGAAGTTTAGCGTGCTGACTTCGGCTACCACGCAGTCCACGGAGTCGATCTGCTCGCAGATTTGGCGGATCACGTTCTTCCCTGACACCGTCATGTCCTCCCAGGTAGCGGCCGCCACCTGGTTGTCTCGCAGAATCTGCGCCGCATGCCGCATCGTGTCCGACATCAGTCGGTTCGCCGAACCGTACGCGAAGAAGACGCTCTGTGGATGAAATTCGTCCATGATAGGACACTACTGGCACCGGCTGACAAGGCGCGGAGCTGTAGTCCAGCGGCCACCCGAACCCGGCTTCCAGCAACGACCGGGCAAGGCGACGCGCGGGCTGTGCACCACAATGGTCCCCATGCCCCGCCCCACCGCGACCCGCAAGCCAGCACCCAAAGACCAACCCCTCGAGTCCACCCTCTGGAAGGCCGCCGACGCTCTCCGCAACAATATGGACGCCGGCGAGTACAAGCACGTCGTCCTGGGCCTCATCTTCCTCAAGTACATCTCAGACGCCTTCGAAGACCAGCGCGCCCACCTCGAGGCAACCCAAGCAACGGAAGGCGCAGACCCCGAAGACTCAGATGAGTACCGCGCAGTCGGCGGCTTCTGGGTGCCGGCGCAAGCAAGATGGCAACACCTCCAAGACCACGCCCGCGACCCCAACATCGGCGTCATCGTCGATAGTGCGATGGACGCGATCGAGCGCTCCAACCCCTCGCTCAAAGACGTCCTTAGCAAGAACTACGCGCGCGAGCAGCTCGACAAGCGACGACTCGGCGACCTCATCGACCTCCTGAGCAACATGAGCCTCGGCACAAAGAGCGCCAAGGAGCAAGACGTCCTCGGCCGCGTCTACGAGTACTTTTTGAGCCAGTTCGCCTCCGCAGAAGGCAAGAAGGGCGGCGAGTTCTACACGCCGCGCCCCATCGTCCAGCTCCTTGTCGAGATGATCGAGCCGTACAAGGGCCGCGTCTATGACCCCTGCTGCGGCAGCTCCGGCATGTTTGTCCAGTCCATCGAGTTCATCAAGGCTCACGCCAACGGCAACGGTAACGGCGGCCACGCCGCCACGGACATCTCCATCTTTGGCCAGGAGTCCAACCACACCACGTGGCGCCTCGCCAAGATGAACCTTGCGATCCGCGGCATCGACGGCAACATCGCCTGGGGTGACACCTTCCACGACGACAAGCACCCCGACCTCCACGCCGACTTCATCCTCGCTAACCCGCCATTCAACATCTCAGACTGGGGCGGCGAGCGCCTCGCCGACGACAAGCGCTGGCAGTACGGCACCCCGCCCAAGGGCAACGCGAACTTCGCTTGGGTGCAGCACATGGTGAGCAAGCTTTCGCCCGACGGCGTGGCTGGCTTCGTCCTCGCGAACGGCAGTATGTCGTCCAACCAGTCGGGCGAGGGCGACATCCGCAAGAGCCTCGTCGAGGCCGGTTTGGTCGATTGCATGGTGGCCCTACCAGGACAGTTGTTCTACTCGACACAGATTCCCGTATGCCTGTGGTTCCTCGCCAAAGACCGGTCGGGCAAGGACGGCCTCCGCGACCGACGCGACGAGATTCTGTTCATCGACGCCCGCGACCTCGGGCACATGGAGACCCGCACACTCCGCACTTTGTCCGACGCTGATATCAGTCGCGTTGCCGCCGCCTATCACGCGTGGCGCGGGGAGGCGGGGGCGGCGGATTACGAGGACGTCCCCGGCTTCGCCAAGGCAGCGAGTCTCAAAGAGGTGCGTAAGCATGAGCACGTGCTGACGCCGGGTCGCTACGTCGGTGCTGCGGCAGCAGAGGAGGACGGCGAGCCGTTCGACGAGAAGATGAAGCGCCTCGTCGCCCAACTCCGTGAGCAGCAGGCCGAGGCCGCCCGCCTCGACGCCGAGATCGCCAAGAACCTAGAGAGCCTCGGCTATGCCCTCTGACTGGCCACTCGTGCGCCTCGGCGACATGGGGGTTGCGGTGCACGACTGCGAACACCTAACGCCCTCGCTTGGCACCTCAGGAGTCCCATACGTGACGATCCCCGATATGAAGGCTGGCGTCATCGACGTCGACGGGGCCAAGCGGATGCCGGAAACTGACTATCCAAAATGGACTCGGAGAACCACGCCGCAAGACGGAGACGTCGTACTTTCGCGACGAACCAACCCGGGTGTGACTGCCGTCGCGCCCGCGGGCAGCAGGTATGCGCTTGGTCAGAATCTTGTGTTGCTGCGTTCGGAAGGCAAGGTCGTTGACCCAGGATTCTTGCGGTGGCTATGTCGCTCGGAGCCGTGGTGGCGCGAGGTGCGCAGATTCCTGAACGTTGGCGCGGTATTTGACAGCCTCCGGATACGGGACTTGCCAGAATTCGAACTCCCAGTGCCGCCGCTCAGCGAGCAGCTCCGCATCGCCCACATCCTCGGCACCCTCGACGACAAGATCGAACTCAACCGCCGCATGAGCGCCACGCTCGAGGAGATGTCCCGAGCCATATTCAAGTCCTGGTTTGTCGACTTCGACCCGGTGCGCGCGAAGGCCGAGGGCCGTGACACAGGCCTCCCGCCCCACATCGCAGACCTCTTCCCAGACCGCCTCGTCGACTCCGAATTCGGCCCACTTCCCGAAGGCTGGACAGTCTCGCCGTTCTCCCACGGCGTCGAGGTCAGGAGTGGCGGCACGCCGAAGACATCCGTGGATGCCTACTGGGACGGACCGGTGCCCTGGTTCTCTATGGCCGATCTGCCAGCGACGACCGAGGCATGGTTGGTCAACACGGCAAAGTCTCTGACCGAAGCGGGACTGGCCTCCATCGGTGCATCACCGTTGCCGCCGGTTGCGACGGTGCTCACGGCGCGAGGCACCGTTGGCAGGGTTGCGTTGGTCAATGTGCCAACCGTGATAAACCAGTCGTGCTACGGGTTGGTATCCGTGGATGGCGCGCCGTTTCACGCCTACTTCAAGACGCGCGCTGTGGTCGAGGAACTACGCGCTCGAAGCCATGGCTCCGTCTTCGGCACCATCACACGAGCGACACTTGACAGCATCCCATGGCCGACGCCGCCAGTGGAGGTTCGCCGCGGCTTCGACGAGACCGTGCGGGTGCTCATGTCGCGGATGCTTGCAGCGAGCTCAGAGTCGCAAATGCTGCGGGGCCAGCGTGACCTGCTTCTGAGCGAAGTGATCGCCTGACGCTACGTACGGTTAAGTCGGCCCGCTCGAACGCCCACATTGCGAGTTGGTGATGCCCTTGAACCGGCGCGGACTTCGAAAATGCGAACCTCGACTGCAATGAGTGTTGAGGGCCGGGGCACGCGACTCTCGACTTCGGACTTCGGCCATGACTGATGGGTTTCGCGGTCGTGGCGCCTATCTGTCACAGTTGGGGGATGTCGCGTCGTGAAGACCCCGCACGCTACGACGGGAGCGTAGGCGAGTGGTGGATTGCAGGCGATCCCGAGTCCAAATTCCCGGGGGTGCTCACGCGGGACCGGAAGCGCGGGTGGTGGACGCTCAAGACGCTCCGGAAGGCTGGAACACCTCCGGAACTACCGCATGGCGTCGTGACCAGTGGTGGAATTGTCTACGGCGAAACTTCCGCCGGGCCGGCCTCGCTCTTACATGCGAATGTTGCCTCTTACGCGACCCGGTCCGAGTTCGAGAAGGAGGCATGGGTCGAGTACCACTCCGACGAGTGGCATGCGTTCGAAGTGGTCCTCGGCGGCCATCATGACGCGACCACTCGGTGGAACTCGATAGGTGTGGAGTTGCCACTCGCATGGGACTGGATGTCACCGACGGTGCTCGAGCCGCGGGACAAACGTGTGCTCCACCGCGAACTCAACGAGTCATTGGAGTGCCGGTATGGCGACCTAGAGATCGCACTTTGGCGGTCCGCAACCTGGTCAGGCAGCAAGAGCGGGGAGCATCTTGTGGGTCGCGCTGCCTACGTCTTCGAGTGCGTAGGTGGTCTGAGCACCGACACGATAGACCAGCCGCTCGTGGCGATTCGGAATCTCCATGAAGTGCTCTTCGGCGCTCGGGTCCGTGCCGACACTCTTCGTCTCAGTGGACCCTTCGGCGCGGACCCGCCCGGGTCATTTGCAGAAGTATCGGGGGCAAGGCGAGTAGCACCGCGGTTGAGTCTCCCCGATCCCTATCTCAGTACCGGGGACATCGACTTCGGTGACTTCTTGCCCCGCTGGATCCGTCTCCATGTTGACTCACCGTCGTGGCCCGTCTTTGGTCGCCCCAATGGTTCCACTGGGTGGGTTCATACCGACGTTCTTGAGGCGATCTCCGCGCTCGAGTCGCTGGCCCGGGAGCACGATGAGATGTCGAACCCGCATGAGTCTGAGCACCTGCTCATTCGGGGCGCGACGGCCCACCTCCCCCGTGCGGCCAAGAGTCGCGTGGAGCATCTCCTCAGGTTCGACGGTCCCGCGCTCGCGGACCGACTGGAGTCTGTTGCGAACCTAATAGGCCCGGCCTCGGCACGGTGGCTGCTCGGCGAGGATCTGCGAGCTTGGGCGAACGTGGTCGCGCGGCTGAGGAACCTCATCTCCCATGGGGGCAGATCGCGGAGCGGGGCTGAACACGAGCCGCAAGTCGTGGTGGCGGTCTTGTTGGCGGTGAGAGTGGTGTACCAATTGGCGATGCTGCGTCTCGCAGGGTTCACGAATCGGCAAGATGGCGAAGCAACTGAGTTGCTCGTAGACGGTGCGGGACACTCTGTCATAGGACATCCGAACTCCGCCCTTGCGCACAAGTTCGCAGATGTGCGCGCCAGTCGAGATGCATGGAAGGTCTGGGCAGACGGCTTGCGTCCCATGTAAAGACGTCGGCTCGGCCGGACGTGCCTCGGCGATCGAACCGAGACAACTGCGCCACGGCTAGTCAATTGGCCTGGCCACTACTAGTCAATTGGCCGAGTCACTACTAGTCAATTGGCCCAGGACCGCGCTACGGTGGCACCATGTCCACGCAGCAGGGATACGTCGCTCGGTACCTGGAGCCGCGGCTTGCGCGCGCCGTCGGCTATTCGCCGGCATCCGTAATCCTGGGTGCCCGCCAGTCCGGTAAGTCAACCTTCGTGCAGCACTTTGCCCGCACGCGCGGATACACGTACACGACCTTCGACGATCCGGGTGCGGTCGCTGCGATCGACGCCGATCCGGTGGGGTACGTCGAGGCGCTCGGCCCCAAGGTCGTGCTCGACGAAGTGCAGCGCATCGCCAGGCACTTCAGCACGATCAAGCTGTTGATAGACCGCGACCGGCAACCCGGGCGCTTCATCATGACCGGTTCCGCCAACATCCTGGCGGTACCACAACTCAGCGATTCGCTTGCCGGGCGCCTGGCGCTCCTTCGCATGCATCCACTGACGCAAGTCGAGACGCTAGAGGCTGATCCCGAGTTCCTGAGGAGGTTGTTCGCCAACGACTGGCGGCCGGTCGCTGCCGAAAGGTTGGGGACACGACTCGTCGAACTCGTCGTCCGCGGCGGATTCCCGGCAGTGAGACACATGGAAGCAAGCGACTCCTCCACGTACCTGCGCGACCACGCCACTACGCAGATCCAGCGAGACGTGAAGAGCCTCGCAGACATTCGCTCGCTCGAGACGTCACCAGAACTCCTCCGCCAAGTGAGCGCCTACACCGCGCAGCTCTCGAACGTCTCGAAACTGGCGAGGGACCTCGAGATCTCGCGCGACACGGTGAAGGAACACCTCGCATTGCTGCGACACATCTACGTCATCGAGCAAGTCTCGGCATGGGGCAAGACCGAGCGCGTCCGAGCGGTCAAGTCCCCCAAACTGCACGTGGCAGACACGGGGCTCGGATGCGCGGTGCGCGGATACACAGTCGAGTCCCTCAACCGCGATCGCGTGGCGCTAGGGCACATGGTGGAGTCTCTTGTGCTCAATGAGTTGTTGGCTCAGGCGGAGTGGGCGGATACGCCCACCCGCTTCTCACACTTCCGCGATTCCCATCAAAGCGAAGTTGACATCGTGCTGGAACGCGACCCCTCTGACGTAGCGGGCATTGAAGTGAAGTCCTCCTCCGTGGTGCACGCCAAGGACTTCGCAGGCTTGAGGAAGCTGCGCGAGACTGTGGGCGACAGTTTCCGGTGCGGCGTGGTGCTTTACGACGGGCCTGCGGGGTACCGTGTCGAGGACAACCTCTGGGCATTGCCGATCTCGACGCTGTGGGGGAAACCGTGAACGAGTTCGCCGAGTCAGTGGTCGAGGAGGCTCTCCTCGCCTGGCTTCGCGATGCCGGCTGGCAGACCACCCACGGCGACGACATCGATCCTGAGGGTCCTAACCCCGAGCGCCGCAGCTACGGCGACGCGATCCTTCCCAACCGCCTCCGCGCGTCACTGGCGCGGCTCAACCCGGGCCTTCCAGCGTCGGCCATCGACAGCGCGTTCACTGCTCTCGATCGTGTGAGCGGACCGGACCTTGTGTCGCGAAACCGCAATGCCCATCGCATGCTCGTCGATGGCGTGGACGTGGAGTATCGCGACGTCAGCGGTGCGATTCGCGGCGCGAAAGCGCGCGTCATTGACTTTGCGGACCCCACTGCGAATGACGTGTTGGCGGTCAATCAGTTCACCATCATCGAAGACTCACACAATCGGCGTCCCGACGTAGTGCTGTTCGTCAACGGGTTGCCGCTTGGGGTGGTGGAACTCAAGGCCCCAGGGATAGGCGAGGACTGGGACGTGCTCGCGCACAACCAGGTGCAGACGTACAAGGCCGAGATTCCTTCGCTCTTTACGTTCAACGCTCTCATCGCATTGTCCGACGGCATTGCGGCGTCCGTGGGCACCCTCACAGCAGGGCGCGAGTGGTTCAAGACCTGGCGCTCTGCCGACGGCGAGGCGCTGGCACCTGCCGCGGTGAGCCAGTTGGAGACCCTCACGTTTGGCTTGCTCGCGCCCGGACCGCTCTTGGAGATGCTGCGCGGCTTTGTGGTGTTTGAGGATGACGGCGCCGGGCCACCCGTGAAGAAGATGGCCGGCTATCACCAATTCTACGCGGTGCGACGAGCGGTTGCAGAAACGCTGAGCGCGGCGGGAGCGGAACTGGTTCCTGCCATGGGTGAGCGTGTGCCGGTGATCCCGCTCGAGTTCGCGGCCGGCGCGTTTGGTCCCGCCCAGACATTGCTCGCCGATGACGTCGAGTGGGCCACCGTTGACCTGGGTCGCGCGGTCCAGCCGGGCATGTTCCTTGCGCAGGTGAGTGGCAAGTCCATGGAGCCGCGCATCCCCGACGGCTCATGGTGCCTGTTCCGCGCGCCGGTTACGGGGTCCCGCGAAGGTCGCGATGTGGTAGTCGAACTACGCGATTCCGTGGATCCGGAGACCGGCTCGCGATACACGGTCAAGCGGTACTCGTCTGAGAAGGTCACGGGCGGGGACGGCTCTTGGCGGCATTCGCGCATCACGCTCACGCCAGCGAATCCTGCCTTCGAGCCCATCGTGCTTGAGGATGTCGAGGAAGACGAACTTGCCGTCGTTGCCGAGTTCCTCGAGGTGGTGGAGCGGCCCGATGCCAACCCGAGCGCAGCGTCGGGCAGTGACCGCCGCATTGGCGTGGTTTGGCACACGCAGGGCTCTGGCAAGTCGCTCACGATGGCGTTCTATGCGGGCGCGATCGTGCGTGAACCCGCGATGCGCAACCCCACGGTGGTAGTCCTCACTGATCGCAACGACCTCGACAACCAACTGTTCGGGACACTCTCTAGGTGCCGCGACTTGCTGCGCCAGGACCCGGTCCAGGCAGGTACGCGCGCTGAGTTGCGCCAGCTGCTCACCCGCGAGGCCGGCGGTGTGGTCTTCACGACCATCCAGAAATTCCTTCCTGAGGTCAAGGGCGACGCGTTCCCCACGCTCAGCGACCGCTCCAACATCGTGGTCATCGCTGACGAGGCGCACCGTAGTCAGTACGACTTCATTGACGGGTTCGCGCGACACTTGCGGGACGCATTGCCCAACGCCTCGTTCATTGGCTTCACCGGTACACCCATCGAGGCGACTGACGCGAACACGCGTGCTGTTTTTGGCGACTACATCAGCGTCTACGACATCGAGCGCGCGGTGCACGACGGGGCGACAGTGCCCATCTACTACGAGTCGCGCCTTGCCGCGCTCACACTCAATGAGGATGAGCGCCCGTCCATCGACCCAGACTTCGAAGAGGCCACCGAGTCGGAGGAAGAGACCGGGCGCGAGAAGCTCAAGTCCAAGTGGGCGGCGCTCGAGGCGGTAGTCGGCTCGGACAAGCGGCTGGACTTGGTGGCCGAGGACATCGTCACCCACTTCGGAGCGCGCACGGGAGAAGGCGGACTGCGGGGCAAGGGCATGGTCGTGGCCATGTCGCGGCGTATCGCGGTGGATCTCTACGACCGCATCGTGGCGCTGCGCCCCGACTGGGTGGACCTGGTCCGCGTGGTCATGACGGGCTCCGCCGCTGACGGCCCGGCGTGGCAGCAACACATCCGAACCAAGCAGCAGCGCGAGGAGTTGGCGAACCGCTTCCGTGACCCCGATGACCCGTTCCGTCTGGTCATTGTGCGCGACATGTGGCTCACGGGCTTTGACGCTCCCTCGCTGCACACGATGTATGTCGACAAGCCCATGCGCGGACACGGACTCATGCAAGCCATCGCGCGCGTGAACCGCGTCTTCCGCGACAAGCAAGGCGGACTTGTCGTCGACTACATCGGCCTCGCGGCCGAGCTCAAGCGCGCGCTTGCGACCTACACCGAGAGTGGTGGCGCCGGAACGCCAACGCTGGATCAAGCGTCGGCCATTACTGTGCTTCTCGAGAAGTACGAGGTGGTTGCAAACATGTTCGCCGGCGAGGCACGCACCGATGCCGTGATTCCCCGGTTCGACTACCGTGCACTCCTCGCCGGATCGCCGGGGGACAAGATGACCGCGGTCACTGGTGGCATGGACCACGTGCTGTCGCTCGCGGATGGCAAGGATCGATTCACGCGCGCGGTGAGTGACCTCAAGAAGGCGTTCTCGCTGGCTGTGCCCTCGGCTCAGGCCCACGCGATCCGAGACGAAGTTGCGTACTTCGAGCTGCTCTCGGCGAAGTTGGCCCAGCGGACGCTGGACCCCGACGTACGACCATTCGACGCCGAAGCGGCGATCCGACAGATCGTGTCGCGCGCCGTGGTCTCCGAGGGCGTTGTCGACATCTACGGTGCGGCCGGTCTTGAGCGACCGGAAATCTCGGTACTGGACGAGAAGTTCCTAGCGGAGATTCGTGGGATGCCGCAACGAAACCTCGCCGTCGAGATGCTCGAGAAGCTTCTGCACGGTGAGATTCGTAGGCATGGCTCACGCTCTGTGGTGAGCGGGAGGCGGTTCTCCGACATGCTCGAGGCGACCCTGATCCGTTACCGGAACCGGGCGATCGAGGCCGCCGCCGTCATTGCTGAGCTCATTGAGTTGGCGCGCGAGGTGCGTTCCGCGAATGCTGCGGGCGAGGCTCTGGGGCTGAATGACGACGAGTACGCGTTCTACGAGGCGCTCGAAGACCACGAGGGCGTGCTCGACATCATGGGTGACGCACAGTTGGCGGTGATTGCGCGCGAACTGGTGGAGCGTGTGCGCGGATCCGTGACCATCGACTGGACCACGCGCGAGGATGTCCGTGCGCAATTACGGGTGGTGGTGAAGCGGATCTTGCGGAAGTACGGGTATCCGCCGGACCTCGCTGATGAAGCGGTGCGGACGGTTATCGCGCAGGCTGAGGCGTCGAGCAAGAGGTGGGCGGCGTGACTGTCGCAGTCATCAGCGGGTTGTCAGCGCCCGCACAGACCAGTGGTTCCATGTCGACACTCCAGGTCCTTGCGCTCGTAGCCACAATTGCCGCGCCACTCGTTGCATCCGCCGTGTTCGTTGCCACCGTCATCTATGACCGAGCGCATAGGCGGCACGAGGACATTGGTCGCGTCGTGGCGAAGGCCCTCGCATCAGCGACGACGGCCGGTAAGTGGTCGATGTGGCCTTATCCCGTGGCGATGCTCGGTACGTGGCAGCTGGACGTGATCACCGATACGGCAGCAGTCGCTATCCAACTGCCGAAGCGCCGTTACAGATCCCTCGGCCCTTGGCTAATGGAGGGCGCAACGCGGGTTGGTATGGATCCCAACTCAGCGCGTCGCATTTCGGCGATTAGTAACTTGGTGGCGATGCTCGTGATCATGCAGAATCCGTCGCGTGAGGCTTTGCGTGAGGCTCACGAGCGTGCAGTTGCGAATCCATGGCCCGAAGTCGACATTTCGGCGCCCCGTCACTACCAGGTGCTCCGGGCTATTGGGGTGTGGCCTTTGAGGTTTGCCACGGGTGACCTCAGCTATGGCCGACGCACCGCCGAGCGGTAGCCCGCGTGCCTAGTGCGGAGTCGATGACGCCGCCACCGCTTCAACGTACCGGGGCACCCACTCCTCGACGAACGCGTCCCAGTTCGCAAGAAGTTTGACGCAATTCACTCCGGGGTGACGGCTCGTCAGTGTGCTGCCTGTGAGGTCGGATAGCGCGATGCGCAATGCCTCTGCAGACTCGCGATCGCCCGTGTCTGCCACGACGCCTAGGTAGAACTCGACCGTGTCGTACGTCACGTACCACGTGAAAAGGCGCCGGTCCAATGAGGGGCTGTCGTAGACCAGCGACTTCGGCCGACGCTTTTCTACGAGTCCGTAGAGCTCACCCAACGCGGCGATACGACGGCCCACTTCGCGCGTCTCTTCACCTGCATTCTTGATGAGTTCATCAAGCGACAGACTCTCGGTCTGTCGCTTCGCCTTCGCTGCTTCTCGCGTCCGCCCAACCACAGTGGGCGTCACCAGGCGATCGGAGCCACTGGTGAACTGCCTTACCTCGATCCCGAGTACCTCGGTGCGCGTCATCTGATCGTTGAGAAACTCGATGACACTCAGGAGTTCTGGTGGGATGAGGTCGGCCACGAAGAGAAGCCGAAGTCGACCGGCGGAGAGATTGTCGTCAACGCGTTGCCAAAACTCCCCGACAGCGTCGTCCGATCGTGAGAAGTCGGGCCCCACGAGTTGGTGCACGAGCTCGTCTGCCGCTTCCGAAGCGTCGTGCCTGCCAGTCTGCTCGAGCCTGCTATCAAATCACTGCGGAGGTGTTCCACAGGCCAGTACCGCAACCCATTGGCCGCATAATCGAGCATCTGGCCGACGATCTCGCGACGGATCTGCGTATTGGAACTCCGTTTCACTTCCACAATGGTTGGGATGCCGTCGTGATCGATGAAGAGGTGATCGACGCTCCACCTATTCGCGCCCGCCTCCTGCTCCGTGAGGCCCTTCTCGCGGTTGATGAGAAGCCAACGTCGAGGATCGTCGGGAGTGATCTGCCCACCTGCAAGCAGTTCCGGATAGTCGGCAAGCAAGGCCTGGAGAGCGGCCTCTTTCGCATATGCCGAGCTCTTCAGTGCCACGAGCTCGCCGTGCTCGGGTATCAGGTACATCTCATCGGACATGGGCGTCTCCTATCGAGTCGACGTAGGCAAGGTTAGCGGGCAGCCGGAATGCGCCACCGGGCGTCGGCGGCGAGCCGCTACCGTGGTTGCATGCTCTTGAGATTCGTGCGGACAGCCTGCATGTTGCTGTTCTTCGCCGCGCTCGCCTACGGCATCGGCGCGATCATCGCCGGGGCGTGGGGCCGCCTGCTCATCGCGCTCGCGGCCGCGTGGCTGATCGCGTGGATCGGCGGACGCGCCCACCAGGCCATCGTGCGCCAACAGACTGAGCCGCACCCAGAAGACTTTGACCGCAGGGACCTGTGAGGCGCATGCCAACCATGTCCGCGCTGCGCGTCGACATCACGACGCTCGATGTTGACACCATCGTCAACGCCGCAAGCAGTTCGCTGCTCGGCGGCGGGGGAGTGGACGGTGCGATTCACCGCGCCGCTGGGCCTGAAATGTTGCACGCGTGCAGACTCCTTGCTGGCTGCAAGACGGGTGAGGCCAAGATCACCCCCGGCTTCCGGCTGCCCGCGCGGTACGTGATCCACACCGTCGGGCCCGTGTGGCGAGGCGGCGGCAATGGTGAGCCCGAACTCCTCGCCTCGTGCTACCGCCGCTCCTTGGAACTCGCGAACGAGCACGGCTGCACCTCGATCGCCTTCCCTAGCATCAGCACCGGCATCTACGGCTACCCCATCGAGTTGGCGTCGAGAATCGCCGTGCAGACGGCCGGCGCTGCGCTCACCCCTGGCGGCAGCGTCCAGTCCGTGATCTTCGCCTGCTTTTCCGACGCCGATCTTGACGTGTACCGCGAACTGGTGCCGTAGCGTCGGGCAGGCGGGCAGTAGGTGTTGCTGCCGTAACTCCGACCCGGGCGCGCGGCGGCGCCGCCCTAGTTCGAGCCGCGGACCCGCTCTTGCTCCTCCGAAATGAGGCGGATGAGGGTAAGCACGCGCTGGCCCTTTGAATGGAGGGGCGCGAGTGGGTGCCCCTCATTGGTGACGTCGACCGTCGTCGCCGTAGCGGATGACAACGCGTCACCGATGCGCAAAACGAAGCGCATATCGTCTTGCCCGAGGGCACCGTCTGCACCGCCCGGGCGGAAATGCTCGGAGAGCGAGACAGCGAGTGCCAGAAACTCTCGCGACTCCTGATTTGCCTGCGGATGCTCGCCAATGCCAATGACTCCGCCGCCCACGCTGGTGTAGAGAGATGTGGTGCCGTCGACGAACGAGACGACGCTCGCCATCCCACCCCCGGCAGGCAAATCCATCATCACGACGATAGGACCTTGTGCATCGGCACCGCTTGGCGCGGGCCCGTTGAGTGCGTGCTCGCGCAACTGAGGCGTATCGCCGGCGCGGTCAGCAGTCTTCTTGCGTCCGAACATGTGCTGAGCCTAACGGGGTTGCTTTTCGCTGTCCCAGTGGCAAGTCCCGCAAGGCACGCCGCGTATGCTCGCCGTGAACCCGCCCAAGGCGCACCTACCCGGTAAGGGGGCGTCCTGATCGCAGTTGGCGAGGGTGGCTGCCCGTTCAAGCCGGGCCGGGTCCGTAGGGAGTTCTCGCGCTGCGATCGTGATTTGGACTCCCGCCCTTGGTAAACGGCGACCTGACCTGCACACCGGAGTGCCCTAACCTGACGCCATGCCTGATCGCATCGACCCTCACGAGATCCCGCCACACATTCGCGATGCGATCGTCGCCGAAATCGGCGCCATTGAACACGAACACAACGTCCGCGTGCTGTGGGCCATCGAGTCGGGCTCGCGCGCATGGGGCTTTCCTTCGCCAGACTCAGACTTCGACGCCCGCTTCATCTACATCCGTGAACGCGACTGGTACCTGAGCATCGCCCCAGGTAGGGACGTAATTGAGCGCCCGGTCGACAAGGTCTTTGATGTCTCTGGCTGGGACCTCCGCAAGGCCCTCAACCTGTTGCGAGGCGGCAACGCCACGCTTAGCGAGTGGCTGGATTCACCCATCGTGTACCGCTCGGAACCCGGCTTCCACGATGCATTCGTCGCGCTGATTGATCGCGCGCATCGGCAGGACCGCTCGTACTGGCACTACCGATCGGTGGCCGAGAACTACGAAGCAGCTGCCACCTCGGGTGGCTCCGTACGGCTCAAGAAGTGGCTCTACGCGCTCCGCACCTGCCTCGCCGCGGAGTGGGCTGCGACGCGCGGCACTAAGCCCCCGATGCGACTGACGGATCTCGCCGACGGCATCGCAATAGACCCCGTCATCCGCTCTCAGATCGATCACCTCATCGCGGTAAAGGCGGGGCTCGCGGAGTCGTCCAGCGCCACCGTTGAACCGGAACTTGCCGCATGGCTTGCCGCGCGCGTCGCCGCTCTTAGCGACCTCGCAGTGGAGCCAGTCGCGCCCGTCACCTGTGCCAGCGGCGTCGAAAGCAGTGGGTTGAATGAGTGGGCTACCTCGCGGGCCCACACGAGACTTCGCTGGCGTCGCACAGCCAGTTCGGGAACGAAATATCAAACGTGCCGTGTGCGCCATCGGCCGTCCAGTGGACGCGGAAACCTTCCACCATCGCGGTGGTGTCGGTTCGACGTACAACCTGGACCAAGAGCTGCGACTGGTTAACGGACCCGTCGTTGGAGCAATGTACTCGTACAAGATTGTCGTTGGAGCGGTATCCGAGGTCAGAGAGTGTGGACGTGGCCGCCCCGACCGGCGGAATGCCACTCTCAACGTTGTCAATCGCGAAACCGGTTACCTCGATAGAGCCGTCTCCAACAGCGTCGACTGAATCCACGGTTCCCGAGTCAGTGCCTTCGACGCATAAGGACATCAGCCCGAGCACGATTGATTCCCCCGCCGAAACGTGCCCCAACGAAACTGTGCCATCGCCGTTATGGCCGCTTCCCGACTCGCGTACGAGTGCGTCAGAAGTGACCACCGTGCAACCCGCCAGAACAATTGCCGAACTGAGCAATGCGATTGAACGCATCATGCGGAATTCGCACCTATATCAGACGAACTGTCAAGACCAGACTGGTTGTTGTAGCAGATCTTTGCCGTGCCCGTCGCGGGGCCGAACTTCTGGCCCGACGTCGAAGTCCAGCCGGAACGTGCCATCAACGAGATGCCGTAATAGCTTACGCCGAACGCAAACGAAGAGGCGGTCGTCTGTTTCTTCGTGTAGCTCCACGCGGACGGCACCGTGGTGCAGTAGGCGTAATTGCGTCGCGTCGCGGTCCGGTTGTGGTTGAGGAACACCTGGATCGAGTTTGGAGTCCACTTGAAACGGGCATTCGCATTGCAGTCGTCGCGAAGCAACACGTAGGAAACGGTGTTTCCTACGTCGTAAGAGCCCGTAACCGGTCCCCAACTCGTCGTCGAAGTCGACGAGACCGTGGAGGTGCCGCCAACGCTGAAGCTCCCCGACCCACCTGTCGGTGAAATACCGACGCCCATTGTCTCGGATCGACCAGATCCAGCCGTCTCAGTCGCCTTTAGCTTCGTGGTCCCTTGGATGTGGTGGACCCACTCCGTGAGACCGTACGTAGTCGAGACAACGTGGTAACCGCATGACAGGGGCGTAACTCCTACCATCAACGAATTCGCGGTCGAATCTGGAGCCGTCAATAGTTTGGCGGAACCGGCGCCCGCACTGTTCAGCGCGGCATCCAATTTCTTGGAACGAGCCGTCACCGGAAGGACGAAATGGCCGGTGGCAGCGTTTTGCGCTGCACTCGCAGCTGCCGAGTTTTTGGTAAGCGCAGAGACGCCCAAACCATCTGCGGTCGGCGAGTTAGCGAGCGCAGCGTCCGTGACGGCACCGGTACCGAGATCGATAGAAACTGTAGCGACCGTATTCGCACCTCTTGACTCGCCGCCTACGGATAGCGAGTATGTGGCTTCGCCTTCCGCGTCCGCGAAACGCAGGTCCAAGTTTACTAGACCGTCTGCGGCGACGAAGTCATTTGGGATAGACGACGGGTCGATGATTAGCCGGTATTTTCCTGCGGCGTTGGTCTTGCCTGCTGCGACCACATACCGTGGGACCATTTCGCCATTCGTGTACGTGGTGAAGGTTTCCCCGTTTGGCATGGCGATCGCATAGACCTCGGCATTCGCGGGAGTTCCGTCGACAGTCACCTTTCCCGTGATTGTCTGGAGTACTGGAGATTTTGCCTCTGCACCCAGGTTCATTTCCGCGTGTTCGCTTGCGGCCACAGCAACCGGATTCGCAACTCCGCCTACGACGACGAGGCCCGTACATGCCAAAATGATCCATGCTCGACGCATCTTGCCTGTGTATCGACCTGCATTGCTTTTCAGCATCAAATCCCCCCAATGTCGGGTCAATGCTCTCTAAGTGATGGGGCGAATCTATCTGCGGGCAAGCACCTTGTCAAGCGGTGCCAATCGGCCGTTGCCGTCGCAGTGGCCCTCGTCCCAAGGCAACGGTGCCACGTCGTCTTGGGAGTGCGTGGGGCGCACCCTTGCATGCTGCGGTTTCGGCGCCACGACACACCTCGAATCTAGGCTTTTGCTGGTCTTGATCTTGATCTTGATCTTGATCTTGATCTTGGTCTTGGTCAAGCCCATAAAGGGAAAGGTGCTGTCTGCAGACCGCCAGACGGCCTGAAGCTGAGTTGTATTCGCCCTGACCTGTCCCGCGGTTTTCGGCCAGTTGTGTTGTGGTGATGCGTGTGCTGGACAGACCTCTCTCGGCAGAGGAAGTGCTCAAGGCGCGGACGGCGATTATGCGTCTGAATATCTTCCTGCCACTCGCCTCGGTGACTGGTTGGCGATGGTGCGTTCCGGGAGTTCGGCATCGGCGTCGCGGCCGTCCGCGCGGAGCTTGACGATGGACGTGTGGACGGCTCCGGGGGAGACGTAGAAGTCCTGGGCGGCGGCGGAGTTGGATGGCGACGGCGAGGAGAGCGACGGTTCCGCACTGGTGCGGGGACGCGCTGGTTCGCTGCTGTGCATGGGCGAGTTCGCGGGCGTGGGGGGGCAGGCGGATAGGAGAAGCGCGGCGCCCGCAAGCACGCACGAGGCAGCGACGGCGCGAAAGGGCATAAGGGACCCTACTAACGCGCGGGCGGGTGTCCAGCGGCGCCTCTCAAGTCCCCAGCCACGTCGGCTACAACTCGCGCCAGTAGTACAGCGCACGCTCGTTGGACTCGGGTTCCGTATTCGCGAAGCCGTGACGTTCGTAAAATCGGCGCGCGTCGCGGTCGAACTCGTCGACATTGACCTCGATCAACGCCCATGAGTCCGCGCTCGCCTTGGCGAGCACGGCTTCAATAATTGCGGACCCGATGCCGAGCCCGCGCGATTCCGGAGCCACGTAGAGCTCGTCGAGCAGCCCTACAGGTCCGTCGCTCCAGACGTTGCTGCGGAGCGTCACCAGCCCAATGCCCGCTGCCGGGTCCCCGCCAAGCCAAGCGAGAGTCGAATCGGACGCCAGCAACATCTCGAGGCGCCGCTCGAGCGCTGGCTGCCCCGGCGTCGGGCTATCAAACTCCGTATTGAAGTCATGGAGGAACTGCGCGGCTTGAGGCGCGTCCTCTACCGCGGCGAGGCGTAGGGGTTGCATCGGTCCAGGCTAGGCAATGATGCCTCGATGAAGCGAGCCACGCGAGGACGTCAACTAGGTGGTGGCGCAGGCGAAGTGAGGCAGACGCGGAAAGCCGCTAGATTCATGTGGCACTACCACCTGAGGGAAATGAGGTCAGCGTGGACATTGGCGTCTTGACGTTTGTGACCCTCCTTTTGCTACTTCTGGCCCTCCGAGCGACGTATCGCGCCGTAGCCCGCCGTGATCAGCAGGGCGCCACCGGCAGGGCATGGTGGGCCATGATCCTCATTGGGCTGTCGCTCGTGGCGCTCTACTTTGAGGTGGGACACCAGCGGCAGCGGGCGCTCGCGACTGCGGCGATGTCCGTTGTGACTGACAAGCCCAACGCACACGCGGACTGTGAGCGCTTCACAAAGGCACTCTTCAACCTGGGCACCTACGACGGGTACGTCTATCAGAACAACTCGGACGTGGCGTTTTACGACAACGACTCATGCAGAGCGCTCGCGTCCTATGCATCGGGTTCCAAGAGCAATCCGTCCCTGGCGCAGATTCGCGCCGTGCACCTCATTGCGCACGAGACCATGCACGTGAATGGACACTGGACGGAGTCCGACGCAGAGTGCCGCGCCGCCCAACTGAACGACCTGGTCGCAATGAAGTTGGGCGCTACGGAGCAGCAAGCCCGTGCCCTTCAGGCACGCTACTTCGCAGAGGTTTACCCCCACCTGAGGGACAACTACGTCACGAGCGAATGCAGGGAAGGCGGCGCCCTTGACCTCTTCCCTGCGAGAACATCGTTTCCGTAGGCGCGGAGCGTCACCCAGCCCGCATGACCTCGCCTAGCTTGAGTGGGCGCCCCAGCTTTACTGCCACACCCACCGCGATCCACGCGAACACGCCCAGCACGAGCGGCACCAGCGCGGCCCACCACGCGATCACCACCGCGGGCGCATGCGCCTCGCCAGTAACCGCGGACAGGTTGAGCGGATCTACCAGCGCAAACATGAGCAAGTACCCAGCACCAACACCCACCGCGCTCGCGACCACCACGGGCACCGCCACCTGCGCGCGCGCCACTCGGGACACCGTCTTGCGCGGGAAGCCCACCACTCGCAGCCGTCCCATGTCTCCCTCGCGCTCGCGCGCACCCGCCGCAACGAGCAACGCCACTCCCAGACCGGCAAACAAGACAGCAACCAACGCGGCACCCACAAACAGCGCCGCCAGCCCCGCCGTCACGGGCGCCGTGTGGGCGGCATCCAGAAACTCGGAGCGCAGCGAAACGGTCGCATCGGAGCCGGCCGCCGCCTCCGCGAGCGCAGCCGCTGAATCAGCCCCAAAAGCCCACGCGGCCGTAGCCGGCAAGTCGGCACCCGCAACCGCCTCCAGCGCGGAACGGTCAACGAAAACCGTTCCAGGAGCGTCGGGCAAACCGCCCGGCACCTCGCGAAGCCGCCCCAACGTCGTCACTGGCACGTTTATCTGTTCCCACAGCACGGTTCCGTCGCCGCGCACCTGGGCGTCGCCAGCCAACAGAGCGCCGACGCTGTCTCCAGTACCAGGGGACGCGGCCAGTTTCTCCCAGGGACCAGCATCGGCTCCCGGCACCTTGGACGCCAAAGCCGCCATCGCCGCCGCGTCCACCGCAACCAGCCGCACGGCGTGGTCGCCGGCGTCGTCCTCGATGCTCGCCACGTCATTAACCCATGCGAACACCACATCGCCCCCGGAAACGTCCGTCACGGCCTCAGGCAGAGGCCCAGAGAATCCGGCCAAGACCAGCACGTCCCCACCAATCGCCTCCCACGAGGCGCGCTCCTGACCGGCGGACACCGTAGCGGCCGTTGACGCCGCCATGCCAACAACGCTTGCAGCCACCACAAATGCGAGCGTGGCGGCCACATGCGTGCGCATCTGTGCCGCCGCGAGCATGGGAGCGGCGGAGCGCGCGCGGGCAGCGAAACGCCTGGCAGACCGCACACACCACGGCAGCGCCCTGGCCAACAACACGCCAAAGGCGAGCGCGCACAACGCGGGAGCGGCGAGCACCAGAACATCGGCCCCAAGAGCACCCTCGGACGCGCCAATGCCCCGCGCCCGGAGCGCAAACAGCGACGCCAACGCGGCAACCCCAAGCGTGATCTCCAGCGTCACCCGCACGGGACCGGTTCGCGGGGACACAAAGCCGCGCCCGCGCACGGCAGCCGCCCTCATGCCCAACACGGGACTCGCGAGCAATGAAACCAAAATTGGCGCCGCGATCCAGCCCCAGGAGAGAGGCCCCGGATACAGCCATTGCTGAACGCCCAACCCAACGCCAACGCCAACAGCGGTCACCACAAAGGACTCCACGCCAAGCGCGCGCCCAACGGACGCGAGGCTCGCGCCACGCGAGCGCAGCCCACGCAGCACTCGTGCGCGCCGGTCAACCACAATGCTCGCCGCCAGAATCTGCGCCAATGCCATGGCAACGATGACTGAGATCAACAGCACCGCAGCTTGCGCCGTAGCAGCGCGATTGTGCGCGAGCGCTTCCCCAAGCACGGCATCGAGCCTCGTGCTGGTCTTGGGATCCGCCGCAACAATCGTGAAGACCTGCTTGCCGGAGGCGATGCCGCGTGCAACGAGCGCAATCTCGCCCGCATTCGCGGACGTCAACTCTTGCGGCTTCACGCGATACGTGAAGAACCGATCCATCGACATGGGCACCGTGGCAAGCCGCGCGAACGGCAGCGAGCCCTCCGAGGTGAGCGCCGCCACATACGTGATGCCACCGGCACCGCGCCCCACTTGCGGATGCAAGAGCGTGGGCACCGTGGCAAACGAGGCGCCTTCAGGGTCGTTGGGCCGGTAGACGCCCGTCACGTTGACCGTGAGCGGGAAATCGTCTTGGGTGACTACCGGCAGCGTGGCGCCAGCTCCCACGCCCAGCAGCTCGGCAACGGCCTGGGACAGACCAACCTCAATGGGCAACGGCGCACTCGCCCTGGCCACGTCGATCGCAGTTCCCGTCGCCTCCGGCTCGCGACCCTCAACCCACGTCACACCCTGCGAATCGGACTGGCTGACGTAGGCGAACCGCAAACGCGCAGCGTGACCGTCCACCGCGCCCATCTTGAGCTCGGGCCCAAGCAGCGTGGTGACGGGGTCCTCCATCACCGCGCGCAGGCCCGCGGGCATGCCGTCCTCGATGACGTCGCGAATGTACTGAGCGCTGTCAACCGTGTCCGGAGCCAGCTCGAACCCCTCGCCCTGGGTGCCGGTCAGTGACACGGACACCACCACATTCGTATCCCGCGGAGCGGCTGCCACCTCGGTGCGAATCTCGCGCGTCCCAACGGCAGCAATCGCCACCGGCACGGCCGCCGTCAGGAACACCGCGGCCGCCACAATCACCGCCGTCAGTACCAGCGCGCCCGCACTCGTGCGTGACTGCGCCGCAATGGTCTCGCGCGTGACTCGCGTCCTCATGCCACGTCCCCCGCTCGCAGTGCGGCCACGGTGGAGCGCCGCACCACGGCCCTCGCGGCGGGAATGCCAACACCCACCGCAATGACCAATACCAGCCCTATCGCCGCCGCCAGCGCACCCCACGGCACCACCAGTTCGGCAGGCGGAACCGGCCGCGAGCCGTTCTGCGCCACCACCAGCGTGGGCGAAATAACGAACGCGAGCGCCAGCCCAATCACAAATCCAGCCCCAATCGAGCTCACTGTCACCAGGGTGTGCTGCGCCATGTGACTGGCGTAAGCGGTGCGTCGGCTCACACCGATGGCGCGAATCCGCGCAATAGTCAGCCCGCGTTGCTGCGCCTCAGCCGAGGCGTGCGCGATGGCCCCAACCACCGCCAGCAGCAGCGCCACCGCGATCGCCAGCCACCACGCGAGCCGCAGTGGCACCTGCGTGGCATCCTCCTGCAGGGCAACGGACTGCTCGGCGCGCGAGGTCACGGGGGCAAAGCCGGCCGCCCGCAGCTTCTCAGCAGCGTCCGACGCCAGGCCAGAGCCCCACCATGCGTCCGTCACCTCGCCCATGCGTCCCCCCGTCAGCAGCGTGCGATACAGCGTGTCGCGATCCGCCCACAGCGCGCCCTGATGCACAAATCCCGGCACATAGGGCACGGTTCCCGCCACCGTGGCCGTGACGGTGGTGTAGTCAACCGTGAGGTCGATGTTGTCGCCAATGGCCAGCCCCAACTCGTCGGCCACGTCTTGCGACAGCACCACGGGCACCGCCTCAACCGCGGGGAAGGCCCCCAGCGTGAGGTGCGAGCCCACCGTCGAGATGCCAAAAATCGAATACGTGAACTCCGCATCCACGCCAGTACCGGCCCCATCAGCGGAGACCGGCCGCATTTGCGCCGCACCCTCGTCACCGTGACTCGCCCACGTGCCAACACTGCCCTGCGCACCCTCCACGGTCACGGACACGGCCGCCGCGGCGCGTTCGGTGCTCACTTGGAAAATGTCGCCAATTGCAATCTGATGCATGCTGAAATCGATCGCATCCACGCGCGTCTCGCCCGTGACCACCCTGGAGTCGCCGTCTGGCGCAAGAACGGTGGTGTGCGGCTTGCCATCGAGCGGCACCGGGGCGCCGGTTAACAGCACTACAGCGCCCGACGCTGTGGTCACCGAAGCCGTTGGCGTTGCCAACAATTGCACGGGTGGGATCGCCGCGCCCGGGGTGACGGGCACCATGGAGCCGCTCACGGTGAGCGTGATGGGGTACTGCTGCACCGTGATGGCTTGGCCGGGCGCGTTGGCTTCGGCCGGCGCTGCGCTCTCCAACGCCTTGGCGGCGCTGCGCCACTGCGGCGTCTGCGTCTCGCGTCCCGTGACCACGTGGCGCGCGGCGTCCGTGTCGATGGCGAACAGCGTGAGGCCATCCGGGCGGGTTCCCAACACCACCTTGCGCTCGAACACGGGGGAGAGGGTGCCTTTGGCGGCGGCTGCCATCGCGGCCGCATCCGCGGGACTGCCCGCTTGGTGCACGGCAATGTCCGTTCCCGTTGCCGCGTCCGCTTGGGCGGTCTGCGAATTGGTCCACGTGCCCACAAAGATCAGACCGAGTGTGGCCGTGGCGGTGGCGGCCACCGCCAGCACTCCGCCGCGCATTGCACCGCCGCGCGCAACGTGCCAGCCCGCGAGCGGCACGGCAACGCCCTTGGAGCGGCGCGTGATGCGCTCCGCGCCCCTAGCAACTGCTGGCAACGCGCGCGCAACGAGCGCGGCCGCGGCGAGCACGCACAGCGCCGGCACCGTCACCAAAATGGGGTCCGTGGTGCCCGGAACGGGAGTGTGCTGCCGCAGCTGAATCACGCCAACAACGGCAATGAGCGCCAGCATGACGTCCGCACCCGAGCGCGCGAACACGGCGCCGCGCGTGCGCTGCGCGCGGTTGCGGCGCGACGTTGGCCGCAACGCGGCGACCACCAGGATTCCCGCGCACACTACGGCGGTGACGAGGGCGGCCACCAACGCGGCCGTGACATCGGGCCCCGTGAGCGGTTGCGACGGCACGGCGGACCACTGGGCGCCAAACACGCCCGATGCCGCCATGGCCCGGTACGCAAAAACGGCCACAGGTGTGGCGACGAGCACCGCGGTCACCACAATGACCGCGGACTCCACGGTGGCGCGTGCGGAGAGCTGCCACGCGGAGGCACCGCGCTCGCGCAGCACCTCGGTCTCGAGTCCGCGGCGCCTTGTCATGAGCCCGGCAACCAGCGACACGGCGAGCAGACCCACGGCAATGGTGAGCACCAGCACGGACACCGCCAGCGCAATGGCGAGCCGCAAGTGCGTCACGATGTCGCCGAATGTCCGCGGGAGCTCGGACCTCACGACAACCCATTTCACGCTCGCGCCCAGGCCGTCGCCTATGGTGTCCTTGAGTCCCTGCGTGTCTCGCGTCATCGCTGGTATGGCGGCAAAGTTGCCATCCAGGTGAGGGTTCGAGATGGCGCTCAGACGGCCAATGGGCATGGTCGATTCGGTGAGCGTCCCGGGTGCAACGAGCATGGGCCCGTACGCGCGCACCCGGTCCGTTGGGCTGTTGAGGCCCGCGCCGTGCAGGGGATCGCGCTCCCACGCCGTGACGTCGGTTGGCGTGAAGGCGCCAACGATGACCACGTCCAGCGGCGCGGGACCGCCCTCCGTGAGCCGCGGAGTGGTGCCCAACTGCAGGCGGTCGCCTGGCTTCACGTCGAGTGCCTGGGCGGCGCTCACGGGCAGCGCCACCTCCACCGGCGTGGCGCCGCCAGGGGTGCCGGCCGCGGGCCAGCGTCCGTCCACGAGCCGCGCGTGATCTTGGGCCGAGTCCGCGTCCAGCAGGTAGCTGTTCCGCAGCACGTCGCCAACAACGAAGAGCATGGGCGTCGCTGCCCAGATAGAGACGTCGGTCTTGTACCCGTGCGCGGCATCTTCGAGAGCACGCGTGGTGGTGGCAACGGCCTCGTTGGCGGGAACGGCCACGGCGTCTTCGCCGTCTTGCATCGCCACGTTCACCGAGGTGACATCGGGCGCCTCGTCCGAGTTTTCCAAAGTGGTAACGCCAGCAGACAGCGCGTGGTCGTAGCCAACCGTTGCGAGTGAGGCCGCGAGCCCGGCGAGCACCGCGCACGTCACCACCACGGCCCACACGCCCAGCAGCAGCGTGAACTGCGAACGGGCGCGCCCGGACTGCGGTACTCGACTGCGCGGCGCCCGGGACCGTGCGGGCGCGCTAGACATCGATGAGATGCCCGTCGGCGATGCGCACCGCCCGGTCCGCCAGCGCGATCATGACGGGGTCGTGGGTGGAGACGATCGCAGTCATGCCTTCCGCCTCAACCACGCCGCGAATGAGCGCCATGACGGCGAGCCCGGTCTCGGTGTCCAGTTGGCCCGTTGGCTCGTCCGCAATGAGCAGGCGCGGCGATCCGGCGAGAGCGCGGGCAATCGCAACGCGCTGCATCTGGCCGCCGGACATCTCGTCGGGCCGGTGCTCACCGTGGCCCTCCAGCCCAACGAGCTGAAGCATGAGTTCCGCGCGGTGCTCGCGGTCCTCGGAGCTCATCCCACGCAAACGCAACGGAAGCCCAACGTTCTCCGCCGCACTGAGCTCAGGGATGAGCCCAAAGCCCTGGAAGATGAACGCCACCGTGTCGCGGCGAACCGCATCCAGTTCCACGTCTGAACGCCCAACCAACTCAACGCCGTCTACGAGAACCTGCCCAGCGTCGGGCCTATCAAGTGCCCCAATGATGTTGAGCAGCGTTGTCTTTCCGGAACCGGAGCGGCCAACCAGCGCCACCAATTCGCCCTTGCCAACCTCAAAGGAAATGTCCTTGAGTGCGTGCACGGCCGTGTGGCCCTCGCCGTACGTACGCTGCACGTTGCGCACCTCGATCATCGCGGTCATGACTGTCCGTCCGGCCACATGCTGAGGTGATCGGCCTCGAGCGTGAGACGTACGCGGCGCGTCAGCTCCAGGGCCTCGCGGAACTCGCGCGGCACTTGCACGCGGCCCGCCCTATCCATGACCGCGTATTCCTGCGAGATCTCGTGCGATTCGCCGTCGTCGTTGGTGCGCGTGTGGCGAACCACCTCGGAACTTGTGCGCCCGTCTCGAATCGCCACCGTGCGGCCAACCTGCGTGCTCACGGTGGGATCGTGGGTGACAACAACAACGGTGATGCCGTCCTCGGCGCTCGCGGCCCGCAGCACGCCAAAGATGTCGTGTGATGTCTCGGTGTCCAGCTCGCCCGTGGGCTCGTCGGCGAGCACTACATGCGGCTCGTTGGCAAGCGCCACCGCAATGGCCACGCGCTGCTGCTCGCCGCCGGACATCTGCCGCGGCAAGCGATCTGCGCAATAGCCAACGCCAACGCGATCCAGCAGTTCGGTGGCGCGCGCGGCTCGCTTGGAGTGCGCTATGCCGGCAAGCCCAAGCGGCACTTGCACGTTCTGAGTGGCCGTGAGGTAGGAGATGAGGTTGCGCGCGGTCTGCTGCTGCACCAGGCCAACGGCGCCGCGGCGGTAGGCAACCCGCTCCGCGCGAGACATGGACGTGAGATCCCACTCGCCAACGTTGACGGTGCCCGCGGTGGGTTCGTCGGCGCCCGCGAGGATGGACAGCAGCGTCGATTTACCTGCCCCGGAGGGCCCCACAACGGCGATCATCTCGCCCTTGTCAACGTGCAGGTCGAGGCCCTGAAGGGCCTGCACTTCGATGTTTCCGTGTTTGTGAATGCGAACAACGCTTTCACAAACGATGACTGGGCGAGTTAGGTCGCCACTGTTGGCGCTGGTCCGCGACGGTGCGGGCACTCGTTCCACCTCTCAGCATGCGGGCAAGTTGCGGCTGTTAACCCTCACAGACTAACCGGAGCGTAAGCGATTTTGTGTCACTAAATGGGCGGCGGGCACGATCGCAACGTAGCCTCGGAAGATGCGTCTGGACATGCGTCGCCCGCTCGTTCCGGCGTTTGTGGCGCCGTTGGTCGCGCTTGCGGCGGCGAGTTTGCTCCTCGCCGCGTGCAGCTCGGACCCCGCCATCACCCCCACGGCGCAGCCCACGGCAGCGGAGCCAACCACCGCGCCCCAGACCAACTCGCCGTCGCCAACGGCACCCGGCCCCAGCGTCGGGCCGCTGGTAACCACCCCACTCACGGTGGCCAACGGCACCAAACCGGGCGCAGCCAACGGCCAGTCCCTGCAGATCCCACAAGGCTGGACCGCGGAGGTGTGGGCCAATGTGCCGGGAGCGCGCCTCGCCGCGTGGTCGCTGGACGGTGCGCTGCTCGTCACGAGCGCGGCCAAAGGCACCATCACTCGCCTCACGCCAACAAGCCCCGGCACGGCACCCACAGCAAAGACCCTGATAAAGGGCCTGAACAGCCCTCAGGGCGTCGCTATTGCGCTCAACGGCAAGGTGCTCGTGGTGGGGGAGGGCACGCGCATCGTGACCTACGACTATCGCGATGGGGACGTCTCCAACCGGCGCGTGATCGTGGACAACCTCCCAACGGGCGGGCACGGCGCAAAGGGCATCGCGGTCAATGGCGACACGGTCTATTACAGCCTGGGGTCCTCGGGCAACCGAGTGCCCGAGGACCGCACCGCAATGCCGCAACGTGCCAGCGTGTGGCAAGTGGGGCTGGACGGGCAGGGAAACAGCATCGTGGCCACCGGCGTGCGCAACGGGATGGCGCTCGCGATAGCCCCGGACCACACCCTGTTCACGGGCGTGAACCAGATGGACAACCAGCCGTACCCCTTTGACGATGGTACGGGCGACTACGGCAAGGAGGTTCCCGAGTACATCAACGAGAACCCCGTGGACCAGGTCACGCGGCTCACTCAGGGAATTGATCTTGGCTGGCCGCTGTGCGTGCCGGACACGCGCGAGACGCCCGACCTGTTGAGCGTTCCCTTTGTGAATGACCCTGAGTTCAACGCGCAAGGCGACGAGCTCGATTGCGCGAGCCTCCCGCCCACCATGCTGGGCTTGCCCGCGCACAGCGCGCCGCTTGGGCTGTCCTTCACGGCAGGCACGGGTTTGGAGCGGGTGATTGGCAGTGGCGCCCTCATCACCACCCACGGCTCGTGGAATCGCGAGTCACCGCGCTCGCCCGGCGTGGCGTTCAGCCCGTGGGATTCCGCTACCAATTCCTTGGGCGCCACAGTTCCGCTGGTAGGCGGCTTCCAGTCCGACGCTGGGGGTAGGTGGGGCAGGTCCGTTGACGCGGTAGTTGGTCCAGATGGATCGCTTTATGTGACCGACGACGCAGTTGGGTTGGTCTATCGCGTTACGCCGGGTGCTTAGCCGCGATCCCAGGCAATCTTCACGAGGCGGCGCAGCACGTCTAGGTCAATGTCCTCAAGCTTGTTGACGTAGACGCAGCCCATGCTGTCCTTGAACTTGCCCAGTTGCGGCAGGAGTTCGGCTCCGGCCGGCTGGTCTTTGAGCCAATACAGCGAGAGTTTGGCCTTGCGCGGCGAGAAGCCCGCCTTGGGCCACACCCCGCTGCCGCCAGGGGTGCCGTCCGCCACGTACAGGTGGCTGCCGTAGCCAACGATGGACGGACCCCACATGACGGGCTCGGCTCCCGTGACCTCACGGAAAATCTCATCGAGTCGGTGACCCTCTTCGCGGCGCCGCGGGGTGGCGGCGGAGTCCAGAAACTCCTCGACGCTCGCATCTGTTGGCTGGGTCTTTGGTTCACTCATGGTTTCTCCTTACATTTGCGCTAGCGAGCCAGGTCTCGCTTGCGGAAGCCGGCCGTCCCCACCACCAGAAGCCCAAGCGTGAAGAGCGAAATCCACAGCAGGCCAGTCCAATCGATCTCCGCGGCCGCCGTGTGGGGCACGTGCCAGAACGGGCTGATGCCTAGCACCCAGTCGTCGAGCCCAAAGGTTGGTCCCAGTAGCGTCAGCGCGAACGAAATCAGCACGCCGCCCCATGCCGCGAGCATCACTTTGGGCCGCGCCCCGGTGATCGCGGCCGAGAACGCGATCACGGTCCACACTGCGGGGATGATGACGGCCGCCTGCGTGAATCCGTCGCTAAAACTCACGCCCAGATCCGAGGTAGACGCCTGCCACGAAATGATCGTGCCCGCGATCAACACAAAGATGGCGGAGCCCACGAACGCCAAGACCACGTTGCTCCCAAAGTAGCGAGGGCGCGCGGTGGCGGTCGCCATGATGGGCTCCACCCGGTCTTCCATCTCTTCAGAGCGCACCCTGATCATGGTCTGCACGCCAAAGATGGAGGCGATGATGCCCACCATCGACAGAATCGTGACGAGGAACGCACCCGCTATGGCGTCGTGAGTGACGGCACCGGCGGCAAGCACGCCCTGCACAGCAGGATTCGACGCGAGGATGTCCGGGAGCGACGTTGCCAGGAACCCAAAGACGAACCCGAGCGCCACAAACGCAATGCACCACGTGACAAACGAGCCCTTGTTGAGCCGCATCGCGAGCCGCATGGTGCCCAGCACCTTGCCGCGGTCTGGGCCCGGCCCGGGAGTGATCTTGCCTTGGCCAAAGTCGCGCCCGCCTTCCAGCGCAAAGGCCGCCGCAAGCAGGACGAGCGTGAGGGCCACCGCAAGCAGCAGCGGCCACCAGATGTTGCCCGCCGCCGGCCGAGTTTCCGTCATCCACGACAAAGGGTTGAGCCAAGCTGTCCACGCGGGTGCCTGAACCGCGTAGAGGAAGCCCCGCAGCATGAACAGCGTGCCAAGCACGGAGACGGCAACGGAAGTTGCGGTGCGCGCATCGGCAGCGATTTGCGCCGCCACGGCCGCTATGCCGGCACCCATCCACCCCGTGGCGGTGAAGGTGGCGCCCAGCAATAGCGACGCCTGGGGATCGCCGCCGCACAGAATCGTGACAAGTGCCGCAACGAGCCCAACCACCAGCGAGCCAATGAGCGCCAAAGCGACGCCCGTGAAGAGCCGGCTTGAGCGCCCAAGCACGCCCGACGCTAACAATTCAGCCTGGCCCGAATCCTCCTGACCTCGGGTTGCCTTGATGACGGCAAAGACCGCGCCGAGCCCCGTGAGGAATCCGCCAATCGCGAGCGCACGCCACGCGTTGAAGCCGTCCGCCGTGGTGAGGTCGTACGCGGGGCCAAAGATGATCGCGAGCGCGGGGTTTGCCCCCACGGCGAGGGCGAGGGCCTGGCGTGCCTGTTCGGTGGGGAAGACCCACTGGTACACAAGCACAGAGGAAGCCGAGAGCAGCGTCGCAACCACCACCCAGGGCGCGAAGGACCGGCCGTCGTGCCTCATCGTGGTGCGCAGCAGCGGGCGCGCGCCCACCAAGGTTGCTGTCACTGCTTCGCCTCGTCGTGATCGTAGAGCTTGAGGAAGAGCGCCTCGAGTGAAGGCGGCTCCACCGTGAGCGATCTGATGCCAAACGGGGCGAGCACCTGCATGGCATCGCCAATGTGCGCGGAATCCACGGTGGCGGCCAGCCGCTCCCCGTCCACATGAATCTCCTCAAAGCCCGTGAGTTCCTCGGGCTGGGGGATCGTGGCGAGAGTGGCGTGCACGGTGGTGCGCGCCTTGCCGCGCAGATCCGTGAGCGTTCCCGTCTCCACGATGAGGCCGTCGCGAATCACGCTGAGCCGGTCCCCGAGCGTCTCGAGCTCGGACATGATGTGGCTCGAGAGGAGCACCGTCACGCCACGAGCCTTAGCGGCGCCAACAACGTCCTGGAAGACCCTCTCCATGAGCGGGTCCAGGCCCGAGGTGGGCTCGTCGAGAATCAGCAGCTCGGCGTCGGAGGCGAGCGCGGCAATGATCGCCACCTTTTGGCGATTCCCCTTGGAGTACTGCCGTCCCCGCTTGGTGGGATCCAGCTCAAATCTTTCAACGAGTTCCGTGCGCCGCGCTTCATCGAGCCCACCGCGCAGCGCGCCCAGCAGGTCTATGGCCTCGCCGCCCGTCATGGACGGCCACAGCGACACGTCGCCAGGCACGTAGGCGAGCCGCCTGTGCAGCTCCACGACGTCCTTCCACGGGTCGCCGCCAAGCAGCGAAACGGTGCCACCGTCGGCCTTCAGTAGCCCAAGGAGAACGCGGATGGTGGTGGATTTGCCGGCGCCGTTGGGGCCAAGAAACCCGTGCACCTCGCCCTGCGTCACCCTCAAATCGATGCCTTTGAGCGCCTGGAACTTGCCATAAGACTTGGTGAGGCCCTGGATGTCGATAACAGCGTCGGCCATAGCGGCGTCCCTTCATTGCTGTCTCAAACTCTACAAATGGGAGGCGATTGGCGCGCGTTGCGGGGGACGCAATGTGCGCTCTGCTATCCTTTAACCATCTCAGGAACTGCAAAGGGCCTGGATACGTCGCAGATTGCTTCTTCAAGACTTCGCTCTTGGTACACAGACCTCTCTTCGGCGAACGGACGCGGACACCTTCGCGCTTCGCCACCAATGCCGGTAAACACAACATCGCGCACGCGCGCGCCGGCACTCTGCCTGAAAGGCACAACATGACTTCCAGCTTCGCCGATCTCGGCGTGCCCACCGCACTCACGGACGTTCTTGAACGTGACGGAATGCGCAACGCTTTCCCCATCCAGGAGGACACCCTTCCTGACACCCTCGCGGGCCGTGACGTGCTGGGCCGCGGTAAGACCGGTTCGGGCAAGACCCTTGCCTTCACCATCCCCATGGCGGCTCGCCTTGGAACTCGCGGCGGCCGCGCAAAGCCTGGCCACCCGCGTGCCTTGGTGCTTGCGCCAACGCGCGAGCTCGCCACTCAGATCGACGCCGTCCTCAAGCCCCTCGCGGCCGCCTACGGCCTCACCACCACCACCATTTACGGCGGCGTGAGCCAGCAGCGCCAAGAGCAGGCGCTGCGTCGCGGCGTGGACATCGTGGTGGCCTGCCCGGGCCGCCTTGAGGACCTCATGCGCCAGCGCATCGTGCACCTCGATGCCGTTGACATCACGGTCCTCGACGAGGCCGACCACATGGCCGATCTTGGCTTCCTGCCAGGCGTAACGCGCATCATGACGGCCACGCCCGCGCGCGGCCAGCGCCTCCTGTTCTCCGCGACGCTCGACAACGGCGTGGACAAGATCGTGAAGCGCTTCCTGACGGACCCGCTCACGCACTCCGTGGACAGCGCGGACAGCCACGTGGACGCCATGACACACCACGTATTCCACGTCTCCGGTGCCGAGGCCAAGAAGGAGCTGGTCCGTACCCTCGCCTCTGGCACGGGTCGCCGCGTGCTCTTCATGCGCACCAAGCACCAGGCCAAGAAGCTTGCGACCCAGCTCACCGCGGACGGCATTCCCGCCGTTGACCTGCACGGCAACCTCTCGCAGGCCGCTCGTGACCGCAACCTCGCCACCTTCTCCACGGGTGGCGCGCGCGTGCTCGTTGCCACGGACGTTGCAGCCCGCGGCGTCCACGTTGACGGTATCGAACTGGTTGTTCACGTTGATCCGCCGGCCGAGCACAAGGCATACCTGCACCGTTCGGGCCGTACGGCTCGTGCCGGTTCGTCAGGTGACGTCGTGACGATCGTCCTCCCGGACCAGCGCCGCGAGACCGATCAACTGCTCCGAAAGGCCAACATTCAGGTGCGCGCGCAGAACGTCTCGTCCACCTCCGCACAGGTCAAGGACCTGGTTGGGGACATTGCGCCTCACGTCACGCCCGCTCCCGTGGTCGCCAAGGCCCCGCAGGGTGCCCGACGCTCGGGCCGCCCAGGCGCTCCCCGCACCCAGGGCGGTAGTTCCGAGGGCAGGAAGACGCAAGGCAGGCGCGGCGGTAGCAACAACCGCAACTCCACTGGCCAGTCAAACGGCCACTCGAATGGCCACTCTGGTGGGCACGCGAGCGGTCACTCGAGCGCTGCAGCCTTCTCAGCGTCGGGCACACGGCGCGGGCGCCGCTAACGTAGGACTATGACCGGAACGGCCCCCGCGGCGCACCACGAATTTGTGTTCCACGGCGGCCGTCGCCGGACCCTGCGGTTCTGGCTCTTTGTGCTGCCCGTCGTCTTTGTGGTTGCCGTGGTGGCGCTCGTCAGCGCACTGTTGCAGCCCGCCAGCGACAATTCCGGGGGAGCCGGTCACATCGCCATTCCGGTGTTTGTGATTGTGGCCGCTGGCGCCGGGTTGCTCATTTCACTAGCGCAGTGGTGGGAAGACGAGACCTTTGTGCACGTGGAGGGCGAGACGCTCGTCCTCAGGCACGGCTCGCACAGGTGGCGAGGCCGCACCACGCACTTTATTCGCACCGCACCCGTCACGCTCAGCTTGGAAGGGCCGCGGGGGAGTCAAGCCTTCTTCCTCGCGCAAGAGGGGATTCGCCTGCGGCTTGGGGACGCGAACACCACGGGACCGCTCCAACCGGCAAATCTTGAGGCATGGCTGCGCGCCCAAGGCTTCAAAGTGGAGCACGGCTAGCGACTAGCCCAACGCGCGCGCCGGGTTCCCTGCAACGGTGGCTCCTGCTGGCACGTCCTTGGTGACCACTGCACCCGCGGCCACTATCGCGCCAGCACCAATCGTCACTCCCGGCAGCACCACCACGGAACCGCCAAGCCACGCACCGTCCCCAATGGTGATGGGCAACCCAATCTCCCAGCCGTCGGCGCGTAGGGCAGGGTCCAGAGGATGGTTTGGCGTGTAGAAGCGCGCGCCGGGGCCAATGAGGGCGTTGTCGCCAATCGTGACCAGCCCTCCACCAAGCACCACCAAATCTCGGTTGATGAAGACGTCCTTGCCTATCCGCACGCGCTCGCCGTACTCGATGAAGAAAGGCGGGCGCCAATCTAGGCCAGTTCCGCACTCGAGCATGAGGCCGCGCAGCAGTTCCGTTGCGGCAAGTGGGTTCTCCCAATACAGCTCGCTCGCCTCGCGGCAACCGCGCTTGGTCACCATTTGCAAGTCCGCGAGTTCCGGCCCGGCGCGGTACTTGAACCAGTCGCCCTGCCGCATCCGTTCCACATGGGTGCGGCCGTCCTCCGTTGGGATGTCGCCTTTTCGTTCATTCCAGGTCATGGGAGCAAGCATGCCTTGTGCCGTGGCTCCACAAGGAGGACCTTTGGGATAGCGTCTGGCACGTGACCCTCTATGTGCTTACAGGATTGCCAGGATCAGGAAAGTCCACCCATGCCGCCCAATTGGTGGCCGCCACGGGCGCTCGCTACGTGGAAATGGACGCGGAAGTGCGCGCGCGCGGTTTGAGCCTCGTTGACTACGAGGCGCGCTTCGCGATCCAACCAGAGGTGGAGGCGAGCATCCCCCCGCTCCTTGCGAGTGGGCACAGCGTAGTAGCCGAGTTTGGCTCCTGGACACGGGAGGAACGGGACCGTTTGCGCCTGCTTGCGGCAGCGTCGGGCGTGCCAACTGAGCTGCATTTTGTGGATGCCGCCGTTGCAGTCTGTGCGGCGCGTGTGCGCGCGCGCGGCGGGTTGGGGGCGGAGGCGCTCGCCAGCGACGTGATTGAGGGGTCGGCCCACTTGTTCGAGCGTCCCAGTGACGAGGAAGCGGCCGAGTACGACGCGTTTGTGATTGTCACTACCTGACGCTTGCGCCGCATTCGAACATGTGTTCGAATGGAGGTATGCGCTGGGAAGGGCAAGCACTCGCCACGCCGGATCCCGCGGCGCTACCGGGGCTCGCCAGTTTGCATGGGCTCGTGAGGTCCGTGACCACGCCGGAATTTGCGGGCATCACGTTCCACGAGGTCTTGGCCAAGAGCGCGCTCAACAGCGTGCCCGCGGGCGGTCCCATGCCGTACGCCTGGACCGTCAACCCTTACAGGGGTTGCTCGCACGCGTGTGTCTATTGCTTTGCGCGCCCCTCGCATCAGTACCTCGAGTTGGATGCGGGCCGTGACTTTGACACCCAGGTGATCGTCAAGATCAACGTTGCCGAACAGCTGCGCCGGGATCTCGCAAAGCCCTCGTGGGCGGGGGAGCCCGTTGCGCTTGGCACCAACACGGACCCCTATCAGCGTGCCGAGGGCAGGTACAAACTCATGCCGGGCATCATCGACGCGCTCGCGGATGCCGCCACGCCCTTCAGCATCCTCACCAAAGGCACTTTGTTGCGGCGAGACCTGCCTCGCCTCGCCGATGCCGCGGCGGCAGTCCCCGTCCAGTTGGCGATGTCGATTGCCGTGTTTGACGATGCGCTGCAGGACGCAGTGGAGCCCGGCACGCCCACCGCTGCGGCGCGGCTCGCAACGGTCACGGCTGCCACGGAGGCGGGCTTTGACGTGGCCGTCTTCATGATGCCGATCTTGCCTTTCCTCACCGACTCCACGGAGCAGCTTGACGCGGCGCTTACCCGGATCAAGGCGGCGGGCGCTGCGAGCGTCACGTACTCCGCGCTCCACTTGCGTCCCGGTGTCAAGGAATGGTTCGCGCAGTTCCTGCACCAATACCGCCCGGAACTCGTGTCCAGATACCGCGCGCTGTACCGGGACGGCTCCTACGCCCCTAAGTCGTACCGCAGGGCGCTCGCGGAACGCATCAAGCCGCTCATTGCGGCACACGGTCTTGCTCGTACCGAGGTGATGGAAGGCACGGGCGGCCCCGCAGTGGACAGGGCAAGCGCGCGCAACGCCGATGGTGAGTGGCGCGCCCGGCCGGCAACGGCGTCGGTCCAGCGAGAGGCAACCCTCGCAGAGGCCACCCTGTTCTGACACCGTAGATACGATGGCCGCACAGGGAAGGCGGCGCATGGAATTCTTGGTGGTGGCGGTACTGGGCCTGGTAGGCATAGCGGTGGCCACGCTCGCAGGGCCGCGGTTGGGCATCGCGGCACCGTTGCTGCTGGTGCTCGTTGGCGTGGGCACGAGCCTGCTTCCGGGGTTCCCAAGCATTGTCGTGGAGCCGGAGGTCATCCTCACCGGAATCCTCCCTGCCTTGCTGTACGCCGCCGCGGTCAACGTGCCCGTCACCGATTTTCGCCGCGAGATTCGCTCCATTTCGGGGCTGTCAATAGTGCTCGTTGTGCTCAGCACCGCCGTATTAGGGCTGGTGTTTCACTGGCTGATCCCGGGGCTCGCGCTGCCGTGGGCGTTCGCGCTTGGCGCCGTGGTGAGCCCCACGGATGCGGTGGCAACGGGCATGATTCGCAAGCTCGGCATCAACCCGCGCGTGGTCACGGTGCTCGAGGGCGAATCGCTCCTCAACGACGCGGTCTCCCTGGTACTGCTGCGCACCGCCATTGCCGCCACAGCAACTGCCGTGACGGTGTTGGGCGTCTCCCTCGACTTCTTGTATTCGCTTGCGGTTGCAGCTGTCATCGGGTGGGCCGTTGGCCGCCTCAACCTTGCGGTGCGCGGCCGCATCTCGGATCCCGTGGTGAGTACTGTGCTCTCCTTCACGGTGCCGTTCATCGCGGTTGTGCCCGCCGAACTGTTGGGGGCGTCCGGCCTGGTAGCTGCGGTGATGGCGGGGCTCGTCACGGGCGCGGGCGCGGCGCGGGCGCTCGCCCCGCAGCAACGCATTTCCGACCGCACCACGTGGAAGGCCGCGGAACTGGTGCTCGAGGGCAGCGTCTACCTCATCATGGGCCTGGAACTCATTGGCGTCATCGAGGAAGTGCGGGACGAGCACGAGGGCGTTGGCACGGCCTTCTGGATTGCGGCCGTTGCACTCGTGGCCACGGTGCTTGTGCGCGCGGCGTTCGTGGGGCCCCTTGTACTTGGGGTGCATAAGCGCGCCCTGCGGGCAGAGCGGATACAGCCACGCCTGGTGGCATTCCAGGAGCGCGTGGAGGCAGCAGCGTCCACGGAAGCGCTGCAACACGTCACACCCCGTGCCCGACGCCGGTTTGAGTTCTGGTCCCGGCGCGCCTCTCGCGACGACATGCGGCAGCATCTCACGCGCTTGGACGCCGACATCACCCACATGCTCGCCCAGCCTCTTGGCTGGCGCGAGGGAACCGTCATTGTGTGGGCCGGCATGCGAGGCGTGGTGACGATCGCCGCCGCGCAGACACTGCCAAGCTCCACGCCGCACCGCGCTTTGCTGGTGCTCATCGCGTTCTTGGTTGCTGTTGGATCCCTCTTGATTCAAGGCGGGCTGATGGGCTTTGTGCTGCGCATGGTCAAGCCAACCCAGGGCCCAACCGCGGAAGAGGTAGCCGGGGAGCGCGAGCGGCTCTCGGGACTGCTCCAGGAGGCAACCGAGGAGCTGCGGGCAGAACTCGAGGCGCGAGGCGAGGAGCCCGCTGATGCCGAGCTGATCCTCGTGAAGGCGCGCAGAGTCGCGCTGCTCGACATCAGGGATTTGGGCACGTACAGCGCGGCCTCTCTCGAGGACGAGCTGCGCCGCCTAGATGCGGATCAGATTCGGCTCAACCTATAGCCGCTACGGGACGTTCGCGCCGCCGTTGACGTTGATGACCTCGCCAACCACAAAGCTGGATTCCGGGGAAGCGAGGAACACGTACGCGGGCGCCTGTTCCACCGGCTGGCTCGTGCGGCCAAGCCACGAGCTTGAGCCAAAGCCGTCGAGCTTCTCAGGCGGCTGGCCATCCGTGACCTGCAGGGGCGTCCATACGGGGCCGGGCGCCACCGCATTCACGCGGATGCCGCGCGGCGCGAGGTCGTGCGCCAGGGCCTTGGTGAAGCCGTTGATACCAAACTTGGTGGTCGCGTAATTGATGATCATGGGGGAGGGGTTGTAACCCTGCACGGACGTCGAGTTGATGATGGTGGAACCCGGCGCCAAGTGCGGCAGCGCATCGCGCGTGATCCAGAACATTGCGTACAGATTGGTCTTGATGGTGGTGTCGAGGTTCTCCTCGTCCAGCTCGTCAAAGGTCTGGTGATACACCTGGTAGGCCGCGTTATTGACGAGGATATCGAGCCCAGCGAGCCCCTCCACGGCGCCCGCCACAAGCGAGCGGCAGAAGTCGCGATCCGTGATGTCGCCAGGCAGCAGCACCGCCGTGCGCCCCTCGGCGCGAATGAGCGCGGCGATGGCCTCAGCGTCCTCCTGCTCCGCGGGCAGGTAGTTCATGGCTACGTCGGCGCCCTCGCGCGCGAACGCGATCGCCACGGCGGCGCCCACTCCAGAATCGGCGCCCGTGATGAGCGCCTTGCGGCCCTTGAGGCGCCCCGTGCCGCGATAGGTGGTCTCTCCGTGATCGGCTTGCGGAGTCAATTGCGCATCGAGCCCGGGGAACGGCTGCCACTGCGGCACCGGCACTATGTGGGAATGGCGCGAGACAGGGTTGTCGAACGTCAGCTGATCGGGGGACATCGGTGCCTCCAGGATGGGGGTCGTGAACGAGCGGGAACGGAAAAGTGCGGCTGAAACGTGGCCACGCGGTGGGCGCAAAGCCGTTAAGTGGCCGCACCTTCCGGGTACATGTGTAGAACGTTATCGAACATCCCTGGAAGGTGCCAGATGAGCCCCAAAGAATGGTCTGCAAAGCGAGAACGCCAATACCAGCACATCAAGGAATCCGAGCTCGATGAGGGCCGCTCAAAGGAACGCGCGGAAGAGATTGCCGCCGCTACCGTCAACAAGACCCGCAAGAAGAAGGGCGAGACCAAGAAGAGCTGACGGAGCGTGCGCGGTAGCGTCGGGCGTATGGCCAACGATGACTACACGCCTAACGCGCAGTTGATCCTCGCCAACGAGCGGACGTTCCTGGCGTGGATTCGTACGGCGCTCGCGCTCGTGGCTACGGGAGTGGCGCTCGAGGCCTTTGACGTTCCCATCCCTGAAGCCTGGCGGCGCATCTCCGCGAGCCTCCTGATACTGCTCGGCATTGCTGCGGCAATCCAGGCATGGGTGGGCTGGCGCGCCACGGACGCGGCCGCGCGCGGCGGCACCCCGCTGCCTTCGCCCGTCATGCGCACCCTCCTGACGGTAGGCGTCATTGTCGCCATCGCGATCGTGGGCATCGGGCTCGTAGTTGGATGAACCAGCTCACGCCCTTGGCAGCCGCACGGGAGCAGACGCTCCTCGCCTGGCGACGCACCTCCATGCGTTGGGTGGTGGTGGCGGTCATCGCAGCGCGCATCTTCACGGACACGATTGGCGCGGCGGTCATTGCCGTTGCCTTCGTGACCATCGCCGTAGCGGCGGCGGTCAACTTTGCCGCGGCCCGGGATAGTTTGCCCGACGCTGTGCGCGGCCCAGCGCTGCGACTTGGCACCGCGGTGGTTGGCACGGTAGCGCTGGGAGTCGCGTCGCTCGTGTGGGTGTTGGCGCAGTAAAAAGCGGTAACGATTGGGCAAAATCGACTGTTTAGTGACCGCCGACGCTGATAGGTTCTCTGGTGGTAAATAGCTCAACTACGCGAAAGGAGGCACACATTATGTTGGATTTGACCGCAACTGGCGCGGATTCATGCGTTGTGCCCTCGCGTCGTTGGCGCGGCGCGCAGCGCTGATTATCTGCAGCGCTGCCTGAGCGCCGCCCGCACCACTCCTAGCCGCTAGCGACTCGTCGCGCGGCCTCGCCCTGTCTCAACGTGACCGGGGCTCCCATACGTCATTGACCGCGCACTGTGCTGTGCGCAACCGTCCCTTTGCTGTGCGGAGGGGGGTGAAAGGACCATGTTTACCACCGACCCCATGTCGTTGCTGTCGCAGCATCACCGCGAGCACGCAACGCTCATTGCCAGGGCGCGCCAAGCGTCTGGCCGTGCGCAAGTTGGGCCGCGCGAGCGGCTCAGCGCCGCCTATTACGTGGCTGTGCGACGCGCGTATTTGCGTGCGCGTGCAGCTCGCGTGGCAGCGAGTCGCGTCACCCTATGACAAGGGTGGCGCGGCCCGCGCCGCGGGCCACGGAATCCATGTCAGACCCCAGTGGCAGGCTAGCCAAGTCCTCGGATCCGGTCCGCAGCCGGAACCAGCGCTTAGCGCTCACCAGTCCCCAAAATCACTCTCGGAGCACGTCATGACCGTCTATGACCCCGAAGGCCTTCTGCACATCCACGCCCATGAGCACCGCCTGCTCGAGCGGGCCGCGCATGCGCGCCACACTCATCCGCTGCATTTGGGTGCGCTCGAGTCCTTGCGCCGCGCCAAGCGCCGCATGTACATCCACTACACACTGCGCCACCAGGCGATTCGCCACGGAATCGCCGCGCGGAGCTACGCCTAGCGCGCCACTATTCGCCCGTTGGCTTCTCCTGATGCCCGCCAAAGCCCTTGCGCATGGCGGAGAGCGTCTTCTCGGCAAAGATGTCGAGGTCGCGAGAAGCGAACCGCGAATACAACGCGGTGGTAAGGACGGGCGTTGGCACACCCTCGTCGATTGCCGCGATGGACGTCCATCGGCCCTCGCCGGAATCCGAGACGTGCCCAGAGAACTGTTCGAGCGATGGATCCGCGTGAAGGGCCTCTGCCGTGAGATCGAGCAGCCAGGACTGGATGACGGATCCGCGGCGCCACACCTCGGAGACGGCGGCGATGTCGATGTCGTATTGGTAGAACTCGGGGTGGGCGAGGGGAGCGGTTTCGGCATCCGCCGTCACCGCGATGGTCCCCGCATTGGCGTTCTTGAGCACGTTGAGTCCCTCGGCGTATGCCGCCATGAGTCCGTACTCAATGCCGTTGTGGACCATCTTCACAAAGTGGCCAGCGCCAGTGGCGCCGCAATGCAACCAGCCCTGCTCGGCCGCCGTGGGCTCTCCCTCGCGACCGGGCGTGCGGCTCGCCGCGTCCACTCCGGGCGCGATCGTGGCCCATATGGGCGCCAAGTGCTGAACCACCTCGGTCTCGCCGCCAATCATGAGGCAGAACCCGCGCGTGAGCCCCCACACGCCGCCTGACGTACCGCAATCGACAAGATGCAGCTTCTTCTCCGCGAGCATGGCCGCGTGGGCGATGTCGTCCCTGTAGTAGGAGTTGCCGCCGTCAATGATGATGTCGCCGGGTTCCAGCACCTCGGCGAGGCTCGCGATGACGCTCTGGGTGATCACGCCGGCGGGCACCATGACCCACACCGCACGGGGTGCCGCGAGCGCCGCCACAAAATCTGCCACCTCCGGCACCGCTATGGCGCCCTCGGCCGCCAAAGCCGCTATAGCGTCGGGCGAAACGTCATGCACTGCCACCTCGTGGCCGTCACGCATGAGGCGACGCGTGAGCCCGGCTCCCATGCGCCCAAGGCCAATCATTCCCAGCTGCATCAGTTCTCCTTCAAGGTTGGCACATGCCATTCGTCATTGTCTGCGAGGAGGTCGTTGGCCTCTGCTGGGCCCCACGTGCCCCGCTTGTACGGGATCACGGGTGGGTGGTTGGTGAGCACGGGTTCCACCACGGCCCACGCCGCCTCCACGGCCTCCTCAGTTGAATACAGGGCGCGGTCGCCTTCAAGGGCGTCCGTAAGTAGGCGTTCGTATGGCGGGCGCTCCTCGGGGTGCTCCGTGCCAACCACGAGCTCACGCGTGTCACCCACAAACTCTTCACCGGGCGTCTTGACGCGCGCTCCGAGCGCGATTTCCGAGTCCGGTTGCAGGCGAAAGCGCAGGTAGTTTGGGTGGTGCTGGGGTGATACCGCATCCTCGAATAGCGCTTGCGGTGGGCGCTTGAAGGTCACCATGATCTCGTGTGCGGTGGCGCCCAGCGCCTTGCCTGTGCGCAAGTAGAACGGGACGTCTGCCCACCGCCACGAATCGATGAAGAGACGCACGGCCACGAAGGTCTCCACATCCGAGTCCGGTGCCACACCAGCTTCCTGGCGATACCCCTCAAACTGGCCGCGCACCAGGTCCTCTGGGGCGAGTGGGCGCATGGCCTTGAAGACCGCAGTCTTGGCCTGGTGCACCGCGGAATAGCCCTGATACGCGGGCGCCTCCATCGCGAGTAGCGCCACTATTTGGAAGATGTGGTTCTCCAACACGTCACGCAGGGCACCCGCGGACTCATAGAAGGCTCCGCGGCCTTGCACGCCAAAATCCTCGGCAACGGTGATCTGCACCGATTGCACGTAGTTGCGATTCCACACGGGCTCACCAAAGGAGTTGGCAAACCGGAAGTAGAGGAGATTCATGATCTCCTCTTTGCCAAGGTAGTGATCGATGCGGAAGACGTCTTCCTCGTTGAACGCGAGCGAGATCACCCGCGCCAGTTCCTGCGCGGATTTCAGGTCGCGGCCAAATGGCTTCTCCACCACCACGCGCGCGTTCTTGTTGAGGCCAACCCGCTTGAGTCCCTTGACCACGGTTTCGAAAAGCGAGGGCGGGATTGCGAGGTAGTGGGTTGGGCGACTGGCCTCGCCAATGGCCTCTTTGAGCGCATTGAACGTTGCCTCGTCCGCATAGTCCCCGTCTACGTACTTGAGCACGGAGAGCAACTTCTTGAGGGTGGCCGCGTCAGCGTCGGGCCGTGCCGCCTTGACGGACTCAGTTGCACGCTCCTTGAGATCCTTGAGCGTCCACTTTGAGAAGGCAACGCCAACCACTGGAATGGACAGTTCGCCGTTTTCCACCATGCCGTACAGCGCCGGGAAAATCTGTTTCTTGGCAAGGTCTCCCGTTGCACCAAAGAAGACCAGAACGTCGGAGTGTTGAACGGCCACAAAGCCTCCCAGGTTGGCGACCTTCCAACCCTACGCCGCTGGCAGTGCGGCGAGCGCGTAGTCCAAGAGTTGGTCGCGCGCACTGCGCAAGTGGGCCACATGGCCGGGCACCCAATCGCCCGTGAAGTTGCGAGGAACCACCTCAACTTGCTGAATGGAAACCGTGTAGAGGCGGTAGAGCGTGGTGCGGGCATCGGCCGCTCGGGTGAGGCCGGACAGCGTGCCCGCGTCAGGGTCCAACGGCAAGGTGCCGCCGGCCTTGAGATAGCCCGCGTAGAGGTTGGGATTGGTTGGCCCATGAATCGTGGATTCGGACCCGACAAACTCGATGAGAGGGTCGGCGTAGGCGGCACGCTCCCAATCGAGGATCGCCGTGATGGTGGCCGTTGCCGGGTCAAGCAGCACGTTCCCTGCCCACAGATCGAGGTGCACGAGGGCGGGAGTCTCCACCTCGGCGAGGGCCGCCTCACCGCGGTCAAGGACGCGCCGCACGTCATCCGCGCGCACGTCAACACCCCAGGTATTCGCGTCTTCCAGCACGGAACTGAGCATCGCGTGAAAGGCCTCGGGCCACGTGGACGCCCCCAATGCAAAATCGTTGGCTGGGTACCCAAAGGAGCCGCTGGTCCGCGCTTGCAGGGCCGCAAAAATCTGCCCGACGCTGTTGCCAACTTGCGTATTCATCTCGCCGGGGAGGGTCTCCTGTAAGTCTGACCACGGCGTGCTCGTCAAGAATTCGGTGGCAATGACGTCCACGGGCGCGTGCTCGCGAGTGAAGTCTTCAAGGAGCAGATCCGGGACGGGCACCGCTGGATCGTCGCGCAGTTCTCGCAGCAGATCCCGCTCGGTTCGCAGCAAGTCGCATTCGTAAGTCAGGAGCGGCGGGCGTTCTTCGCCGTCCGGAACGGAGGTCTTCACGGCGAGCCGCTTGCCGTCCGCGAGTTTCACCAGCTGAACGGCGCTGAACGTGCCGCCTCCCAGCGGCTCAGCAGCCACGGGGGTTCCCAGTGGCGCAAGTACCGCAGTCATTTCTGCCAGGGTCAGGGGGCGCTGCGTAGCGAACACGGGGAAATATTACTGCCCACAAGGTGACAAACTGGGGTGATAGATCACCAACGTTGGAGGTTGCCATGCAGTCCACTGATCGGCTTGGTGCGCTGAGCGCCGCTGGAGTTTCCATTTGGCTCGATGACCTGAGCCGCGAACGGCTGGAGACGGGCTCGCTCGCTCACGACGTTGCCGAGCGACACATCGTTGGTGTCACCACCAATCCCAGCATTTTTGCCGCGGCCGTCAAGGGCGCCACCCAGTACGACGCCCAGCTGGCTGAGCTTGGCGCGCAGGGTTTGGACGCGGAGCATGCACTGCGGGTGCTCACCACGGATGACGTCCGCGCGGCGGCCGATGTCTTGCGTGTGGCGTATGACGCTTCCAAGGGCGTGGACGGTCGCGTGTCCATCGAGGTTGATCCGCGCCTTGCGCACAACACCAACGGAACGGTTGCCCAAGCGCGTGAGTTGTGGGAGATCGTTGACCGGCCCAACGTGTTCATCAAAATCCCCGCAACCCTTGAGGGTCTGCCAGCGATCACGGCGGTGCTCGCAGAGGGCATCTCCGTCAACGTGACGCTCATTTTCTCTCTTGAGCGCTATGCGGCCGTTATGGATGCATTCCTCGCAGGCCTCGAGGCGGCGTCCGCAAATGGCCATGATCTCGCTGGCATCGCCTCCGTTGCTTCGTTCTTTGTGAGCCGCGTTGACTCTGAGGTGGACAAGCGCCTCGAGGCAATGTCGCCCGGTTCCGCCCTCAAGGGGACCGCCGCCATCGCCAACGCGCGCCTTGCCTTTGAACACTTTGAGCAGGTCAGCGCGGGGGAGCGCTGGCAGGCTCTCGCCGCCAAGGGCGCCTTGCCGCAGCGGCCGCTGTGGGCATCCACGTCCACCAAGGACCCGTCGTTCCCGGACACGATGTACGTGGACGAACTCGTGACGGCCAACACGGTCAACACCATGCCGCAGGGAACCATCGATGCGTTTGCGGACCATGGCGAGGTGCCGAGCGACCCCTCCACGTGGGACACCGTACGCGGCACGTACGAGGAGTCTCGTGCGGTGTTCGCGAAGCTCGCGCAAGCGGGTATCGACTTTGACGATGTCACGGCCCTCCTGGAGACCGAGGGCGTCGACAAGTTCATCAAGGCGTGGGAGGAACTGCTGGGCATCGTTGCCGACGCGCTGCGTGGTTAAACCCCGCACACCGCACTCGCGGTAAATTGTTCGGTATGCCGAACAATGCGGTTGAGTCCCACGCTGAACCGCGCATAGCGCGCCCAGAGCGTGGCCTCTGGCGCCTGGTTGGGCCCGCGTTCGTGGCATCCGTGGCGTATGTGGACCCCGGCAACGTCGCGGCCAACCTCACGGCGGGCGCCGAGTACGGCTACCTCTTGCTGTGGGTGCTGGTGGTGGCCAACACCATGGCGGTGCTGGTCCAATACCTCAGCGCCAAACTGGGCTTGGTCACGGGCCGCACCTTGCCGCAGCTCATCGGCGAGCGCCTTGGTCGCAAGTCGCGACTCGCCTTTTGGGCGCAAGCGGAGGTGGTTGCCGCTGCCACCGATATCGCCGAGGTTATTGGTGGCGCGCTCGCCCTCAATCTCCTGTTCGGCGTGCCACTCGTGTGGGGCGGACTCATCGTTGGCGCCGTATCCATGATGCTCCTCACCGTTCATTCACGGCGCGGCCAGCGCACGTTTGAGTTTGTCATCATCGGCATGCTCGCGATTATCGCCATTGGATTCACGGCTGGGCTTTTTGTGGCTCCCGTCAGTTGGCCCGACGCTGCGGCCGGGTTGGTACCCCGCTTCGCGGGTCCTGGCACGGTGCTGCTCGCCGCAAGCATGCTCGGCGCCACCGTCATGCCGCACGCGATCTATCTGCATTCCGCCTTGGCCAGAGACCGGCACGGTTCCTCCACTTCACCGTTGCCAAGACTGCTCAGGGCCACTCGCCTCGACGTTGGCTGGTCCATGCTCGCCGCGGGCGGCGTCAACATTGCCATGCTGCTGCTCGCCGCCGCGAGCTTGCGAGGTGTGCCCGGCACGGACTCCATCGAGGGGGCGCACGCAGCGCTCGCGAGCCAACTTGGTCCTGTCATCGCCACCGTGTTCGCGGTTGGACTGCTGGCATCTGGACTGGCGGCTACGTCAGTGGGTGCGCACGCAGGGGCCGTCATCATGGACGGCCTGCTCCTGCGTCGCATCCCGCTCATCACGCGCCGTGCGGTGACGCTCATCCCGGCGCTGCTGCTGCTCTTCGCGGGCGTGGACCCCACCTGGGCGCTTGTGATGTCGCAAGTGGTGCTGAGCCTTGGCATACCGTTCGCCCTGATCCCGCTGGTGCGCTTCACCTCACTGCGCTCATTGCTGGGCGCCTACGTGAATCGCCGAACAACCATCGTTGCGGCAGTGACGGTGGCCGTGCTGATTGTTGCCCTCAACGCCGCACTCGTGGTGATCACGATCGCGGGATGACCCACAGCGCCTCCGTGTCCCCTTCGCCAAGCACGTAATCAACCGAACCCAAGCTCAAGGTGCCGTCGGCTCCCAGCGTGACCACCGCGTCGGGCAAAATGCCTGCGTCCGCAAATGCGCGCAAGCGCTGGGGCGACGCATCCGAGATGCGTGAGATGACCGCGCGGGTGCCGACCGCGAGGGTGGCCAACGGGACGGCGTCTGGGAGCACGAGCTCGCCTGCGGCCGGGGGGATGGGGTCGCCGTGCGGATCGCGCGTTGGGTGACCGAGCCGCGCGTCTATGCGCGCAATGAAAGCGTCTGAGACCGCGTGCTCCAGTGACTCGGCCTCGTCATGAACCTCGTCCCAGGAGTAGCCAAGCTCGCTTGCCAGGTACGTCTCCAGCAGGCGATGCCTGCGTACCATCGCGAGCGCGTGCGCGGCTCCTTGCTCGGTGAGCACAATCGCGCCGTAGGGGGCATGCTCAACGAAGCCCTGCTCCGAAAGCTTGCGGAGGCCGTCAGACGCGGTGGAGGTGCGTACCCCTAGGCGCTCTGCGAGTGCAGTTACCGTGACGCCCGCGGCATCCCACTCACCGAGCGACCACAGGGCCTTGAGGTAGTCCTGGGTGCTGGTGCTGAGGCCGCCGACGTCCGTCAACCTCAGCCGATCGTGTCGCAGAGGTCTCCGAGGTAGGACGCCACATTCTGCGCGGCCTCGGGTGCCGCTTGCGCCACCGCGGCGAGCTCCTCCTCCGAGAAGAAGGTCTGCATGCTCGTCATGAAGTCGGTGGTGTCCTTCGCGTCAGCCGCTGACTGCGCAAGGGCCGTTGAGTACTTGTCCACGAAGGTGCCAAGCGTCACGAAGTCGGCGTTGATGTCGCCCGTGGTCTTCTCGATGCCGAGCGCGTAGAACGCCTTGCTCGCGTCTGACAGCTCCAGCATGGCGTCCCCCCACGCGTTGAGAGCCGTGGTGTCGCCTTCCGTGAGGAACTTGGGGTCTTGCATGAGTTCGGTCAGTTCAGACGTCTTTGCCTGGAGCGCGGCGGCGTCCTTGATGTTGGCCTTTGCCGCCGCACATAGGGGGTCGTCCAGGTTGCCCACCACGGGTCCCGCCGTGCTGCTTGGCCCCTCTGCCGCCACCGTGTTGGTGGGCGCGGGCTTGGCGGTGTTGGTGTCTGCTGGGGTGTCACCGGAGCATCCGGCGAGCACGAGCGCGGCAGCAGCAACGAACCCGAAAATGGCGATCTTCATGGGGGATTCCCTCCGAGGTAAATGAATGGTGCAAGCGTACGGGCTTTTGGGTTGGGCGCCTAGTTGCTCACCCACGGCACGCTAGAGAGCGCACAGGTCGCCGTTGGGACCACCCTCGCTGATGTTCTCGCCCCACGAGATCTCGTTGACCCTAAGGTCGGTGATGTCGAAGTTGTAGGTGGTGGTTGCTCCCGTGGGCACCACAATCTGCGTCCGCGGTCCGCGTGCGATGTCGTTAAAGCGCACCTCGTGCGCGGTTGGGTACGCGGAGAGCACCTCATCGGCGGTTGAGCCAATAGTGATGCCCTCTGGCGTGGCGGGGAGGTCATAGTCCTTCGCGGTCTTGGGATCGGAGAACCACCGCAGGATGAACAGGCTGATGGTGTCGCTCGCGCCGTCGCCCTGCTTGAGTGCGGCAACGTAGTAGCCAAGATCGTCATCCGCCACGATGGTTGAATACCAGGGGCATTGTTCGTCGCCAACGACCGTGGTCCCGTTCGCGGTTGCCTCGTCAAAGGTCATGCCCAAGCATGCGCCAGCGAACCGATTCACTCCGATGGCGGGGGTCGCCGAGTCAGGGTCGTCTGTCCACGGTGGGCAATCGAGCGCGGCAGGCACGTCCGTTGGCGACGGCGTTGCGGATGGCGTCTGCACGGGCGCCGTAGTGGCGGTCGGCGTAATACTGGGGCTCGTCGAGGGACTCGGCACACTTGGCGAAGTGGAGCAGGCCGTGAGCAGCAACATCACGAGGACCGCGGACACGACGGCGGAGTGCCTAGTTTTCATGGGGCAACGCTAGCGAAAAGGCACGGCGCCGTCGATGGGTGACTTGGCTTACGCGCTCGACGCTTGCAGCGCATCACGGTAGCGAGACCCCAGGGAGTCGAACATCGCGTTGGCGCCATCGTCGATGGTCTGTAGCCGCGGATGCGCCTCGAAGAAATCGATTGCCTCCGCAACGCCGTCTGCGAAGGAGACGCGCTGCTCCCACCCGGGCACGAGCGACTTCAACTTGGAGGTGTCGTACACGGCGGGATGCATCTTGTCGCCGCGGATGGAACCGGCTTGATCGGGCGCGGCGGCAACCAGCGCATCGGACGGCACGCACACCGTTTGGGCGGCAAAGTCATCGTGGGACACCCCCGCGGCGCGCGCGATCGCGGCATGGATGCCGCGCCACGTGAGGGCCTCGGAGCCCGTCACGTGCACGGCCTCGCCAAGAGCACCGGGTGCGCCGAGCAATCCCACGATCCCCGCCGCCACGTCCCGTGCGTGGGTGATGGTCCATAGGCTCGTGCCGTCGCCGGGCAGGATGATGTCCGCTCCGCGACGCATGCGATCCACGAGCGTCCACGGATGGCGGGACACGCCCGTGAAGCCCGGAATCTTGGATGCGCCGTAGGTGTGAGCCGGACGCACGATGGTCCATGGCAGCCCCGCGGCGTCGCCGCCGTCACGCAGCGCCTGCTCGCAGGCGATCTTGTCCTTTGCGTATTGCCAGTACTCGTTCTCCAGCGGAACGTCTTCCGTCAAGGGCCGCAGATGATCGTATTTGCGGTACGCCGCGCACGTGGCAATCAGCACGTATTGATCGGTGAGGCGGCGAAAGGTCTCGATGTCATCGCGCACGTGCTCGGCGCCGTAGGCGATGAATTGCACTACCGCGTCATACCGCTCGCCACGCAGTCGCGGTCCGCGCAGGGCGGAGCGCAGCTGTTCGGCAGACGTGGCGTCCGCGTGGATGAGATGGGCGCCCGGCGCGCTCGGCAATGCTGACTTGCCGCGGTTCACGAGCGTGACTTCGTGACCCTCCGCGAGGGCAATCTGTGATACTTGTGACGAAATGAGCCCGGTGCCGCCAACGAGGAGGATGCGCATGGACTCGATGGTAAGCCGCGCGCAGGAGCGCGGGTAGGTTGAGCACGTGACCGACCCCCGCCCACGCCAACTTCACATGCTCCTTGGAGGGCTGCTCCAGGAAGGCTGGCGCGACGCCGCCCCGTGGGGCTACCCGCACCAAGTGGAACTCGCGCTCATCGCGGGTGTGTTCCGCGCCCAGACCCCGCAAGGCAACGTCGACGGTGTTGTTGATCACGTGATGCATTCGCGCTCGCACTCGCTGCTCGACGACCTCGGCGACCTCGCCAACGGGGGAGTGGGAGCAGTGGTCAACAGTCTGGGGCCGCGGTGGGGGGACACCAATGTGCTTGGAGTGCCCGTTCTGCGCGCAGCCGTCATTCACGAAGCCGCAGTGGCGCTACTTGAGCTGGGCGTGCGCAGCGCTCGCGACTTGCAGGAAGCGGCCTTGCAGAGGCCCGACGCTGTGAGCGCCGCTGCGCTCTCGGTGCGTGGGCTTGGGCCGGGTACGTGGGAGTGGATCGCATTCCTGTCGCACGCACACATCCCGCCGGACGCCGCCGTGGTGGGCTTCCTTGGCGAGTTGCTCGACGACGCGGACCTCAGTCGCGACGACGCCGCGGAATTGATTCGCCTCACGGCACGCCGCTTCGCGTCGGACGAGCGGATGCTCGCGCACGCGTTGCGCACCCATCTCGACGCTCGCGACGCCTGACCCCCAACTGACCCCTCAACCGACGCCAGCGTCGGCTCTTTCGAAAAATTTTTCCCGGAATACTTGACGCCGTATATTCCAGTTGGAATAATCGGACGGGGCCATCCAGGGAGGGTGAAAATGCACGTAAGTCCGCTCAAACCGCTCGGCGTAGTTTCGCTCGCGCTGCTTGTTGAGCGCCCCATGCATCCCTACGAGATGTATCAGACCCTCGTGACACGCAGGCAAGACAAGACCGTCAAGCTGCGGCCCGGCACGCTCTATCACGCGGTGAATTGGATGGAGAGTGCGGGCCTCGTGGAGGCAATCGGTACGGATCGCGAGGGAAATCGGCCCGAGCGCACCACGTACGGCATCACGGATGCGGGACGCTCCGCCTTGCGGCGCGCGGTGGTGGGCATGCTCACCGAACCCCAACCCGAATACCCCGAATTCACAGTTGCCATGGGCGAGGCCCACAACCTCCCGGTTGCTGAGGTGCTCGAGGCGTTGCGCGAGCGGGCGGCGGTCATCGACGCCGAGATCACCCACGGCGAAATGAAGATGGCGACCACCCATATGAAGCGGCTGCCGCGCCGCATCCTGCTCGGCATGGAGTTCGCCCTCAACAGGGCGAGCGCCGACCTAGCTTGGCTCAATTCAGTCATAGCCGGCATCGAGTCCGGCGAGATTTCCTGGGACACCCCGGTCCCCAATCACTCAGAGGAAAATTCATGACCCAAGAACGCAATCCGTGGCCCGCCCTGTGGGCGCTCGTCATCGGCTTCTTCATGATTCTGATCGACACGACGATCGTGTCGATTGCCAACCCGTCCATTCAGGAGGGACTCAACGCGTCGATCGACCAGGTCATCTGGGTCACATCGGCGTACCTCCTTGCGTATGCCGTGCCGCTCCTCATCACTGGGCGGCTCGGTGACCGCTTTGGACCCAAGCTGATGTACCAAATCGGCCTCGTAACCTTCACGCTGTCTTCGCTCATGTGTGGCCTTGCGGACACCCTGCCCGGTTCCGGCATCGGCAACCTCATCGCCTTCCGCGCGCTGCAGGGCCTTGGCGCTGGCCTCATGACACCGCAGACCATGGCCGTCATCACCCGCACCTTCCCAGCTGCGCGTCGCGGCGTCGCGATGGCGCTCTGGGGCGCGGTTTCCGGCGTAGCGATCCTCGTTGGCCCGCTGCTGGGCGGCGTCCTCGTGGACGGCCCAGGCTGGGAGTGGATCTTCTTCGTCAACGTACCCATCGGCGTTGTGGCCTTCATCGCCGCGCAGATGCTGGTCCCTCGCCTCGAGACTCACCAGCACTCGTTCGACTGGTTCGGTGTTGCGCTTTCCGCCCTTGGCATGTTCCTGCTCGTCTTTGGGCTGCAGCAAGGTCACGCATATGACTGGAACAACGCGATCTGGGCGTGCATTGCGGGCGGCGTGGTTGTGCTCGCGCTGTTCATTGTGTGGCAGCGCGTCAACAAGAAGGAGCCGCTCGTTCCGCTTGGGCTGTTCAAGGACCGCAACTTCTCCGTAGCGAACGGTGCCATCACCACGGTGGGCTTTGCGTTCACGTCGATGTTCATCCCGCTCGTGTACTTCTTCCAGGTGGTACGTGGCCTGTCGCCAACTCAGACAGCGCTCATGACCATCCCCACGGCCGTTGCCACCCTCGCGTTCTCGCGGCTCGCGGGAACGCTCGCGGACAAGGTCCACCCACGTGCCATCGTGGTACCAGGCCTGATGGTGTCCACGCTCGCAATCGTCTTGTGGTCGCAAATGCTGACCCCGGACATTGCCATCGGCTGGCTCTTGGTGCCGCCGTTCCTGTTGGGTGCGGGCAGCGCGTTCTTGTGGGCTCCGCTCGCATCTACCGCAACACGCAACCTCCCCATGAGCGCTGCCGGTGCCGGTGCCGGTGTGTACAACACCACGCGCCAGGTGGGCGGTGTCCTCGGTTCGGCGGCAATTGCCACCGTGATCGTGAACCGCCTGGTGGCGAACGGATTCACCGGCTCGTCGCAAGGCGAGATGGGCGCTGGCCCGTTGCCGGCACCCATGCAAGAAGCCTTCGCCACGGCAATGGGTCAGACCATCCTGCTGCCGGCTGTCGCGCTCTTTGTGGGTGGCATCGTTGCCGCGTTCTTCATCAAGCCGAGCCACTTTGGCGCGGCCGAACCGAAGCAGGCCGATCCCGCAATGGTGGTCAACGCGGAGGGTGAGGAGCATTCAATGGCGGAGGTCACGCCCGCATAGGCTTGCCGCATGCTCGGTGTGCTCCTGTCCTTCCTGTCCAGCATCTTTTGGGGTGCCTCCGACTTCGTAGGCGGGGTGAGCTCTCGCAAGTCGACGGCCCTCCACGCCACGGTGTGGTCGTTCGTTGGAGCTACGGTGGCGTCGGCACTGGTAATCGCTGTGCATCAGCGGCCAGTGTCGACGCCGGCCGTCACCGCAGGGGTTATCGCCGGAGTGTTTGGCGTAGTGGGCTTCCTGACGCTGTACGCGAGCCTCGCCGCCGCGCCCATGGGCGTGATCACCGTAATTGTTGGCGCCGGTGAGGCGATTGTGCCGGTGGTGGTGGGCGTTGGCTGGCACCACGAGCCGCTGAGCGTGCTCGCGTGGATCGGTATTGCGGTTGCGCTCGCCGGAGTCACGCTCATTGGTCTCGCGGAGGGTGCGAGTGGCGCATTCTCGTGGCAACCGCTCGCGCTGGCCACGGTCTCCGGCCTGGCATTTGGCGCCTCGGTGGTGGCGCTGGATGCCGCGCCAGCGGATTCCGGATTCGTGACGCCAACGGTTGAGGTTGCGCTGGGGCTCGTATTGCTTGTGCTCCTCGCGTGGGGCGTGCGCAGCGTCCGCGGGCTCAAGCGCGCGGGAGACGCCATAGGAATCACCATTGGATCCGAGCCGCCCACGCGACGCACGGTGGGCCTTGGCCTACTTGCCGGCCTGTTTCTTGCGTGCGCCAACCTCACCTTGCTGGAGGCGTTGCGCGCGGGAGAGCTCGCCGTGGTGGGAGTGGTCTTATGTCTCTACCCCATCACCACGGCACTGCTCGCGCGCTTCATCCTCGACGAGCGGCTCACGGCCAAGCACATCGTGGGTATTGCGGTGGCACTTGGCGGCTGCGTCATGCTCGCCGTCTTCTAGCGACCTGCGAGTGTCAGTAGACGGGCCGCGCGAGCAGCGCCACCCGTACTTCTCCATTGCGTGTCTCCTGCTCCGCGAGTTGGCGGAAGCCCAGGCGCTCGTGGAAGGCGATAGAGCCGGGATTGAGCGGACGGACGTTGACCTCCGCGGTGACCTCGCTCGCGCCCCGCTCACGCGCGCGCTCGAACACGGATTCGTAGAGTGCGCGCCCAATTCCCGTGCCCTTCGCGAGCGGCGAGACCACCACGCGGTCGATGTACTGGTGGCGCACGCCGCGGTCCTCAAACCATCGGTAGTTCTCTGAGCCGTAGGGCTGACCCGTGCCCATGCTCAGCATGAAGGCGAGCAATTGGTGGTTGCGATCGGTGGAGACCAGGCGCACGTCGCACATCTCAAAGAGTGCGGCGAGTTCCGCCTCCGTAAGCGGATTGATTGCGGGCGCTGCCGAGTCATTGAGCTCGCGCACCTGGGGCAGATCCGCCTCGCGCATGACCCGCAACCTGAAGTTCTGCATGGCCGCTATTCTGCCGTGCCCGCTGCGACCCCAACACATCGTTGTCCCTTTATGCATTCGGATGTATAGTTATGCATATGGCGATTTCCGTAGCTGTTGCCGGCGCGTCCGGCTACGTAGGCGGCGAGGTGCTGCGGGTTTTCAGCGCCCATCCCGATGTTGAGTTTGGCGCGCTTACCGCCAACTCATCCGCTGGCGACACCCTGGGTGTCCACCACGCCAACCTGTTGCCGCTCGCGAGCCGCGTGCTGCAGGAGACCACCCCGGAGAACCTCGCAGGGCACGACGTAGTGGTGCTCGCGCTGCCGCACGGAAAGTCCGCCGAGATCGCGCAGCAGTTGCCGGACAACACGCTCGTCATTGACTGCGGCGCGGACTACCGCCTTGCCGATCCCGGCGCATGGACCGCCTATTACAACGGCGACCACGCTGGTACCTGGCCTTATGGCCTCCCCGAACTCATCACCCAAGACGGTCGCCAGCGTTCCGCACTTGCTGGAGTCAAGCGCATCGCCGTGCCTGGCTGCAATGTCACCGCGGTGACGCTCGCGCTCCAGCCGGGTGTGGCGTCGGCCGTTGTCAACCCCACAGACATCGTTGCCGTGCTGGCGAACGGCTATTCCGGCGCAGGGAAGAAGCTGGAGACCGCGTATCTCGCTTCCGAAGCGCTGGGCGCAGCGATGCCGTATGCCGTGGGTGGCTCGCACCGCCACATCCCGGAGATCATCCAGAACCTGGAGCAGGCGGGCGCTCAGGACGTGCGGCTCTCCTTCACGCCCACGCTCGTCCCCATGGCTCGCGGCATCCTCGCGACCGTGACCGCGCCGCTTGCGGAAGGCGTCAATGTGGAGGCCGTTCGCTCCGCGTGGGTGGAGGCCTATGCGGATGAGCCGTTTGTGCACTTGCTTCCCGAGGGCCAATGGCCGTCCACAGCCGCAACGCTCGGCGCCAACACCGCGCTCATGCAAGTGGTGGTTGACGGCAAGGCGGGCCGCGTTGTGGTGGTGTGCGCCATCGACAACCTCGTGAAAGGCACGGCCGGTGCCGCGCTGCAGTCCATGAACATCGCGCTCGGCCTGCCGGAGACCACCGGCCTGTCAGTCATTGGAGTAGCACCATGAGCGTTACCGCGGCCGCAGGATTCGTGGCAGCGGGCGTCACCGCCGGCCTCAAGCCGTCCGGGAAGCCCGATGTTGCGCTCGTTGTCAACGAGGGCCCGCTCCACGTTGGTGCCGCGGTGTTCACCACCAATCGCGTGTTTGCGGCACCCGTTGCGTGGTCACGTCAGGTGGTCTCGGATGGGCGCGTAGACGCCGTCATCCTCAACTCTGGGGGCGCCAATGCGGCCACGGGTCCCGATGGCTTCGCGGACACCCATCGCACCGCTGAGAAGGTCGCGGAGGTGCTCGCTGCACGGGACGTCTCGGCCGCCGACGTGGCCGTATGCTCCACCGGGCTTATTGGTGAGCGGTTGCCCATGGACATCCTGCTGAGCGGCGTTGAGGCAGCCGGAGCCGCACTTTCTGCGTACGGCGATGCCGATGCGGCAACCGCCATCCTCACCACGGACACCGTGACCAAGCAGTCCACCGTTCAACGCGACGGCTGGGCAATTGGCGGCATGGCAAAGGGCGCAGGGATGCTCGCGCCGGGCCTCGCGACCATGCTGTGCGTCATCACGACCGATGCCGTGGTGGACCCAGGCCGCGCCAACGCCGCGCTCACGGAGGCCGTGCGCACAACTCTCAACCGCGTGGACTCCGACGGCTGCATGTCTACCAACGACACCGTGCTGCTGATGGCGAGCGGAGCGTCGGGCATCATGCCTGGCATCGACGACTTTGAGGCGGCCCTTACGGAAGTCTGTGCCGAGCTTGCGCGCGGGCTAGTTGCCGATGCCGAGGGCGCCACTCACGACATCGCCGTGACCGTAGTTGGCGCGTCAACCGAGGAGGCCGCCGAGGCCGTTGGGCGGGCCATCGCAAGGTCAAATCTGTTCAAGGCTGCCGTGTTTGGCGGCGATCCCAATTGGGGCCGCGTCATTTCCGCAGCGGGCACGGTCTCGGTGCGCCAAGCGCCCTTTGACGCCTCTGGAATCGACGTCACCATCAACGGCGTCCAGGTGTGCCGCAAGGCCGGCGTTGGCGAACCCCGCGAGCTGGTTGACCTGAGCGGCCGCGTGGTGCTTGTGGAGGTTGACCTTCACGCCGGCGCCTCGTCCGCCACCATCTGGACCAACGACCTCACTCACGATTACGTACACGAGAACAGCGCCTACTCCACATGAGCGACATCGACATTCCTGACCTCACGCCTCAGCAGAAGGTAAGCGTGCTTATTGACGCTATGCCGTGGATAGAGCGTTTCCGCGACGCCGTTGTGGTCATCAAGTACGGCGGCAACGCCATGATTGACGACACCCTCAAGCGCGCCTTTGCGCAAGACATCGTCCATTTGCGGCTGCTTGGCCTGCATCCCGTTGTGGTGCATGGCGGTGGGCCGCAGATCTCGGACATGCTGACCCGGCTCGGGATTGAATCTGAATTCAAAGGCGGCTTGCGCGTCACCACGCCGGAGGCGATGGACGTGGTGCGCATGGTGCTGACGGGTCAGGTATCGCGCGAGCTCGTTGGCCTCATCAATGACCATGGGCCGCACGCCGTGGGCCTCTCCGGTGAGGACGCCGGGCTGCTGCAGGCCAAACGGCGCCCCGCAACGGTGGACGGAGAGGCCGTTGACGTTGGCCTCGTTGGCGACGTGGTCAAGGTCAATCCGGCTGCCGTGCTGGACATCATCGAGGCCGGCCGCATTCCTGTTGTCAGCACCGTTGCACCAGACATCGACGACCCAACCACCGTGCTTAACGTCAACGCGGATACCGCTGCGGCGTCACTCGCCGTTGCGCTGCGCGCGCGCAAACTCATTGTGCTGACCGACGTTGAGGGCCTGTACCGCAATTGGCCGGATCGGGACTCGCTCGTGCGCCAGATCACCGCTGGCGGCCTCGAGGAGCTGCTCCCCACGCTCGAATCGGGCATGAAGCCCAAGATGGAGGCATGCCTGCGTGCCGTTCGCGGGGGAGTGCCGCAAGCCCACGTCATCGACGGCCGCCAAGCGCACTCCATGCTCTCCGAGGTCTTCACGAGCGCCGGTATCGGCACCATGGTGTTGCCGGACAAGGAGTTGTGGACATGAGTGCGCAGCTGGCCCAGGACCAGGCGGAGCTCGAGCGTTACGAGGCGTCCATCATGGCGACCTTTGGCACGCCTCAGCGGGTGCTCGCGCGTGGCGAGGGCTCATACGTGTGGGATGCCGACGGCAACCGTTACCTTGACCTCCTGGGCGGCATCGCCGTAAACGCATTGGGTCACGCCCACCCGGGTTGGGTGGCAGCCATCGCTTCGCAAGCTGGCACGCTCGCGCAGGCCTCGAATTTCTTTGCCACGGAGCCGCAGATAGCGCTCGCCGAGCGGCTCTTGCAGTTGTCCGACGCTCCGGCCGGGTCTCGCGTTTTCCTCACCAATAGCGGCACCGAGGCCATGGAGGCCGTCTTCAAGATGGCCCGGAAGACGGGCCGTACCAGGATCGTTGCGCTTGAGGGTTCCTTCCACGGGCGGTCCATGGGAGCGCTCGCGCTCACGGGCAAGGAATCCATCCGCACCCCGTTCGAGCCGCTGCCCGCAGGCGTGCAGTTTGTGCCGCGCGGAGACATGGACGCGTTGCGAGCGGCCGCAGGGGACGACCTTGCCGCCATCGTGCTGGAGCCCATTCAGGGTGAGTCCGGCGTGTACCCACTGTCCACCGAATACTTGACGCTTGCGCGTGAACTTGCCACCGCGTCGGGCGCACTGCTGGCCTTTGACGAAGTTCAAACCGGCGTTGCCCGCACGGGCGCGTGGTTTGCCCACCAGCTGCACGGCGTGGTGCCCGATGTCATGGCTCTCGCCAAGGGCCTTGGTGGGGGAATGCCCATTGGCGCGGTCGTGGCTTTTGGCCCCTGGGCCGCCACGCTGCTAGTCAAGGGCGAGCACGGCAGCACCTTTGGCGGCAATGCGCTCGCCACTGCTGCGGCGCTCGCGACCTTGCGCATCCTCGAAGAAGAAGACGTACTGACCAACGTCAAGGGCGTTGGCGAGCACACGCGTGCGGCCCTTGGTGCGCTGCCGTTTGTGACGGAAGTGCGAGGCGAGGGGCTCATGCTCGGCGCCGCGCTCGCTGCTCCCGTGGCCGCCGCGATCGCGGCTACCGCGCTTGAAAACGGGTTCATCGTCAATGCGCCAAGCCCGGACACGCTGCGACTGGTACCGGCGCTCACCATCACGGCGGCGGAGGTTGACACTTTTGTGGACTGGCTCGCGGCGGCGGCGCCGGCGCTCATCGAGGGGGCAGCGCCATGACTTTAAGCCCCGTGACGCGCCACTTCCTCCGCGACGACGACCTCACCGCGGCCGAGCAGCGCGAGGTGCTGGAACTGGCGCTTGCCTTCCGCAAGAACCGCCAGTTGCACCAACCGTTTGCCGGTCCGCAAGGCGTGGCGATCCTCTTCGACAAGCCCTCCACGCGCACGCGCGTCTCGTTCTCAGTTGGCGTTGCCGAGCTCGGTGGGTACCCACTGGTGCTGGACACCGCAACGTCGCAGATGGGTCGCGGCGAGTCCATCGCTGACACGGCGCGCGTGCTCGGCGACCAAGTGAGCGCCATCGTGTGGCGCACCTTTGGCCAGGATCGCATCGAGGAGATGGCAGCGCACGCGGGAGTGCCCGTTGTCAACGCCCTTACAGATACCTTCCACCCGTGCCAGATCCTCGCGGATCTTGCGGCAATCGGGGACTCGCGCGGCGGCGTAGACGCGCTCGCGGGCCTCACGCTCACGTACGTGGGCGACGGGGCCAACAACATGGCGCACTCGTATCTCCTGGGTGGGGCACTCGCGGGCATGCACGTGCGGGTTGGCGCGCCCGCGGACTACCTTCCCAGTGATGCCGTGCTGCTCGATGCCAAGCGCATCGCCGCGGAACACGGCGGCTCCGTGACAGTCACCACGGACGTGGAGGACGCCGTGTCCGGCACCGACATCATCGCCACCGACACGTGGGTTTCCATGGGAGACGAGGGCCAGGCAGGGGACCGGGCGGGACAGTTTGAGGCCTACCAGGTCAATTCCCGCTCCCTTGAGCTCGCCAACGAAGGCGCCCAAGTGCTGCATTGCCTGCCCGCGTATCGGGGCAAGGAAATCACCGCAGAGGTGCTCGACGGCCCGCAGTCCATCGTGTGGCTCGAGGCGGAATATCGCCTCCACGCCCAGAAGGCACTGCTGACGTGGCTGGTTTCGCACTCGTCAGGGGAGTCGCTGTGAGTGAGATTCCGCAGACCAAGGCCGCGCGCCAGGCACGCGTTCGCCACCTCATCGAGGCGGGCGGCGTGGACTCGCAGACCTCCCTTGCCATGATGCTTGAGGACGAAAACATTCGCGTCACCCAGGCCACGCTGTCTCGCGACCTTGTGGAGGTGGGTGCGGTGAAGGTTCGTGGCGCCGACGGCCGCCTCACCTATGCCACGCAGGCAACGGTTGAGCAGCACGAAGGTTCGGCGGCACGGCTCAATCGCCTGTGCGCGGAGTTGCTGCACTCGGCTGCGGGCAGCGCCAACCTCGCGGTACTGCGCACGCCGGAGGGCGCCGCTCAATTCCTCGCCATGGCCATCGACTCCCACGACGATGACGAAATCCTCGGCACCGTCGCTGGCGACGACACCATCATTGTGATCTCCCGCAACTCAAACGGCGGAGAAGCCATGGCTCACAAATTTCTTGCCCGCGCGTCGGGCCACTGAACCACAAACTAGGAAAGAAAAAGATGACTGAACGGATTGTGCTGGCGTACTCGGGCGGGCTTGACACCTCTGTGGCGATTGGCTGGATAGCCGACGCTACTGGCGCCGAGGTGGTCGCCGTGGCGGTTGACGTAGGCCAGGGTGGGGAGGACCTTGAGGTGATTCGCCAGCGCGCGCTCGATTGCGGTGCTGTAGAGGCGTATGTTGCCGATGCTCGTGACGAGTTCGCCAACGAGTACTGCATGCCCGCGCTCAAGGCCAACGCGATGTATCACGACAAGTACCCCCTGGTATCTGCCCTATCGCGGCCCGTCATCGTGAAGCACTTGGTGGCGGCCGCCAAGCAGTTTGGCGCCACCACGGTTGCGCACGGCTGCACCGGCAAGGGCAACGACCAGGTGCGGTTTGAGGTGGGCATTGTGTCCCTCGCTCCGGACCTCAAGTGCATTGCGCCCGTGCGCGACCTCGCCCTCACGCGTGACCGCGCCATCGAGTACGCCGAGCGCCACTCGCTGCCCATCGCCACCACCAAAAAGAACCCGTTCTCGATAGACCAGAACGTATGGGGCCGCGCAGTGGAAACGGGCTTCCTCGAGGACATCTGGAACGCGCCCACCAAGGACGTGTACGACTACACGGACGACCCCGCATTCCCGCCAGTGCCGGACGAGGTAGTCATCACGTTCGATCGTGGCGTGCCCGTGGCGATCGACGGTCAGGCCGTGACGCCGCTCCAGGCCATTGTCGAGATGAACCGCCGTGCTGGCGCCCAGGGCATTGGCCGCATCGACATCGTGGAGGACAGGCTCGTTGGCATCAAGAGCCGCGAGATCTACGAGGCGCCCGGCGCGATCGCGCTCATCGAGGCGCACCGCGAGATGGAGAACGTCACGCTGGAGCGCGAGCAGGCGCGCTACAAGCGGCGCGTCAGCGACGAGTGGACCGAGCTGGTGTACGACGGCATGTGGTCGTCCCCACTCAAGAAGTCGCTCGACGCGTTCATCGAGGACACGCAGGAGTTTGTGTCCGGCGAGGTCCGGCTCGAGCTTCACGGCGGCAAGGCGACCGTAACGGGCCGCCGCTCGGACGTGGGGCTCTACGACTTCAACCTCGCCACGTATGACGAGGGTGACACCTTTGACCAGAGTGCCGCGCGCGGATTCATCGAGATCTACGGACTGGCAGCGAAGCAGGCGGCGGCGCGGGCTGCTGCCCAGGGAGCGGCCAAGCAGCCATGAGCGAGACAAACGAAGGGGCCACGGTTGAAGGAACGTTGTGGGGCGGAAGGTTCGCCTCGGGGCCCGACGCTGCGCTCGCCAAACTGAGTAAGTCCACTCATTTTGACTGGCGGTACGCGGACGACGATCTTGCTGGGTCCATCGCGCACGCTCACGCTCTTGGCGCGGCCGGGCTGCTAACCGCCGACGAGGTGGCCGCGATGGTCGCCGCGCTCTCGCAGTTGCGCACGGACGTGGCCGCCGGGGACGTGCTGCCCGCGGAGTCCGACGAGGACGTGCACGGCGCCTTGGAGCGCTTGCTTATTGACCGCGCCGGTGCCGAGCTTGGGGGAAAGCTCCGCGCAGGCCGCTCGCGCAACGATCAGATCGCCACGCTGCAGCGCATGTATCTGCGCCGGCACGCGGGGGAGATCTCGGCGTTGGTGCTTGGGCTGGTTGATGCGATCACTGTTCAGGCGGAGGCGCAACTTGACGCGCCGATGCCGGGGCGCACCCACTCGCAGCACGCGCAGCCTGTCACGCTTGGCCACGCGCTGCTAGCGCACGTGTGGCCTCTGCTGCGCGGCGCCGAGCGGCTGCGGGATTGGGACGCACGCGCGTCCCTCTCGCCTTACGGTGCGGGTGCCCTCGCTGGGTCCACGCTGGGGCTGGATCCTGCCGCCGTGGCCGCGGAGTTGGGGTTCAGTGGGCCCACTCAGAATTCGATTGATGCCACCGCAGCTCGCGACGTTGTCGCCGAGTTCGTGTGGGTTGCCGCGATGATCGGCGTGGACCTCTCGCGCATCGCGGAGGAGATCATCTGGTGGGCCACCGTGGAGTTTGGGTTCGTTGCGCTCGACGACGCATTCTCCACCGGTTCTTCGATCATGCCGCAGAAGAAGAATCCCGATATCGCGGAGTTGGCGCGCGGCAAGGCCGGGCGCCTCATCGGAGACCTCACGGGGCTGCTCAGCACCCTCAAGGGCCTCCCGCTCGCGTACAACCGTGACCTGCAAGAGGCGCACGAGCCCGCGCTCGATGCCGTCGACACCCTCGAGACGTTGCTCCCCGCGTTCACGGGCATGGTCGCCACGCTGCGGTTCAACACTGAACGGCTGGCATCGCTCGCGCCGGCAGGCTTCTCGCTTGCCACGGACGTTGCGGAGTGGCTCGTCAGGAAGGGTGTTGCGTTCCGCGACGCCCACGAGATCGCGGGCGCGTGCGTGCGCGCTTGCGAGGCGGCTGGCAAGGAGCTCCACGAGCTCACGCCCGAAGAGCTCGCGGAGATCTCGGCGGACTTGAACCCCGGGGTGCTCGAGGTGCTCTCCGTTGAGGGTTCTCTCGCCGCACGCAACGGGGCGGGCGGGACCGCGCCCGCACGAGTTGCGGAGCAACTCGCGGCGGCGCGTGCGGCCGCGGACGCACTGCGTGCGTAGCCGCAGAGGCGGTGCGCGCGTAGCCGCAGAGGCGTTGCGCGCGTAGCCGCAGAGGCGGTGCGCGCGTAGCAGCGGGTCACGCTCACGGGGGACAACTCGCAAATTGATCCCTCTGGAACGTGAATTCTGACGCTCTGGAGGGACGTGAATGCGCATCGTCCCTCTGGAGCGCGAACGGGCGGCGCCGGCCGAGCGCGCCTAGGCAGCGCGCTCGCGGCTCAAATTGTGAGGTGGCGCACGCGTGTCACCATTGTTGTGTTTCTACCGATTACCTGCGACTTTGGGAAATTTGGACGACACGATTCCTCACTCTGCGTGTGCCCGCAAGCCCCTATTTATAGGGGCTTGCGGGCACACCGACGCCCGGCAATTCTTGCCGATGAGTCCGCTCCCAACCCGGGGGTGGGGTAGCAGAAGGTGAGTTTGAAAATGGTATCGACTAGCAAGCTGACTAGGAGCGGCGAGGCGACCGCGATTCGTCCATGGAGAGGGATGCCGTCAGCGGCAGTACTCGCGGCGGCGGTGTCGCTCGCCACGCTCGGGCTACTCGTGACATCTGCCCCAGGGGCTAACGCGACGACTACAGGTCCGCGGCCCACGTTCTCGGCGCCGTTCGCGTGCGGACAGACGTGGAAGGGCACGACGTACACCGATCACACTTCATGGGATGCCGGGAACGTCACCGGCAATAATTTGGCCATTGACTTCAATCTAGGCACCGGAAGCGACGACCTCGGGGAACCCGTCTTGGCGTCGGCGAGCGGCATTGTCCGCCGCTTGAGTGGTTCCTCCACTAACAATGTCGAAATCAGCCATGGCGGAAACTGGTACACCTTTTACGCGCACATGACGGTCGCCGGCTTCGTGCCGATTGCGGGTGCTGGCAAGGGCGTGCAAGTGACGAAGGGGCAAGTCATTGGGTATGTCGACAAGGTCGGCACGAGTAGCCCGCATCTGCACTATGCGCAGGTCGTAGGCGTAGGTGACGGTAGGTACGAGCAGAAGGCGGTCTACCTCGAGGGCGCGGCCTACTCGTCGCCCCAGGCGGTCACGAGCCTCAACTGCGGCCAGGCTGATTCTGATGCAATCAGCGATGGCCCTCTCGATTTCAATGGTGATGGGAAGACGGATGTCTTTAGCCGTGCGTCTGATGGCAGCTGGCGTTACGTCTCTGGCGGGTCTGGTACGTGGATTGAGGCGGGTCTGTCGTCGTCGAATATTCCGTTGAGTGAGTTG